>MDTG01167226.1_pt1 | contig 75232 bp, 73 predicted proteins | sample 811421 | NCBI WGS metagenome assembly MDTG01 (sample SAMN05326645, study PRJNA326480) | marine metagenome | isolation source: seawater | place: Pacific Ocean: South East | collected 2011
CCACCGGGAGATCGGCGGCCTGAGCGCCCGTGGCCGCCAGGGCGGCAGCGGAAGCGCCGAGCAGGATGCTCTTGATGTTCATTTCCTGACCTCGTCGTTTTTCCCTGTATGACCTTGTGGCCGAGGGAGTGATGAGTTGAGCAAGCTTCCCCGCGAGCTCGAGTTTGGTTCTAAGCCACCCCCCTCCCGGGTCGCAACCGGCAAATGCCCCTGCACGGCACTGAACGGACACACTGTGTCTTTGTGGTGACACCTTGTTAAGACGCCGTTAGGACTTCATTTACCTCCCGTTAGGAATTGGCCCGTTTTCCCGCTGAATTGCGCGATTTCGGTCGTCCGGGCGCAAAAATCGCGGCGAACAGCCTGCACAGGCCCCCTCCCGCTCCCTGTCCTTCCACCAGAGGGTACAGTAAAGACGCGCACACGGGCGCGCCACGCGTACCGTGGGGAATCGGACCTGGGGGAATCATCCGCCAGCGCCAACACGCGAAACAGACAGGAGCGAAGGAAAACGGGATGCCACAACGGCCCTCGATCTCCGTCTTTATTATTGCGCGCGACGAGGCGGACCGGATCGGCGCCGCGATCGACAGCGTTTCCATCTTTGCCGACGAGGTGATTGTCATCGACAGCGGCTCACGGGACGAGACCTGTGCGGTCGCCGAGGCGCGCGGCGCGCGCGTCCTTTACAATCCGTGGCCGGGCTATGGTCCGCAGAAACGGTTCGGGGAAGACGCCTGCACCAACGACTGGCTCTTCAATCTCGATGCGGACGAGGCCGTCACGCCAGAACTTGCGGCGGAAATCCTCAAACTGCGCGATTCGGGCCGGATGACGGATTGCGCGTTCTGGCAGGTGGCGATCCGCGATGTCTTCGCCCATGAGAGCCGCCCCGCGCCATGGGCCTACGGCTACATCCAGATTCGCCTCTATGACCGGCGCGCGGGGCGGTTCTCCGAATCGTCGGTGCATGACACCGTCCGCCCCCCGAAGGACGCGAGGCTCGCCAGGCTCAAAGGTGCGATGTCCCACCGTTCGATCCGCTCGGTCGCCTTTCAGGTCGAGAAGATGAACCGTTATTCCACGATGCAGGCCGATGACCTGGAGCAGCGCGGACGGCGCCTGGCCCGCTGGCGAATCCCGGGCGAGTTCCCGCTTGCCTTTCTCAAGGCCTATGTGCTGCGGCGCTATGCGCTCTACGGCTGGTGGGGGCTGGTCATTGCGACCAACTACGCCTACTCGCGCTTCCTGCGCGTCGCAAAGGCCTACGAACGCGAACTCCTCGCGCGCACCAGGAAAAACAGCCAGACATGAACATGCCTGAGAATCGCGACGCTCCGACCGTCGCCATAGTGGGTGCGGGGCCGGCCGGCCTGATCGCCGCCGACCTCCTCAGCGCACGTGGCGCACGCGTCACGATATATGAGCGCATGCCGTCGGTGGCGCGCAAGCTGCTGATGGCGGGACGCGGCGGGCTCAATCTCACCCATAGCGAAGACCGTGAGACATTCCACGCCCGCTACCGGGAGGCGGAGCCGCTGCTCGCGCCCATGCTGGACGCCTTCAGCCCCGCAGAACTGATTGCCTGGTGCAAGGATCTCGGCATCGAGACCTTCACCGGGACCAGTGGCCGTGTGTTCCCCAGGGCACTGAAGGCATCGCCGCTGGTGCGGGCGCTGCTTGCCAGGCTCGGCACCCGTGGCGTGACGATTCGCACCCGATGGCGACTTGTCGGCCTTGAAGGCGACTCCCTTGCCTTCGAAACCCCCGACGGACGGCTGGAACTTCCACGCCCCGACGCCGTGCTTCTCGCTCTTGGCGGAGCGAGCTGGCCGCGTCTTGGCAGCGACGGGACCTGGCGGGATCTGCTTGCTCCGCAAGGGGTCGCCCTCTCGCCCTTGCGCCCCGCAAACGCCGGCGTGACCGTTGCCTGGTCGGACTTCTTCCGCCAGCGCTTCGCAGGCGTACCGCTGAAACGCATTGTCGTGTCGGCCGCCGGAGAAACCGTTTCCGGCGAAGCCATGGTCAGCGCAAGCGGATTGGAGGGCGGAGCGATCTACGCGCTCTTTTCCGGCATCCGGGAAATGCTGGTGCGAGGAGAACGCGTCTCACTCACCGTCGACCTGCGCCCCGACCTCTCCCTTGAGGAGTTGAGCCGCCGGCTTTCGGCACCGCGTGGCAAACGGTCCCTTTCGACCCATCTGCGCAAGGCAGCCGGACTGCCTCCGGTCGCGGTGGCGCTTCTGTCGGAATTCTCGCCAAGGCCGGGTGAGCCGGCAGAGCTGGCCGGGAGAATCAAGGCACTCGATATCCCCGTCACCGGACACGCGGGCATGGAACGGGCCATTTCCAGTGCTGGTGGCGTCGCTTTTGACGCCGTTGACGACGACCTCATGCTCAAGGCAATGCCGGGAACGTTCGTCGCAGGCGAGATGCTGGACTGGGAGGCACCGACGGGCGGTTATCTGCTTCAGGCGAGCTTCGCGACCGGAGCGCGGGCAGCAACGGCTATCGCGCATCGCCTGGGTATCTGACCTGCAAACGCGGAAAAGGCCGGCACGAAGCCGGCCTTTCTCGATCAGGCGGAGTTCCTGTGTCAGCGACAGAAACGCTGGCGCCCCGAATAGGTGACGAAATAACCCGTGTCCGGGTTGAACGAACGATATTTCGACGAGCAGTAGCGATACCACGCAGGCGTCCAGGGCTCGGGGTGACCGTAGTAGGCTGGCGCCGGAACATACTCGGGAGCCGGCTCGTAGTAGCGCGGCTGGGTCAGCGCCGAACCGACCAGCGCACCGGCGACAAAACCACCGGCGGCGGCCCAGCCGTTGTTGTGGTGCCACCCCTTCTTGGCTTCGGCTCCCGTGGTGGAGACACTCATCAGGGCGCCCGCGCCCAATGCCACGGCACATCCGGTCATTGCGATCTTCTTGAACATGACGACAATCCCTCTAAAGGACCCTGAAAAGGGTTTTCTTGTTTTCGTATTCAGGACGACCTTGCTCGCGTCCATATCCTTATCTGTAACGAAACTCCTGAAATCGATGTGTGACCGGAATCACGAAGATCTAAAATTATCAGAATGCGTTCCAATCAGATTTTTCCTCAAGGTAATTTCAAAAATCATCTTCCTATAATCCTTGAATAGACATCAGGCCCAACAATCCAGGGCGCCGCCCCTCACCATGCCGACCGGCATCGGGCCTCCTTTCAGGGCCGCTCGTTGACATGAAACATGAATCATGCGTCATATAATTGTCGCTGCCGACTGGCAGCCTCTCGCGTGCGTCCCAGGCACCGGCAGGCTCGCCGGGACACGGCGGACCGCCGGTACGGGAGAACCGGCGCATACCCGGCTCGGGCCGCACGTCTGTTTCCGGGACGGGACTTTCAGGGAGGAGATGGGAATGAAACGCATTCTCGCCGCCGTCGCGCTCGTCGCGGTCGGCATGACGGCCGCCCAGGCCGCAGACGACATCACCATCGCTCATGTGTACGGCAAGACCGGTGCACTCGAGGCCTATGCCAAGCAGTCGCATACCGGTCTCATGATGGGCTTCGAGTACGCCACGGACGGCTCCATGGAGATCGACGGGCGAAAGATCACCGTCATCGAGAAGGACACCCAGGGCAAACCCGATATCGGCCGCGCGGTGCTTGCGGAAGCCTATGGCGACGACGAGGTGGACCTTGCGGTCGGTCCCGTTTCCTCGGGAGTGGCACTGGCCATGCTTCCGGTCGCCGAGGAATACGGCAAGATTCTCCTGGTGGAACCGGCTGTCGCCGACTCGATCACCGGCGAAAACTGGAACCGCTACATCTTCCGCACGGGTCGCAATTCCTCGCAGGACGCGATCGCCAACGCCGTCGCCCTCGGCGCCGAGGGCGTGACCATCGCGACGCTGGCGCAGGACTACGCTTTTGGTCGCGACGGTGTCGCCGCCTTCCGCGAGGCACTGGCCCCGACCGGAGCCAGGCTCGTCTTCGAGGAATATGCCCCCACCGACACGCAGGACTTCACGGCAAGCGCCCAGCGCATCTTCGATGCCCTGAAGGACGCGGAAGGCCGCAAGTTCCTCTTTGTGATCTGGGCCGGCGGCAACAACCCGATCGGCAAGATCAAGGCGATGGAGCCGGAGCGGCTCGGCATCGAGATCGCCACGGGAGGCAACATCCTTGCCGCGATGAAGGCCTACAAGGCCCTGCCCGGCATGGAGGGCGCGACCTACTATTATCACGACATCCCGCAGAATCCGGCCAATGACTGGCTCGTCTCCGAGCACATGAAGCGTTACGGCACGCCCCCGGACTTCTTTACCGCAGGCGGCATGTCGGCCGCGATCGCCATTGTCGAGGGCATCCGAACCGCGGGGTCCACCGAGACCGACGACCTGATCGCGGCCATGGAGGGCATGTCCTTCGAGACGCCGAAGGGCACCATGACCTTCCGCCCGGAAGATCATCAGGCGCTGCAGGCCATGTATCACTTCAAGATCCGCGTCGAAGACGATGTCGAATGGGGCATTCCCGAACTCGTGCGCGAGTTGAAGATCGAGGACATGCAGATCCCGGTACGCACTGGGAACTGAAGATGGCAGCAGGGCGACGAGGGAGCGAGGCTCGGGCCACCGCCCCCTCATCGTCCCCGGCCAGCATTTTCCCCCTCACCCACGACCGGGAGTGCCCACGTGACGCGCGAACCACCCGTTCTCGCAACGCAGGACCTGACAATCCGCTTTGGCGGACATGTCGCCGTCGACGCGGTTTCATGCGCCTTCGACCGGGGGACGCTGACGGCGATCGTCGGTCCGAACGGTGCGGGAAAAACCACCTATTTCAATCTGATCTCGGGCCAGCTCACCGCGAGCGCGGGGCGCGTTCACCTCAACGCAGAGGACATCACCCGCCTCGGACCGGCCGCTCGCTGCGACCGTGGCATCGGGCGCGCCTTTCAGCTCACGAGCCTGTTTCCGAGCCTCAGCGTTCGCGAAAACGTGCGGCTGGTGGTGCAGTCCCGGGCGAGGCGCGGTTTCGACCTGTTTTCGCGGGCGGATTCCCACGTGGAACTGGCCGAACGTGCGGAGCACGTGCTCGCCGAGGTCCGGCTCGCCGACAAGCGCGACATGACCGTCTCGGCCCTGCCTCATGGCGATCAGCGCAAGCTCGAGGTCGCCATGATGATCGCGCTCGCTCCGCAAGTTCTCATGTTCGACGAACCCACCGCCGGCATGAGCGTGGATGAAGTCCCGGTGATCCTGGATCTCATCCGCGATCTCAAGGCCGATCACGACCGCACCATTCTCCTGGTGGAGCACAAGATGGATGTGATCCGCTCGCTCGCCGATCGCATCGTGGTCCTGCACAACGGCACACTTGTCGCCGAGGGCGACCCGGGCGAAGTCATGAAAATGGATGTGGTGCAGGAGGCGTATCTCGGGCGAGCGCCGGCTGCGGGAGCGGAGGCACGTCCATGACCGACATGCTGCTGACGCTTTCGGGCGTACACACCCACATCGGCCCCTATCACATCCTTCAGGGCGTGGATCTCAACGTCCCGCGCGGCGGCGTCACCGTGCTGCTCGGACGCAACGGAGCGGGCAAGTCCACCACCTTGCGCACCATCATGGGGCTCTGGAAGCCGGGGGCCGGCGAGATCGTCTTCGATGGGAACCGGATCTCGGGCAAGACCACCCCGGACATCTCGCGCTCCGGCCTCGCCTACGTGCCCGAAAACATGGGGATCTTCTCCGACCTCACGGTGGCGGAAAACATGCGGCTTGCCGCCTGCTCCGGCCCGATGGACGAGAAGCGCCTGGGCTGGATCAAGGACCTTTTTCCCCCGATCGGCACCTTCTGGGAGAAGGCGGCGGGCACGCTTTCAGGCGGACAGAAGCAGATGCTCTCCGTCGCACGCGCGATCATCGAGCCCCGGCGCATGATCCTCATCGACGAGCCGTCCAAGGGCCTCGCGCCCGCGATCATCGCGGCAATGACCGAAGCGCTGCAGGAACTCAAGCGTACCGATACGACCATCCTTCTCGTCGAGCAGAACTTTTCCATGGCCGCCGCCCTCGGCGACACCGTCGCCGTCATGGACGACGGGCGCATCGTGCATGCGGGTGACATGAAAGACCTCGCCGGCGACGCCGTCCTTCAGGAACGGCTCATGGGCCTCAGTCTGGAGATGCACCAATGAGCGAGACCGCAATCCGCCCCAAGCTTGTCGCCGCGACTCCGCGCGAACGGCTCGTCAATGCGACGCCGGTGCTCCTCGCACCCGCGCTGGCGCTCCTCGGCCTGCTGGCCATAGGCTCGCCCTCGACCTGGCTGACACTCACCGTAGCCGGTCTCGCCATGGGCCTGATGATCTTCATCATGGCTTCCGGCCTGACCGTGGTCTTCGGACTGATGGACGTCATCAACTTCGGACACGGAGCCTTCGTCACCGTCGGAGCCTTCGTCGGCTTCTCTGTGCTCGCGTGGATGTCCGGCCTCGGCCAGTCGGAAGCGGCCTTCGCCAATCTTGCGGCGGTTTTCCTTGCCATCCTTGCGGCGATGGCGATTACCGCGCTTCTCGGGCTCGGTTTCGAGCGCCTCATCGTGCAGCCGGTCTACGGGCACCACCTCAAGCAGATCCTCGTCACCATGGGCGGGCTGATCGTGGCACAGCAGATGATCCACGTGATCTGGGGCCCGGACGCGATCCACGTGGCGCGCCCGCCGCTCTTCCAGGGCTCACTGGTCGTCGCCGACGCCATCATCGAAAAATACCGACTGTTCGCCGTGGCGGTCGGCCTCGTGCTGTTCCTGGCCATGCGTCACGTGCTGAAGGCGACCCGCATCGGCCTTCTGGTGCGCGCGGGGGTGGAGAACGGCGAGATGGTGGAAGCACTCGGCTACCGCATCCGTCGCCTGTTTCTGCTGGTTTTCATGACAGGCTCGGCTCTCGCCGGCCTCGGCGGCGTCATGTGGGGCCTCTACCAGGAAACGATCACCTCGCACATGGGCTCGGAGATCATGGTCCTCGTTTTCGTCGTGGTCATCATCGGAGGCCTTGGCTCGGTCGAGGGCTGCTTCATCGGCGCGCTGCTTGTCGGACTCCTGTCGAACTACATGGCCTTTCTCGCGCCCAAGGCGGCTCTCGTGTCCACCATCGCGCTGATGGTCTGCGTGCTCATGTGGCGGCCACAAGGGCTCTATCCCGTGGTCAAGGCGAAGTAGGGGCCGCAACATGTTCGACAAGCTCGTTTCCGGGGACCGCCCGCAGAGCCGCACGCTCGGCGCGATCCTGCTTCTCATCGCGCTGGGGCTCGCCTTCGCGCCGTTCCTGTTTCCCGGCACCAAGTCGCTCGACACGGCGGCACGGATCTCGATCTTCATCGTGCTGGTGGCAAGCTACGACCTGTTGCTGGGCTATACAGGCATCGTTTCCTTCGCCCACACGATGTTCTTCGGCATCGGTGCCTATGGAGTGGCACTGACGCTCTCGGCATTTGGCGCCTCCTTTGCCGCAATCGCGCTCGGCACGCTCGGCGGCGCGGCACTCGCTGGCCTTCTGGCGCTCGCGATCGGCCTGTTCTCGCTTCGGGTGAAGGCAATCTTCTTCGCCATGGTGACCCTCGCGGTCGCGAGCGCCTTCGCCGTTCTCGCCTCGCAGCTTTCCTGGCTGACCGGCGGCGAGGACGGTCTCACCTATCGTATTCCCAGGGCCTTGACGCCGGCGTTCCGCTTCGCCGATTTCCGCATACTCGACGTGCGGCTCGACGGACGGCTGCTGGCCTACTATCTGGTCTTCGTCAGCGCGACGTTGCTCTTTCTTGTGTTGTTGCGGATCGTCAATTCTCCCTTCGGGCGCACCCTGAAGGCCGTTCGCGACAATGCATTTCGCGCCGAGGCCATCGGCTATCGCGTGGTCTGGTATCGCACCACCGCAAGTGTCCTGTCCGCCGTCGTCGCCGCGCTTGCCGGTGCCCTGCTCGCCATCTGGCTTCGCTACACCGGACCGGCGACAACGCTGTCCATGGAAATCATGATCGATATCCTGCTGATGGTCGTGATCGGCGGCATGGGCACCATGTATGGCGCGATGATCGGCGCAACACTCTTCGTGCTCGCGCAAACCTACCTGCAGACGCTGATGGGCGCCGCGGAAAAGGCGACGGAAGCCTTGCCCCTGATCCCTGTGCTACTTGCCCCGGAACGCTGGCTTCTGTGGCTCGGAGTGCTCTTTGTCCTGTCCGTCTACTTCTTCCCGGACGGCATCGTCGGGCGGCTGAGGTCCCGCCGGTGAACACCAACGGTTCGCTTCACGTGCGCCGCGCCGGACGGCTGCGCCCGGGCGTGCGACCGATCGTGTTGCTGCACGGGTGGTCCTGCCATGGAGGGTTCTTCGGGCCACAAATGGAGAGTCTTGGCCGGGAGACTCTCGTGCTCGCACCGGATCTGCCGGGTCACGGCCGCAGCAGTGAAATGCGGGCGCGGACCATCGAGGCCGCGGCGGACGCGATTCACGCACTGCTCGTCGCGGAAGATCTGCAGGAGGTGGTCGTCGTCGGCTGGTCCATGGGCGCGCTGGTCGCCTGGTCGATGATCGAGCGCCATGGCGAGGACCGGTTGGCCGCACTCGTGATCGAGGACATGTCGCCGAAAGTGCTCAACGGACCGGACTGGGCGCTTGGCACGCGCAACGGGCTCGACGCCGCACGCAACAAGGTGTTCATGCGCGCCCTTGTCGCCCAGTGGCCACGCCTTGCCGGCGCCACCGCGCGCCGTTGCCTCAGGAAGGATCCCGATCCGGAGCTTGCCTCATGGATGGAAAACGAAATCCGCAAGGCCGACGGCGAGGCGCTGTGCGAGATGTGGGCCTCCCTTACACAACAGGACTTTCGCCCCCTCCTGCCGCGCCTGACACTGCCGGTGGTTCTGGCGTGCGGAACCGACAGCCAGCTCTACGATGCCGAGGCCGCTCTTTGGCAAAAGAAGCACGTCGCGCACGCGCGTCTCGCCACATTCGCCAATTCCGGTCACGCGCCACATCTGGAAGAAAGCGCGCTTTTCAGCCAGATTCTCCGCGACCTGCTGCAGAATAACACTGCGTAATCGCCACAATTTCTTCACTTGCTGGAATTCTCTCTTTCGCCTATATTGAGGTGGGTGAAATTGTTTTTCGCCCAGCGGGCTTGAAGATTCGAATCCCGGTTAAGAAAGTTTCGGTATACGGCGCATAACCGGCCATAGAGCCGGGAATGTCGAGAAGAACTGCCTTTCCCGTTTCTGAATGCAACGCTCGCGCAAGCAAGTGCGCTTACTTGCGCTCTTTTTGGACTAACAGACTACGGGATAGGAGTTTCCCATGCGCCAGACCGGCACCCTCAAGTTCTTCAACCACGAGCGTGGTTTCGGCTTCGTCACCCCGGCCGAGGGCGGCAAGGACATCTTTGTCCACATCACCGCTTTCGAGCGTTCGGGCCTGGCCGTTCCGGCCGAGGGCACCGCGCTCTCCTTCATCGCCGAGGAAGACCGTCGCGGTCGCGGCCTGCAGGCTGCCCAGCTCGAGCTGGCCTGATTACTCAGGCACAGGGCGTCTCGCACGCTCCGTGAAAGAACACGAACGCCGCCGGTCACCCGGCGGCGTTTTTTGTGCCGCTGTTCAGGCCACGTCAAAGGCGTTTGCCACGTCCCGCACATAGACAAGTGCCCGACCGCTCGCGATCTTACGACCACGCGCATCGGTGCAGACCGTTTCAAGGTCGACGAGATGCTTTTCCGGACGCAACCGCGTCACGGTTACCGTGGCCACCAGCGGTACATCGAGGCCCGCTCTTGCATGGAATGTCATCTCCTGCTTGAGGTAATTGGTGCCCGATCCGGGCAGTCTTACTCCAAGCAGATAGGAAAAAAGTCCGCCAACCAGTGGCTCAGGCACTGTCGAGGGTACATCTTCAAGACCCGCGAGAGCCGCGAACTCCGCAGCATCCTCCCTGGAGAAGCTCGCGGTCGTCTCCGCGATCTGTCCGATCTCAAGGCTCATTGTCCGTCCCCCGCATTTCCGGATCGCTCAAGGCGGCACTCGGCAAGAAGCACCTGTGTTCCGTCCGCCTTGCGTCTAACCTCGATGTTGAGCAGCCTTGGGTCGTCGTCAGTTGGCGTGACCACGATGCTCAGCGGTTCGCCGGCGAAAGCCGGATGGGGAAACATCAATGACTGGGCAACATGGTCAGCTTCAGGCCACGCCCGGCGGATCAGGCCATAGACCTTGGTGTAGAGCAGCATTCCGTGGGAGACGGTGCGCCCGAAGCGGGTTCTCGCCGAAAACTCAGGATCCACATGGATCGGGTTGTCATCCCCCGAAAGAGCCGCGAAGCGGTCGAACTCGCTCTGGGACGGCGTCCACTCCATCACCACGGGCTCACGGCCTCGCGGCACGGGCTTGTCGCTCATGTCTTTCCCTTCCCTGTCATGCGCTGAGCGTGCGTGCCCTCAAGACGGTCCTTGAGGACGTGTTTCTGCACCTTGCCGGCGGCGGTGCGAGGCAGATCGCCGGCAATCTCGATGTATCGGGGCACCTTGTACCCGGCGAGTCGCTCGCGGCACCAGGCGACCAGTTCGTCGCCATCCGGCCGCGCGCCCGGTCGCGGGATCAGCCATGCCGCGCCGGTTTCGCCCCACCGCTCGTCGGGCACACCCACGACGACCGCTTCCAGAACATCCGGATGAGCGACGAGAACCCGCTCGACCTCCGCCGGATAGACGTTTTCGCCGCCGGAGATGTACATGTCCTTGATCCGGTCCACGATGGAGAAATAGCCATCCGCATCGCGACGCGCCACATCGCCGGACCGCAGCCAGCCACCTTCGGCAAAGGCCTCGGCCGTCGCGCGCTCATTCGCGAAATAGCCCAGGGTCACACCGGGGCCTCGGATCTGAAGCTCGCCTTCGCCTTCTCCTTCAACCACCTTGCCGGCCGCATCGACAAGCCTCACGTCGGCGAGCATCTGCGCCTTGCCGACCGATCCGATCTTCTCCGCCGCCCGCTCCGGGTCGGAAAGAAACACAGTCGGCCCGGTCTCGGTCATGCCCATGCCGTTACATACCGTCACACCACGCGCCAGATAGCGCTCCAGAAGCGGCGCGGGCATGGGCGCGCCGCCACAGCCGAGACTTCTAACGCACGAGAAATCCGTTGCGTCGAATGTCTCCTCGAGCGCCAGAGCCTGATAGATGGCGGGAACGCCGAAGAAGGCCGTGATTTCGCCCGATCCGATGAGCGACAAGACGCTTGCCGCTTCGAACTTCGCCAGCACGCGGGACGCGCCACCGGCGAGAAACAGGGGCAAGGTCAAAAGATTGATACCCGCAGTGTGAAACAGCGGCAGAAAATTGACCGACCGGTCGGTGCCGGTCAGGTCCGTTGCCTGCGTGTAGTTGACGGCATTTGCCCAAGCCATGCCTGCGGTCTGGATGACCAGCTTCGGCGTACCGGTGGTCCCGGATGTCGCCAGGAGATACCAGGGGGCCTCACCATCAACGCGGGTGTCGCCCGTCGGCAATGAGGCGACAGCCTCCACCGCCTCCAGAAAACGCGCGGCCTTGGTTCCAGCTTCAGACCTTGCATCGGCGAAGGCAAGCGGCTCCAGTCCGCTCAAGACCCCGAGCGCCTCGGCGGTTTCCCGGCTTGCCTCGTCATGCAGGAGCATCACGGGCGCTGCCAGCGTCATGGTCGCCGCCAACTCGGCAGCCGGCTGGCGCCAGTTGAGCGGCAACAGGAGGATGCCTGTCTTCTGGGCCGCGAAAAGCAGGACGAAGACATCGGCATGATTGCGGGCGAGCAACGCGACCCGGTCACCGCGTCTCACCCCAAGTGCCAGCAAGGCCCGGGCCATGCGATTTGCACGCGCCTCTACTCCCTCAAATGTCAGCCGCGCTCCGCTAGTCACGTCGATGAACGCAGTCCGGTCGGGAGATATTTCCGCCCGCTTCGCCGCCATGTCCGTCACGAACGCCATAACACCTCTCCCCGATGCACCGCATGTTCCACGCAAGCGGCTTCCATTCGCTCACGTGGAGCCTTTTCCCAGGAAAGCCTTCATTCTCCGAGCGGTCTCCGCACGGCCGACAAGCTGCAGGAAGCCCTGCCTCTCGCGTTCAAGCGCCGACGCCACCCGCTCCCTGCGTTCAGGCGACCAAATGAGGGAACGCGCCATGGCAAGCGTGCCCGCATCCTTCTGTGTGATCTGGGCGACAGTCGTTTGAAGAAGCGCCTCGAGATCCTCGGGCGCTGCCAGAGCGTGCGCCAGACCAAGTGACAGGCAGTCGGCAGGCGAATAGCGCGTGTTGAAAACCTGTACGGCCATCGCCCGGGCCGCGCCGATGCGCTCGGGCAGAAGCGCGGTCCACCCGCCATCGGGACAAAAGCCCACCTCCGAGTACCAGGGCTGAAGAAAGGCGCTCTCGCTCATGAGAACAATGTCGGAGGCGAAAACCAGCCCCGCCGAACCACCGGTGACAGGCCCGTTGACGAGCGCAATGACCGGCGCCGGAAAGGCGAGAAGATCGAGGATCGCACCATTCAGCTCACCCACAATCTCGGAAGAAAACGCCTGCAACCTGGCCGGATCACCGGCGGCATCGGCAAAGGCGGACACATCGCCACCGGCTGAAAAAGCCCGCCCGCGTCCCGTGAGAATCAAGGCCGGAGGATGAAGCGTCGACGCCCGCTCAATTGCCCCGCGCAGATCACGCAGCAGTTCCGGCACGAGCGCATTGCCACGGACGGGCCGGTCGAGAACCAGGCGCACGGCGCTTCCAACGCGTTCGACCGCGACAAACGAATCCTCCCGCTCAGCCACGATCACCTCCGCCGGAGGGTACCCCGGCACGCAAACCGTTCTCTATCAGGTCGTGCGCCGTTTCCACCAGCGCATCGATGGAATGGCCTCCGTTGAAGACAACCTGAAGCTCGCCGAGCGCGCGTGCGACCCCCATCAGTGCCCAGGCGCGGATCTCCGCATCACCGGCGCTGATCGTTTCCTCCCACGCGGCCTTTTCCAGGCCCTCGCGATAGCCTTGCGCAAACGTTCTGAAGTAGGCGCGGTAGGCTTCCGGATCGACGAACTGCGCCTCCTGCACGATCCTGTACAACTCGGGATGAGCGGAAACGAAGGTGAGAAAAGCTCGCAACCCCTCCCGTTCGGCTTCAAGGCGATCATCGAAACCGGACGTCGCTTCGGCGATCACATGGCGCAACATCCGCCCCATCTCCGCGACAAGCTCGGAGAACACCTCGTCCTTGCCGGCGAAATAGATGTAGAAAGTCCCCTGAGCCACGCCTGCCTGGCGCGTGATCGATCCGATGGAAGCCTCGCTGTAGCCCTGACGGCCGATGACAATCTCCGCAGCGCCAAGGATAGCGCGTCGCGTGGCCTCTCCTCGCGCGGTCTTGGGCCGCAAAGGATCAGACTGCCCCCTTGCGGAGGCGCTCGCTTTCGCAGACGCTTTGCCTGTCTGGCGGGCCACCCTTCCGGCGGCCTTGCCCGCCGCTTTCACAGGCGTGTCACCTCTTGTTCCGCCGTGTCGCCTCGAAGGCTTCTTCACGTCGCATCCTCCCTCGAACATGAATTATGAATCATAATTCATGTTCGAGGTGTATTTGCAAGGGGCGAGACGGAAAGTGAGGCGACTTCGGGTTTTGCCTCCGCCAGCCCCAACCGGATCAGCCGCACCCTTCGACGTCGGAGGACAGCCTGGCGACTTCCCGCTTCAGCCGGTCATTCTCGGCACGAAGTGTCTCCATTTCCTCCCGCACAGGCGCAATCACCGTTTCCAACTCCTCCAGGGTAAACCGTTCAGGGATGTGCGCCGGACAGTTCCAGTCGAAAGCCTCGACATCGATCACCACGGCCCGTTCGGGGCGGGCCGGATACTCCCGCGGCATGAGCCTGGTGAGCAGGCCCGGGTCCTGCGCCGCCTCCACAAGGCTCGCCCTCCCCCATATCTTCAACCGTCTGCGGTTGGGATAGTCCATGAGGATCAGGGCCACCCGTCCGTCGGATGCGATGTTTCCGGCGCTCAGGTACTGCCGGTTGCCGCGATAGTCCGCATAGGCGATGCGGGTCGCATCGAGCACCTTCAAGAAACCGCACGGGCCGCCGCGAAACTGAACATAGGGCCAGCCAGTCTCGCTGACGCTTGCCTGGTAAAAGCCATCCCGCAGGGAGATGAAAGCCGCCTCGATCTCGCCGAGCCGATCACCACGCCCGGTCTCGGGCTGCAGCAGACGCGCGTAGGCGGAACGTGATCCATTAACCGCCTGAGCGGCAAGCACGGAGGGCGTGAAAGCGATTTCGGCAAAGGCACGGGCCAAGACAACCACTCCTTGAGGGGATCCTGTCGACATCGGGAGCAGGGCCAATCCCTGCCGTAACATCCCGGAACAGACCACTGACGACATCCTGATCCCGATATAATTATTTCACATATTTTGATAATAATGATTATTTGAAAAATATAATTCCTTATAATGCAATAATGGATCGAATAACCGAACTTGAAGCGCTTGTAGCGCTTGCGGAGACGGGCAGTTTCAGCGCCGCCGCCCGCCAACTGAACCGCTCTCCCGCGACCATGACCCGGCTCATCGCCAGTCTGGAAGCGCGTCTCGATCTGAGCCTCGTCGCGCGCTCGACACGTCGCGTGGCCCTCACCGAGCCGGGCGAGCGTTTCGTCGGCGAAGCACGACGGGTACTCACCGCCATGATGGAAGCGGAAGATGCAGCTCGCGGAGCGTCCGGCCGGATCGCCGGGAACTTCACGCTCACCGCGCCGGTCCTCTTCGGCGAGATGTTCGTAGCTCCCCTTCTGCGTGACTATCTTGAGCGCTGGCCCGACGTCCGAGCAAAACTGGTTCTCACCGACCGTGTCGTGGACATGCTTGAAGAGGGGGTCGACCTGGCACTGCGCATCGGCACGCTTTCGCAAGCGGGGCTCACCGCACGCAAAGTCGGCAACGTGAGAGCTGTCCTTGTGGCATCTCCCGACTACCTGGCCCGTTTCGGGTTGCCCGAGACACCCGCTGATCTCTCCCGCCACCGCATTGTCGCGACCGAAACCGGAGGCGACCTTCCAGGTGCGACCGGGCCGCTATCATGGTCATTCGAGAACGAAAGCGATCGCGAAACCGCTCTCCTCATGCCCAGGCTTACGGTCTCATCCATCCGATCCGCCATCGATGCGGCACGTGCCGGCTTCGGCATCGCGCGCGCGTTGTCCTATCAGGTTGCCGACCCTCTGATATCGGGCGGGTTGGTGGAGTTGCTCGCCTCCTTCGAGACGCGCCGACAGCCGGTGAGTCTGGTGCACAGATACGGACAACGCGCGCCGGCGCGGGTGCGAACATTCATCGACTTCACCACCGCCGCTCTTGCACGGCAGAGACACCGACTCGACGGCAATGTACACGCCGACTCACAAAAACATGAGTGAATGACGCAAGTTTATTGTACAGGCCGGTTGACGTAACGCGCGACAGGACGCATATAGGTTCTCATGCGCCTGACACAGCAAACCAACTACGCGGTCCGCACCCTCATCTACTGTGCGGCAAACCCGGACAGCCCGAGCCGTGTTGCCGATGTGGCTGCCAGTTTCGAGATGTCGGAAGCACATCTCTTCAAGATCCTGAAGGTGCTCGTCAGCAACAACTTCGTCCGAACGCTTCGAGGACGCAACGGTGGCATCATGCTGGCGCGCCCGGCTGAACGCATCACCGTCGGGGAAGTGGTTCGCGCTGCCGAAGAGAGCTTTCTTCTTGCGGAGTGCTTCGACTCCGGCAGGCGCGACTGTCCGCTTATCACGTCCTGCGGCTTCAATGGCCTGCTCCACGAGGCGCTCGAGGCATTCATGAATGTGCTGGATGCCCACACGATTGCCGAACTTGCCGAGCAACGCAGCGAGATCCGCTTCCTTCTCAAGATGGATGACGTGACAGCGCCCGGCTCGAGCGCGGCCAAGACATCGTCACAGGTCGCCGCGATCCAGCAGTAGCGTCTCCGTTTACCCACGTTCAAGACAGAAGGGCCGATCCAGCAAGGATCGGCCCTTTTTATTTCGGCTCACCGGGGGCAGCCCCCCCCCAACGGGGGCGATGTGTCCGACGCGCGGAAAAGCACCCGCGCGCCGGACTGTTTTTACTTCATCTCGGAGACAACCTCGAAAGCGTCACCAGACACCTTGAACAACGAATAGTTCCCCGGAACATCGCCGTTTTCATCGAAGTTATGATCACCGGCCGCGCCCTTGTAGTCGATGGCCTTTCCGGCCGCGATCAACTCCTTGGCCTTGGCCCACTCACCCGGACGGATCGGCTCGCCTTCACCGCTGGAAATCTCGCGCAACGCCTCGTGCACCTTGGCCTTGTCGCCACCGGCCTTCTCGATGGCAAGCGCCAGCATGAACGCCGCATCATAGGAGGTGGTCACGAAGATCGCGCTCGGGTCACCGCCCACGTCGGAGAAGGCCTTGTTGAACATCTCCAGCGCATCGGACTGTTCGCCGACCGGAGCCGAGGCAAGGAACGTGGTCAGGTTTTCCGCGCCCAGCTCCTTGATCGGAGCGTCGGACTTCATGCCGTCACCGCCCACGAAGTTCTCGAAGAACCCGTTTTCCAGGGACTGACGCAGCATGGTCAGACCCGAGCCGTCGCCATAATCGAAGATGACGAGCGTGTCGGCACCGCCGGAGGCAAGCTCGGCAAGGTTCGAACGGTAGCTGGCTTTCTCGCCCTCATGTGCCGCGAAGCCGGCGATCTCGCCGCCCTTCTCCTCGAACTCGGCCTTGAAGGACTCCGCGAGCCCCTTGCCATAGTCGTTGTTGAGGTAGGCCACCGCCACCTTCTTGGTTCCACGGTCGAGCAGGGTGCGGGCCAGGGCACGCCCCTGATAGTCATCGGAAGGCACGGTCCGGAAAACGGTGTCGTTGTCCTTCAGGGCGGTGATCTCCGGGGACGTGCCGGACGGCGAGACAATGGTGACGCCGGCCGGAATGGTCACCGAGTTGGCAGCGGCGAGAACCGCGCCCGAGCAATGCGGACCGACGATGGCAACCACGTTCTCGATGTTGACCGCCTTGGTGGCAGCATCCGTACCGTTCTGCGGGTTGCACGCGCTGTCACCCACCGACGCCACGAGCTTCTCGCCATCCAGAATGCCGCCATTGTCGTTGACCTGCTTGATCGCCAGGTTGGCCGCATCGATCATGGCCGGAGCCATTGCCGCGATCGGACCGGACACGCCACCGACGAGACCGATCTTGACGTCGGCCTTTGCCGGCGCCGCGAGCGCGGTCGCTCCGAGCAGCACAGCCGCGAGGGCGGCAGAAAACTTGGTCATCACTCACCTCCACTAATCATGATCGCCATTTTCCGTGGCTGGATTGCCACGTGTCATGACTGGCGCGCAAAGCCGTCGGACGTCGCGTACCTCTCGCACATCGCCAAGCCTTGCGGTTCTGGCCGGGATGCCCGAAGGCCTTGCCCAACCATGCTTTCGCGGGATGTCAGCCCCGTCTGATCGCCAGTTTCAACCGAAACGTGAGACCCTTCAAGCCCGCCGTCTCAAGCAGGCTCTCCTGTCCCCCGAAAGCCCCTCATGTTCTCCGGCAAGATGCACTGCGGACGGCCGCGTCTCCGATGTGCGCCAACCGGCACCCTTGCAGGCAAGGCACATCCGGTTTGCTCTTCAGGACCTGAAGATCTCGTCCGACCGGAGGCTGCGACGCTGCGGATCACAGCCGTTTCCGCTCCAAAGCGTCCCGTTTGTGGGGAGATGACCCAGCCCGTAGCTTTGCGGAGGTGACGTCCGCGGCTGTTCTTGCTTCACTGGGATCGGAGGACCGGTTCAGGGAGGAAATCATGGCGTCCGATACGACACCTGCGGCTGAGAGCGATGCGGACACTTTCGTGCGCCCGCCGGATCCCACGCGCGTAAACGCAATCACGGTCAGCGACATCGTTGACGCGCTCGCCGCCGGGATGCGCGATTTTCGCAAGGCCCCGGCTTTCGGCCTGTTCTTCGGAGCGGTCTTTGCGCTTGGGGGAAACCTCGTGCTGCTGACGGCTTCCGCGCTCCAGATGAGCTACCTGAGCTACCCCCTCGCGGTCGGCTTCTGCCTCATCGGGCCCTTTATCGCGGTTGGCCTCTATGAGGTCAGCCGACGCCTTGAGGCGGACCGTCCCCTGACCTGGAGTGGCGTGCTCGGCGTCATCTGGGCGCAGCGCAGTCGCGAAATCGCCTGGATGGCGTTCGTCGTCCTGTTTGTGCAGATCATGTGGATGTACCAGGTTCGGCTCCTGCTGGCCCTCTTCCTTGGATTTCAGTCGTTCGCGAGCTTCGGTGAGTTCGTGGAGGTAATCGTCTCAACGCCGGAGGGGCTCATGTTCCTTCTGATCGGTCACGTGGTCGGCGCGGTGCTCTCGGTCGTGCTGTTTTCCCTGACCGTTGTTTCCTTCCCAATGCTCCTTGACCGGGAGGTGGACTTCATCACCGCCATGATCACCAGCGTTCGCGCCGTCGTGACCAGCCCCGTGCCCATGATCGGCTGGGCCCTGGTCGTCACCGTTACGCTTCTTGTCTCCATGCTGCCGTTCTTCATCGGTCTGCTGGTGACACTTCCCGTGCTCGGCCACACGACATGGCACCTCTACCGCGCGATTGTGCCAGAGGCCGACACGAGCGAGGCCAGCTAGGGTGCCGCCCTAGATAGGCTTGCCAGTGGTTTCGGCGACCTCCGCCAGATAGGCGGCACGCGAGGCGAGGTCCTCTTCCGCGGAGCGATAGTCGACCTGGGTCAGATACAGCCCGTCCGGTGGTGCCACCGGACCGCAGGCCTCGCGGTCGCACGCGGCAAGCGCATTCGCGACGTCGGCGGCCGACCAGCGCCCCTCGCCCACAAGCCGCAAGGTTCCAACCATCGAGCGGACCTGATTGTGCAGAAAGGAGCGTGAGGAGCATTCGGCGATCACGATCTCGCCCTCGCGGCGCACGGAGAAGGCCTCAAGGGTCTTCCACGGGCTCTTCGCCTGGCAGCGCGAATGCCGGAAGGTGGTGAAATCATGGTGGCCGACAAAAGCCTGCGCGGCTTCGTGCATGGCACTGGCGTCGAGCGGCTTCTTCACATGCCAGGCGAGACCGCGCTCGTGGGTGAGCGGCGGCAGGCGATTGGCAATCCGGAAGCGATAGTGACGGCGGATCGCCGAAAACCGAGCATCAAAGCCCTCGTGCATCTTCGCGACCGACAGGATCGCCACGGGGTCGGGCTGGCAATGAAAGTTAAGCGCCCCGTAGATCGTCGACTCGGGCCATTCCCTGGCGAGGTCGACATGGGCGACCTGCCCGGTCGCGTGCACGCCGGCGTCCGTGCGTCCGGCGCCGCCGATTGTCACGCTCTCACCCGAGAACGCCTTGACGGCACGTTCGATCACCGCCTGGACGGAGGGACCGTTGTCCTGGCGCTGCCAGCCAACGAAAGGGCGGCCGTCGTAGTCGATAACGAGCTTGTAGCGGGGCATGTCCTGTCCGTCGCGACCTTTGGGTGGCCCTTTACTCGAAGGCTTCGAAAGGCGTGGCGAAAGTCACCTCGATGGGCAGCGCGGCGCGAGCCGCAGGCGTCAGGGCGAGTGCCTGAAAGGCTGCTCCGGCATAGGGCGCGGTGACCTGGCGAGCGAGCCCGGCATCGAAACCAAAGCGCGGATAGTAGGACGGTGGCCCCAGAACAAGCACGAGATCGATGCCCTGTTCGCCAAGCTCCTTGAGACCGGCGCGAATGAGGGCTTCTCCGATCCCGCTCTTCTGCCGATCAGGAGAAACCGCAACCGGCGCCAGGCAGGCAATGGAAATGCGATGGGCGGCTCCGGCCCCCGTGACGCGCGAGAACCCGACATACCCCACGATGCGACCGTCGGGGTCAACGGCAACCAGCTCACACAGGAAGGCACCGCATCCCCTGAGGTCGTGGACCAGACGTGCCTCGGCATCCTGACCGAAGGCGGCGCCAAGAAGCGTCGAGACGGCTTCAGCGTCAGCGGACGCGAAAGGCCTCAACACGGGCTCGAGAGCAGGATGGGTCATGACTGGGTCCGGTTCCTCGTGCTCACTGGCGGCATATCCCGCATCTGGCTTTTCTCTCGCAACGCTGCTTTTGTTCTCTTGCCGACCGGCACCCAACATCGGATCAGGCCAACGTCGCACCCGGCGCAAGCTGGGCACCGCGCAGGAAGTCTCCCACGCCCATGGGCTTGCGCCCCGCCCGCTGAACCTGCACGAGACGCACTGCTCCGCTCCCGCAGGCAATCACAACGCCACCGTCGGCATTGGCGACAAGGACACTTCCCGGCGCCGCATCACCTGCAACGTCCTGTGCGGCAACGGCCGAGCGCAGCACCTTTACCCGCTCGGGAGAAGAGCCGAGTGGCATCTCGCACCATGCACCGGGAAAAGGGGACAGGCCGCGGATGTGATTGTGGACCTCGCGGGCGGGCCGCGTCCAGTCGATCCGGGTCTCGCCCTTCTCTATCTTGCGGGCATAAGTCACGCCGTCCTCCGCCTGGGGCGTGGCCGTAAGGCCGCCACGCGGCAAAGCGGCAAGCGCACGAGCCATCAGGTCGGCACCGAGCACCGCAAGACGGTCATGCAGGTCACCAGCGGTCATGGCATCGTCGATCGCGACCTTCTCGGCCATGTACACCGGCCCCGTGTCGAGGCCAGCCTCCATGCGCATCACCTCGACGCCCGTCTCCGCATCACCGGCCATGATCGCCCGATTGATGGGAGCTGCCCCGCGCCAGCGCGGAAGAAGAGAGGCGTGAAGGTTGAGGCAACCGAAGGCAGGTGCCTCGAGAACGGGACGCGGCAGGATCAACCCGTAGGCGACCACGACGGCGACATCTGCCTCGAGTTCGGCGAAGCGGGCCTGCTCTTCCGCATCCTTCAGGGTGAGCGGAGTGCGTACCTCTATGCCAAGCGTGTCCGCTGCCTGGTGTACCGCCTGTCGGCGTTCCTCCATCCCGCGCCCCGCCCGGCGCGGCGGCTGGCTATAGCAGGCGACAACATCGTGGCCCTGCCCGACGATCTCCATCAGCGTGGGAACCGCGAAGTCGGGCGTCCCCATGAAGACGATGCGAAGGCTCATCTGGTGCCGTCCTTTTCGTATTCGAAGCCCAATCGCACCGCTCCGTGCGAACCGCCGCGACGGACAAGGTCACCGTACAATCCTGCACGCAGGTCTCTTGCGGCACGTTCGGCGAACCGTGATCGTGGTGCGGTGGGCGTCCGGACCTCAGCCCTTCTCCGCGAAGCGGGCCTGTTTCTGGAATTTCTTCATGACCCGATCCCGCTTCAGTCGCGAGATGTGATCGATGAAGAGAACACCATTCAGGTGATCGATCTCGTGCTGCAGGCAGGTCGCGAGCAATCCGTCGGCCTCGATCTCGCGCGCCGCGCCTTCACGGTCCAGGAAACGCAGACCGATACGCTGCGGGCGCTCAACATCCTCGTAGTAGTCCGGGATCGACAGGCATCCCTCCTGATACGCGGACAGCTCGGGCGATTCCCACACCACCTCGGGATTGATGACGACCAGGGGATCAGGCTCTTCCCCCTCGCGTGCGACATCGAGCACCAGCATGCGCTTCGGCACGCCGATCTGAATCGCGGCCAGACCGATGCCGGGAGCCTCGTACATGGTTTCCAGCATGTCGTCGGCAAGCTGGCGGACCTCCGCATCGACCGTCGCGACGGGCTCGCTCACAAGCCGGAGCCGGGGATCGGGGAGGATAATGATATCGCGCTTCGTCATGCCGCTGAGATATGTGAAAGGCGCGCGGGCGTCAACGCACGCTCGTTTCGTGACACAGCCGGATGTTCTATATTTGTTTCCATGACGACGATTCTTGTCACGATCGCGGGTCACCCGCTCACCGTCGCCGAAGCTCTGGCGGGCGCAGGCATCGCCATCACAGCCCTTCTTCTCGTGCTCGTTCTCATCGCGGCCGGACAGGCGCGGGCGCGCCGTGCGGCGGATGCCCGCAGTGCGGAACAGGCCTGGGAACTGGAGGAACGCGTCGCCGATCTGCTCAAGGTGCAGGCCGAGATGACCGGTCGCATGCAGACAATGGCCGAGATCTTCGGCTCACGGCAGGGAGATCTCGCGCGAGCGCTCAACGACCGCCTCGACGGCATGAGCCACAAGCTCGGTCAGTCGCTTGCCGAGACGACGCGGCGCACCCACGATGGCCTTCGCCATCTGCACGAGCGTCTGGCAGTCATCGACCGGGCGCAATCCACCATTTCCTCCTTGTCGGGGCAGGTCGGTCAGCTTCAGGCAATTCTGGACAACAAGCAGACGCGCGGCGCCTTCGGCCAGGGCCGGATGGAAGCCATCGTGAAGGATGCCCTGCCGGAAAGCTCCTATTCTTTCCAGGCCACGCTCTCCAGCGGCTCGCGGCCGGACTGCCTGATCCACCTGCCCGGCGGAGCACCTCCTCTCGTCATCGACGCCAAGTTTCCCCTGGAAGCGCACACAGCCTTGCGGGCGGCGGGCGATGCCGAAAGCCTGAAGCAGGCGCAGGCACGCTTTCGCCGCGACATCGCGAAGCACATCTCGGACATTCACGACCGCTATCTTCTTCCTGGAGAGACACTCGACACAGCCTTCCTCTTCGTGCCTTCGGAAAGCGTTTTTGCCGAAATTCACGAGCGTTTCGACGATCTGGTCCAGCGCGCGCACCGCGCAAGGGTGGTGATCGTGTCGCCCTCGCTTCTGCTTCTGTCGATACAGGTGGTGCAATCGGTGCTGCGCGATGCGCGAATGCGAGAGGAAGCCCACCGCATCCAGATCGAAGTCGCACATCTGGTTGACGATGTATCCCGGCTCGACGAGCGGGTGCGCAAGCTCCAGACGCACTTCGGGCAAGCTGAACGCGACATCGAGCAAATCCTGATCTCGAGCGAGAAGATCACCCGGCGAGGTCGCAATATCGGCGAACTCGATCTTGACGAGGTGTCCGGAACCGGCCCGAACGAAGCCCGGACAGCGCCGGACGCCAATGGCGCGGGGTCCGCCCCCTAAGCGCCGCCGGCGGCTTTGCCTCGGGCCGGACAAGCAGCTAATACGGGACACCAATCCTCAGACCGGGAGCCCGTTCATCCATGTCCCTGTTCATTGCCGTGTCCGGATGGAACCCGCAGCCGTGGGTGAAGAGACTTTCAACCCGTCTTCCCGATCACAGGGTTGCGAGCCACCCCGCAAGCGACAGCGACCTCTCAAAGGTGCGCTACGCGCTGGCCTGGAAACCCGAACCGGGACTTCTCGCACGCTGCCCCAATCTAGAGGTGATCTTCTCGCTCGGCGCGGGCGTCGATCACCTTCTGTCCGACCCACACCTTCCGGATGTTCCCCTGGTGCGTGTCGTGGACCCGGACCTCACCGCTCGCATGAGCGAATGGGTTACCCTGCAGGTCCTTCTGCACCACCGCCGACAACTCACCTATCTTGCGCAGCAAAGGGCACGGGTCTGGAAAGACTACGAACAGGCTGCTGCGCACCGCGTACGCGTCGGCATTCTAGGGCTCGGGGTGCTGGGCAAGGAGGCCGCGTCCGTTCTGGTGCGGCTCGGGTACGACGTTGCCGGATGGGCTCGCAGCCGCAAGCAAGTGGATGGCGCAGCCTGTTTCGCCGGCGCGTCCGAGCTCGATGATTTCCTCGCGCGCACGGACATTCTCGTCAATCTTCTGCCGCTGACCGACGAAACCCGGCATCTCGTCGATCATGGCTTCCTGTCACGGCTCGCGCGTGACGGCGCGATCGATGGGCCGGTGTTCATCAACGCGGGGCGAGGTGGCAGCCAGGTGGAAACCGATCTGGTACGCGCGCTCACCGATGGAACACTTGCCGGCGCAAGCCTCGACGTCTTCGAAACGGAACCGCTCGCTGCGACAAGCCCGCTCTGGGATCTTGAGAACGTGGTGATCACGCCGCATATAGCCGCCGACAGCGATCCTGAAGCCATCTCCGACTATATCGCCGAACAGATACTTGCCCACGAGGCCGGAAACCCACTGGCCAATCTCGTGGACAGAAACGCCGGCTACTGAAACCGCGCGGGATCAGCAGTGGAAGCGGCGCGCGCGATCGAACCAGAGGCTCACGATCGCCTCGACGACCGGGCGCAAACCCTTGCGGCTGTCACACTTCTGGTAGACCGCATCGAACCAGCTCGCGGCCTCGCTCTGGGGCGCATCGCGCGCCAGCCCGATGATGGGAAGCGTCGCCGTGTCGTAACGCTGGCGCAAGCGGCAGGCGAGATCTCGTGCGCTTCCACCCGCAATCCCCGTGGACGCAACGACGCAATCGAAGGGAACAGCCGAAGGATCGTCGACGGAAAGCAGATCCAGCGCCTTGGCGATGGAACTTACCCGGCGAACGCGTACATTTCCGGTAACCGTGGAGAGGACGTCACGGAAAAGCCGGGCATCTGCCGCGCTGTCCTCGACATGGAGGAACACGGCATCGGGAATGACATGCAACATGAAACAGAAGGTCCGTCCGGCTCCCGCGACAACAGCCGCCCTCCCGGCTACCAAGGCAGTGTCGAGGAGCTTTTTACCAAGGGTCGCGGCGTGCCGGGCAAGAGTCCCTCCTCTGCCGACCGGCCACGATCTGATCATATGTCCAGATGATTGCTGGACGAATTGACGGCTGTCTATTCGGATTCACCTGTAGGGGCAAATGCATATATTGCATAGCTGCCCCAACGTAAAAGACACACCAAGAACAAATTGCCGGCCAAGGATTAGTAAAACGAATAAAATTTCACAAAACAATTTTTGAACGACATTATCGATGCCGGTCGTATGCTCCAACCAGATCCCCCGCAGGGTACGCCAAGAACGACAGCCTCAGCGCAGCCGCCGCCACCCCGTAAGCGCTCCCCACTCGACCTTTGAAATACGGGACAAGGCTTCGGCCACGGGTTCCCTGGCAACGCTCATCGTATGGCCATTGGCATGTAGAAGTTCGTCCGGTGACAAGAGCACACCAACATGGCCTTTCCAGAACAGAAGATCGCCACGCCGCCGGTTGCCCTTGCTGAAATCCTCAAGCGGCAGCGCATCGCCGGCTTCCCCGGCCTGCATGTCACTGTCGCGCGGAACAAGGATGCCGGCTTCGGCGGCGGCAAGCTGGATCAGCGCGGAACAGTCAAGCCCGAGTGAGGAGCGCCCTCCCCAGAGATAGGGCGTTCCAAGAAACATCTCGGCCACGGACACCCAGTCGTCCACGCGGGCGCCGAGAGGCGCGAGGTGGCGGGCAACCATGGCAGAACCATCCGCAAGAAGCGCATAGGTCAACCCGCGCACCACCGTTTCGCCGATCACTGCGACGCGTGCACCCAGTGAGAGCAGACCAAGCGGCGGGCTCTTCAACTCGGGAGAGGGATAGCGGTAGCTGCGCAAAGCCGTGACCCGATGGGTCGGCGTCTCCCCTGTGTCTCCAAGTGCCGAATACGGCATGTATCCCACATAGCCGTCCGTTCCGAGCTGTCCCCAGGCCCAGCCATCATCGGAAACCTCGAAGACGGTTACCTGCTCACCAAAGATCGCCTGGCTGTCGATGGAACGACATGGATCGGGCACAGGCCGAATGTCGACAAGATCGGCAGTGACATGCATCAAGGTGCCATCGGCAAAACGGGGAACATCGACGCGCCCCTCATAGGCGCGCGCCGCAAGATCGGTTCGCACGGGATGGCGACGGCGATCCAAATCGGCAAGCTCGGCTGTCCCGGTCATGCATCACCCTGACTGGAGGAAGTTGAACACCCCGCATCTGCCATGCGGCTTTCAGCGTGTTATCTCGGCAGCCTTCACACTGATCGTGTCGCCAATACGCTCCAGATACAAGGCACCGGCAACGGTCCGCGTTACGACCACGTTGCGCCGGTCGGCCTCATCGCGGCGACGCGACAGAAGCTTCATTGCTCCCAGCGTATCCAGGGCACGGGTAATGACAGGCTTGGTGACGTCGAGGCGCGCCGCCAGCCCCCGCACCGTATGGGGCGGCGGCTCCAGGTAAACAGTGAGAAGGATCGCCATCTGGCGCGACGTCAGATCCTGGTCACCATCGGTCACCAGCGACATCGTCACGTCGTGCCAGAGCCTCAGCGCCTGTGCCGGCCGGATCTCGATTCCCATCCGTCTGATGTTCCTCCTGCCCCGGGTGGTCCGGGCGTCCCAGGCGACACTAGCGCGAATATCGTTTCGGATCCGTTATACGTCGGCCACCTTCCGTCACGCAGCCTGGCTCCCTCCGTACCGCTCCTTCAGCAGGTCAAAGAGGGCACGCACGGCCTGCGCTTCTCCGCCTGCCGGTCGTGCCGGACGGTCGGACGGGTTCCAGGCGTAGATGTCGAAATGCGCCCAGGTTTTGGCCTTCTCGACAAACCGGGCCAAAAAGAGCGCGGCCGTTACCGATCCCGCGAACCCCGCACCGGAGGTGTTGATGTGATTGATATCGGCAACCCTGCTCTCCAGATAGCTCTCATAGGGCCTCCACAGAGGAAGCCGCCAGAGCGGATCCGACACCTTGAGTGCCCTTGCAGCCAGATCGGAGGCAAAGTCTTCGTCGTCGGTGTAGAAGGGCGGCAGTTCCGGCCCGAGCGCGACACGTGCAGCTCCCGTAAGCGTCGCCATATCCAGAAGGATCTCCGGCTCCTCCTCATCGGCCAGCGCAAGCGCGTCCGCAAGCACCAGCCGTCCCTCGGCATCCGTGTTTCCGATCTCGACGGTGATCCCCTTGCGGCTCGGCAAAATGTCGCCCGGCCTGAAGGCATTGCCGGAGATCGCATTCTCAACGGCGGGAATGATGACCCGCAGCCGCACTGGCAGTTCCGCATCCATGACCATGGCCGCGAGAGCGAGAACGTTGGCCGCGCCGCCCATATCCTTCTTCATCAGGGTCATGGCGCTGGCCGGCTTGATGTCGAGACCACCTGTATCGAAAATGACCCCCTTGCCCACAAGCGTCACCTTCGGATCCGTCTCGTCGCCCCATGTCGCATCGATCAGGCGCGGCGCGCGCGTGCTTGCCCGACCGACCGCATGTATCATGGGAAAGCCTTCTTCCAGAAGCGCTTCCCCTTCGACGACCCGGCTCGACCCGCCATAGGTGCCAAAGAGCGTGATAGCGGCGGTGGCGAGTTCTTCCGGGCCGAGGTCATTTGCCGGGGTATTGACGAGATCCCGTGCGATCTGCACCCCGGCGACAATGCCCAGTACCGCGTCCAGATCGACATCCGGTTCCACCATCAGCACCGGCCGGGCCTTGTCCGAAGGCTTGCGATAGCGCTCGAACCGATAGGAACCAAGCGCGAAGGCAAGGGCCGCCGCCTCCCCGGCAATACCTGCCCCAACGATACGAAATGTCCCGCCGGGAAGCTTGCGCGCCAGGTCGCCGAGCGCAAAGCCGGGATCTGTCGCGTTCGCCACGCCAAACAGAACGGTTGCAATGGCTCCGTCCGCATCCGGAACCACGAGGACCTGGCCGACGGCAGCCTCAAAGCCCGACGCTTTCGCAAATCCTCCGACCGACGCAGGCAGGTCGGCAAGCGTCTCGGCCAAAGATTGCTTGTCAACGACATGAACCGGAACGGTCGGAAGGGATGACTCGAAGGCTGCAAGAGCATGACGCACGGAACTGACCTCATTTCACCTGGCCACGCGGCGGCGTGGCAACACCGGAAGGCTTCCAGCTTAACCGATTGCCCGGACGCCGCAAATCCGCGCGCACCCCAGTTTCCAGGCAGACGCTCCGCCCCGATTTAACGAAGCATTAGGGTTAACGGCCTATTGCTTGGAAAGCCAAATTGCGACCCTCGCCAGTCCGGGCGCGAACAGATCGCGGCCGGCTTGGCGGGCACAGTCCAGGAGCCTGGTTTCATGCCCTTCTTCCGACGCGATATCACGCGATCGACCCCGCTCCGCATGACGCTTGCGGTCTCGATGGTCGCTCTCCTGGCGGTCGGCGGCTGCGCCTCGTCCAAGCGGAGCGTGGGGACCCATGGCGCGAGCGGCCAGAACTATGTCGCGCCCGGCTCGGACGCCGCGCGCCAGGCGGTGGGGTACTGGGCCAGGGCCTACGAGAGCGACCCGAGCGACCGCGAGAACATTCTGAACTATTCGGCCTCCCTGAAACGAAATGGCCAGGTCGAACAGGCCGAAGCCGTTTTGCGCAAGGCCGTGATCACCCATCAGTCGGACCGGGACATTGCCGCCGCCTACGGCAAGGTGCTGGCCATGAGCGGCAAGCTGGCAGAAGCGCTTCAGGTGATCAACGGGGCCCAGACACCAACGAATCCGGATTGGCGGCTAATGTCGGCGGCAGCGGCGATCAATGACCAGATGGGCAACACCGCCGAGGCACGCAAGCTCTATACCCAGGCGCTCCGTATCGCCCCGCAGGAGCCCAGCCTGCTCAACAACCTCGCCATGTCCTATCTGCTGTCAGGCGAGGTGCAGAAAGCGGAAAAGATCCTGCGCGACGCGTCCAACAGCCCCCGCGCCGACAGCCGTATCCGGCAAAACCTCGCGCTGGCAATTGGCCTGCAGGGACGCTTCGACGAGGCGGAGCAGGTCGCTCGCGCCGAGATGGACCCGCGCCAGGCGAACGAGAACATTGCCTACCTTCGCAAGATGCTATCCCAGAAGAACACCTGGGCGGAACTGTCCGACGGTGACAAGAGGAAGAAAAAGAGCGGAAGCTGATCCGGACGGCTTTCGCCTCTCCTGACGGACAAGAAAGCGAAACAATGCAAAAGGCCCGCCGGAAAATCCCGGCGGGCCTTTTGCATTGTTTCCATCGGCGACCACGCCAAACGGCATCGGCACGAAATGGCCCTACCGGAAGGTCGCCATGGCCTGAATGATGACGGGACCGATGATAACGGCCAGAAGCACGGGCAGGAAGAACACGATCATCGGCACGGTGAGCTTTGGCGGCAGGGCGGCGGCCTTCTTTTCGGCGGCCTGCATTCGCTGCGACCGGCTTTCGTCCGCCATCACACGCAGTGCCTGGGAAACGGGCGTGCCGTACCGCTCGGCCTGAATCAGCGCAAGCGAGACATTCTTCACCCCCTCGAGGCCTGTCCGCTTCGCCAGATTCTCGTAAGCCTGCTTGCGGTCTCCGAGATAGGAAAGTTCGGCATTCGTCAGCGTCAGCTCCTCGGCGAGCGGCACGGACTGAATGCCGATTTCTTCCGCGACCTTCCGGAAGGCGACCTCGATGGACATGCCCGATTCCACACAGATCAGCATGAGATCGAGTGCATCCGGCCAGGCCCGGTTGATGGAGGTCTGGCGGTTCTGGATGCGGTTCTTCACATAGAGGTCCGGAGCGTAGTAGCCGATGAAGGCGATCACGCTGGCAATCAGCACATTGACCATTGGCGGCTGTTCGAGCTGAAGCACGATGAACGTGTAGAACAACGCCACCACGAAAAGGATCACCGGCATCACGAGCCGGGCGAAGAGAAACGTATAGAGCGGCCGCGGACCGCGCAGGCCGGCCTGGACGAGACGGAACGCCGTCTTCTCGTCCGACATGAGGTTCTTCAGGTTAAGCTGGTCGACGATGCTTTGAAGACGCTTCTTGGGCGCGTTGCGCAGCGAAACCCGCGACGACTGCTTCTCATTGGCGAGACGGGCACGCTCGCGCGCGCGCAGCTTGTCCCTTTCCAGGGCGACCGACTTCATCCGGCTCTTGAGTTTGTCCCCCTCGATAAACGGGATGACCAGCGAATAGACCGTGCCGCCCACCGCCAGAACGGTCAACGCCAGGATGATGGTCTGCTGGGACAGAAGCTCGGACATGGACATGGCTGGACCACTCAGAAATCGAAGGCGATCATCTTCTTCATGATCAGCATTCCGGTCACCATCCATATGGCTGAGAACGCCAGGATGATGTTGCCGGTAGGATCCGTGAAGAGGAGCATGATGTAGGACGGGCTGGTGATCGTGAGGACACCGGCCACGATAAAGGGCAACGAGCCGATGATCGCGGCGGAGGACTTCGCCTCCTGACTCATCGCCTTGATCTTGCCCTTCATCGCACGGCGCTCGCGCAGCACCTTCGAAAGGTTGCCGAGCGCCTCGGAAATGGACCCGCCGGCCTGGGACTGAATGGCCACCACAATGGCAAAGAAGTTGGCTTCCGCGACCGGCATGCGCTCGGGCAGGCGCGCCACGGCCTCAGGCAGCGAGATGCCCATTGCCTGAGCCTCGATAATCCGGCGGAATTCGGTGCGGATAGGCTCGCGTGCCTCCTGAGAAACGATCGTCAGACATTCCGCCAACGGCAAACCGGCCTTCGTTCCGCGCACGACCACGTCAACTGCATTGGGCAATTCGTTCAGAAAAGCCTCGATGCGCTTGTTGCGCCGACGTGACAGGTAGAAGCGCGGCAGACCGAAGAAGCCGATGAAGGCAAACGCCGCGTTCAGCAGCAGCGACCCGGTGATCAACATGCCGATGATCAGCATGACAACGCCGCAAATCGCTGAAAAGACATAGAAACCGCGTTTGGACCACTCGAGCCCGGCCTGGTCGAGCCGCTCCTCGATGGAGACCTTTGCCGCCTTTTGGGCCTTCTTCTTTTCGCGCTGCTCAAAGTCGCGAAGCTGATCCTGAACCGACTTTCGGCGCTTGTCCGCATCCTTCGTGCGTCTCACCGCCTCCAGAGACGGGGCTCGCGTGGCAATGCTTTTCAGCCGTTTTTCGCTACGCGAACCGCCACTCAGCATGGGCTGGAACACGGCATAGAGAATGCCGACGATCGAGAAGGCCGCCAAGCCCGCCAAGGCGAGCCGGGTCACTTCAGGTGTCAGGAGTGCCTGGAAATCAACCACGCCCGTCCTCCAGAACTTCCGAAGCGTCAAGGGCTGCGGCAAGCCGCTGCTCTTCACCGAAGTAGCGTGCCTTCTCCCAGAACTTCGGACGACCGATGCCGGTGGAGCGATGGCGGCCGATCAGGCGTCCGTTCGCGTCCTCGCCCAGGATGTCGTAGAGGAAGACGTCCTGGGTGATGATGACGTCGCCTTCCATGCCCACCACCTCGGTCACATGGGTGATCCTGCGCGAGCCGTCACGCAGGCGCTGCGCCTGAACGATCACGTCGATGGAGGAAATGATCATCTCGCGCAGCGTCCGCGACGGCAGCGAGAAGCCCCCCATGGTGATCATGGATTCCAGTCGCGAAAGCGCCTCGCGCGGGCTGTTTGCGTGAAGCGTGCCCATCGAACCGTCGTGACCGGTGTTCATGGCCTGCAGGAGATCGAACGCCTCCGGGCCACGCACCTCACCGACGATGATGCGCTCGGGACGCATGCGCAGGCAGTTCTTGACCAGATCGCGCATGGTCACTTCGCCCTCCCCCTCCAGATTGGGCGGACGGGTTTCGAGACGCACCACATGGGGCTGCTGGAGCTGAAGCTCCGCGGCATCCTCGCAGGTGATGACACGCTCTGTCGCATCGATGTAGGCGGTCAGGCAGTTGAGAAGGGTCGTCTTGCCCGAGCCGGTACCTCCTGAGATCAGCACGTTGCAGCGGGAGCGGCCGATAATCTCCAGGACCGAGGCTCCCTCGGGCGAGATCGACCCGAACTGCACGAGCTGCTTGAGGGTCAGCTTGTCCTTCTTGAACTTACGAATGGTGAGCGTGGGGCCGTCGATGGCGAGCGGCGGCGCGATCACGTTGACGCGCGAGCCGTCAGCCAGGCGCGCGTCACAGATCGGGCTCGACTCGTCAACGCGTCGTCCGACCTGGCTCACGATCCGCTGGCAGATATTCATGAGCTGCCGGTTGTCACGGAAGCGCACGTTGGTCTGCTGCATCCGGCCCTCGGTCTCGATGTAGACCGTGTCGGCGCCATTGACCATGATGTCGGCGATATCGTCGCGCGCCAGAAGCGGCTCGAGCGGCCCGAAACCCAGCACGTCGTTGCAGATGTCCTCCAGCAGGTCTTCCTGCTCGGAAATGGACATGATCACGTTCTTGAGCGCGATGATATCGTTGACGACATCGCGGATTTCCTCGCGCGCCTCATCTACACTCAGGCGCGTGAGAAGCGACAGGTCGATCGCCTCGACCAGCGCGTTGAAGATCGACGCCTTGGTGGCGTAGTACTCCTGCGAGCGTTGCGGCGCCTTGATCTTGACCGTTTCCGTCTGCGGCCTGGCCTGGGCTCGCGGCTGGGGTGCTGCAGCGGGCGTAGCAGCAGGAGCCTCCGGAACGGTAGCCTTCGGCGCGACCGGGGTGGCGTGCTCCGCCGGAGACGGCGATGCCGGCTCCGCAGGCGCGGTCGGCGCCGGCGCCTGCTGGCGCGGCGGCGGGGCTGCCTCGGGGCTGGAACTCGAAGTTCCGGATGTCACACCACGTCGACCGAACATCGCTACCTGCTTTCAGATCGTCTTGACGGACGCCCCGGACGGATCACGCGCCCGCCCGGCCCTTCTTGAGCAAGCGCCCGACGAGAGCGCCGAGCGCCAGTCCCTTGTTTCGCTGCACTTCAGAACGCCCCGTCACCACCTGCGAGATCCGCGTGAACAGTTCGGCTGTCGCGTGACGCTCGTCCTGCTCGCCGATCATCTGACCGTTGTTGGCAGCCGTTCCGAACAACTGGGGCTCGAAGGGGATGGAGACGACCGCCTCGACACCCAATGCATCGGCAAACTCGGCGGCCTTGATTTCAGGCCGCTTGGGAACGCCCACCCGGTTCAGGACCAGCCGCGGAGGTCCGTCGTTCGGCCGGAGCTGTCCGAGCGTATCGATCATGTTCTTCGCATTGCGCAGATTGGCGAGATCCGGCTCGGCCACGATCACCACTTCGTCGACCGACGCCAACACCTTGCGAGTCCAGCCCGACCAGCCGTGCGGCAGGTCCAGAACCACCGAAGGCGCTCCCTGGCGCATGATATCGATGAGACCGTCGAAACTCTCCTCGGATGGATCGTAGGTACGCTCCAGCGTGGCAGGCGCCGCGAGCAGGCTCAGCCGCTCGGTGCACTTGGACAACAGCCTGTCGAGCATGGTCTCGTCGAGACGCTCGGGAGATGAGATCGCCTCGAACACGCCCTGCAGCGGGTCCTGGTTGAAATCAAGCCCGGCGGTGCCGAAGGCAAGGTCGAGGTCGGCGATCAGCACGTCCCGCTCGATCTGGCGTGCAATCGACCAGGCGACGTTGTGGGCAACCGTGGAGGATCCAACGCCTCCCTTTGCGCCGATAAAAGCGGTCACCCTGCCCAAGGGATCGGCTTCAGGACTCGCGTAAAGCTCACCGATTGCCCCAATCACCTGATAGAGGCTGACGGGAGCGACGAGATAGTCGCTGACGCCCCGATGGATGAGTTCGCGGTAGAGCACGACATCGTTGACGTGCCCAACGATCACGACCTTGGTGCCGGGATCGCAGACCTCGGCAAGACGCTCCAGATCCTCAAGCAGGCGAGCCGACTGGTTGCGGCTTTCGATGATGATCAGGTTCGGCGTCGGGGCCTGACCGTAGAACTCGACAGCTGCTGCGATGCCGCCTCGGTGCACCTTCACATGCGCCTTGGACATTCGGCGGTCCTGCGCCACCGTCTCGATGACGCGCGTGACATCCTCGGTCTCGCAAAAGGCCTGCACCGCAATGCGCGGCACCATCTTCAGGTCGAGCGTGTCGACGGGCGGTTCCAGTTCGGCACCGGAAGGCACGCGCGGCTCCCGGTCGGCGTCGATTTCCGGCAGGCTCAGGTCGTCATAGGACAGGCCGTTCATTCCTCTACTCCCCGCCTCACTTGCCGGCTGCATCGGACACCTTGGCGCCGCTGCCTTCCTTGTATTCGGATGCCGTCTGCTCGCCGTTGCGATAGGTCTCGTAGATCTTGGCGCGGCGGTTCTGGTCAGCCGGAGAAGACGCGCGCGGATAAAGCAGGTCTGTCGGATTGTCGACCATGGCGGCAAGGTTCGCCTGCTGCGCGCATCCGAAGTTGTAGTACTGGGTGTTGTTGAGCTGCGGGTTGTGACGCTTTCCGTCGCCGCCGCCGGTGATGTTGTCCGGCCACTGGCCGCACGGTCCCGCCTTCGCCTGAATGCCCGAATAGGCCAAGCGGATCGGCGCCGAAACGCTCGGATCTCCGACCGGATAGCTGCGTGTCACGATGCGCTTCGACGAGATGCCTCCACGGGCCACCGCGCCGCGCAGCTTCGGCAGGACCGCGTGAACGGCCGCCTCATTCGCGGACCCGGACGGCACGACGATCTCCATGGAATCGGCTCCGCGCGAGCGGGCCTCGCCGGCAAAACTCGAGACAGCCGCCGACAGTGACGGCGAGATCGAGCGCATGCCGCTGCCCACCGGCACATCCAGCGTCTTCGTGCCTTCAGCCACGATGATCGGATGACGAAGGCGGTAGTCGTTGAGCGCAAGCACCTCGGTCGTGGGCTTCTGCGTGTTGCACGCGCCCGTGATCAGAGCCGCGGCAACGGCAACCAGCGGCAGGCTCGCGCGGATCGTCTGGCGACCTGTTTCCGTTCCATGGCGGGAGCCGCGACGGATCGGGCGATTGGCGGGGCGGGACGTCATGGTTCCGTTCCTCACTCGTAGATGAAGCCGACCTGGCCGTGATAGGAGCCCTCGCCCGGGTTTCCGGAAACCCGATACATGCGATTGAGCCGGTTCAGGAAAATGGTGTCGCCGTCGGTCGCCGGAGCGAAATTCTTTGTCGGCGTGACGAGCTCGGAGCGAGCGACCGGGCGCACCGTGTAAGGTGTGACGAAGACGACGAGTTCGGTCTCCTGGCGCAGGAAGTCGCGGCTCTTGAACAAGGAGCCCAGGATCGGAACCTGCATGAGGCCCGGAACGCCGTTGAGATCCTGCTTGTAGGTCTCCTTGAGGAGGCCCGCCATCACAAGCGTGCCACCCGAGGGAAGTTCGACGGTGGACTCCGCCCTGCGCACCTTCAGCGCCGGGATCGTCAGCGTGCCGATGTTGACGGCACCGTCCTGGGTCAGCTCGCTGACCTCGGTCTTGACCCGCAGCGAAATGCGTCCCTCGTCGAGGACCACGGGCGTGAAGTCGAGCCCGACGCCGAACTTCTTGAACTGCACCGTGATCTTGTTGTTGTCCTGAGCGATCGGGATCGGGAACTCGCCACCCGCCAGAAAGCTGGCGTTCTCGCCGGAGATCGCCGTCAGGGTGGGCTCGGCCAGCGTTCGGATGACACCGTCACGCTGCAGTGCCTCGATGTTCGCCTTGAGCTGGGTTCCGCCCGCGACAAAGCCCGAGGTCGAGTTGGGATTCGTCGGGTCATAGAGCCCGCCAGCCCCACGGTTGTTGATGTTCGAGTTGACCGTGTAGCTCGGCGAGTTGTTGAAACCGATGTTGTAGTTTCCAAGGCCGATGTTGCCGGCGAGGTTTACGCCGAGCTGCTTGATGATCGAGCGCTCGACCTCGGCCACGGTCACCTTGAGGTGAACCTGATCCTTGCCGGTGACGGCGATCATGTTGAGAACCGGCTGTGCGTCCTCGCCCTTGCTCTGGGTAAAGCGGGCGGCAAGATCGGCAGCCCGCTGTGCTGCAGCGGTGCTCGGGGCCCGGCCCGACAGGACGATATTGCCATTCACCGACTCGGCACGGATCTCCGCACCGGGAATTGCGCGGCGGAACATGGCATTGAGGTCCGTCGTGTCGTTCTCGACCGCCAGGTCGAAGCTCGCGATCTGGTTGCCCGCGCGCCCGAACAGAAACAGGCTCGCCTGCCCGGCCTTGTTGCCCATGATAAAGACCCGGCGCGAGCTGCGGACGACCGCATCGGCGACTTCCGGGTTGGAGACGATGACGTCAGCCACCTCCTCTCCCAGGTTGACCACCACCGAGCGACCGATGCCCACGCGCAAGAGCCGGCCGGCAACGCGCTCGCCGGCAGAGATCGTCACCGACTTGGGAAACGATTCCGCGTGGGCGGCCGTCGGGACACCGAGGCCGCTTCCTGCCGCCAGCCCCAGAGCGAGCGTCACGACAAGAGCAGCGCGGGTGCCGATGCCTTTGAAACGTTGAGCCAGCATTCGAGTTCTCCTTGCCGTCGTCTTCCAGCCGACCCGCGCTTCAGCGCTGGGTCTGCATCTGGCCGGACACGCCGAACTTCACAAAATTCCCCCCGCCGCCGATCTCGTCGGTCTCTGCGTCATCGGCGGAGTCTTCAACCGACCGCAGCACAAGGGAGATGGTGCCGAGCTGCGACGCCTGCGCGACGACTTCCGCCTGTGCGGGAAGCAACTCCAGGGTCGCGGTCTGACCGGGGGGCAGCGCCTTCTCGTCCTGCTCGCCGGCGGTGGTGGTGTCGATGGCGAGGACGCGCACGTTCTGCAGGATGGTCTCGCTCATGAAGGAGTTCGACCCCCGGCTGCCGGACTGACGCGTCAGGATCACGTCCACCTTGTCACCGGGCAGGATGAAGCCACCGGCAGCCGTCAGGGCCTCAACCGAGACGGCGATGGCGCGCTTGCCCTTGGGAAGGATTGACGACATGAAGCCGCGGTCCGAGTTGATCAGGCGCTCCTCGCGCAGGGGCTCGCCCGCATAGACCGGTGCCTTGGCGATACGGCCCGCGATCTCGCCGATGGCGTCGGGGCGCATCGAGCGCAGGATCGCGTTCGCTGGAGCCAGATCGCGCGGCCATTCCGCCCAGCGCATGTCCCCATCGTGAACAGCCGTGCCGAGCGCAATGTCACGGTCGGCGACAAGGACCTCGTCCTTCTCGACCTCCTGCTCGGCCACAACGGGTTCCGCCACCGGCTCCGGGCCGGTGCTCAGCACCATGCGTGCCACGAGAAGCCCGGCCGCAAGCGAGACACCAAGGATTGCCAGTCGTGCGATCTTCATGACCAATACCCGTAGAGATCGAATCCGGCCGTCGAGCTGAGACGCTCCGGCCATGTTCCGATTACTTTGCGGGACAAATGGTCAAGACATGGTTAATCAGGTATGAGCAACGTTGATTAACAGAATTAAACGTTTTCGCATTTCGAAAATCCGGGCAAGCTTATTTACCAACCGTTAACAACATGAAACGGCGACCGACAACAGGTTCAATACGGCTTACGGAGAGGGAAACAGGCGCGGGCCAGCGGCCCGGCAAATGGATCGCGGTGGCGGAGAGGCCCCCGGGCGATCAGCCGATCAGCTTGAACCACATGGTCAGCGGGTAGACCTGCAGCGCTGCGATGGCAATCGTGATGCCATACGGAATACCGGAGCGGTCATCATGAAGACGCAAAAGCCATTCTGTACGGCTATTGGCGGGTAGCGGAAGAACAGGAACCTGGCGGAACATCAGCAGCGCGATTGTGAGCAGGCCACCATAAATGCCCGCAAAGGCCAGAAACAGCAACGTCTGCTGGGTAAAGCCGAACCAGAGGGCAACCGCAGTTGCTATCTTTGCATCTCCCCCTCCCATCCAGCCGAAGGCAAAGAAGGCAAGGCAAAGGAGAAAGACCGCACCCGCTGCCGCCAGATGAAAGCCAATATCGACAAGGCCAAGGCCGGCGGCCGGAGCGAGCAGGCAAAAGCCGGCGACAAGCAGCAGGGAAACGCGGTTCGGAATCGTCATCGTGAAGAGATCGGACGCGCCGGCGAAAGCAACCAGCGTCGGAAAGATGACAAGCAGGGCCGCCTCGATCATGTCCGGTTTCCTCGCGAAATCCGATGGCTCCAAGAAAAGCGGGCGGCCGAAGCCGCCCGTTTGCCGGGATGGCCGGCGTCGCTGCCGTTCGGCGCGCGCCCGACCAAACCGATATCGCGTCAGGGAATTACTTGACGCTGCCCTGAGCGGCGGTGAGCTTCGTCGACACGGTCGTGAAGATCGAGGAGATCGAACCGCCGGCGGTGGTCACAGCCGTGACGATGCCGATGGAGATGAGGCCGGCGATGAGGCCGTACTCGATGGCGGTCGCACCGGATTCGTCCTTGGCAAAGCGAGCGAGAAGATTCTTCATGGTTTGGCTCCTAAGTTTCCATTCGATTTGACTGCACCACCTCGTCGGCCTTGTTTTTATTTCCGACCGATCGAAGTTGACCTGAATGTAGACTTGACACCTTGCCACAAAGTTAAATTCACCCAACGCACGGATGACTTTCGAGATCTGCCGAATTTTGGTTAACGACTTGAGAATAACAAGTTCTCGCTATTAACCACAATCGAAAACGACTCCCGATCATGACGTGCGAAGAACCTGATTTTCGCTCTCCCCAAGCTGCCTGGAGAGTGCAGATTTGATGGATCACCAATATTGATAAATTTAACCATGCCACCTGATTGCAACGACCGTTAGCGGTTCCTTCACCAATATCGTTGACGTTCGGGTAGGAATTCTGAGAAGGAGCCGAAGGGCATGTCTCGACATCGCGCAATTCTGGGCGCGGCGATTGCCGCCGCCGCGGTTCTCGCCCCTGCTTTCGCGAGCGGCACCATGGCCGCCGAAGGTGGCGCCGTTCATGTCATGACCGACCGGGCCAAGGTGTTTCGTATCGATGCACCGGCGGATACCGTCATCGTGGGCAATCCCGCAATCGCGGATGTCGCGATGTACGACCGCCAGACGGTGGTCGTGACGGGCAAGCTCTACGGCACCACGAACCTGGTGATCCTCGACAAGGCCGGTGAACCGATCATCGACGAAGTCATTACCGTCGGAGCCCCCTCGAGCGACGTCGTGACGGTCCTGCGCAGAACCGCGCGCAGTTCCTACTCCTGCGCGCCACAGTGTGAGCCGGTGCTTCGCGTTGGCGACACGGAAACCGCTTATGACGCGATCGCGAAGCAGTCCACCGCACGTACCGAGATGTCTGAAAAGGCAGCCGGCGTCGGCAACTGACGTCCCCAGGAACCGCTCCCGACGTGAAGAGGTGAGAGACGTTCATGGCTGACAGGAGCGGCAAGACACGGCTCGGGTCACTCCGCCGCCTGCTTCGTGCGTTCGGCCGCGACCGCGAAGGTACGGCGGCGATCGAATTCGCCTTCGTGGCCATTCCCTTCATGCTTCTTCTTTTCGGCATCATCGAGATCGGCCTCGCCTTCTTTGCCGATCAGGTGCTGAACAACGCCGTTCTGGATGCGGCGCGCATGATCAGGACCGGCCAGGCCCAGGCGGAAGGGTTCGATGCATCGAAGTTCAAGGAGCAGATCCTCGCCAAGACAAGCGGCTTCCCGATAAGCGCGGACCGGCTGACAATTGACGTCGAAAAGATCGACTCTTTCACCAGTTACAAGTCCAAGCCTCTGATCGAAGACGGCCAGATGACGGATGACGTGGGCTACGACCATGGCGAGGCAAACGAGATCATCATCGTGCGTGCCATGTACCGCTGGCCGATGTTCTCCTCGCTGATGGCGACCAACTTCGCCGACCTCGCGTCGGGAGACCGTCTGCTGGTGGCAACCGCGATCTTCCGCAATGAGCCGTTCCCATGGTCGACGAAGCCCAACAGCTAGGAGACCGTCCGGTGAGGCCCTTGAAGTCCGTCCCCTTTGCCAGCAAGGAGCGTTCCGGCCGTACAGGCGGAGTTTTCGCGCGCTTTCGCCTGCTGCGCCGCCTCGGCCGGGACAGTCGCGGCGTCGCGGCGGTCGAGTTCGCACTCGTTCTGCCGTTCATGCTGCTCCTGTTCCTGGGGATGGTGGAGCTTGATTCAGCGCTTACGGTCGACCGCAAGGTCAGTCAGGTGGCCAGTTCCATTGCCGACCTCGTCGCCCAGACCGACAAACTCAACGAAGCCGACATCAGGGACCTCCTCAAGATGTCGGACGCGGTGCTCGATCCGTACCCCGCGAGCAATCTGAAGCTCGTCGTGGCAAGCATCTGGATCAAGGAAGTCAACAAGCCCCGCGTGAAATGGAGCCGGGCTCTGAATACGGCCCAGTGGTCCGCGAACGGAGCTCCTCCCGTCGATATTCCGGAAGGCCTGACGAAACAGAAGGACACCTATCTGATCGTGGCGCAGGCGACCTATACGCATCGGCCGACCTTCGCCGCACTTCTGAAAGACGTGTTCGCAACAGATACGATCGAACTGACCGACACCTACTACATGCGTCCGCGTGTCAGTTCAGAGGTAGAGTGCTGTTCCTGATACAAGCCTCTTGACGCCGGTGCCGCCTCTTAACGCGGCACCAGCGGACGCAGCCGGCCACGCACCGCGTTCTTGACGCCGCCTCCTGCCGTGAGAGGCGCAAGCAGATCGAAGTCCTTTTGCGAAACGGGCTGAAATGCGCCGCTTCCGGCAGGATGCTCTCCCGAACCGCCCCAGGTTGCCAGCACGCCGCGCAGCTCTTGCCGAAGGCTTTCGGGAAGATCCGTGCGGGCAACATGCGGCGCGGAAGGGATCGGTCCCAAAAGCGGTATGGCATCGACCGCAGGAACAACGCCGTTGCGTGCCAGAAGTGCGGCAAGCGTTCCGCCTTCCGCAAACGTTCCATCACGTGTTGCCGGCCTCCAGCCAAAGGCGACATCCGCCCTCCCCGCAAGCACCGCCCCGACCGCTTCCAACGGTCCGGCCTCCTCCACCAGCCTCACCTCATCAGATGAAACGCCCGCGGCCTCCAGAAGTGCAAGCGGCAGGCGCCGCCCGGCCGTCGAACCTTCCGGAGCCAGTGCGATGCGGGCAGAGCCAAGGTTCTCCAGGCCGGAAAAGCGACGGCCTTTCGGCACGATCGCCAGCAGGGTCCAGCCGCTCACCCCAGCCTCATCCATCGGAACGGCGAGGGGGTCCAGGCAGGAACAGCGTTCCTGAGCATCAACGAAAGCGGTGGTGGAAAGCGACGCATAGTCCACCTCCCCGCGCAGCAGCCCCGCCTGCAGCCGTGACAGACTCGAAAAGGCGACAACAACGGCGGGAATGCCAAGCCGTTCCTCGAGGTTTGCACGGAAAGGCTCGACCCCGCCGAACTCCCCTTGCGCCGGGTCGAGAACCATACCGATGCGCAACACGGGCCACATCGCAAGGCGTTCGGGATCGAAAACCCTCGCCGATCCGTCGGAGTTGTCTGCGTCGGATACGTTCTCCCGGTCGTCGCCTTCGGACATGGAGGCTTCCGGCCATGGAAGAAACATGGCGGCGTCGGCCTCATCCTGTCCCGCGACGTCGGTGTCCAAGGGCACGGGCAGACCGTCGCCGTCCTGCGCTCGAACACCCACGAGGGGAAGCGCCACGGAGAAAACCAGCAGGAAGGCAGCCACGTGAACCAGGCCGTGTGCGGCAAAAGCCCGAATGCGCCTCACGCCGACATGAAAGCTTCGCTTTTCGCGTTCAAACCCTTCGGCGATCATGCGCCTGTCGCTTTCCCTGTCACTCAGGAGCCTTCATGTCCCGTCAGCCCGATACGGTCGTATTCGACTTCGGAAACGTTCTCATCGAATGGGATCCACGTCACCTCTATTCCCGGCTTTTTTCCGAGGCAGAGGCAGTCGATCATTTCCTCACCGAGATTCTGCCGCCGTCATGGAATCTCGAGCAGGACCGGGGCCGCAGTTTCGCGGACGGCATCGCTGAAGCCCTTGCCCGCCATCCCGACTACGAGGAGGAGATCCGCGCCTGGGATACCCGCTGGCACGAGATGGTTCCCGGTCCTGTCGATGGCTCCGTCTCGCTTCTCCAGGACCTCAAGGCAGCCGGCGTGCCGCTTTACGCAATCACCAACTTCAGCGCCGAAAAATACGCCGAATGTCTTGAGCGCTTCCCTTTCCTGGCGGACAGCTTTCGTGACACGGTCGTCTCCGCACACGAGAAACTGCTGAAACCCGACACGCGCATCTACGACGTGCTTTTGACCCGGAACGCCCTTTCGCCCGAGCGCACGGTCTTCATCGACGACAGTGCGGCCAACGTGGCGGGTGCGCGGGACGCGGGGATGCACGCAATCCACTTCACGGGCGCCGACGCGCTGCGACAGGCACTGCGCGACCACGGCTTCCCTGTCTGATCCGGGCCGCCGAGGGCGCCTTTGTCAGGCGCCCTCGAAGCCCGCGAGTGTGTTGACGCAGTTCACGCCGATGGCCTCGACGGCATACCCGCCTTCCATGATGAAGGTGGTCGGCAGCCTCAGGCCGGCCAGGCGCTCGCCCATCCTGAGAAAATCCTCCGAGACGAGACGGAACCGCGAGATCGGATCCTTCTCGTAGGTGTCGAGACCGAGCGACACGATCAGTGTGTCCGCGCCAAAGGCCGAGATACGCCCAAGGCTCTCCTCGAGCGCAGCACTCCAGATCGCCCAGTCCGCTCCTGGTGCCAGCGGCAGATTGACGTTGAACCCTTCGCCGTCACCTTCTCCCGTCTCCTGCGCATGACCCAGAAAGTAGGGATATTCCTCCCTCGGATCGGCATGAATGGACAGGAACAGAACGTCGGACCGGTCATAGAAAATCGATTGGGTGCCGTTGCCGTGATGGTAGTCGACATCCAGCACGGCAACCCTGGCCGCGCCATTGTCGCGCATCCACTGTGCGGCGATCGCGGCGTTGTTGAGAAAACAGTAGCCACCGTAGTAGTCGGCCGCCGCGTGGTGGCCGGGCGGGCGGCTGAGCGCGAATGCGGAGCGCTCGCCGCCTGCGACGAGCCGGGCCGCGGTCAGGGCAGAGTTGGCGCTTGCCCGCGCCGCCGCGAAGGTGTTCTCGCCAAGCGGCGTTCCCGCGTCGAACGAATAGCGCCCCAGAAGTCCGTCGATGTGCTCCGGAACCGGCTCTGTCGACAGGCCCCGCACGGGCCAGACGAACGGAAAGGCTTCACCACTGCGCCCCGCATCCGTCCATCGCCCCCAGAAGCTTTCAAGGAAATCGAGATAGCCCGCATCATGTACGCGCTCGAGCGCTGCGCGTCCGAATTCCTCCGGCTCCAGGATGCTACCAAGTCCTTCGGCAATAACCCGGTCCCGCACCATGGTCGCGCGGGAGGGAATTTCCACGGCGGGTTTCAGCATGCCGTCCGAGATTTCCTGCTTGGGATCATGTGCAAGCTGCACTGGGGAGAAAACGGTCTTCATAGGAGGCTTTTCCCGTATCGAAACAAGGCGTCGGCACCTCAGGTGCGAGACGTGAAAATATAGTCCGTCACCTGGCGCGAGGTTTCACCAGGCCGCAGCACGCAGCCGGCAAACCCCTCGTGGTTGATGGCATCCGGCCAGAACTGGGGCTCCAGACACAAACCCGCATTCGGGCCATAGCCTCGCCCGTCGTGCCCCGCAAGGGGAACGTTCACCTTCGCCCCATCGTAGACCTGCAGGCCCGGGGCCGTTGTCGCCAGATCGAGAGCAAGACTGCCGTCGCCGGCCTCAAGCCAGGCAACCTTGCGCGGCTGCACGACAGCCTCACGTGACAGGCAGAAATTGTGGTCCAGCGGCTCGTGTCCCGATTGTTCGCCGATCACGCGTGGCTCGCGAAAATCGAAAGATGTTCCGGAAACCGGTCTGATCTCGCCCGTGGGGATCAGGTCCCCATCCACCGGCAGGAACTCATGCGCATCGATCCGGAGCCGGTGGGCGAGAACATCTCCCGTCCCATCGAGATTGAAGTAGCTGTGCGCGGCGGGATTGAACAGGGTAGGCGCATCGGTCCTGCCCTCGAGTTCGATCCTCAGGCTCGTGTCGTCAAGCAACGTATAGCGGCAGGTCGCCTGCACCGTTCCTGGATAGCCCTGATCGCCGTCCGCGCTCTCGAGCGAAAGCAGGACGCTGTGCGCATCCGCCTCTTCAAGGGTCCACAACCGTTCGGAAAAGCCGGCGGTTCCACCGTGAAGGTGGTGGCGGCCGGCCTCATTGAGCGGAAGATGGTACTCCCGGCCCTCGAGAGTGAAACGGCCGTTGGCGATACGATTGGCGCATCGGCCGGCGATGGCACCGAAGTAGGGAGACTGGTCGATATAGGGCTCGAATGTGTCGAAGCCGAGCACCACGGAACGGCCGCCGACCCGCAGATCCTGAATCACCGCGCCGAACGTGAGGATGTCAGCCTCTATACCACCGCGCCGCAACCTGACGCGCTCCACCGGGCGCCCGTCGGCAAGTCGTGCATATGCCATGTCCGCCCTTTCGCAGTGCACGCCGACCCGGTGTCGGGACCGATCAGCTGCCGGCGGACTATCGCTTTCCAGGGGCTATTGAATCAACCGCATCGTGCCGGACCGGATATCGACCTTGGCGAGACGGTTGAGCGCGGACATTCCGATCAGCGGAACATGCAGCGCGCCATCGGGGAGAACCAGCGCGTCGACGTTCTTCAACCGGATCGTGCCGAGACGCAGTTCGCGCAAGCTGACACGCGCGGCTCGCGCGGTTCCGTTCGCGGTGTTCACCGGGACCTTGAAGTCGCTCTCTGCGGGATGAAGGCCGGAAGCACGCGCCACATCCGCCGGCAGGGCGACAACAGATGCTCCCGTATCGATGAGCGAGTGCACCGGACGGCCATTTATGTGTGCATCGACAGAGTAGTGGCCGTTTTCACCGACCGAAAGCACAAGTGTTCGCGGTCCCCGGGCAGGCTCGGGCTCATTGGTCGCAACAGCCACGGAGGCCGGCCCGCCATTGGCCACCACCAACATGTCAGCGGCCTTGGGAGCGATCATTGCAATGACCGCCACGCCGATGGCGATGAACAGATAGCGTTCCATGTGCCGTCTCCCGTGCCGGCTGCCGCACGCGGGAAATGCGTGTATCAGGCAGTCTGAACGCGAGGCGTTGCCGATTGGCTAAGGCGCCGCGCCGATCCGTTTCGAAGTAAACGGGCGGTTAACGTTTCAGCGCGTCACGGGCGCCGTCTCCACGACGAGCGTGTCCGCAAGTTCGGCTATGGCGCCAGCGTCGGGGGAACTCGATTGCGCTCCGGTCGCCGTGCAGGCAAGTGCACCGGCCGCAGTGCCTTCCGCCAAGGCACGAGAAATGTCCGCGCCCCTGTCCAGCGCGGCGGCGAGGGCTCCGACGAAGGCATCACCGGCACCGGTCGTGTCGAGCACCTCGATGCGCGGCGCGGCAACGCGCCAGATCCTCTCGGCCGTCCGCGCGACAAGCCCGTCGCCGCCAAGGGTTACAACAGCAAGACGCGAGTTCCCGCAAAGAGCGGCGCAATGCACCTCCGCACCCTCGGCCCCAGGGCAACCGAATGCCCCTGCCAGTTCTGCTGCCTCCACGGCATTGGCCACGAGAACATCCACATCCCCGATCAACCCTGCAAGCGCGGCGTCGCCTGAAGGTGCGGCGTTGAGCAACACGCGCGCGCCTACCTTGCGCGCCCGCGCGATCGCCCCGGAGATCGGATCGGCGGACAACTCGCGCTGGAGCACAAGAAGATCGTCCGGCTCGAGCACACCGTCGAGCCAGTCAGCCGCGACGCGGGCGTTCACGCCGCTGGCGCACATGATCAGGTTCTCGCCTTCCGCATCGATGCCGATCATGGCAAGTCCCGTGGTGCCCTCCAGGTGACGGACGGCGGAAAGATCCACACCCGCAAGATCGAGGTTCGCAAGCGCCGGTGCCGAATGGGCGTCCCTTCCAACCGCTCCGACCATGCGCACCGAAGCGCCTGCGCGGGCTGCGGCAAGAGCCTGGTTCGCTCCCTTGCCGCCGGCAAAGGTCTGGTGATCGGGACCAACGACCGTTTCGCCCGGCACCGGCAGGCGTGGCAGGCAGACCACCAGATCCAGGTTGATCGAGCCGAAGACGGTGATCATCGCGAACGCCCCTGTTTAGCCTCGCCCCTCAAGGCCGCTCACTCAGATCCAGCCGCCGTCCACCACATAGGTCTGATTGGTGCAGGCCGCTGCGGCGTCGGAGGCGAAAAAGGTCACAACCGAAGCCACGTCGGAGGGGACGAGCTTCCGCTTGAGGCACTGGCGTGCCTGGATCTCGCGTTCGCCCTCTTCGTCCAGCCAGAGCTCGATCTGTCGGTCGGTCATGATCCAGCCCGGCGCAATACAGTTCACACGGATGTTGTCGGGCCCCAGGTCACGGGCCAGCGAGCGTGTCAGACCGACGATTGCCGACTTGGCCGAGGTGTACCCTGCCATGCCTCCCTGACCGATCATCCAGGAAATGGAACCCATGTTGACGATGGCTCCGCCGCCAAGCCCGCGCATGTCATCCACCACGGCCTGCGAACAGAAGAACTGGTGCCGCAGGTTTACCGCCATGCGCTCGTCCCAGTATTCGGGGGTGACATCCTCGAGCCTGTGGCGCTCGTCATGAGCGGCATTGTTCACGAGAACCGCGATTGGCCCCAGAGCGGCGCGGATCTTGCCGATCGCCGCTCTCGTTGCGGGAATGTCGGTGAGGTCGGCCTTCACGAACTGAATGGCCGCACCCGTCGCGGAAACCTCCTCGAGGACGGAACGCGCGGCTTCATCGTTACGGTCGATGAAGCCGACGCGACATCCCTGGGCCGCGAAGTGACGCACGATCTCGGCACCAATGCCGCTGCCGCCTCCCGTCACGAGCACCGTCTTTCCCTTGAGGCCGGGATAGATCGCCGAACCGATGGTCGCGCTGGTCATGTCGTCCTCCTCCCAATGTCTGGCGTCCTCGCGCGCGCCCGTCAGGAAGAGGGCCCGCGTTCATGCGCCTACTTTGTGCCGTACATGCGATCTCCCGCATCGCCGAGGCCGGGCATGATGTATCCCTTCTCGTTGAGGCGGGCGTCGATGGCGGCGGTAAAGATTGGTACGTCCGGATGGGCCTCGTTGAACTTGGCGATCCCTTCCGGCGCGGCCAACAGACACAGGAAACGGATATTGGTCGCGCCGCGATCCTTGAGGCGCTGCACCGCCGCAATGGCCGAGTTGGCCGTTGCAAGCATGGGATCGACAACGATCACGAGGCGTTCGCCGAGATCTTCCGGCGCCTTGAAGTAGTATTCGACCGGCTGCAGCGTCTTGGGATCACGGTAAAGGCCGATATGGGCCACACGCGCGGCCGGGACCAGCTCCAGCATCCCTTCCAGAAGGCCGTTTCCCGCCCGCAGCACGGAAGCAAAGACGAGCTTCTTTCCTTCGATCACGGGCGCGGCCATCGGCTCCAGCGGCGTCTCGATCTCCATCGCGGTGATGGGCAGATCGCGCGTCACCTCGTAGGTGAGCAACACCGAGATCTCCCGCAGAAGACGGCGGAAGCCTTGCGTGGAGGTGTCCTTCATGCGCATGTGAGTGAGTTTGTGCTGGACCAGAGGATGGTCGATCACTGTGGCTCCGGTCATGGCGCGTCCCCGTCTGTCGATGCCTGATGTTCTGAAGGCGGACACGCGGCAACGCCCTGGGCGCGCCCGGTCTCCCTTCTCTTTTGTTAGACCAAGCTGCCGCAAATCGGAACAAGCGGGAAGACCGTGAAGGCCTCGATCCACCATTCGATGCCCCGTTGGTCAGCTTTCCCCGTTCCCGTGTTCCTCTATCCTGCCCATCAGGCGCATCCGGGTCGCGGGATCGCAAAACGCACCGCGCACCGCCTCGCGCGTCATGTCGAGCATGTCCGCCCCGCTCCAGCCGAAGGTGGTCGCGCAGCTCTCGTATTCCTCGGCCAGCGACGTATGAAAAAATGGCGGATCATCGGAGTTCAGCGTTATGCGGCAACCCGAGCGGCGCAGCAGGTTCACCGGATGGAAACGCAGCCGCTCATAAAGGCCCAAGGCAAGATTTGATCCCGGACACACTTCCAGAACCACTTCGTCTTCCACAAGTCTGCGCACCACCTCCGGATCCTCGATCGCCCGAACGCCGTGCCCGATGCGCTGCACGCGCAGGAAATCAAGGGTCGCCGTCACGCTTTCCGGCCCGCACACCTCGCCCGCGTGCGCGGTAAGCCCGAGGCCCGCCTCTCCGGCCATCCGAAAGGCGCGCGCGAAGTTTGCCGGATGCCCCTCGCGCTCGTCGCCGGCAAGCCCGAAGCCTGTCACCAGCGGATGCGGCGCGGCGATCACCTGGCTTGCGACCTGTTCCACGGCCCGCGCACCGAAGTGACGTACGCCCACCGCGATCATGCGCGCCTCTATCCCCGTCTCCGCCCGGGCACGGCCGATCCCCTCCGCCAGTCCGGCAACATAGTCGACATAGGACAGGCCGGCTCCGGCCGCATGATCGGGCGAAATTGTCAGTTCCGCATAGATCGCCCCGTCAGCGGCAATCTCCTTCAGGTAGGTCTCGGACAGCACCGCGTAGTCTTCCGGCGTCCGGAAGACACTGGCCGCCCGGTCGTAGGCATGCAGGAAGCCGGTGAAATCCTCCCAGCGATAACGGCCCTGGTCGTCGAACACGCCCTCCAGATCCAGGCCGTGACGTTCCGCAAGCCTTGCCACGAGCGCGGGAGGCGCAGCCCCTTCCACGTGAACATGCAGTTCAGCCTTGGGCAGGCGGTGGGACGCAGCCTCGGTCGTCGCCATGGGCGTATGTCGTCCTTTGTCTCGGTGTCACATGCAAACGCCCGGTGAGCACCGCACGCTACGGTTGGTTGGAGGCCTGCCCTCAGAGAAAGGGCGCCCCGTGTCCGCCAGGTGCGACTCCGAGATGACGGGCAACCGTCTCGCCGATGTCCGCAAAGGTGTCGCGAATGCCGATCGGAACCTCGCCGCGTCCTGGCGCAACGCCGATTACCGGCACGCGCTCACGGGTATGGTCGGTTCCACGCCACGTCGGGTCACATCCGTGGTCGGCGGTCAGAATGAGCAGATCGTCCGGCTCGAGACGCTCGAGCAGCTCCGGCAAGCGGCGGTCGAAGGCCTCGAGGCCCGCCGCATATCCCGCCACATCCCGGCGGTGACCATAGAGGCTATCGAAATCGATGAAATTGGCGAAACCCAGATCGCCGTGGCCCGCCATGTCCAGCGCTTCCAGGGTTCGGTCGAAAAGTGCATCGTTTCCGGCGGCCTTCAGCACCTCACCGATCCCCTGATGGGCAAAGATATCGGCGATCTTGCCCACGGTCAGTGTCCGATGCCCGGCCGCGACGACACGGTCAAGCAGTGTCGGCTCCGGTGGAAGGACGGAATAATCGCGCCGGTTCGCCGTCCGCTCGAAGGTTTCCGCGTTCTCGCCAATGAACGGACGGGCAATAACGCGACCGATGCGATAGGGGTCGACGAGTTCGCGCACCGTCTCACACAGGCGATAGAGCCGCTCGAGACCGAAATGCGTCTCGTGCGCGGCAATCTGGAACACACTGTCGGCGCTCGTGTAGCAGATCGGCTTGCCCGTGCGCAGATGCTCCTCGCCGAGTTCGGCGATGATGGTGGTTCCGGACGCATGGCAGTTGCCGAGAATTCCGGGAATAGCCCCGGCCTCGATGACCTTGCTGACCAGTTCATCGGGAAACGTCGGCACTTCGTCCGGGAAATACCCCCAGTCGAAAGCAACCGGGACTCCGGCGATCTCCCAATGTCCGGATGGCGTGTCCTTGCCGCGCGACGTCTCGCTTGCCGCGCCCCAGATCCCTTCGGGCGCGATCGAAAGATCGAAGCCCTCCGGTGCCTCGCCACTCGCAAGCCGACCGGCATGTGCAAGCCCCAGGCGTGCCATGTTGGGCACATGCAGCACGCCGCACCGCAGCCCCTCGCGATCCGCCTCTCCACGCGCGCAGGCAGCGGCGATATGCCCGAAGGTGTTCGCTCCCTCGTCGCCGAAGCTGGCTGCATCCGGCGCGCCGCCGATGCCGAAACTGTCCAGAACGCAGAGGATGGCACGCGCCATTTGATGTCCCCGTCTTGCCGCCCAGTCGGCTTTGCCGGCCCAGGCGTATCTTCTCGGCTAGGTTCAGCCAGGAATGCCGATACGCTCGCTCACCACCGGCAGATCGTCGATATCCGCCGGGCTGCCGAGGCGGTAAGCGGCCTTGAGAGCCGCGCCGGCCCGGGCTGCCGCAGCCTCGTCGGCCGCATGCACGATGGCGAAAGGCGAATCCGTATCGACCATGTGGCCGACACCGGCCAGATGCGTGAAGCCAACCGAAGGATCGATGCGGTCGCTCGACACGCGGCGTCCGCCGCCAAGCTCGATGACCGCCACCCCGACCGCGCGGGTATCCACGCCAACGACCGTGCCGGGCCGATCGGGATAGATCGCCCGCTCGACCGGAGCCTTGGCAAGATAGCTGTCCGCTCGCTCGATGAAATCCGCCGGGCCGCCCAGTCCGGCCACCATGCGGGCGAACCTCTCGGCCGCCGCACCGCTTTCGAACGCATTGCGCATCATGCGGCTGCCCGCATCCGTGTCCTCGGCAAGGCCGGCGGTGGCAAGAACCTCCGCGCCAAGCGCCACGGTCACATCGAAGAGGCGATTGTCGATCTCGCGGCCGGTCAGGAAGTCGACCGCGTTTTTCACCTCGACCGCATTTCCGGCGGCGGAGGCGAGCGGTTCATTCATGTCGGTCAGAAGCGCGGTGGTGCGGCATCCAGCCCCGTTCGCGACCGTGACGAGACTTTCCGCAAGCGCGCGCGCCTCGTCCTGCGTCGCCATGAAGGCTCCCGTCCCCCATTTCACGTCGAGAACAAGCGAGCCAAGGCCCGCGGCAAGCTTCTTGGACAGGATCGAGGCGGTGATCAGATCAAGGCTTTCGACCGTGCCCGTCACGTCGCGGATCGCATAGAAGCGCTTATCGGCAGGCGCAAGGTCGCCGGTCTGGCCAATGACCGCGCACCCCGCCTCGCGCACCACCTTGCGGAACAGCGCATTGTCGGGCTGGGTCGCGTAGCCGGGCACGGCATCGAACTTGTCGAGCGTGCCGCCGGTATGACCAAGCCCGCGACCGGAAATCATGGGCACCGCCGCACCACAGGCAGCCAGGGCCGGCGCCAGCATCAGCGAGACATTGTCGCCAACGCCGCCGGTGGAATGCTTGTCGACAACCGGAGCGTCGAGATCGGACCAGTCCAGCACGGTGCCGCTGTCGCGCATGGACAGGGTCAGCGCGACGCGCTCGTCCAGCGAGAGGCCACGAAAGAACACGGCCATGGCAAGTGCGGAAATCTGCTCGTTGCTGACACTCTCGTCGGTCAACCCCTTCACGAAGAAGCCGATTTCCTCGGCGCTCAACGTTCCGCCATCGCGCTTGCGACGAATGAGTTCCTGGGCAAGCATCCTTCAGTATCCCTCGCCGGTCGCCGCTTCTTTGCCATCGAGCGCGGCCAGAAGCGCGTCGAGCAGGCCGCTCGCGCCGAAACGAAAATGCGCGGCGGAAACCCAGTTCGCCCCCAGAAGCCGGTCCGCAATGGCCAGATAGGCACCGGCATCGTCCACGGTACGGATGCCACCTGCGGGCTTGAAACCGACCTCGCGGCCACCCTCGCGGCGAATTTCCTCGATCACGGTCAGCATGATTTCCGCCGCCTCGAGCGTCGCGTTGACCTTCACCTTGCCCGTGGAGGTCTTGATGAAATCCGCTCCGCCCGCAATCGCCATGTTGGCCGCCGCGTGGACAAGCAGCGCATCTCCCAGCTCGCCTGTTTCCAGGATGACCTTCAGCGTCGCATCCGGACATGCCGCACGCACACGGGTAATCTGGGTTTCGGCAAAACCGCGCCGACCGTCCAGAAACGCCTGCCAGGGCATGACGAGGTCGATCTCGTCGGCGCCCTCGGCGACGGCGGCCCTGGCTTCCTCCACGACGGCCAGCGTCTCGATGCCTCCGGCGGGAAAATTGACCACCGTCGCGACACGCACGCCGCTTCCCCTGAGCTGCGTCGCCGCCTGCCCCACGAACCGAGGCCAGATGCACACGGCGGCCACGGGTCCGTGTGGCGTCACGGCCCGCCTGCACAGCTTTTCGATGTCGGTGGGCTTGCAGTCATCCTCAAGGTTGGTCAGGTCGACAAGTGGAAGGGCCCTTGCGGCAATTGCCGCCGCGGTCGCTTCAGTCATGTATTTGTCCTTCACGTATCGAGATCCCGCACGAAACCCCGGATCAGGCGCTTGAGCGCGTCGACGGCGGTCAGAGCCGTCGCCTTGGTCTCCGCGTGGGACAGGGCGTGGGCCTGCAGCCCGGCGCCATAGTTGGTGATCGTCGAGATTGCGGCGACGCGCATGCCAAGATAGCGGGCGAGGATGACCTCCGGCACGGTCGACATGCCGACGGCATCGGCCCCGAGCACCTGCGCCATGCGGATTTCCGCCGGCGTCTCGAACGAGGGGCCCGAGAACCACATGTAAACGCCCTCGCCGAGCGCGATCCCCTCTTCCTTCGCCCGCGCCTTCAGCTTGTCGCGCAGATCCGCATCGTAGGCAGCGCTCATGTCGAGAAAGCGGTCCTCGCTTTCCTCGCCGATGAGCGGATTGAGGCCCGACCAGTTGATGTGATCCGAGATCAGCATCGGCGTGCCGGGCGCGAACGCCTCTCGCAGGCTTCCGGCCGCGTTGGTGAGCAACACGGTCTCGCAACCCAGATCCTTCAGCGTTTCCAGCGGGGTCCGCATCACGTCGGCCCCACCGCCTTCGTAGTAGTGCGCCCGTCCCGAGAGGACCACGACGGAAACACCTTCCAGCGTGCCGGCAACAAGCTCGCTGCCGTGGGAGGAAACCGTGGAAACCGGGAACCCGGCCAGTCTCGTGTAGGGCACGCGCACGGCATCCTCGATCTCATCAGCGAGACTGCCAAGTCCCGAGCCGAGGACGAGGCCCAGCCGGTAGGTGCCCGGCCGCGCCGCCCTGACGATTGCAGCGCTTTCCGTTCCGTATCCGCTCACGATTGCCCCTTTCACTTGAGCACGAACTTGTGGGGCAGAAGCTCGCCCAGCGTGAACGTTTGGACCACCCCCTTCGTGTCGCAGACATGAACCGGCGTCGTATCGTCCGCGAACTCCGCCAGCCGCTGGCGGCACCCGCCGCAGGGCGTGCACAGCGCCGCATCGGCCATGACGAGAACCGCTTCCACCCGGACCTTTCCCTCACTGGCGACCATATGGCCAAGCGCCGTGGTCTCGGCACACCAGCCTTCGGGAAAGCTGGCGTTTTCCACGTTGCACCCGGCATGGATCGTGCCCGACGCGGTCAGGATCGCCGCCCCCACCGCAAAGTCCGAATAGGGCGCATGCGCTTTTTCCCTGGCGTTCTTCGCCGCCTGGAAAAGCGCATCGATCTCACTCATGTCAGGTCCTTTCCTTGACATAGGCCGTGCCTCCGGCCCGGGGCGGAACCGCCTTGCCGATGAACCCGGCAAGAAGGATCACGGTGAGGATGTAGGGCAACGCCTGGATCGCCTGGACGGGAACCTCGCCGATTCCCGGCACGTCCTGACCCTGAAGCCGGATTGCGACCGCATCAAGAAAACCGAAGAGCAGGCAGGCGAACATCACCGGAACCGGCTTCCACTTGGCGAAGATCAGTGCGGCGAGCGCGATGAACCCCTTGCCGGCCGTCATGTCCTTGATGAAGCCCGCCGACTGGGCAATGGAGAGATAGGCACCGGCAAAGCCACAAAGGATGCCGGTGCAGATCACGGCCCTGTAACGCAGCCACTGCACGGAGATCCCCGCGGTGTCGACGGCCGCCGGATTCTCGCCGACCGCTCTCAGTCGCAGCCCGAAGCGCGTGCGGAAGAGAATCCACCAGGAGAGCGGCACCGCCACGAAGGCGGCATAGACAAGAATGTTGTGGCCTGAAAGCAGTTCCGAATAGATGCCGCCGATCAGCGGCACGTCGCGAAGGCTGTCCGCGAAAGGCAGTGTGATCTCCCGAAAACGCCCGCCGGAGGAAAGCGGGGGCGTTCGCCCGCCCTGGCCGAACCATGCCTGCCCGAGCAGTGCCGTCAGGCCCATGGCGAGGAAATTGATCGCGACGCCGGAGACAATCTGGTTGCCCCGGTTGGTGATGCAGGCGAACCCGTGCACGAGCGCAAGCCCGACGGAAATGACCATGGCGGCGATCAGTCCGATCCAGGCGGATCCCGTGAGTGCGGCCGCAGCACCGGCGGCGAAGGCCGCGCCCAGCATCTTGCCTTCCAGACCGATGTCGAAGACGCCGGAACGTTCGGAGAAGAGCCCGGCCAGTGCCGCGAGCAGGAGCGGTGTCGCGAGACGGACGGTGCTGTCGAGAACGAGGATCATCGTATCGAACATCTGTCCCTCCTCACGCGGTCTTCGTCGCCGGGGAGGCGATCACCCCGAAGACACGCAGCAGGGCGGGGCGGAACATATGCTCCAGCGCTCCGGCGAACAGGATGACGAGGCCCTGGATCACCACGATCATGTCGCGCGTGATGGTCGGCATCTCGAACGCGAGCTCGGCGCCCCCCTGATAGAGGATGCCGAAAAGAATCGAGGCCAGCACGATGCCGACCGGGTGCGAACGGCCCATGAGCGCCACCGCGATGCCGACGAAACCATAGCCGGACACGAACTCGATCAGAAGCCGGTGCTGCGAGCCCATGATTTCGTTGACCGCCATCATGCCCGCCAGACCACCGGAGATCAGCATCGTGACGATGGTTATGCGGGATGCGGAAATACCGGCATAGGCCGCGGCCGTCGGGCTTGCGCCGAAGACCCGGATTTCATAGCCGAGCCGGGTCCGCCAGATCAGCAGCCAGCAGGCCACGCAGGCAAGCAGCGCGATCAGGAAGGAAATGTTGACCGGCGCGGACCCGAAGTCGATCCCCGCGGGCAGGACGCTTTCAAGCGACGGCAGCCGACCACCCGCCTCGAAGGTTCTGGTCTCGGGCTGCATGGAGCCCGGCTTCGACATCACGTTGACCAGCAGATAGACCATCACCGAGGCGGCGATGAAATTGAACATGATCGTGGTGATGACCACGTGGCTGCCGCGTCGCGCCTGAAGAACCGCCGGAACGAACGCCCACAGGGCGCCGAAGGCCGCCGCTCCCAGCACCGCGACGGGAAGCGTCACCCACCAGGGAACGAGCCGGTCGAGCGCCAGACAGGCCAGGGCCACACCGAGCCCGCCCAGATAGGCCTGCCCCTCGCCGCCGATGTTGAACAGGCCTCCATGAAAGGCGACCGCAACCGCAAGTCCGGTGAAGATGAAGTTCGTGGCGTAGAAGAGGGTAAAGCCGATACCCTCGTTCCAGCCGAGCGCACCCCACAGCAGTACCTCCACCGCCTCGATGGGATTCTCGCCGATGAGAAGGACCACGAGACCGGCAACGAGAAACGCGGCGATCACGTTGATCGCCGGCATGAGACCATAGTCCGCCCAGCGCGGAAGCTGTCCGACCGTCATTCCGCGGCCTCCTGTCCGGCGGCGCCCGCCATTAGCAGCCCGAGTTCGCTTTCCGCGGCCTCCGGCTCGCGTTCGCCGACGACCTTTCCGTCGAACATGACGAGCACGCGATCGGCGAGTGCGCGGATCTCGTCGAGTTCAACCGAAACCAGCAGGATTGCCTTGCCGGCATCGCGCAGGGCCACAAGGCGCTTGTGTATGAACTCGATGGCACCGATGTCGACGCCCCGTGTCGGCTGGCCCACGAGCAGCACCGCCGGATCGCGTTCGATCTCGCGCGCGAGCACAACCTTCTGCTGGTTGCCGCCGGAGAAGTTGGCGGTCTTGAGCATGCAGTCGGGCGGACGGATGTCGTATTTGTCGATTTCCGTGCGGGCGAAGGTCTTCATTTTCTCGGGATCCAGAAAGGGACCGTTTCCAAGCGCGGGATCCCGATGATAGCCAAGCACCGCGTTCTCGTATTCGACGAAGCGGGTGACAAGGCCCATGCGGTGCCGATCCTCGGGCACGTGCGCCAGGCCAAGCCTGCGCATCTCGGCCGCATCCGGGTCCGTGGACGCGAGATCGATGACGGTGCCGTCGATGTCGAGCGTGCCGGCTGTCACCTTCCGGATACCGGCGATCGCCTCGAGAAGCTCCGACTGGCCATTTCCGGACACTCCGGCAATGCCGACAATCTCGCCGGCCCGGACACTCAGCGAGACGTCCTTCACGAGTTCCACGCCACGGCTGTCGTGCACACGCAGACCGGAGACGGTCAGCAGGGGCCGGCCCGGCTCGGCCTTCTTCTTCTCCACCTCGAGCAGCACGCGACGCCCGACCATGAGTTCGGCAAGCTCGCCCATCGATGTCTTCGCCGTCTCGCGGGTGGCGACGATCTCGCCGCGTCGCATCACCGAGACCTCGTCGGTCACGGCCATGATCTCGCGCAGCTTGTGCGTGATCAGGAGGATCGTCTTTCCCTCGTCGCGCAGCACCCGGAGAATCCGGAACAGATGATCCGCCTCGGCCGGCGTCAGCACGCCGGTCGGTTCATCAAGGATCAACACCTCGGCTCCACGGAAAAGCGCCTTGAGGATCTCGACACGCTGCTGAAGACCGACGGGAAGCTCCTCCGTCACGGCTTCCGGATCGACCTTGAGATCGTAGTCGTCGGCAAGGCGCTTCAGTTCGGCACGGGCGCGAGCGACGCCCTCCCCGAGCAAGCCGCCGCCCTCCGCCCCGAGGATCACGTTCTCCAGAACGGTAAAGTTCTGCACCAGCATGAAATGCTGGTGCACCATGCCGATACCTTGCGCGATCGCCTCCTGGCTGGAGGCAAGCGTCACGGACTTGCCGTTCATGCGGATCTCGCCCGCATCGGCATGATAAAAGCCGTAGAGGATCGACATCAGCGTCGACTTGCCGGCTCCGTTCTCGCCGACGATCCCGTGGATGGATCCCTTGCGGACCTTCAGATGAATGTCGCGATTGGCCTGAACAGGGCCGAAGCTCTTGTCGATGCCGACAAGCTCGATGGCGAGTTGCTCGGTCATAGCGGGCAGGCTCCCTCGCTCACCACATCATGGACATGAACGGCACCCGAGGCGATATCCGCCTCGGCCTTGCGCGCCGCCTTTTCCATTTCAGGTGTCACCAGCGCGCGGTTGTTCTCGTCGAGGACCCAGTCCATTCCGCCCTCCTCCAGGCCAAGCACCTCGATACCGGGTGTCCAGCGCCCCTCTCGCGCATCGATGAAATTCCGGTAGACGGCGGTATCGACCCGCTTGCGGATCGAGGTCAGCATGTGTCCGGGGTGAAGGCCGTTCTGGTTGCTGTCCGTGCCGATGCCGAGGACACCGCGATCGGCGGCCGCCTGAAGAACGCCGATCCCGGTGCCTCCCGCTGCCTGAATGATCACGTCGGCACCACGTCCGATCTGGGAGCGGGCAAGCTCGCTGCCGCGCGCGGGGTCGGCAAAGGCGGCCGGCGTGTTGCCCGCAATGGCGAAGAGGACCCGCGTTCCCGGCCGCCCGGCTTCCGCGCCCTGCCGATACCCGCAGAGGAACCGCCGGATGATGGGTATGTCCATGCCGCCAACGAAACCGATGGTTCCGGTCTTCGATGCCATCGCCGCAAGGAGACCCGCGATATAGGCCCCCTCCTGTTCGCGGAACACGACAGAGCGCACATTGGGGGCGTCGACCACCATGTCCACGATGGAGAACCCGGTCTCGGGGTAGGCCTTCGCGGCCGACTTCACGGCCGATGCCTGATTGAAGCCGATCGCGACGACGGGACGCGCCCCGCGTGCGGCAAAGGTACGAAGGGCCTGCAGGCTGTCCGCGTCGCGGGCGATCTCGAAATCCCGGTAGGAGGCACCGGTCTCGGCGACGAAGCGCTCGGCACCGCGATAGGCCGCCTCGTTGAAGGAGCCGTCGAACTTGCCTCCAACGGAATAGACAAGCGCCGGTTCGCTCCTCGCCGGCGCAACCGAGACACCCATGCCGAGCGACAGACCGACCAGGACCAGCAGGGCCGCCAGCGGGCGAAAACGGGTCGTATGGAAGGTCATCGACGCACTCCGGCGGACAGGTTCCATGTCGGGCCGACGGCAAAAGCGGACGGCGAACCGGAGTATCGCCATCCGCTGCTGTCAGGGTCGGATCAGAACGGACACTCGCCTTCGGCGATGTAGTCGTGGACCTTGATGTCGCCGGCAATGATGTCGGCCTTGGCCTTCTCGACAGCGGCCTTCATCTCGTCGGTGATGAGGTCCTTGTTGTTGTCGTCGAGCGCCCAGTCCACGCCGCCTTCCTTGAGGCCGAGCGAATAGATGCCGGACGTCCACTCGCCATCACGCGCATCCGTGAAGGTCTTGGCGACGGCCACGTCGACACGCTTCAGCATCGAGGTCAGGATCTGGCCCGGATGGAGAGCGTTCTGGTTGCTGTCAACGCCGATGCCGAGTTTGCCTGCGTCCGCGGCCGCCTGCAGGACTCCCAGACCCGTGCCGCCGGCGGCGTGGTAGATCACGTCCGCGCCACGATCGATCTGGGACTTGGCGAGTTCGCCGCCCTTGATCGGATCGGTCCAGGCCGCGCCGGTGTTTCCGGTCATGTTCTCGAAGACCTCCGCGTCGGGGTTGGTCTCGAGCACGCCCTGCTTGTAGCCACAGGCGAACTTGCGGATGAGCGGAACGTCCATGCCGCCGACGAAGCCGACCTTCTTGCTCTCCGAGGCCATGATGGCCAGCTTGCCGACGATGTAGGAGCCCTCGTTCTCCTTGAAGACGATCGAGCGCACGTTCGGCTTGTCCACGACCATGTCGACAATGGCGAACTTGGTCTCGGGGAACTCCTCGGCCACCTTCTCCAGCGCATTCGCGTGGGAAAAGCCGATGGCGATCACCGGGTTGGCGCCACGACGCGCGAAGTTCCTGAGCGCCTGTTCGCGCTGGCTGTCGTTCTGGATCTCGAAGTCGCGGTAGTCCGTACCGGTATCGGCCTTGAACTTCTCGGCCCCCATGTAGGCCGACTCGTTGAACGACTTGTCGAACTTGCCGCCGAGGTCATAGACGACGGCCGGCGCGAATTCATCGGCCACGACCGGGCCGGCCAGAAGCGCCGCAGCCGCGACGCCGAGCATGATCCGTTTCAACACTGCATTCACCTCCAGATGGTTCCCGTGCCCGGCGTCATGCCGTTCGCACATTCTTCTCTTGTTCGTTCGATGCCGAAAGGTTTCGTCCCAGTTCCTCGTCGACGATCAGATCCGTGATCAGGCCGGAGCGAAGCGCCGCCCGCGTCGCCTTGAGCTTGCCAAGCCCCCCGGCGAGCGCCACCACACGCGCGCCGCGCACCGCCTCGAAAGGCAGGCCCACCGCCTTGTCGCCAAGCTTCGCGGCGACAAGCGCCCCATCGCGCCCGATGAACCGGCCCATTAGGTCGCAGACCGCCCCCGAGGCGATGAGGTCCTTCTGTTCTTCCCGGGAAATCAGGTCGCGACGGATCAGATGGCCGTCGTCTTCCACCGACCCGATGCCGATCACGAACAGGTCGGACCGTCGCGCGCGCGCCAGGAGCGCCTGAACACTGCGCTGCCCCAGGAACATGTCACGCTCGCCAACACTGTCGGCGAGATAGGGAACGGGAAGATAGTAGCCTTCGCCGCCGGTCCGCTCGGCCAGTTGCTGCACCACATCGAAGGGATTTGCGGAAAGCTTCCTGGTCAGCGACCCGGAAATGGAGACGATGGCGATATCGGAGCGCTGGACACGCGGCATCCGCTCGATCGCCGCGCGCAGTGTCCGCCCCATGCCGACGCCGACCTGTGTGACATTCGGTGCCGCCAAAAGGTTGGCCAGATGCGGCCCCGCCACTTCCGCGATGGCGCGAAAACCGCTGTCCTCGCCACCCGCGCCGATGTCAGGCGCGATCAGGCAGGATGAAAGTCCGTATTCTTCAACAAGCGCCGCCTCGATCTCCAGACAGTCGGCCGGACGGCCGACAATCTGGAAGCGCACCAGACCGGTACGCTGCGCATGAGCGATCAGCCGATGCACCTTGGCCGTGGAAATGCCAAGGCGGCTCGCGATCTCGCCCTGCGTGGCGCCGCCCACAAACGACATCCACGCGGCACGAATGGACATGTCCGTGGTCCAGTCGCCCTGAGGCATAAGGATGCCGTCCCCTCGCCGACGGGCATCGCCGCATTTTTTTGCGGACCGCTGACACCCGAAAAATAATTCAAGCTTTGTGTTTTATTTCATTCACAGTGCCCAAAGCGACTGGCAGGGTCAAGCCTCTTTACGCAGCGGTGGCAGCTCTCCCCGGCCCTCAAACCGGCAGCTATTGCCGGGTGACCGGCAAGATTTGCCGTGTCGACATGCACATGAACATCGCCAGCGCACAGAATTTCATCACGCCCACTTGTGCAACAGACCCGATGCCGTCACCGCCATTCGCGTTCGGCTTCACCTTAACCGGCTGAGCAATCGCAACAAACGCGGGCACCGACACGACAGCCCGGCCAGGCAGAAATGACGCAGCTTCTCACTTGTGTTTCACAGTCTTTCAGGACCGTGAAATGGCATGACCCTTGCGTATTTTTCATCACGCCAGGCCGGACGGTCGCTTCATTGGCTGGGGGACATGAGACGATCTCGAGGAAGATAAGGCGCGGAGGGGAACAGGAAGAGAAACGTCGGACGAGGTGGGAGCCCTTCAGATCGGTTGAAGGAGTTCGACCATGCGCGATTATGTCCCCACCCGCCAGCGCGGACGCCCGGCAAGGGCCCGCCAGAGTGGTCTCGCAAGGCTTGCCGTCCTCGCACTTGCCGTTCTTGCATTTGCAGGTGCAGCCCAGTCTTCTTCCATCATTAAGGCGGGCGCCCCGCAACCACGTCTCGGCTATGGCTACGATCCGAACCGCGAGGTCGATGTCGAACTCGTCCTCGCCGTCGACGTGTCCCAGTCGATGGATGTGGACGAGCAGGAAATCCAGAGAGCCGGGTATGTTTCCGCACTGACCTCGCCCCAGGTGCTTGACGCCATCCGCTACGGACCGACCGGCCGCATCGCCGTTACCTATTTTGAGTGGGGCGGAAAGGGCGAGCAGGTCGTGGTCGCCGACTGGGCGGTGATCCACGACGAGGCCACGGCCGCGGCTTTCGCCACACGGATCGCGGAAGCGCCACTGAACCATCGCCAGCGAACATCCATCGCATCCGCGCTCAATCGTGCCACCACCATGGTCGCCACGAACGACTACGAAGGGCTTCGGAAGGTCATCGACATCTCCGGCGACGGCCCCAACAACCAGGGCGGAACGGTTACCGCCTTCCGGGACCGGGCAATCGCCGCCGGCATCACCATCAACGGCCTGCCGCTGATGATGAAGTCGGACAAGGACTCATGGCAGACGCTCATGAACATCGATCACTACTATGAGGACTGCGTGATCGGCGGACCGGGGCATTTCTTCGTACCCGTCCACTCCAAGGCCCAGTTCGCGGATGCGATCCGCATGAAGCTGGTGCTTGAGATCGCCGGGCTCTTGCACGAACCGCGCATCCTGCCGGCCTCTGGACGCAAGCCGGTCAACTGCAGCCTCTTCGATTGATCCTCGGCGGAACGAACATGGGCCGGACGGAGGCAGTCGCCGTCCGGCGACGCAGGCACGAGCCACGCCTGTGGCTTCCAAGCAGGTCCGGAACGCGGTAGACCCTTGTAGGAGTTCTCAAGGCTGTCAGGTGCCGCCGGCCTGCCAGGCGCGGACAGGCCTTGGCGAGAGAGCGACCGAAAGTCGAACAGGGACAGGACCGCTTCGTGACGCATCAAGACCAGGCCATTCTTCCTGCACTCGCTCTCATCGCCCACGACGCGAAGAAGGACGAGATGGTCGCCTTCGCAAGAGCCCATGCCGACAAGCTCGCCCGCTATCGCCTCTTCGCAACCGGAACGACCGGAGGCCGGATCGCCGATGCCTGCCCCGATCTGGATATCACGCGCCTCAAGAGCGGCCCGCTCGGCGGAGACCAGCAGATCGGCGCGATGATCGCCGAAGGCCGCCTCCAGGGCATGATCTTCCTGGTCGATCCGCTGTCGCCAATGCCTCACGACGTGGACGTCAAGGCGCTGATGCGCCTTGCGCTCGTCTACAATGTTCCCATGGCGCTGAACCGGTCGACCGCGGATATTCTCCTGCGCAGCGCGCGTCTTGCCGGCCTCCTCTCCACGTCGCAAACGCCGGAGGTCGAGACGAGCGCATCATGACATCGTCGGACGCACATCTCCCAGAAGGCGCCCCACGCCATTTGAGTTTCCCCGTGCTCGTCGCCGACATCGGTGGAACGAACGCGCGCTTCGCGATGGTGCGCGATGCCCATGGTCCGGCAGAGGCGATCACCCGCGTCGCGACCGATGCCCATCCAGGATTTGCCGAAGCCGCTCAAAACGGCCTTCTGGATCACAGCGCGCTCCTGCCACGCACGGCGGTCATTGCCGCTGCCGGGCCGGTCACGGGCGAACGCATCCCCCTGACGAATGCAAATTGGGTCATCGAGCCGCTGAAGCTCATCGAACAGCTCGACCTCGAGCAGGTGATCGTGCTCAACGACTTCGAGGCCCAGGCCCTGGCCCTTCCGGGCCTCGAGGGCGATGCGCTCGAACAAATCGGACCGGGGACGGCGCAACCCCACGGAGCCAAGGTCGTTCTGGGTCCCGGCACCGGCCTCGGTGTCGCAGCCATGGTTTATGCCCATGGCACATGGGTTCCGGTTCCCGGCGAAGGGGGGCATGTCGAGCTCGGGCCCGTGTCGGAGACGGACTATCGCGTCTGGCCGCATATCGAACGGCTTGAGGGAAGGATCACGGCGGAGCGGATCCTCAGCGGCGCCGGTCTTTTGCGCCTTTCGCGCGCGGTCGCCAGCGAAGCCGGTCTCGAGAGACGCTTCGCGACCCCCGCCGATGTGACAGCGGCCGCGGATTCCGGCGACGAAATCGGGCTTCGAACGATGGAGGTCTTCGTGCGCGCCCTCGGCCGGGTGGCCGGCGACTTCGCACTCACCTTTCTCGCTCGCGGCGGCGTCTTCCTGGGCGGCGGAATTCCCGGCCGCATCAGCCGCTATCTCGCGCATCCGGCCTTCCGCGATGCCTTCGAGGCCAAGGCACCCCACGGCGCGCTCGTGCGCTCGATCCCCACCTACCTCATCCGTCACGAAATGCCCGCGCTGGAGGGACTTGCGGCCTTCGCGCGCACGCCGACGCTGTTCGCGGTCGAGACAAGTGGGCGTTGCTGGAGAGCGCAGGCCTCCGCGCCCGCGTCCTGAGAGGTCCGACATGACGTCCACCGGGCCGCGTCCCGCCCGTATCGAGACGGGCCTGCCGATCGAGAGTGTCCTCGCGCCGCTTTGCAGCGCGCTTGAGAAAAACACCGGTGCCGTTCTCGTTGCCGAGCCGGGTGCGGGCAAGACGACCGTCGTTCCCCTGGCCCTTCTCGAGGCATTGTGGCGCGGTGACGGGCGCATTCTCATGCTCGAGCCGCGCCGTCTTGCCGCCCGTGCGGCAGCGGCGCGCATGGCCCGTCTCCTGGGCGAGGAGGTCGGCGAAACAGTCGGACTCAGGGTGCGCATGGAGACCCGCGTCTCACGCCGGACACGAATCGAGATCGTGACCGAGGGGGTCTTCACCCGGATGATCCTCGACGATCCGGAGCTTTCCGGGATCGCCTGCGTGATTTTCGACGAGTTCCACGAGCGCTCGCTTGACGGCGACCTCGGTCTTGCGCTTGCGCTCGACACGCAAGGCGCCCTGCGCGAGGACCTGAAAATCCTGCCCATGTCGGCAACCCTGGACGCCGCCGCTGTCGCGCGGCTTCTGGGGGATGTGCCGGTCATCACCTGTCCGGGCAGGACCTTCCCGGTCGAGACGCATTATCTGGGTCGCGACCCGCGCAAGCCCGCCGCCGATCAGGTTGCCTCGGCGGTGCGCAAGGCACTCTCGCAGGAAAGTGGCTCGGTGCTCGCGTTTCTTCCAGGCCAGGGCGAGATCCGCCGGGCCGCCGATCTGCTTGAGGGAACCCTTCCGCGCGATACGGACCTCGCCCCGCTCTACGGCGCGCTCGACCCCAGGGCCCAGGCGGCGGCGATCCGTCCGGCTCTGGAGGGACGACGCAAGGTGGTGCTCGCAAGTGCCATTGCCCAGACCTCTTTGACCATCGAGGGCGTACGCGTGGTCGTCGACAGCGGACTGGCCCGCGTTCCCGTCTTCGAGCCCGCCACCGGACTGACACGTCTCGAAACGGTGAAGGTCTCCCGCGCATCGGCCGACCAGCGACGCGGACGCGCGGGACGAACCGAACCCGGTGTCTGCTTCCGGCTGTGGGACGAGGGACAGACAGCGGCCCTCGCCGCCGCCGACCGCCCGGAGATCCTGGAAGCGGACCTCTCCCGTCTCGTTCTCGACCTCGCGTCCTGGGGCGTCGGCGACCCGACGCGACTTCCCTTCCCCGACCAGCCTCCCGCCGCCGCATGGGCGGAGGCTGTGGCGCTGCTCAAGGAGCTCGACGCGCTGGACGGGAACGGCCTTCTGAGCGAAACCGGCAAGCGCATGATGCGCATTCCGCTCGCCCCCCGCCTTGCGCACATGCTGATCACGGCCGGCGACGACGATGCGGGGCGTCTGGCTTCCGAGATCGCCGCGCTATTGTCGGAGGCCGGCCTCGGCGGACGATCCAGCGACCTGCGCAACCGTCTGGCCGAGGTGCGGCGTTCGCGCGATCCACGTGCCAGGGCCGCACTTGGCCTCGCCGCACGCTGGCGCGAGGCTGCGGGCGTTACCCTGGGCAACGCAAGTGACCAGGAAGCCGGGCGCGTGCTTGCCCTGGCCTATCCCGACCGGGTCGCACAGTCGCGGGACGGACGCGGCGGCTTCCGAATGGCGAACGGACGCGGTGCAAGTCTCGAGGAAAGCGACGCCCTTGCACGCGAGCCGTTCCTTGCCATCGCCGAGGTACAGGGCACGGCCGCACGCGGCCGAATCCTTCTTGCGGCTCCCATCGACCGTGGCGAAATCGACACCCTCTTTGCCGGTCATATCGTGACGCGAACGGAGGTATCCTGCGACAACGAGGGGCGTGTGCGGACCCGCGAGGTAACCCGTCTCGGAAAGCTTGTCCTGTCGGAGACTTCGGCCGGCGCGCCCGATCCCGAAGCCGTCGCGTCCGCACTTGTCGAGCACGTGCGAAAACGTGGCATCGACCGGCTTGCCTGGACAAAAGCGCAACTCGCCCTTCGCGCCCGGGTCACGACCTTGCGCCGACTTCTCGGTGACGAAGCCGCCACGGACTGGCCGGACGTGTCGGATGAAGCGCTTGGCGAAACGCTGGACGACTGGCTGGCTCCCTATCTCGCCGGCGTGCGCAACGCGTCGGACATCGATGCGGAGGTGCTGGGCGCCGCGCTGTCCGGCCTGCTGCCGCAACACAGGCTTTCCGAACTCGACCGGCTGCTGCCATCGCACTTCGACGCGCCGAGCGGATCGCGCCTGCCCATCGACTACGACCGCGACGAGGGTCCCGCGTTGCCGATCCGCGTGCAGGAGCTTTTCGGTCTCGACCGCCATCCGGCAATTGCCGGCGGCAAGGTGCCGCTGCTTCTGGAGCTTCTTTCACCCGCCCACCGGCCGATCCAGCTGACCCGCGATCTCCCGGGCTTCTGGCGCGGTTCCTGGGCAGCGGTGCGCAGCGAGATGAAGGGACGCTACCCGAAGCATCCCTGGCCGGAAGACCCGGCCTCGGCACAGGCCACCGCGCGGGCGAAGCCGCGCGGCACCTGAGGCAAGTCAGTCCTCCTCGGCCATGGCGATGAGGCTTGCATTGCCGCCAGCGGCGGCCGTGTTGATCGAGACGACCTGTTCCAGCGCGAAGCGCGTGAGATAAGCCGGACCGCCCGCCTTGGGCCCCGTGCCGGAAAGCCCGGAGCCACCGAAGGGCTGCGTTCCGACCACCGCGCCGATCGTGTTGCGGTTCACATAGACATTGCCCACCGACAATCGGTCGACCACCTGCGCGGCCATGGCATCGATGCGCGAGTGCACGCCGAGCGTCAGGCCGTAGCCGGTTGCGGCGATGGTCTCCAGCATCTTCGGCAGGTCGGCGGCCTTGTAGCGCACCACATGCAGGATCGGACCGAAGGTCTCCTTCGTCAGCGCGTCCGGCCGGTCGAGTTCGATGATGTGCGGCGCCACCCAGGTGCCGCCGGCCAGCCCGCTGTCCGGCGTCCTGCCCGCATAGATCAGTCTTTGCGATGCGCGCATGTCCTCGACATGGGCAAGCAACCGGTCACGCGCCGTCGCGTCGATCACCGGCCCGATATCGGTCGCCGGATCGATCGGGTCGCCAAGCGACAGTTCCGCCGCCGCGCCCGAAAGCATCTCCAGGTGCTTGTCGGCGACATCGTCCTGCACATAGAGCAGGCGCAGGGCCGAGCAGCGCTGACCGGCCGAGCGGAACGCCGACATCATGACGTCGTCGCAGACCTGCTCGGGAAGGGCCGTCGCATCCACCAGCATGGCGTTGATGCCGCCCGTCTCGGCGATGAGCGGCACGATGGGACCGCGTTTTTCCGCCAGCGCCCGGTTGATTGCCCAGGCCGTCTCGGTGGAACCGGTGAAGGCGACACCCGCGACACGTGGTTCTGCAACGAGCGCCGCACCGAACTCACGCCCACCGGGCGCAAGAAGCAGCGCGTCCTCCGGAACCCCAGCCTCATAGGCAAGCTTCACCGCCTCGTGCGCGACCAGAGGCGTCTGGTCCGCCGGTTTCGCGATGACCGCGTTGCCGGCCAGAAGGGCCGCCGTAACCTGCCCGAGGAAGATCGCAAGCGGGAAGTTCCAGGGCGAGATGCACACGAAGGTGCCACGTCCGCGCAGCCGGTAGCGGTTCTCCTCGCCTGTCGGTCCGGGCATGAGAGTGCCCTCGCCGAAGTGGCGGATCGCCTCGGCGGAATAGTATCGGCAGAAGTCGACGGCCTCGCGGATCTCCGCAAGCCCGTCGGGAAGCGTCTTGCCCGCCTCGCGGGAGCACAACGCCATGAGACGCGCACAATCGCGCTCCAGCAGGTCGCCAAGCTTCGCAATCGCCGCGGCGCGGACCTCCACCGGGGTACGCGACCAGCTTGCAAAGCCCTTCGCCGCCGCATCGAAAAGTGCTGGAACCTCATCGACACCCGCTTCGCGCACCGACCCGACCCGTGTGACGCCATCGACCGGAGAGACAATGGCCCGGCCGGTTCCTGCATCCGGCGCACCCGGGTAGCGCGGATGGGCGGTGTCCACCTCAACCTGGGTCTTCGAGAGGGCATCCACCAGGTTCATGCGATCGGCTGAATAGCCGAACTCCAGGCCGGCTGAGTTGACGCGCGAGGCTCCATAAAGCTCGGCGGCCAGGGGGATCTTGCGGTTGCGCGCCTTCGTGCCTCCGGCCAGCGCCTCCTCGGGACGGGCGAGAAGCCTGGAGATCGGCACGGCCGAGTCACCGACCGCAGACACGAATGACGAGTTGGCGCCGTTCTCAAGCAATCGGCGCACGAGATAGGCAAGAAGGTCGCGATGGCCACCAACGGGCGCATAAATACGGCAGGGATGGCCGTCACGCTCGGTCACCGCCTTGAACAGGCTCTCCCCCATGCCGTGCAGGCGCTGGAACTCGAAGCCGCCCTCGTTTCCGGCAAGCTCGACCACCTGCGCCACGGTGAGCGCGTTGTGGGTCGCAAACTGCGGATAGAGCACATCGCGGGCGTTCAGCATGGCGCGGGCACAGGCGATATACGAAAGGTCGGTTGCGGCCTTTCGCGTGAACACGGGAAACTGCGCCAGACCCCGCTCCTGCCCGCGCTTGATCTCCGTGTCCCAGTACGCGCCCTTGACCAGACGCACCATGAAGCGGCGGTCGAGCTTGCGCGCCAGATCGATGATCCAGTTGACGGTCTCATGGGCGCGCTTCTGATAGGCCTGGATCGCCAGCCCGAAGCCGTCCCAGCCGGCAAGCGAGGGATCGCCCGCAACCACCGCGATGATGTCGAGCGAGATTTCCAGCCGGTCGGCTTCCTCGGCATCGACGGTGAAGTTGAGATTGTGGCGCTTCGCCGCCTGGGCAAGCTCCAGCAGGCGCGGTGCGAGTTCGTCGCGCGCCCTGGTCCCCTTCACCGCCTCATAGCGCGGATGCAGTGCCGACAGCTTGACCGAGATACCCGGCCGCTTCGGCAGGTCCTCGCTTCCCGCGCCCTTGCCGATCGCCTCGATGGCATCGGCATAGGAGCGGAAATAGCGCTCCGCGTCCTCGGCCGTTCGGGCGCCCTCGCCCAGCATGTCGTAGGAATAGCGGTACCCCTTGGCCTCCATCCCCTTCGCGCGCGACAGGGCATTCTTGATCGTCTCGCCAAGCACGAACTGATGGCCGAGAACACGCATCGCCTGGCGGGTCGCACCGCGCACCGCCGGCATGCCCATGCGCTTGACCAGCGAGGAAAGGATGGTGTTCGGCTGCTCGCCGGGATGGATCAGCCGCGAGGTGACGCCAAGCGCCCAGGAGGAAGCGGAAACGAGCCAGGTGTCGGACGTGCCGCCCTCACTTTCGTCAAAGCGTGCGGCGGCAAGCTTGTCCTCGATCAGCCTGTCGGCGGTCGCAGCGTCCGGAACGCGCAGCAGCGCCTCGGCGAGCACCATGAGCGCCAGACCCTCGCGCGTGGAGAGCCCGTACTCGCGCAGGAAGTCCTCGACGCCGCCGAGCCCTCCGATGGCCTTTCGGATCGACTGGATGTAGTCCGTGGCCAGATCGTCGATACGTGCATCGGCAGCCGTGTCGAAATCGACCTTTCCAAGCAGACGGCGCACCGCCTCCTCGTCCGAAGGCGCATAGGCCGCGCGAAACGGCTCGATCCGCGATACCGCCGAGACGGCGGGGCGAGGCTCCATGCCCAGGTTCATTCGGCAACTCCCTCGAAAATGGCAGGGCCGGGCCGCGTCAACGCAGGCCCGACCTCAGGCGTTCCGGCAACCAGGCCGCGACGCCCTGGCTACGTCTTATCTTTCTCAAGTGTATTTCTGTTTTGACCGCGCTTCCCGGCGAATTTAATTTCAAATTCCTGACATTTCACGCTCAACGGAGAATAAACCGTGACATCCACCGATCTCGACCGGACCGACCGGCGCATCCTCGATGTTCTGCAGGCCGACGGCCGCATCACCACGACGGACCTTGCCCAGCGCGTGAACCTCTCCCCCACCGCGACGGCGGAACGGATGAAGCGACTCATGCGCGAGGGCTACATCCTGCGCTTTTCGGCGGAACTCGATCCCGAGCGACTGGGACTGGGGCTTCTGGTTTTCGTTCAGGTCAAGCTCGACCGCACCACGCCCGATGTCTTCGATGCCTTTGCCGAGGCCGTGAAGCGCGTGCCGCAGGTCCTTGAATGCCACATGGTCGCCGGGGGCTTCGACTACCTCGTCAAGGCCCGTGTGTCCGACATGACCGCCTACAGGCGCCTGCTGGCGGATGCGGTTCTCGACCTGCCCGGCGTTCGCGAGACCCACACCTACGCGGTGATGGAGGCGGTCAAGGACACGCATCTCCTGCCCGTGTGAGCGCCTTCATCTGCCCTTCGGCATCTCACGAAGCATAACACAGCCGTGTCTTGACCGGGTCTCCCGCCTCCGGCACGAAAAGTTCAAACGGGAAGGACGACACATGACCGAACTGCCTCGCCATCTGCCGCGCCGCCTGCTCGGGCCGGCATTTGCCGCAACGCTCGCGCTCGCATCGATGAACGTTCATGCGCAGACCGCGCCATCTCCCTCCGACTGGGACGGCGTGCTCGAGGCCGCACGCGGTCAGACCGTGTACTTCCATGCCTGGGGCGGAGAACCGCGCATCAACGACTTCATCGCCTGGGCGGGCGAGAAGCTGGAGCAACGCCATGGCGTCACCGTCGAACAGGTGAAGGTCGACGACACCGCCAACGTCGTTTCGCGCATCGTGGCGGAAAAGGCAGCCGGCAAGGACACGGGTGGCGCCGTCGACCTTGTCTGGATCAACGGCGAGAACTTTGCCGCGCTGAAGGACGCCGGCCTTCTCATGTCGCCGGACTGGGCGACACGGCTTCCGAACTGGAAGCTGGTGGACACGCGCAACAAGCCGGCGGTCCTAACCGACTTCACCGAACCGACAGAGGGACTGGAAAGCCCCTGGGGCATGGCCAAGCTCGTCTTCATGCATGACACCGCACGCGTCGCGGAACCGCCCCGCTCACTTGCGGATCTGGCAAGCTACGTCTCGGACCATCCCGGAAGCTTTACCTATCCCCAACCACCCAACTTCCACGGATCCACCTTTCTCAAGCAGGTGTTGGCGGACACCATCGACGACCCGGACAAACTGAAGCGCCCCGTCGATCCGGCAACCTTCGAGGACGACGTCGCACCGCTGTTTGCGTTTCTCGACAAGCTCCATCCGAACCTGTGGCGGCAGGGCCGCGCCTTTCCGCAAAACCAGCCGGCCATGCGCCAGCTTCTGGCCGACGGCGAGGTCGATATCGCATTCACCTTCAACCCGTCGGGCGCCTCGGCGGCGATCGCCGCCGGCGAACTCCCCGACACGGTGCGCACCTTCGTCTTCGAGGGCGGCACCATCGGCAACGCCCACTTCGTGGCGATCCCCTACAACGCCAATGCCAAGGCGGGCGCACTCGTGCTCGCGAATTTCCTGATCTCTCCCGAGGCCCAGGCCCGCAAGCAGGACCCGCAGGTATGGGGCGACCCGACCGTGCTGGACGTGGCCAGCCTTTCCGAAGACGAGCGCGCCCGTTTCGAGACGCTTGACCTCGGGCCCGCCACGCTGTCACCGGAGGACCTCGGTCCGGTCATCGATGAGCCGCACGCGAGCTGGATGACCGGGATCGAACGCGCCTGGGTCGCCCGCTACGGCACCCGATGACACCGGCAGGGCAGCCGGCAAGGCAGCGCGTGGGGCCCCTGCTGCGGCTGGCTCCGGCGGCAACGATCGCGCTGATGCTCGGGCCCGTCGCGGCGGGGCTTGCCGGGACAATGCTGCCCGCCTTCGGCTATCTGCCCGCTCTGGGCGGCACCCGGGTGTCCCTCGACCCGTTTCACAGTCTTGCCGGTGAACCCGGGCTTGTCCGCTCACTCATGCTCAGCCTGTGCACGGGACTTTGCGCGACGCTTACCGCCTTTTTCCTCGTCGTGATCTTCACCGCGCGCTTCGAGGGATCGCGGGCCTTCGCGGCCCTTAAGCGCGCGCTCTCGCCCGTCCTTGCGGTTCCCCACGCGGCGGCGGCCTTCGGCCTCGCCTTCCTCGTGGCCCCGTCCGGCTTTGCCATGCGGCTCGTTTCGCCCTGGGCGACGGGGTTTGAACGTCCGCCGGACGTTCTGGTGATCGGGGACCCGCTCGGCATCGCCATGACCGCCGGGCTCGCGATCAAGGAAATGCCGTTTCTCTTCCTCATGCTTCTGGCTGCACTTCCGCAGACGGACAGTGAGAGATCACGGCAGATGGCGACAAGCCTTGGCTATCGCCCCGTCGCGGCCTGGCTGAAGACGGTCCTGCCGCAGGCCTATCCCCAGATCCGTCTGCCGGTTTTCGCCGTCATCGCCTATTCGACGTCGGTGGTGGATGTGGCGCTGATCCTGGGACCGACCACGCCGGCGCCGCTGGCCGTTCGCCTGGTCGGCTGGATGAACGACCCCGACATCTCGATGCGCTTTGTCGCCTCCGCCGGAGCACTGCTCCAGCTTGCCGTTTCGGCCGGAGCGATCGGCCTGTGGATCCTCGGCGAGCGACTGGTCGCCCGCCTCGGCCGCCGCACCTATGCCAGCGGCCGGCGCGGTTTCGCGGAACGTCCCCTGGCGCTTGTGGCAGGCCTTGCCGTTCCCCTCGCCCTGCTTTCGCTCTACGCGGGTCTCGGGCTGCTTGCCCTATGGTCGCTCGCCGGTCCCTGGCGCTTTCCCGAGGCCGTGCCTGCGTATCTGACGTTTTCCACCTGGAGCCGGCATCTGGGCGAGGCCACGGATGCGGTGGCAACAACGCTTGCCATAGCGCTCCCGGCAACGCTCGTGGCATTGGGGCTCGCCCTGGCCTGTCTTGAAAGAGAGGAGCGGACGGGGGAAAGCCGGCCGCATCGCGGCCTGCCGCTGCTCTACGTTCCCCTGCTTGTGCCGCAGGTTGCCTTCCTCTTCGGGCTGCAGGTACTGCTGCTCGTCGTCGGGCTGCACGACACGCTGGCGGCGGTGGCGCTCGCCCATCTGGTCTTTCTGCTTCCCTATGTCTTTCTCGCGCTCAGCGACCCCTGGCGGGCCCTCGACCCGCGTTATGCGCAGGTAGCCGCCGGGCTTGGCGCGTCGCAGAACCGCATCTTCTGGCGCGTGCGCCTGCCGCTTCTCGCCCGCGCCGTGGCGGCCGCCGCCGCCCTGTCGATCGCCGTCTCCTGCGCGCAATATCTGCCGACACTCCTGGTGGGCGGGGGGCGCATTTCCACCGTGACCACCGAGGCCGTCGCCCTTGCGGCGGGCGGGAACCGCCGACTTGTCGGGATCTACGCCCTGTTGCAGACACTCCTGCCACTCGCAGCCTTCGCCTTGGCCGCCGCGGTGCCTCACATTTTCTTTCGCAAGCGTAGCGGCATGAGGGCCGGCTGATGAGCGAGCCTTTCGCGAAGACCGGGAGTACCGACCGCCCAGGCAATGGGCTTACCTTCGAGAAGGTTCGCATCTCGCTTGGAGGGCAGCCGCTTGTCGAGCTCGACCGGCATGTGGAACCTGGCCAGGTGCTGACGGTGATGGGGCCGTCGGGCATCGGAAAATCGACGCTGCTGGCCTATGCGGCCGGCTTTCTCGCTCCCGCGTTTTCACCCCGTGGGCGGGTACTGGTCGACGGCACGCCGGTCACGGACCTTCCCGCGCACGCAAGGCACATGGGCCTGTTGTTTCAGGATCCCTTGCTGTTCCCGCATATGTCGGTGGGAGAAAACATCGCCTTCGCCTTGCCGGCGGACATGCGCGGACGAGCCACAAGGGATGCCGCCGTTCGGGACGCACTGGCGAGCGTGGACCTGTCCGGCTTCGGGGATCGCGATCCCGGGACCCTTTCGGGCGGGCAGAAGGCGCGGGTGGCACTGATTCGCGTGCTTGCCAGCCGTCCGCAAGCTCTTCTGCTCGACGAACCTTTCTCGCGGCTCGATACCGCCCTGCGCGAGCAGGTCCGCACCCTGGTCTTTTCCATGGCGCGGGCTCGCGGCCTGCCCGCCCTTCTCGTGACGCACGACCGGGATGACGCGCGAGCAGCCGGCGGAGAGGTGATCGAACTGGGGACTTCCCGGCTGGACGAGGCATGACCGGGCGGCGGCGAACCGCCCGGCCGGGAGTGCATCACTCGGCGGCGGAAGCATCCGCCGACTGCAGAAGCGCGTAGCGCTCGATCCCGATGTTCTCGATGAGCTGAAGCTGGGTCTCCAGATAGTCGATATGGTGCTCCTCGTCGGCGAGAAGCTCCTCGAACAGCTTCATGGACACGTAGTCGCTCGCCGCATGGGTTATCTCGCGCGCTTCCCGGTAAAGGGCGCGCGCGGAATATTCGCCGGCCAGATCCGCCTCGACGACGTCCTTCAGCGACGCCCCGATCCGCAGGGGATCGAGCGTCTGCATGTTCGGAAAGCCCTCGAGGAAGAGAATCCGCTCGATCAGCTTGTCGGCATGAACGCGCTCTTCCTCGGCCTCGGCCTGCTCTTTCGCGGCAAGCTTGGCGTAGCCCCAGTCTTCCAGAAGCCGCCCGTGAAGCCAGTACTGGTTGACGGCCGTCAGTTCGTGACGAAGCGCCTTGTTGAGATACTCGATGACCTTGTCATCACCCTTCATTGTCCGGCTTTCCCTTGTCCTGCGGCGCCGCGTCGTCCTCCGGCGCCTCCTCGTGAATCATCGGAATGATTGTCTTGAAGCATCCCCCGCAACGGGGCCGCTTGCCAAGAGCGCGAAACACCGCACCGGGAGTGACAACAGACCGCTCCGGCCCGGACTGCAGCTCGCGGGCAGCGCGGCGCAGTTCCTTGTCGGTCAGTACGTTGCAGGAGCAGACGATCACGAGGAGATCCGTTTGTCGCGGGGCGCGGGCGAAGGGCACCACCTGTCCGCATTACATATGAGACGGATGCGCAGTATTCAACCTGATCCAACGAGTCAAGTTTTCGCGCCTTTCTCCTTGACGATCAGCAGCCCCCGTCTTTGCGTCATCCCCATGCCACCTTCCGCGTTGCTGTCCGGCCGGATCTTCATTCCCCAGAGACAGAAACGAATATTCCGCACCGCAACACGGTAGAGCAGACACATTCGTGCATCTTCCGCATCCGCATAACAACTAATTTACCTCCTCAAAGGAAAATTCCCCAACGATATTCCGAATAACACTGGCACATTCTTCCGGGGGAATGATCATGCGCCTCATTTCAAGACTGAACCTCGTTTCGATCGTCTCGATTGCATCCGCTGCCGTCATCGTTCTCGCGCTGGCGACGGTGGGCAGTGTTGTCTATTTCGTTCTCAACGACCGCATCCAGGCGGATGCACAGGCCCGTCAGAACACGAGCCTTCGCGTCGCCGCGACAATCGTCGAACGCGACATGCCGGGGACGAAGATTTCCCGGAACGCCGACGGGAATGTCTCGCGCGTCCAGATGGACACCATCCCCGACGAGATCACCGATCACGGCATGATCGACGAGATCGGCAGGATGACCGGCGAAACCGTGACGGTCTTCAAGTGGGATGACGAGACCCGCGACTTCTGGCGCAAGACGACCAACATCATCAAGCCGGACGGCAAGCGCGCGGTCGGCACGAAGCTCGGCCAGAACGGCGCCGTCTACCCGGTTGTGATGAAGGGGGAGACCTTCCGCGGCGAGGCGGTGATCCTGGGAACTCCCTACTACACGATCTACGCCCCGATCTACGGCCCCGACGACAGCATCAGCGGCATTCTTTACGCCGGCGTGCGCAAGTCCGCGATCACCGCGATCATGGGCAACATGACCAACACGCTTCTGATCGCCTTCGTGCCGATCCTGATCGTTTCGGTGGCCGCCATGGCGCTTCTTTCGCGCCGGCTCCTGCAGCCGCTTCCCCGCCTTGCGGGCGTCGCGCATGACATCGCCGAGAACAATCTCGAGGTGGAAGTCCCCTTCCGCGAGCGCAAAGACGAGATCGGCCAGCTCGCCGAGTCCTTCGAGGTCCTTCGCAAGAACGCCGAGGAACGCAACCGGCTCGCGGCCGAACGGGACGCCTCCGGCGACGAGGCCCGTGATCGCCAGGCTCGGGTGGAGGCGCTGATATCGGAGTTCCGCGAGGCGACCTCGCATCTGACGGGAACCGTCAGCCAGACGGCGGCGAGCCTGGACGCCACGGCGCGCGAGCTGACCGGCATGGCCGG
>MDTG01013336.1_pt1 | contig 75172 bp, 92 predicted proteins | sample 811421 | NCBI WGS metagenome assembly MDTG01 (sample SAMN05326645, study PRJNA326480) | marine metagenome | isolation source: seawater | place: Pacific Ocean: South East | collected 2011
ATTTGATCCAGTGCTTGAAAATTCTCACTAGCTCGGCGGTCATAGCTTCAACTCCGCCGCGTTCCTGGGCGCGTTCTAGCGTGATCAAGTTGCGGAATCTGAGATCGCTTGCCTGGGGCATGACGTATCTAGTTTGCATCGCATAGCAGTATACCAAACAGTCTGACGCCCCGTGACAGATCTTTCCCCCGTTGCCGTCACTGTACGCGGGCAAGGCAAACGATCCGATCACCGGGTCAATCCATCCGTAAACATCGCGAAGGATGGCAAGCGTTTTTCGCAGCTTTGCGTTCCCGCTGCTATCGGTACAGGTTGAGATCGTCGCATCGCTCGGCTTCTGCGTGTACGTGATCTCTTTCTTTGTCTTCCGATCGATCTTCGTCACTTGGAATGTTCCGTCAAGCTGCTGAGTTGCGCGGGCTCTACTGGTGGCCCACTTGTCGAGGATGACCGGAATTTTGATCCCCTTCTTCGGTGCCTTCTTCATTTTGTGATCCTTTCGGCGGTGGTGTAGCGGTCATAATTTCGAAGGCTCGCTTTCGCGGGCGTCTTTAGCTGGGTGCGCTCTCGCATAAATTCGAGATATTGCGACTCATTGAGACCTAGAAGAGTTCGAAGCGCCCGATCGAAAGTCGGCGCGTCGGTGGTCTTGTCCAGGTAGATCCATCGTTCAGCGTGTGAAACTCTTGAACAGTTCGAGATCTGCGAAGCGATACCGAGACGATCTAGCAGGTCCGCGCGGACTTTCAACCAGGCGTGCCGACTATCAACGATATATTCGAAGCGATATAAACTGCTCATCTTGTTTCTACCCTTTCCCTTAGTAGCTTGACCGCTTCGTCTCGCGTTAAGTCATACTCGATCGCATAGTGCCAAGAGTCTCCGATCCCGTCCCACTTAACGACGCAGAAAGTCCGGCCCCCTTCTCTCCATCTAGGGTGACAGACATCTTTGACGGTCGAACGGTCAACGGCACAGATCCACTGTCCCTCTGTGATTCTTCGCATCTCTACGATCGGCATGCCGTTAATCTCGGTCCTGGGCATGTGTCGGCGTGCGTCCTCTTTCGCCTGGTCTGCCATGGCTCGGCCATAGGCAAGCACCAGATCGTATTCAATCCCCCATGCGGCGGCCTCAGCAAAGATCGCGGCCGTTTCGTCGATCTTGTCGTTTCTGTGGTGGCATCGATCATCAATCTTGATCAATGCGCTGAGTAGTTCACCGACTAAAAAGCGACGGTGTCCCGCGCTGGTTATCTCTCCGACTGGCGCCTGTGTCTGAATTACTTTGTTCATGGTTGTGTGCTCCTATTGTGAGACCGCGAAAACGGTCATGATGATGAAGCCGGCCAGGCATACGGCCGGAAGTGTGATTAGTGCATGGAAGTCTGAGTCTCCTAGCGCCTTCTTAACCTTGGCGATCTGGGTAGCGTATCGGGTCCGAATCGCGTGGTTTAGATCTCCACCGAAAACCAGATCGATCAAGATGAAGACAATGGTGCAGCCTAAAAAGGTTAGGGCCGCGGCCGTGATGTTTTCGGGACAAGCGACAAGAATGAAAGGCCCAAGGGCGATCAATGCTGAACCCTTCAAAATCTGCGCAATACGTCGCGCGGGCGGTGTGGTGGTCTGTGCGGTGTTCATTGGATAGGTCCCCCAAGCAATGCGTTGACAATTCCGTCAGCCATGACGACCAACGACAAAATGATGAAAGCTAAAACAAGATCTTTAAACATCGGTCTAGAAACCTCCCAAAGCTGTGATCTCTTGTGTGTCGGTGATTGCGTCGATTTCTTGGGTGTCGTCTAGTAGGTGGTAGATCTCGGCGTCGGTTAGCGTGATGACTTCGTCCGCAACCAGTCGAGTACATCCAACGTCAACCTGTCGGCCCTTGGTCCCGATGGTGGCGCCGATGGTGGCGACTACTGCGAAAGCTCCGATTATTGTGAAAAGTGCCAACATTTGATTTCCCTTCGTTTTGTTCCGTAACTCTCCAGCGGTTACCCCTACATGGTACACCATAAACAACGGAACACAACCCACATGATCACAAAAACAAACAACAGAAACAGAGCGACGGACTCTAAGTGTTTGCAATCATTGGCTTTTTACTAATAAAAGTACCTTAAAAAAAATCACATTTTTCTACTAGGTGGGGCGCCTTTTGTTCACATATTGGCCACCGTAGAGCACTGGATCGCCTTGGTCGTACCCAATAGCCTTAGATAGTGGCAATGGTGCCATGTGTGTAGGCGGTGCGCTTACACGGTGCCATAGTGTGATCCTGTGTGATCCTGTGTAGGTGCTCGAGGCGACAATGTGATCCGATGTGATCCCGTGTAGGTTCTCGAGGCAACAATGTGATCCGATGTGGTCTCATGTGGGCAAATAGTTGGTGCTGAACATCCGTTCATTGCTGAACATTTGAGCAGTGCCGAAAATTTCCTCATGACGCGGGTGATGCGGGCGTGCGCCCGCCCGCGTATAGGGGGTGAAATTACGGCCGATCCCAAAAACCTTTGTGGAACTTGGGCGGCTAGAGTGAAAAAACTTTTCCTGGGGATCGGCGATTACGTCAGATCTCAAAAACGGCTCTGGAACTTCCGAGAGCAAAATGAAAGGTGGCAGAATGAGCTATCAGATAGAAGAGAGACAGAAAAGCTACGCGGTTTATCACCAGGGTGCCGATGGGTACACGGTTGTGGATGAGGTCTGGGGCGATGACTTTCGTGATCAGACCGTCGCTCACCTGAAATCCAAGAATCGTAATGTGGTCAAAGTGGTTGAGAGGACCACAGACGAGCAATCTCTTATTCATAGAGCGTTAAGTACGTGCCCAAAGTGTGGGTGCGATAATATCGAGGCAGATGGTGAACGGTACTGTGCCGGCCTTACCCTGTTTCATTCTCAATTATTCTGTACGTCTTGTGACTTCGAGTACACGGTGGTGTACCAAATCAAGTCAATTCAGAGAAGTGTATAGTTATGTTGCGGTTAGCTTAATTACGTCAAGATTAAAAAACCTTTATAGAGCATTGGAGCAGATATGAAAGTGGTGATTGTTAACTTCAACTTAAACTCGACCGTAGAGTATGTCGCTCGGAGTCGAGAGGATTGTAAAGACGAGATAGACAGGATGGCATACGATCTTGCCTGCGAGCACGGCGAGGTCAAAATGGGCCAGGTTTGGGCCTACATTGAAAGGGACTACTCATGATTAGTGTTAAGTACTCAGAGATAAATCAGTGCTGGTTGGGGTTATGGAACGATCAGCTGATCAGACTCTTTGTCTGCAAGGTTGAGGCAAACGAATGGCTAGAACAAATGACTGGGGGTGCGCGATGATTCAGCGAATTGATTTAAGGCTTAGTGACGACGCAAACGGGGATGGCACTGTTGACTGTGCAGACATCTCCATTGAGATGCAGGGTGGCGCCCTGGTGATCATGGACGACGACGGCGTTGAGCGGTTCGGTGTCTATTACGCGGATGGCGCACTGCGCGTGGTGGCATGGTCACATGATTCTGGTGAGGTTGTTCACGAGATTGAAAGCAGGGTAGACCAATGAGGTTACGATGTAGTAACCCAGAATGCGAAAGCAGAACATGCCCAAAGACAGAGGCATACTTTCATATAACCGTGTCTTTAGATGACCGTCGCAGGCTTGTCGAGTCGGTTGACAGGCACTTCGTAGATGCAGCGTGTTTTACATGCTCATACTGCGATTGCGATGCCGAGGATGTGGAAGACTAAATTACGTCACTCTCAGAAAACCTTTATAGAAATCAACGGAGCATTATCATCATGAATAACCAAAGACCTAAGAACGCCTGTCGAACAGAATTTAGAACACTACATATCAGCACCGCACACATGCCTTCGTCTGAGCCAAGCTTTGGCACACACTCAGCGTATAAGTTTCTATACGGCTACTTCATGTACGTATCCTTCGATCCATACGAAGACTACTCAAGCGAGCCAGAATGGATAACGAAGGTGCTCTCATACGCACACAAGAATGGCTTTGATATGATCGTCTTTGACTCTGATGCATTTGTCAACATTGCACTACCTACCTTTGACTGGGATAAAAACAAGATCAAGATCCAGATCGAGGTCCAATCGAATCCCTTACCTGCGCTTGAACCACGCCGTTTTCTGGTCTTTTGCGATGGCATCCTTGCAGGACATGTGTCTGGGGATTCTCATGGATACTTTGAAGGCGACCTTGAGTACAAATATGGTGATTGCGTTTACCTGTGCCAGGTTCACGATGCTGAAACCCTTAAGGAGGTCAGGCTTCAATTTGAAGAGTTTATTGACTCGGTGAGTAAAATTCCTATAGACGAGCAAGGCTTATATAACGCATGACACTTTTGACATAACCCTTTAATTACGGAACAATAGAAAAACCTTTATAGACCTTTGAAAGGACCAACGATGTTCAAAGATTTTATCGATGCATATGAAGATACTCAGACTAATAAATTCGACTATACTTTCCTCAACACGGTTGACGACTTCGTCGCAACACTAAACCGTCTCATCAAGGGCTCAAAGCTCGTTACTCATGCCGACATGAAATGGCTTGGCCACCGGCAACGCGAGGACCTAGCAGACCAACTTACAGAGAACTTCGCTGTCCATGTCAATCGCTTTGGCACAGGCAACGGGAAGCACAGCGGCATCCTGCCAGGCTGTGGCGTCTCCTCGATTCACATTCGGAGGATCAGATGAATATCCAACAATCAAAACCTGAACAATCAGTCATGCTTCAAAAGTGGCTGGTGTATAACAATCATGCCGACAGAACCATGTACATGTGTATAGTCGTATGCCCGCATTGTAAGGAGGTCCACAAGGTGTCCTTTGGTGGGTGGTCAGCTCTCAGGTGTACAGGCTGCCAAGGGTACTTTGGCAGGCCAGGAGCGACAACATGAAATCTTACGACAACTGGATCACAGAGGGTGATGACATCACCTGCACCGAGTGTGGGTACGTCTATACTCAGGCAGATGGCGGGTGCGATCCATGCATGATCTGGACAGAGCAGACCTGCGAGAAAATCTATCAAATCGCCGAGTCAATCAAGGACCACCAGTTGATGGAGTTTCTTGATGACTTCCGTGCGGCCTCAGATCACCTAGACACGAGAGAAAAGTGGTCTGAGCTACTCGAAGAAACTACCGAGAAACAGCGCAAATTACGTCAAGATCAAAAAACCTTTATAGAGCATGGACGGCCTGTCACATGATCTTCGACAATCCGATATACATTGCGACTTTGGACGTGAAGGGACTACTTTTTGAGCTGGTGGTTCATGGATACAAGACAGAGCAAGATAGGCAAAAGTCGATTTGCTACGTCTGGGATAAGCTCATGCTTGTTGAGCGCCAGACCTTAAGGCTGGCCCATAGCGAATTGACACCTGGCAGCAGAACGCTCGGTCGTGAGTCCAGGCGTGTACAGACCATCATAGACCAGTCGATGTTTGTGTTAGACGAATGCTTTACAACAAAGGGTGGACTGTCCATATTTGGGATGCAGCGTGGTCGCGTTACACTGAGCCTTCCGGCCCCAAGCTAGGCGCCCACCGATCTTTGTTATTCGCGATCACTTCAACTTTTGCGGTTGGTTTGCACAGAATTACGGCCAACACAGAAAACCTTTCATGAACTTTCGGGAGCTTTTCAGGAAAATTGGAAGAGATGAAAAAGGATTTGGGCATGGCAAACCTTCTTAGCTTTCCAGAAAGAGCAGAACCCGTTGGGGATGAGCCTGAAATCCGGGTGTCTGTCGGTAGTCCAGATGAGCACACGCTGCTTCAGTTGAAAATGTCTACTGAACAGTTCGAGCAATATCTCGATAATTTTGGCACCGTGCTGTCTCGTATGTTTCCCTGGGCAACCATCAAGCTTTACAGCAGGCTTGTTGATGGTGCCGACGTTCATATTACACACACCGCATATGACAGTCACATTGAGAAGATAGAGATTATAAGCCTGATCCGAGAGGTCAAGCGAGGGATCTTGGGATGGAGAATGTAGGAGTAGTTAAGTTTTTTAGGTTTTGGTCAGAGGATTATGGGTGCCCGTTGACCGTAAAGTATGAGTGTGACCTAGTTCGAGGCGCCAGAAAAAAGGACACCATCAGAATCATTTCAGTCCACAGAGATGACGGTCAAAGCGTGAGCGAAGACATGAGTAAGGCTTGTATGAAAGACATTCAAGACATGCTCGTGGCTTTTATCTATAATTAGAGTCTAAATCGAGGTGTGATATGCATAAAGAAACCATAAACTTGCCCGTTGTCTATGTGAACGATTACATGAATGACGAAATTCAGTCCCGTTCAAACGAAATCGCGAAATCGGCAATGTTCAACGCGATTGCGTGTATTCAGGAGTCTCTCGGGGCAGATAGCGAAGGGGCCGCACGTTACTGGTCCGAAAGAGGTAGTGGTTGGGATGAGGTTTGGGACATCCTTGCTGAGTATGCTGAATACGAGCTTAGGAAGATTATGGAAGGGAGGTTCGTCAATGAGACTAGGACTCTACGCTAGAGGTCTTCTCGACGAGATCTATCAGGCAAACTGTCAAAGCTTTCCTATATTTCGGATTCAACAAAGTGTACGGGTTGAGCCGACATCCAAGAAAAGAAGGGGGGCGTCAAGAATTAGGGCCGTGATGAGACTGCAACGCATGGGTCTCGTTAAGGTACTTGAGCACAAAAAGGTTTCGATGTCTGGCACGAGGTCCACTGTGCATGTTATTGACTGTGAGCTCACCGAGAAGGGTATGGAATTTTGTAAAAACTTCAAAATCAAGTGATCTGACCAACGTCACAAAGGAGCAGTAAATGAAGCAGTATGAATTATTTGTTGATACAGAGACAACAAATTTAGAGATTGACCCACGATCAGAAATTGACAGGATGGTTGGGTACTTACCTACGCTAGATCCCACCGAAAAACAGTTAACGATTGAGCATGTCCAAAGAAGACTAAGTGCCTTCCTCTTAGAGGGGTCGTACTGCCCCTGCTGTGGACAACATGTTAAGATGCGAAGCGAGTCATTAACAAGAACCGTCGTCGAACCGTTAATCTGGATGGCAGAAAATTTCTGCGTCATCGATTGGTCAGGGAAGACACCAATATTGGTCGAGGCAAAGTGGGTAAGTGTATCCAAGTCTGCACCTAGGGAGTTTAGGACTTCGAGGCATTACACTCGAGCAAAGTACTGGGGGCTCATTGAGCAGTCGATTGAGGACTCTGTGGAAGAACAACTTACAAGCGGCTTGTGGCGCCTAACACAAAAGGGTTTGGAGTTTATAAGCGGAAATATATCCCTCCCAAAGAAAGCCCATGTTTACCTAAACGTTGAGCGCGGCTATGATGGTGATCGAATTCATGTCACTGACGCACTGAACTGTGAATTTTCACTAAGAGAGCAACTAAGGAGAAGGTAGTTTGGCCACTCATGAAACAGGTAAACTACTTAAAAAGATGAGGGCAAAGCCTGGAACACCATACGGACCCATGGGTTTGCCAATAAGTTACAGAAAGGACCATTATGAAACCAAAGCAAACACGGGGGCCCCGGGTGTTCCCAAGAGCAGAAGAGCCGATGGAAAAGACGATAACGGAAAGTGAAATCGTAGAGCGCATGAATTGCGAGGTATCGTTTTTACGCAGACTAAATGATCGAGGGCTGATCCATACCCCGACAGAGTCCCCATCTGGACCGTTGCACCCTCAGGCAAACCTTGACTTGATTACGTTAGCCAAGATTCGACTTGAGAAGCTGAGATACTTGGAACTCGATCAAACTACGTGCCTGGACATGGTTAGGTCTGACGTTATACGCGATGTGATTAAGGGCCACCATCAGGAGGGGGGTCAGCTTAAATCTCTTACGTGGAGAGATCCTGTGAGCCAAGACTGGATGTATCTTCAAAACTCAAACTCCATGTGCTCTTTGGCTGAAGCGATGCTTTCCATTGTCTCTGAAGACATCAAGAGAATTGACCTTGTTGACATCATTAAGGCCAAGAAGCTTCTGAATAAGGGGTTGTCACCGCTATTTGTTTTTCGCGACGACTCTATGCATGTAAGAACCACTGTATCTTTCGACCTGAACGAGCTCGAACCATTTACCTCAGGTTTGTACAAAATAAACCCAGCAATCCCATATTTTGAAAAAATCTGGAACAGGCTAGGGGTTCCGTATAGTTCACCCTCTAGAGTGCCAAAACTCCTGAGCATTACGCAAACAGACATTGGTCTTATTGAGATGGCCCATCTAGATGACGACGGTGAAATAGACAGCATCAATCTTGGTGCGGCCTAATGGGGTTCAGTAGGCACCAGAAAAGGCAGAATCAAACATCGCAACGATCCAAAAACCTTTATGCAAGCTGCAACCTCGGAACCAAGAGGAAAGTCCAAGAGCGGGTTCTGGACATGATTCGAGAAATCGTTGATGAAAAGCACTGGCCCACTTTAATAAACATTGCTCTTGCGGATAGTCACGGACACTATCTCGACAAAACCGACCAGAAGCTTTGTGCAATCTGGAGGTCTGTTGAGTCAGTCGTAAGATCTGAAATGGCGCGTATTCGACCAGACTTTCTGTTTGCAGATCATGTTGAGGTGACTTACGATATTTGGTTCAAGTGCAAGTGCTGTGGATCAGAATTCAATAGAGTTGGACCTGAATCACCCAGAGTGAAGGGTGGATATAAGGTTTGCAGATGGTGCTTTTCTCGATGCGAAAACGTAAGAAGCAAAAAATACACAGGATGTGAATCCTGTACAACATACGACCCGAAAGGACCAAGCATGAGCGTATTCAACTACGACCGAAACCCAACACTCGAGGCAAGGAAGCTCATCAATGAAATTGAGCTCCACTATTCTAGCGGAGACACATTCACAGTTGACGACCTGTCAAAGATTGCGCCGGCGGGGGGCTTCACACCGAAACATGGACGAATATCCAGAAGCGTAATCAATCAACTAATAAGATTCGACGTAATCACAAAGTCGGGCGACATCTACACCTACACAGGATCTATATAGATTATATCTAGAAATAGTGTTGACTTGAGTTATTTGCTCCAGTAGATTGGTCTTACCAACAGAGAAGGAGCAGAAAATGTCTAACAAATCATCACCCAACTTTTCAATTCACGATCCAAACCTAGAGATACGGTCTCTTCTAGAGCAGTCCACCATACTGGCGGAGTCCAAGATTGGCGTTAGGATGTCTAGGTCTCAGGTAATCCGCTTTCTTGCGATGCAGTTTATAAACTCTTCAGATCGAAAGGACGTGTAGTATGGGTGCAGTAATTTACGTACGAGTATCGACCGATGAGCAACACCTTAGCCCAGATGCACAGATCTTTGAGTGCAGGGGTATGGCCGAGCGTAAGGGTCTTTCTGTAGAGGCAATTCATGTTGAAAAGGGTGTCTCTGGCGCTGCTGCACTTCATGAGCGCGAAGTGCTGATGGATGCGATATATGACCTAGGGGAGGGAGATATTCTCATCATCTCAAAGCGTGACCGTCTTGCGCGTGGTGTTTCTCAGGCCATTGCCGCTGAGACCTTGGTTAAGGAGCGCGGCGCAGTGATTATGTCGGCAGATGGACTCGACCATAGTGACGATCCAAACGCAGTCCTCATGAGACGAATCATGGATTCCTTCGCGGAGTTTGAGCTCGCTAAAACGAAAATGAGAACTCGAGCGGCGCTACGTCAGCTTCGAAGAAACGGAAAGAGGGCCGGCACGGTCCCTTGGGGAATGTTTGCTGACGAGGATGGAAATCTGCACGTCCACCGAGAGGAAGCAAAGGTTCTCAAGATGGTTATGCGCCTGAGGGACGCTGGGGTGTCGTACCAAAAGATCTGTGATAAGGTTAACCAAAAGGGATACGTCAATCGTGCAGGAAAGCCTTTTGTGAAAATGTCTATTCACAAGATTTACGCTGGGGGGCTCAAGGTTCTCGAGGCCAAGGATAAGGTAAGCCTGATATTGCAGGAGGGACTAGTATGAGGGTCTTTATACACATAATTAGCGACTTTCTTCGTCTGGTACAGCGGTTTTGGTTTAAGGTTCAGATGCATGCAACAGATGACATGCGCGATGAAATCCTAGGTCGAGTTAGGTTTTTCCTATCCAAGGTTGAAGACAGGAGCATACCGTGCTCACATGTCTTTATGTTGAGCGACTCATCAGTATTGCATGTTCAGTCGGACTCCAACGGGGTTCACCTCACCAGATCTATCCAGGGGGGCGTGAACGGGGGTCTGTACGACGCTTTGCTAAGACATGCTAGGGATAACCCCTCAGTGATATCGCAATGAGCCACAGGAAGCACAGAGAGGACTCGAAAGACGATTGGAGAACCCCTCCAGAGCTGTTTGCGCGTCTCAACAGTCGTTTTAGATTTACGGGCGATGCATGCGCCAATCCCAAAAACGCACTCTGTGCTCGCTTCTTTACCTATAAGTCAAATGCGCTTGCCAACAGCTGGTCCTCGCTTGGAGACCGCGTTTTTATCAACCCGCCTTACAGTAAAAGCGCAGAATTCATGTCGAGGGCTTGGCATGCCGCGAGGGATGGTGAGGTGAAAGAGGTTGTGGCCCTCATGCCGTCAACGGTAGACGTGAAATGGTTTCACAAATACGTGGTTGGGAAGGCGTCAGAATTGTGGTTCATGAAGGGCAGGGTAGGTTTTCTGAACCCATCGACAGGCAAGCCTGTGGGTGGAAACGTGGTTGGATCCATGATTATCGTGTGGTCCGAATCGTCGTGCAGGATGACGGGCACGCGACTAGGGTCGTTCTGCTCTAGAAGCTTTCAGCCAATCGGATCGGTTGATAAGGCGTATTGGGTTGCGGCCTCTGAGTCAAACCTTATGGACCTAATTACGTGACCCTCGAAAATCCTTCCTGGAGCTTTCACGAGCGGAGACGATCAAAGACTCAATGATTTGACCCCTCAGGTAGGGAGCTTTACGATCAGCACAATCTTCGTCTAGACCCTTCTCCAAGATCTGGTTGTCAATCCAGTCAACCATATCGCTATGAATCTCCAACATTATCTTCATCTGTTTTTGCTCATCTCTTTGCTGAAGCCCTCTGGATACCTTGACTCAAGCTTTTCAATGTTTGAAAGACAGACGTCCTCTAGAGATATTTCTAAGGTGTCTGCTAGGCATGCTACATACCAAAGAATGTCTCCGAGCTCAGATTTAACGTGCTCACGGTTCAATTCGTGGCCATGAAAAATATGCTTTTTAAAGTAGTCGATAAGCTCGCCGCTTTCGCCAGCAATGCCCATGCACAGGTTTGTCAAAGATTCCTGCATGCCTAGAGTTTGATTGAGTGTTCTGGTGGCTTTTTCTTGATAAAGGAGCATGTCCATAGCAATCCCTCGATAGTTTGTTGGGTTCAATTCGATCTTTTTAGTTCAAAATAGATCAAATAAAGGATTGTCAGGATGATGCAACCCAAAACTGCGTAGTCATTCGGTGGTTCAAATTCTCGATACTGAGCATATTGATTCATGATAAAGTCTGGCGAATGTCTCAAGATAGTCTCCTTTTCAGGTTTCCGCCGCGAATCTGAAACAAGCCACTTTGAATTGATTTCCGCATCCTCTCGAGTGCTTGACTCATGGCGTCTACCTGATCGTCGTTAGGCCCAACGGGAAAAGATCCACATTCCCTTAAGAAGTCTACGACCCAAGGGTAGTGTTTTGGGTTCGGTATTTTAACATCACCAGCTTCAATTAACGCACTTATCGCAGAAGCTCTGGCGATCTTTGAACCGTCAGGCTGTACTGGGATTATACCGGGTATCGACCCCTTGAGGGTGTCTATGATCGCCGGTCCGTTCGCCTTGTCCTCTACGAGAATAGCCTGAGTCATCGGCCACCTCGCATACATCTCTTTGAATGAGCTGATTGTTTGTGGAAAGGACATGCGCTTCCTGAGCTGGTCAAGTAGGTAAAAGTCGGCACCAATTCGACCCCACACCTGACAAACCACGAAAGATCCCTTCTTCGTTCCCTTGAAGGCCATATCCCAGCTTTGGATAATTTCATCCATCGATGCTGGAAACTCATCCCAAAACTTCCACCACTCCTCCCGAAACAACCCGCCTCCAGCAGGGGCGGGTCTCTGCTGGAGTTGCGCCGCAGCCGCGTAAGCACCTAAACGTTTTTTCAGTTCATCGAGCTCGTCCCTGCCAAACCTGTCTGACCAAAGAAGATCACCTTCTTCCTTCCTTGGGTCCTTCCATCCGAGTGCGGTCTTCGATCTGTGTCCATCAAACTCTGCGGCAAGACAAAGGTGCTCATAGCCCCCTTGCTGTAGAACATATCCACACAAATCGTTTTCATGCACCCTCTGAGCGACGATGACCTTGGCAACCTTCTTTGGGTCATTGCCTCGAGTGCTCATTTCTTCATTCCACCAGTTGACTACCTGCTCTCGTATTCGCTCTGATGGAACGTCACCGACCTTGTGAGGGTCGTCACAGACTATAAAATCCCCACCTTCACCAGTGGCCGAGCCTCCAACAGAGGTAGAAACTCGATATCCTGTGTGAGTGTTTTCAAATCTGGCCTTCTGGTTTTGATCCACGTTGAGCTTTACGTCCGGCCAGTGCTCTCGATACCACCTACTCTCAACGATTCGCCTACACTTCAAAGAGTCTCGAATGCTTAGACTTTGAGCATAGGAAGAATAGAGCCACCTTGATTCGGGTCTCGTTGCCCAAACCCAGCATGGCCAAAACACACAAACCAGCATCGACTTCATGTGGCGGGGCGGCATGTTTATTACAAGGTTTCGAATGCGTCCGTCTGTAACAGCCTCGAGGTGTTCACAGATGGCGTCTATGTGCCACCCGTGCTTGTATGGGGTCGCAGGCTCTACAATGTGCCAACAGTGCTGCGCGAAAAGCGACAGTGACTTTTCCATGTTTCTCTTGGTGAGCTCGCGAAGCGCAAGTTCGAGCCCCTCACGACCCTGGGCGGGCATCAGTGTATCTTCTTTCCGTCTTTAGATGATAGGTCAAACGCTCCTCCAGACTTTTTAATCATCTCCATCAACTCTTCATCTGTGAGCGTGCTAATCGCGGTCCCATCGGGCTCTGAAGACTTCTTTTGATTTGAGCTTTTGCCATTAAAATCCATTAGCTGGATGTATTGCGCTGATGCACGTATGAACTGATTTATATTATCTTTGGATATTGCTGTTGCCATGGCGCGTTGAAGGCTACTAACGTGTTGCATCTTCAGACGATCCACAAACTCTGCGTCTGCAAGTCTAGCAGCGTCCTCCGACATCTGCTTCTTGATTATGCGAAGGTCGCTGAAAATCGTGGCGGTGTTGGTATTGAACCTGTCAGCGCACTTTCTTGCAATCGTCCTATCTGGGACGTAACCGAGCAAAAGTTCTTTGATGTACTCTCTTCTCTGCTTGACCGCAGATTTTACGCGACTCATCGTTCACCTCCTAGCAATATACAGAACAGATACTACACATAATACCAGAACGACAATCCAAAGATAATCGTGAATTGAATCGAGGCACAACGGCGGTTCATCTCTTACGCTGAAGGCAAGGGTAAATACTAGCAACCCAGGTCTCCGCAAGGTTCGTCCCAATGCTTTTCAAACTTATCCTCAATCGAAAGCACCGACTTTTGATACCGATTAGCAGACTTCGGAGCTCGGCTGCACGGTCTTCCGCTGAAATAAGCACACAGTCCAGACTTTATGCCGTATTTAGACGTGTAATGTTTTAGTGCGTCTATGCCTGCCTTCACCAAGTTACATGGAGACCCCTTGCACCAAAAACGAGGCAAAACCTGCATTGGTCCAACCGCACCAGCACTCGATCTTGCGGTTCTAATGAACGCCGACTCTCTCCAGGCAACAGCGATTGCCAAGACGGGGTCAACGTCCTGCATGATTGCCTCAACACCGACATCATGACAGACGGAAACCCTGTGCTCCACCATCGTGCTCGTCTGGGAGGACACGATTGCAGTACAGAAAACCATCAAACAGTAGTGAATCATTCTCAATAATCCCTTCGATTAACAAAAAGCTGATGCTTACGAAAGAAGGTCGCTCTTGCTTTTCCTATGTCTCCAAATCGATGTTTGGTCATGTTTATAAATACGTTTGGCGCAGGCTGAGATGGGCCCTCTGACTCATCCTCATACTCAATCTTCATTATCCCACTTGCATCATTCTCAATGTCTTTAGACTCCCGCGCCTCACCCTGCTTGTTCTGCTGAGATAGGGCTATGATGACTAGGTTAAACTCAATGGCAATGGAAAGCAGGTCTGAGGAGATCTTCTGTATCTGCTGCTGTCTCGTTGGGGCAGACTCACCAACAATAAGTTGGAGATAATCGACAATGATTAGATCTGGTGTGTTGTCATCCCCCATTCTTATCAACTCCATCCTCAACTGCGACGTGGACACTCTACCCTCCACAAAACTAAGATTATCGCTGTTGCCCTTTAAGTCTCTTGCCGCGTAAACCATCGAATCAAGCTCATCTGAGCTCAAGTTTCCATTATCAATTCGCTTTCCATCTACCTGAGCCCGCATCGATATCAAGCGCTTTGCCAAATCGGATCCTGACATTTCAAGTGATAGGTGGAGGACTCGATATTTGTCCATGACAGCAGAATTTACAATGTTCAGCGCGAGACAGGTTTTACCCCTGCCTGTACCACCCATCAAAATATACATCCTCTGCGGCTTAAGTCCCCCTGTGAGGTCGTCCAACTCTCGAAGCCCTGTCTTAATACCGATTATTTCATTACCAGACTCAAACCTCTCCTGTGTTTCTCTCAAGGCTTTTGCAATCGCATCGGACAGGCTAGTGACCTGCAGCCCGTCTGGACGGCTTCTGGCACTCAACTTGGCTACGAGTGCATCGATTGTATCATCTACTGGACAGCTCGGATCAGACAGTTCAGTGACCGCCCTTACCAAAGAAGTTTGGGTTGATCGTCTCTTTGAGCCCTGCTTCACAATGTCAATATAAGATCCGTAGGATAAAGAGGTGGCAACGCACTGCTCGACTGAGTGTATAAAATCTAATGTCAGACCAAACGTGTCTTCATTACACCCAGTGGACTCTGCATGCTCAATCACCTTTATGGAGTTAACCTCCTGTCCGCTATTTATAAGTGCCTTTATGGAGCTAAATAGCCTTTTGTTCTGCGGTTGATGAAAGTCATCCTCATCAAGCCTCTGGCTTATGTCTGCGACCACAGACCTCTCAGCAAGAAAACAAACCCCTAAAACACTTTTCTCTGCAGCAGAAATTGCGTCCATCATTGACCACCTCTAAAAGATTCTATCGTTTCAAAATTTGTAGAAGTGGATAGCCTCGAGAAGGTGTGCGTGCTGACCCTGCCGCTCGACTCTAGGCTCGCCGCTCCCGAGCCGAAAAACCTAAAGTTCGTAGCAAACACAGTTGGTCTCATATCGTCATAACGACGGGCTACCAGTCGATGAATGACGTCCTTTTCGAATTCAGTTCCGATGCCCGCACCGAGCTCATCCACCAGAAGGATCGGCGCCGATTCTAACAAGTATAGGTCTCTGACTGGCTGCTTTCCAATTCGTCTTCTCTCGTCATCAAAAAGATCTATAAGAGACAGGTACCTAGCATCAAGACCACTGTCGATCATTTGTGCGGCCATACAGGCAAGCATGTGCGTCTTTCCGCTACCGGGCGGACCAGATATGGTCACAAAACCTTCTGGCGACTGACACCAATAAGATAAAGACCTACAGGATTTCTCATACTCAGGTGAAGGCATCTTTGAGTTCGTAAACCGTACGGACAAATACCTCTTTGGCAAGTTTGCTCTCGTCATCTTTTCGCTCACAACCTCCTGCCTGCAGTTTGGGCAGTCGATTGCAAACACCTCGCCCTCCTCAACACGAATTATCTTCAACATGCCTCTACATAATTTACACGTCATCCCTTTAGCCACTCCTCTCTGGTTGGAATTGCACCCTTTTTCTTTCGACCTTTGGATAGAACCTTTTTTAACATATAAGCCGGTCTGGCAGTTCCTCCACACTTATCGAGAGCATCCATGACAGACTCTGCTCCGTGTTCTGATACCAGGCCCTTTATTATCTCGAGAGATATCGCATCGAGCGAAATGACCCTCGTGGACTTTCCGCCCAAAGACATGCACGATATTGCCTTCTCGACAACATCGACAATCGTTGGACCAGTGCTTGACGATTCCCGAGTGTAGTGTGAAAATTGGGGCACTTTTAGTCGCTCTACCTTACGCTTCTTCACCCTTTGGTCTGGCAGAACAGACTCCCAGGCAAAGTGCCTCCATCCGCGTACGATTTTCTCCTTTGGGGACCTGCCGCCAATCGAGCCCGTCACCTCACAAAACACAATAATCCCCCGCTGCATTGCTGCACGAACCTGATCCTTGGCCTTCGCATGAGAAAGCCCAGACTGAGCCTCGAACCTGTTGCAATCAATAAGCGAATGCGACACAACACCAAAGTCTTTTACCTTTGCGATCGACAGAAACCAGGCCACAAATACCCAGCAGTCTGAGTTGTCCTCTAAATTACTCATGTGAAACTTGATCCATCGATTTTGGTTCGGCATAAACCTCTTGTAACCTCTAAAGAATAAAACCTGCAACAAGAAATTGGAAAAACCAAAATGTTTTCATCATTAACCATTTATTATTGTCTATACCAATACAGCATGCTACATTCTAGTCTGAAAAGGAGGCTCGATGGAGAATATGGAGAGCGAAAGAAGAGGCTTTTTGGAGCAGCGAATTAGGAGCAGGCTTAGATGCGTCATGTCCTTCAAAGGTATGACGAGAAAGGACCTTGCCGAGTCGGTGTCGCTTTCAGAGTGGCAAGTCGGCGAGTTTTTCCGAGACAGACCAATAATGGTCTCTGAGTTTTTGGACATTTGCGAGGCGTTGAGCGTGGACCCCTCTTGGGTGATGTTCTCGAAATCGTTTGACATTGGGAGACTTGGCGATGAGTGACAAGGTTGGCGAAGAAGTGCGATGGGCCTTTGCTCTGGCAAGGGAGGTTCTCGAAGACCTCTCTACAGCAGAGAGCGTGATTGCGGCAGCCACAATGATCCTTCATAGGACAGACGTAGACTATGAGAAGGCTGAAATTGAAATCCAGAAGGAAGAAAGAGCAAGGCTTGGTGCATATGCAACACAACGAAAGTGATTCTTGGATTGTTCGTCGGAGCAGATCGATTGGCGGCAGTGATGCCCCATGTATACTTCATGGGAGGATAGCTGCAGACTTCAAGTCGATGGGGTCTGAAATGGACATATGGAGCTCCAAGGAGCCCGTAAGGATGTTCTATGATCTGCCTATAAAGGAGCAGAAGTCGAACCCTGTTTTTGAGAGAGGGCATTTAGCTGAGCCGATTTGCAGAGACTATGTGTCTACTGTACTTGGGGCCAGTTTCGGCGAATGTTTTTTGGACATGTACAAAAGGGACGGGTTTGAACAACTTCATGGGTCAATTGATGGTGAGGGGGTCGTCGACGGAAAGGTCTTTGGGCTCGAGATAAAAACCATGGGCTTCAATGGGGACTCTTGGGAGCACGGTCTGCCTTTAAGGGTAGAGCTCCAATCTCGTCACAACTGGTTCTGTCGTCCTGATTTGGACGGGTTTTATTGCGCCGGATTTAAGGCCAGCGAAAGAATTTGGTCCCTGGTAAACAAGGGCAAGCTCTCTATGGCTGACGCAGTTTCAGAAGGCGTAGTAGAGTTTTGGTGCATCGAGCTGTCTGAGAACTCTTGGTACGAGGAAACCTGCGTTCCAATACTGGAAAAATGGTGGTCTGACCATGTCCGCGAGGTTAACCCGCCAGATTCCGCCGACCACACTGCAGAGTGTAAGAAGGCGATTGATTCAATTTATGGCGCCCGTGATAACGTTGTCGACCTTACAGAGGATTTAAGGTCCCTCTGTGATAAGAGGTTTGAGGCTGAAGAGAAAAAGTCGTTTTGGACAAAGGAATACTCGAGGCTCAACAATGAAATCAGGCTGAAGATGCAGGACAACAAACTGGCCCAGGGGGACTCGTACAGAATAAGCTTTTCCAAGAGATCCAGAAAGTCTTTTGATAAGGAGTCCTTTAATGATTGGGACCCCCATCTTTCAGTAAAGTATTTCGGCGGTGAAGAAGCATTAAAACGCGACCACCCAGACATCTGGGAGCGATTTTCAATGAAGACCCCATATCAGACGATGACGGTAAAGAAACTCAAAACCAACAACGAGGAGGGCACTAATGCCTAAAAAACAGACGGAGCAGGACACAATAAATAAGCCGGCCAGAATCGTAAGCGAGCAGGGTTTGGCGAGAGAGGTATTCGAAACTTTTTCCAAGATTAAGTTTTCAGAAGACAATCTTGAGCGAATCAAAAAGGGCAAAGACTTCATAGTGTACATCAAGTGGGCCACCGCAATTTTGATGTTGCGTAAAACATTTCCATTGAGTGGGTTTTATTGGACCAGGTTTGAGAACAACGAGGGCAAGCTTGATGAGTATTGCTTGTTGCCTGACGGGACTGCCTATGTTCAGAGCAATCTTTGGATTTCAAAGGATGGATTTAAGATTGATTCAACCTGGGATTTGCCTGTTTACGGATATGGTCACAAGGTAACCAACTCGTGGACAGCAAACGATTTGAATACAGCAAAAGTAAGGTGCCTTGTAAAACACCTTGCGACACACGGTCTAGGCATTGACATCTATGGCGGCAAAGACGAAACAGTGTCTGCATTAGAGGCCAGCATGCTGGACACGGCTGTTGACTTGCAGCTATTTGAATTGAATTCAGAGTTTAGCGAGCAAAACGGAGACCTCTTTGACGCCCTCTGCGTCCGAGCCTGGAACAAATTGGACCCCAAGTCTAAGGTCAAAGACGTTAACGACTTAATGAATAAATATGGTGGTCGAGTGAACGCTTTTATAGCACACTTGGCCAAGGATAAAGACCTCTGCCAAGAGGCTGAGGTACTCGGAATTGTTAGGAGCAAGAAATGAAGACATTTACGATCACAGGCAGAGTTGGCAATGTTGATCGGGTAACCGAGACAATAGTAAACGTGAGCATTGCAACGGACCGAACTTGGAAAGGGCAGAAAGAGACAAGTTGGAACAAGGTTAGCCTTTACGGACAGACCGCAAGCTTCGTGCATCAGTATTGCGCCAAGGGGGATATCGTCACAACGTCTGGAGAGGAGTACCAGAAGTCTTGGACAAAGGATGGAGAAACAAAGAAATTCGCCCAGCTTGACGGTAAAATGTTCAAGATTATACAGAAACGTCGAGACGAAGATTCGCAGGGGTCGCCTTCTAGCGGATCTCAGGGTCAGGGCTCCTGGGGACAGTCTAATAATCAGGGCAGCAACTGGGGCGGAAACCAGGGTGGAAACCAGGGCGGAAACCAGGGCGGCAACTGGGGCGGCAACCAAGGTGGGGGCTCTGGACAGGACCCAATACCTTTCTAGGAGCATAATGCGTGAGTTGGCACTATTTGCAGGGGCAGGAGGAGGCATCCTGGGAGGAAGAATGCTTGGATGGCGCACCAGATGCGCTGTCGAAATTGATCCCTTCTGCAGGTCCGTACTGCTTAAAAGACAGAGAGATGGGCACCTTGAAAGGTTTCCAATCTGGGACGACATCAGAACCTTTGATGGACGACCATGGTCCGACTCAATTGACATTGTTACCGGAGGATTCCCCTGCCAAGGAATCAGCACAGCGGGTTCGCGCAAAGGACTTGCCGACAGCCGTTCTGCGCTTTGGTTCGAGATGCTCAGAGTTGCTGGAGAGGCTCGGCCTAAGTTTGTGTTCGCGGAAAACAGTCCGAATCTCCGTGCCAATGGGCTCGGCACCGTCGTCGAAGGACTTAACTCTCTGGGGTATGACGTTCGATGGTGCGTGCTGGGAGCTTGGCACCTCGGTGCGCCACATCGAAGAAACAGGCTCTGGATACTTGCTTCCGACCCCAACGGCATCCCAATACGGCACAACGAACAATGGGATACGCCCAAGGACGGGGCAGCCATATGCAACAAAAGGCAAAATGAGTTTGAGCAGCATGGCTGCGAAGGGCCATTGGCCGGACCTTTTGGCGACTCCAACAGAAGCAGGCAATCAATTGACCCCAGACATGCAGAAGTGGCGGGGGTGTCGAGCATGGGTGTCGCACCCTCCAGAGGTCAACACAGTTGGTGGTCCATTAAGCCCGTACTGGGTCGAGTGGCTCATGGGTTGGCCAATAGGGTGGACAGACTTAAATCCATTGGAAACGGACAAGTTCCAATCGTGGCAGCAGCAGCATTTAAAATACTTTCCGACGAATTCACAGGAGCAGAATCTTGATAATAGGCATTGACCCAGGCCTGTCTGGAGGCGTCGCATGCATGGACCTGGACGGCAACGTGTCTTTCGCAATCACTACGCCCACAATCGCCGTGGGCAAGTCCAAAAGAGATTACGACATTGCGGAGATGAAGAAGATCCTTTCTAGGGGTGACGCAAAGTGGGTATTCATAGAGTCTCAGAGTGCAAGACCTGGTCAGGGCGTGAGCTCTACTTTTAAGACTGGGTATGGATACGGCATATGGCTCGGAGTTATAACGTCGTGTGAAATTTCATTAAACGTGGTATCCCCGAGGACGTGGACATCTAAAATGCTTTCTGGTGTTCCTGGCGACGGCAAGGACAGGAACATACTTGCAGCAAAGAGGCTGTTTCCGAAGACAGACCTACGCAAGTCTGAGAGGGCGAGAAAGCCCCATGACGGGATTGCGGACGCTCTTCTTATAGCAGAGTATGGACGAAGGCAGATCGGCAGGATTAAGGCATGAAAATATTCTTTACGATGTGGCACTCTATCATTCCCCTTTTAAGGGAAGTTGACGGTATTGAGGTCATTTACGACGAGAGGTATGACTATAGGTCCTTTGTGGAACGGGAGGAGCCGGAGTCGAAAGATTACCCTTTGAAAAGAATCTTGCGAGACCTCAATCCAGATGTGCTGGTGTGCATAGGCCCTGCGGTCCGATGGGAGGACAGTTTTACTGGGTATTTTCGGGGCGCCGTCATACCGTGGTACGGGCAAATCGAGGGGAGGGCCGCAGTATGCATGACTGAGGAGGATCCGTCGATATCCATTGACTCAAGAAGAGGGCTCAGGGGTTGCGACTGCATCAAGAGCTCGTTCCATGCGTATGTGACCAACGACGAGAAGTCGGCTCGAGAACGACCTGTAGAGTCAAAAAGGGTTTTGTACGAACCCGGGTCAGACCCGTGTACTTTTATTGAGTGCCTTCGCGACATTTGTAGTAGAACAAATCGAGAGAAGATCTTTTATGGTCTAGAGGGCTAAAGCAAGAAGCAGGGCTCCAACGACGGCGCCAATCGCCGCTGTTGTTATTGAGTTCCTGAGCGATTGAAGCCTGTGCGCCTTCTGTAATTCATCGATATCTTTTTGAGCCGACTGTGATAAGGCAGAGATTTGCAAAAGGTGGGACTTCTTGAGCTCCTCCATGTCTGACCTTAATGTTCCGACCTCGAGCTTCAGTCCATCAATCATTTTGCTGGCCATCTCGAACTCGCTAAACACGGTTGCGTCCGCCTCCTTGGTATAAACAATCCCGCCGCCGCGAAGCTTCAAGATGCAGCCTTCTGCAAAGATGGTCACATCTCCAAATTCGTTTGGGCAAGGTATCTCTACCGTTGCACCATCACCCCTCGTCCACTTCCCCATCGTTGGAAATGCGTAACCTTGGTCGATCCACGACAAGTGACTCGTAAGGATCAACATCAAGACGATCAGCCTTTGCTTCATTCTTAGACTCCTCAGAGGACTTCTCTAGTCTTGAAACCCTCTCTTTGCTCGCCTGAATTGAGCCATCAATCACGGCAATGGCGGAATCCGCAACGCTGCTGACTTTGTCTATCTTTTTCCTGGCACGATTCGCCACTACAGCAACGCCCGCACCGCAAGCCAAAAGCCCAATAGACCCAAGCCAGTACCCTAGCGCCACAAATACGATTATTAGGACCGAAAGGGTCAATATGTTACTTATCTTCTTCGACATCTGGTCCTGACAGTGAGGCTGCGGCCTCGATTTCCTTCGCGTCTACCCACCCCTGTGCAACACAGTAGCCGATGGCAACAGCAGCGATGCTAGGAATGGCCTCTGCCCATCCAAGGGACCCCTGGAGTGCGCTTGATACGATCATTACGATCGAGCCCAGAGACACGAATAGTTTTCTAGATAGTAGTTTGTTCATTGGGTTCTCCTTATGTCCAATCAAAGTTGCCCGGATCCTCGCTATGATTTACGGGCGTTACGAAAGCGTGATTCACGGCAGGATGTGTCTGGCTATTCTTTTTCTGACCCAGCCACTTGTTCCCGTTTGAGTCCGTTAGTTCTGTTGTCCCATCCACAATAGAGTTATATATTGTGGACGTAAACTCTGTGTCTGGGGCGCAGATGTGATACCCAGAAACTGCCGAATGTGGAGTAATCGTGTGCTCATAGGCCCGGGACCGTGTTGATATAACCATTGACTGTGACGTGTCGAGCTCTGTTGTGTGTCCAATCTTGGATACAAACAACCACCACCTTTCCGAAGTTGAAGAAGCGTCCTCATGCTTGCCTGCAACAAGGTATGGCTTGTCAGTGTCACCCCCTTGGTGAATAAACTTCATATTGTTTGAGTTAAAAGACTCGCCGATGTAGCTCCAGTTTTGCGGGTAATTGAATATGTCGTTTACAAATGTGGTATCTGCGAACTTTAAAAGAACAAGCTCTGTTCTTCTGGTCGGAACCGCCTCCTGTCCGTTGAATATTGCCTGCGACGACCCAAGGTTCTCCAACACGCTTGGAGTAATAAAACCAATTACCTGAATAGTGCCATAGTAGGAGGCTGGGCCCGTATAGGTTGATCCTGACACTGTACCAGATGCAACCTGCCGTCCGTTATTGCTGCCTGAAAAACTCTTACCCTGGTTGGCCAGAGCATCCCTCTGCGCCTCAGTCATGCCATAATAGTCTAGACCGTAAACGTCATTCTTCCAGATATCCTCGTCTGTCAGGCTGCTAAACTGTCTAGAATTGTTGGCGGCGCCAGGAAATGTGTCTGTAAAATACTGCAACCCCGTCGTAATCATTGTTCTGTTTGAAAGCTGCAACTCTGTCGTCCAGTAGTTCTGGTATCCATAAGCAGCAAGTGCAGCACCAACAAGTTTTTCTCTGGGCCAAAGTCCGGTGTGGTTTCTCCAGATAATGTTGTGCCCTTCTTCGAAATACCTGATTTGGTTCTCAACGCCATCAATGGTTCTTGGTAAGAAAGAAAAGCCGTAACCCGAACCAGCAACATTTAAGTACCCATAACCAATTTTATGCGAACCCAGCATTGTTGAAATCTGAACATCATCATTCATTATCCCCAAAACAGTCTGACCAAGACGCATAAATCCCTTCACATTAAATCTTGGGGTGGCAATTCGGGCGAAGTTCTGATCTAGCGGATAGACCTGCATGTTGATAAGGACGTTCTTCTTTTGACCTTTGACAATGTTGAAACTGGTGTATTCAAAGGGTATTAGCGATGCATGTATGTACTGAAATTTAGCGATTGATGAGGTTTGGGTTGGATGAGACTCTAAAATCTGCCAGTAACTGCCATCGTTTTCAAGAATAACCTCATAGCCTTCTCTTTCAGAGAGATCCCCGCTATTCGTAACATGGGTGCGTATTCCAATATAACTGGCGGACTGAAAGACTGATGCTGCATCACCATAGGTGTCTGTCAGTTGCAAATAGACTCCGTACCGCTTGGTCTCTTGCTCCTGTTCTTCCTCTTCCTGCTCTTCCTGTTGCTGATTGCTGGCTGCAATCGCACTCACCTCAATAATCTCCTGTGCAGATTTACGGAGTGTCGTATAGTAGTCCTCAAGCGTCACAAATGACAAAGATGTCGTGCCTGTCTCGACCTCCGGCTTGACGCCGACAAGAACCGCAGGAGAGTCCCTCAATCCTGCCTCGGCGTCATCAATCTTCCAAAGCTGGCCCAACTCAGAGTCGAGAAGGGTGGGGCTCATACCAGAATAAGAGACCGTAAGCCTTGGAACAGACCTTGATCGTATAATGTTGTCAATCGCAATACCCGCGCCCGACTTATCTGAAGCATCGGAAATATCAATCTCCTCAATCGACGTCTCTCCAAACAGAGACTTGCTTAAATTAAGAAGGTTGCTAGATGTATGGTCAACCATCCTTGTTTCGGATGACTCCTGAAATCGAGCATCGAAAGACATTTTGAATCGAAACTTATTAGCAATAGACTGCGTGTCTGTAATCTGCACGGGACCCCGCTGAAGGGCATTGGATTCAAATATGACACGATTCCCACTGCTCTGGTCGGAGGAAGGCCAGAAAACGGCATCCCAAGCAAACATGCCCCTATCAAACGACAGTCTTAGCGGCATATTCTGTAAACGACCCGCAACAATATCTATGACAGACTGCTTATTCTGCGCCTCGGTCAATGCCATTGCGACTCTTATCGAATTTAGCTTCCTAGAAGCTCTTCGAGCTCTCGCGCTGTCAAAATATTCAGAACTGGCATTTGCGTAACTGGCCCAAATGTCGTCTAGCGTATCTCCAAGCCTTTCGATCGGTCCGCCAGAAGAGCTGAGCTTCCCAAACATTGACACGATGTATACCGAATCGTCCCAGTGTTCCGACGGTATATCAATATAAGAATAGAAGGCACCAAGACCATCAACACCCTCTGAAACTTCATAGTACTCGACCATGTCGCCAAGCTTATTGTTGCCAATCTGAACAAAGCCTGGACGCTCCCTACTACCAAAAACAGGATGAGACGCCAGTAAGATTCTAGCAACCTTCCCTGAGTCTAGGTATGCGACGATCGGAACGGGGACCCTTCTACACATACCATATATGACAGGGATGGCTCTGGATCGGGTTCCCTCTGGGGAGTCAGGAAACCTCTTATCATCACCAACAGAAGTCGCGGGAAACTGCGTGTCCACTTTCTTGAAGGCGGGTCCCGCGTTGATAGAAACAATGTGTTCCTCAACATCGACCTGTATCGACGTGACAACCCCCTTAAATGCTGTGTAGCATTCGTCATAATACCTGTCATCGAAGACAAGCTTGCACTCGACAATGGAGTCTATGATCTTTCCGCCAGAAGCTATGTGAGAAATGGCGTCGAAATCCGACAAGGATATTGCAAACTGCAGACTACCAGATGAAACACCTGTACCTATAAAGTCAACGGACCTCGCTGGTGGAGTCACCCCGTTTACAGGCACATCGAAGATCATTAGATTCTGATCGACTTCATTGTCAACAATATGGACCGGACCTTCTGTGGTCATGTTTATGTAGAATCCACCTAAGTGCATCCTTACAATGGTCGAGAAAGGCTTCATCCCACCACCACGCCACTTTTAGTTTGCTTGATTGGAACCACCCTTGCCCCAGGTGTCTCAATTTTCCTGTCAGGGGACATCACTCCACCCCTTCCAGATCCCAGCACACACCGAACCCCGTTGAAGCTGACAGCCTGCCTGCCAAGACTCCTGTCCCTTGCGTAGCTAATCGCCTCTTCTTGCCAAAAAAAGTCTCCCGCAACAAGCTTGGGTTGAGACAATCCACAAAGCTGATACACGTCCCAAAGCATCTTACCTGATACAATCTTTCCGCAAACTAGGAATTTCTTCTTCTGCCTCCTCTTCATCTCTTTCAGTTGAGACTCCGAAGACACGTTCATATGGACAACCTCGCGCCTCATCATGTGTGTAAAACGTTGTAAGTACTCAAGGGCATGCGCCCTCATCTCTCTTCTCGTCTTGACTCCCATGATCTAGCTCCTTAAGGCTCTCATAGCAATTTCAATAATCTTACGAATCTCCATTCGGTCTGCCACGCTAGATGACTTCGCAAGAGATCTTAATGCGGAAATCTTTGCATCCAGACTCAGGCTAATCGAGTCCATTATCTCGTTGGCTGAGTCGATGGCAGACCTTCTTGCGGGGTCGCTAATCTTAACTCTTTGAATCTGTCTTGACCTAAAATCCTGAAGACTCATCTCCCGTGTGGACCCTCCTGCAGACTCTACCAGGGTGAGCATCCCGTCCGCCACCTCGGTGACCATCACAAGTCGCCCGTTTCTAAGAAAAAGGTCGCCCTTTTTAACTCGGATTCCACGCTGTGACCTCTGCAAGATCTTGCCTACCTTACGAAGCATTGTAAACATACCTCCTTAAGGAGTCTAGACCCCTTGCGACCCCCTGTGCAGTCGATTCGCCGAAGACAGTAATTAGATAGGTGGACCGAACCCTAGACACTTGCACCATGACCCCGTCTGAAGACTCCGACTCTGCCAATATGATGACCTTTACATGTCCACCAAATTTTTGAACCATGTCCTCCTCTAAGTCTGAGAATATCTGCGAGACGCTTTCGCAGTCGGCGGCCTGTCCGATTGCAAGCAACGTGAACCTCTCAGACTGAACCCAGCTAAAGGTTTTGCGAAACAGTATTGCTACCAAAAGTCTAAAAAACATCATGACACAACAGGCACGCCAATGACGCTGACCCCTTTTGCGGAATTTATGCCGTCAATCAAAGAGTGCACATCATCCCTCTGTCCATAGATAAAGAAGCCATTTCTCAGCAGGTCTAGAAGCCCGTCTTCACCAAAGGGAAAAAGCTTCACGTTGGTAAGCTCGAGCTCTTTGATAGACTTGAGAGCCTGTGCGTATCCAGCCAGCGTACCTTGGGCGCCATCTCCGATTACGCTATAGTACACTAATCCATAATTAGACATCCGACAAAACCTCAAGGGACTCAGAAACAAATTCGTCGATAATATCAGTCAAGTCAGACATAGATACACGAGACAAGGTGCCCCCATCAATGCTGTTGTCATCAAACTGGTCGTCAAAGTTAGGTGTTCCCGCCAATAGCCCTGATATAACGCCACCGAGAGCAATGGTTTCAGGCAGAAACACCTGTAGGCGTATGAGGGTATCATCTATCTTTGATCGGAGCTCATCTCTCGCCCTGACAACTGGCTCTAAGTCTGCAACGTCTCCCTCAGATACCCTTCTCGAAGCAAAAGCCTCTCGCAGTCTTAAGTCCGATATCTCAACAGCCTCTATTTTTGTTGGAGCCCTGAGATCACCGGCCGCCACAAGCGGACCGAGTCCAAACTTAGATGGAGCGAAGATTGATTCAACGCCTGGACGAATGGATAGGCTGCAGCAGCACCAGTGCCCACACTTCGTGTGACCCATTCCAGGCACTGTGGGCAGGTCCTCTGCGAAGTACGGTCCCGATGCGGCAATCGCAACACAGTCGCTACAGTGCTCACACTCGCCCAACCTCCAGTACACGAGGTCTTTCGGCTTGCTGCCCATCAGTGCGCCGAGGTTATAGTATCCTTTAACACTTTGACCATACAGTATAGAACGATTTACAAACGACATCCTGCCCTTCTTGCTGGGCACTCCTTGCAAATGGTCCTCTGCGAACCCTCGCAAAAATTTACTCTGATCGACAATGGTCTTCTTTAGTCTGGGGTAGGCCTTGAGCAATTCCCTGTTGCTTCGTGGGGTAGACACGGTTCTCAGTGCAAGTCCTTTTCTAAAAGAAGATATCGCAGACACGGTCAAAGCGCCCACCCATGCCGAGAGCAAGAAGGAAAGCACCTGCTCTCCAGGCTCACCGTCGTCAAGCTTCCTGTGTGCCTCTTCAGCCGCAGAATATAATTCTGCAACAAGCCCATCCTTTTCAGACTTCGTCGCGCCACCAGATTGATCTGTCTCGGACTCGTTGAGGGCACAATACATTGCCCTCGCCCTCATCATGGGCGCCACAGACCTCTTATCAATCAACTCTTGCATCTTCTAAAATCCCTTGGATTATGTCTGCCTGATCGTACATCATCCTCGCACGATCTTTGGCCACCGAGATCTCATTTGTGATAGATTCAGATGTCTGAATTGGATTGTTTGTAATCTCATCAGCCTCTGAGGGCGACATTCGCAGAATGTTCCTAAACACCCAGTTGGGGTCCATCGAGGCATTGTTAATAAGGTTTGCCGCCGTGTCGGCGCGAAGCTTCCAGACCTCGGCACGCATTCTCTGATCGAAAGCAGACACCTCAGGCATCTTGAAGGCAAACTGATTAGTATCAACCTTAAAACCAGCAGCGAAGCAGGCCCTCTCCAAAACATCCTTAGCCATCGCGCTGACCTCGTTCTGGCGCCGAGTAACAGTGTGAATGAACTGCTGGGACTGAACCTCAACCGTCGATCGAGCATTCACATTCCTCTCCAGCCCGCAAAGTGCCGCAGGGACACCCGTTGCCACAAAGTAGGACTCCTGAAGAAACTGCTGAAAGTTGACAAGTTGATCTAAGTCTGCACTTGGCTCATTGTGAAAACTGGGTTGGTCCGTGCCAGCACGGTACGGATAAACGGTGTCCTCGAGTTCTAATGCTGATGCGATTCGGTGGTGAAGGAGTCCGTCCTTATCAAAAAACTCATCTCTCCACCCACCAGTCTTCAGTTTGTCGATGTAATCGTTAATCTCGTCTTCTTTGATTCCAGCAGGCACAGGTAGGCTAACGGTCTTTCGACTTGATGCCCTGAGTATGGCCAGAACTGCAGTGACGTCGAGGGTGCTTTGTGAAATTCGCCACAACTTCCTGGCGCTGTGCCAGTTGCTTCGACCATATTTAAATCCTCGAGGACGGTCTGGAGCATAATGTATAACCTGCCATGGGCTAAGAATGACTGCACGCTCCTTCGCACCATAAGAGTAAGATGACTTCTGCTGCATTCTGACTCTGAACGCATTCATTCTGCCGTAAACATCCCAGACCACATCGGTGCAATCCGGCTTCAGGTACTGAGAAGAAACCAGCCTGTCTTTAGTGTAGACGAGCTCACTGAAACTGTCGCCAAGATGCATGCCCTCCCTAAAAACCTCGTACATCAAAGACGGAAGCCTCATGGATCTGTATGCAGACTCAATCACCTCACGAGCTCTCACGTCGATGCTGTCACTGAAGACGAGCGTAGGCCCATCCTCCTTACCTTTCGCCCCTATCCCGTTGTCGCCTGAAAAAACAAAGTGGCTGAGAACGTCTAGAGATGTCGTTAACTCTGGGACCTCATCAGCCATTTGCCTTAAGTCGGTATATCGTCGGTCTCTGCGATCGTCCTTGAAGTCTCTAACGAGACTGCCTCGAGACATTGCGGTTCGAGCCCTACGAACCGAGGGGTTGTCCGCCAAAGAGGTCTTGCTCATATCAACTTGATTGATTCCAAGCTGTGAACTGATTACCTCTTCGCTACCGCGAACGAGACCCGCTGCCCGCCGAACAATATTCCTGACTATCGGGCTCATGGTTTGCTTGTCGTCAGACATGATGCACCCCTATCATTCTAAGTACTTATCGTTGTTAAGCCAACCATACCATTTTCGGGACTGGATTCCGAGTTCGTTAGACGCAACAGACCTTGCTTCGACCTCTAGGGGGATCATTTCGTATGCAATCTTTACGTCTTTATGCTTGATAAGCATATAGAGCCAACTCCCTAAGTAGACGATAGGAAAGAAGATAAAACCCAGCTCGATGTATTGGCGAACATGCACAGACTCGTGAGTCCTGAGCCGAGCAGTATCCCTACTGGGACGAATAAAAACAAAGATCCCAATCGTTATAGCGGAGATTGGAAACAGCCAGCCAAGCAGTTGTGGGATCAGGTCTCCTCTAATAAACACACCGTTCATATTTACTCCAAAAAAAAGCCCCCCAGGAAGACTTCCTCCTGAGGGGCTTTTCAATCAACTCACCATATCAGGTGATCGTTACCTTAGCGTACATGCCAGGACGAAGAAGCTTGTTAGCATAACGAGTGGTTGCGCCAACGGTTACACACGCCTTTGCTGGGTCTCGGAATGTGCCGAGGTCAGTCAACGGGATGTATGTCGCGTGAACGAATCCAGTCTCGTCAGCAGCATCAGACTTGACGCCTAACAACAGCGTATCATCCTGCATGAAGCTGTACTTGTAAAGCTTGTATCGCTCGTTTGCTACACCGAACAGGTTGCTGTGCTGGCTGATTTCGCCTTCGCCTGCAACTGGTCGAGGCACAGCGTCTCGAGAAACGATGCTGAAATCTTCAAGCTTAAGAAGTCGATTGATGGCATCTGGGTCGCCAGCAATCCAGTTGGCGCCACGTCGTCCGTCAGCATGCTTGAAAATGCCGTTGTCTGCATCTTGAATCTTCTCATAGAGAACTCGTGCGTATACTCGTGGGTCAAGGCTTTCGTATACGGAACCACCAGGGATAGCTGAAGCAAAGGTCACGGTCGTGCCAGCGCCAGCGATAAGAAGTGCAAGAACTTCAGCCTGAATCTCTCGAGCCATCTGGATGCCGATGAAACGACGAATCTCGTCGCCAAGGCTAAGGCTGTACTGAGAAGCAGCGTCTTGCTCTGCCATGACTGAGAACTGACCCTGAAGTCGCTTACAAGCAGCGTTTACGGTGCTTACAACGACGTCAAAATCAACACCGTTTGATGCGGTGCATTCCGTGGGACAGTCAGCATAGTCTGGGTCCATGACCGTCTTGAAGGCAGTCCCAGCAACATTTGTAACTGCGTTATTAGCATCTAAAAGCGTACCGTCATCTGTCTGCTTGAAACCCATGGTCTGGATGTAAGCAGAAGGACCGCTCATGCTTCGCATGCTGATAAGCTGGTCAATGGTGAATCGCTCAAACACGTCCCGAACGATTGCAAGAGTTTGCGTGGGCAGACCCTGAACCGAGTGGGTGTTGCTGATATCGGCCTGAAGAGTGCCTTCAGTCAAAAGCTTTTTAGCGCCCAAGAACTGTGCGTCACCATAGAAGTGGTGACCCAGCGTTCCATTGGCACTGCTGTTTTCAAGAAATGTTGCTTGGTTTTGCAGGTTGTGTGCAATCCAGCGACGTTTTTCTACATTATCGATTCCCTCTAGAATCGGCGCCCACTTTTCTTCGATACGCGGTGCCGCAACGCGAGGATCTAGGATACTCTGCATTTTTCATGCTCCTTTATTATGGACCGACCCTCTCGGTTATCGATCGTTGGGTTTAGCTAAGATTCGCTCAATCTTAGTCAGATAACTTTCTTCAATGATGCCTGGAGCCTCTACCTTGTCTTCTTCAGACTCGGTCGCCTCAACGAGGTCATCAGATGCGTCAACGGCAACAACTCGAGCAACGCCAGAAGCGTCTACAGACTTTGAAACTGCGGATTCCACAAGGGCAGACAGTCGTTGCGACCAGACCTTAATCTCATCCGCAGACTCGATTCGACCCTCCGAAACAAGTGCTTCCACTTCCTTGCGAATTTCGTCACCGTGGTTCATGCCCTCAACAGACTCATCAACAGCCTTGCGAGTAGCCTCTGCCTTCTTCTTTGCCTCGATTTCTTCTGTCAAGGCACACAGGCGATCCTCGAGCTCCTTGTTGGCTGCTTCTGCCTCTGCCAATCGTACCCGATCAACCTCTGCCTGCTCTGCAACCTTCTTGATCTCTTCAGCAAGATCATCTCCGTTTGCATTGCCGGCCGAATCAAGCACAGCAAAAAGCTGTGAAGCCGCAGCGAGCTGCTCAGGGCTCAACTCAGGGGCGTCGTCTTTGGACTCTTCGACTGTGATGACCTCTTCAGGAGCAACTTCCTCGGCACAGGTCTCAACAGACTCCTCTACCTCGGACGTCTCGACGACCTCTTCTTCTACCACCTGAGACACCTCTTCAGCTTCAACGACATCTGGCGTCACGGCGACTTTGTTCTCTTCTACCATGTCTTCCTCCGTAGGATTTGACGACTCACCAAGATGCCCAGACTCGACTAGTCGAGCCAAAGCCTCCTGGCATTCAGTTGTCGCCGCTTGAAAATGAGTGCCCGCTGAAGGCACCCGAACTAAATCATAAGTTAGCAATGAGAACTCTTTGACCTCATTGACGTCTTTACCCAAGTGCTTTCGATTCGCCTTGTAGTATGGACTGTCCTCATCAATTGTGTGGAGCTCCTGCATGCCCGTGCCTCGAGAGCTCGTCCCTACAGGCATACCAGCGTTATATAAAGTCAAAACGTCCCTGCCGCTCTGCGTATTAAGGATCGCGAATGATCCTGAAGCCATGGCAGTGTTCTGATCCTCATCCACATCGACGTAAACCTCCTTGAGTTGCACAGGCACATCGAAAGTGGGACCACCCATCGGATGTCCGAGCTCACCCTCGACAAAACCTTCTTCGACTCTCTTTGCGAGCTTGTTGTTTTCTCGGATGAACTCATTGACGTCATAAATTCTGTTATTCATATTTACGACACCGCCCCTACCAAGCTCCGCCTTAATCACGGCAAGATAGAGATCCGTATCAAGCCCCTTGTCTTCTGCAGACTCAAGGACGGTGTCACGCAATACGTTTGATTCTGTAAATGTTTTTCTCATGGTATATTTATCTCACATCTATGTTTGAGAACTCAAACAATAATATAATCGAATACTTACTACTCGTCACGGATACTGAGCGATATGGCTGAAGGCACGATGTCCAGACCCTTACCGTCATGCCCAATTTGAAAGGATCGTTTGCGTACCCATCGACCATTCCTCACATGCATCATCTGCTCAAATGACTCTAGGGCACTCTTTAGCACGACATCGGGGTTAGACCCGCGATATACTTTATATATTGCAGATATGAGAGTGTCTAGCATACGTCTTTCTTCCGAGTATAGACTAACTCCCTTGAAGACAAACGGGGTCTCAGGTCTCATTCTGAATCCTCTCCGCTATGAGGGAGTACTTGCCGTTTCGGAAGTCAACCATATCCATGGATAAAAGTTCTATCTGGCGTTCGAATTGTGGATCTTTTTTCTCCCCCTCGTACCTTCTCGATGACAGCAGCGCGTCCGCATGCCTCTCAAGGTGAGCTCGAGACCTTGTTTTTGTCCCATCAGGAAAGCCAGAGAAGTCAGTCTGCCCGAACCTTGCCAGAGCGTTTCTAAGTCGAGGTATATCAACACTGTCGTGTTCGTCTGGATCTTTCGCAGACTTTACATGGTGTGGAAGCTTTGACTTGCTTGATAGAAAATTGTCGTCTTCGTCGAAGAAGGCTGTTGGTTGATATGCGGCGGATGGAAGATCCTTTCTTTGATCAGCATTCGGGCTCTCAACACCCTCCTTGTATCTGGAGCTTTTTTTGGGGTGAGACTTGGGCAGCAGATCGTTGTCTGTAACATATGCGGACCTCTTTGGCTTAAGGTTGGCCAGCAAGTATAAAAAGGCATTCACTCGAGCCATCGCCCACTGAGCCCTCGACGTAACATTGGGTCTATGGCTGGTGCTAAACGCTCCAGCTCCACGCAAATACACTTTTTTCAGCATCGAGGGTGTCACCCTCTTTCTTTTGTCTTTTCCATGCTTTTCGTTGTGACCGTCAACTTTGTTCTGGATTGCCTTCACCGTTGAAGCAGACAGGCGAATCCCCTTCCCAGAGGTGCCTGCTCGACCAGTATTCCTGCCGCCTTTTATCCTGTCGCTTGGAGGCGCAGGAGTTCTCGCACCCATATTCTCTTTGGCGTCAATTTTATTTGCGGCCTTGTCGATCCACCTCTTACCTTTACCGTTGCCACTGTCGCCCCACAACAGCCACGCAACATACGCTGGGGAATACTTTGGTGGGTCATCCCATTTCGCGGGAGACTTCATCCTAGATCTATCGAACCTGTGCCTTGCGAGCCAAGCGGAGGCTTTCTTAATCTTCTCATCTGACCAAGAGCCCGAGTTTACAGCCCGTCTGGCTGCAGAAACGGTAGACGGACGGAGGCCGTCCCCAGACAACCCCTTAGAGTGGAGCTCGAGCCCCTTCTTTAAGGCAGATATTACATAATACGGAAGCTTTCTCATAACACCCTCACTGATATAATAAATATATTGTATTGTGAGTTTGGAATCGAGGCAGGATTTAGGAAGTAAGTTCCTTCATCACCACAATCATGCTCTCAAGAGTTGATTGATACGCCTTGATGACAGCATTTCGAGAGTCGGCAACATCTGACGCATCCTGAATGTCCTTGTTCGCCTCTTTAATTGTTCCCTTCAGGATCTCGTTTTGAGCCTGCAGGGCTTTCTTTTCAGCAGATACTTTCAGCAGGCTCTCTGTGGTGCCCTGAAGGGTTGAAATTGCCTTTGTTAGCTTTTCGTTTAGTTCAACCACAACACCGTCTGCTGACCCTTGAGTGAGGAATGAGAGCAGAGCAACCCCTCGCCTCTCAGCAACGGTCTCACCAGCGCAATCCGAGGCGAGATTATCGAGCCTTTCTAGGCTAGTCTTCGTTAGACGAATCTGTGCCGTCTGCAGAGGCTCCGTGACCTTTAATTTCGCCTTCTTCCTGTTCTTCAGTGGACTCTTCTTCAAACTCAATGTCATTCTCCCTCAAAAGTCTTTCGTATGTATTCACCTTGTCCTGAAGCACGGTCAAGATCTTCTGGTACTTGGTTACCGTCTCGGATAGTCCTCTCGCAACACTTAGAGACTTGGCAAGCCTGTTGATTATTGCGTTCCCCCTTGCAATTGGAAGCGATAGGACATTTCCATTCAAGTCTCTTGCTCTGGACAACCCCTTAACGAAGTCTGGAGGAAGGACTATGGTGTACCTACGCCATCCGTTTGGATCAATCTTGTTTTTGGGCGACTTCTTTTTCATAAAACCCTCCGAAACAGGGAGAGTGTAGTCGAGTGGGATGTAATATGGAAGATGTTTGGCGGGCTAGTTTTTGTTTATCAGATCCCGAATCGCAGCAAGCGTTGCTGATTGCTCCCTAAGGCTCTCCACAATATGCTCGTAGACCTTTTCGATTCGCTCGTCATACCTTTTGACGACCTTATCGTATCGATCCCGAATGCCCTCTTCTGCCTTTTGGTGCTCCAGTTCCTGCTTATGCAGTTGGTCCGTAAATTTTTCCAACAATCCGTCAAGCCTCTTTTGAAGCTGTTGGTTCATGTAGAAAAACGCAGCGGCCATCACGCCGAGTGCGCCGAAATCTAGCAATGCTGTAGAAAGTGCATCCATAAAAAAAACGAGGCAGCCCCGCCCTCGTCCATGAGGGCGGGCGCCTTCTCCTTTCCTTAGTCGATTACTGACCAGCAGTGTACTGCGCTGCTGCTGTTATCGTGTGCTTCAACAAGCATCAGTTTCACAGCCTGATAGGAACCATCAAGAGTCAAAGATGCGCCTTTACCAGACGCATTCTCAATCTGCTCTTGACCACCGCCACTAGCAGTTGGCGCCGCAATGACCAAGCTCGCGCCTGACCCCATGTCGCCCTTGATCTTGATTCCTACGATTGCTCCAGCAGTCGCACCAACCGAAGTCGGAAGGTTAAATGTTCTAGCAGCGCCAGCACCAGACATGTCGAAAACATATTGAGGTTGCAACGCCGCGAAGTTAGCTGGAGATGCGGGGTTGCTGCTTGTAACGGTCTGAATGGCACCGCTGCCGCTCAGATCAACACCCATGTCTGAAGCCTTGCCCTTATTAAGACCAAGAGATGCTCTCGCGTCAGAACCAGACTCTGCAACAAAGTTGCTGCCATCACCAACGATGAACGCGCCATCTGCTGGAGTTAGCCCGGCCACGTCTGCTAACTGAGCATCATAAGCCTGAACGTCAGTTCCGATAACAAGACCGAGAGACGAACGAGCTGTTGCGCCAGACTCCAAAACAAAATTGCTGCCATCGCCAACAATGAAGTTAGCATCAGTTGGGCTCAGAGCAGCGATATCTGCAAGTTGTGCATCGTAAGCCTGAACGTCACTACCAATGGCAAGACCGAGGGCGGTGCGTGCAGCAGATGCGCTTGTGGCACCAGTACCACCATCGCCAACTGCAAGAGTACCTGTGATTGAACTAGCACCAAGGTCAACAGCAAGCTCTGAAGACTCAATTACAACACCACCGTTAGCCTTAAGGTCTGCGGAGATGGTGTTGCCGCTCTTCTGAATACCGTCACCAGCAGTAAGTTGCCCTGCGCCAGAGAACTGCGTGAAAGACAGGGCTGTGCTGTCTAGGGTGATTGCATCGTTGGTTGTTAATACAAACCCAGCGTCAGAGTTGCTGGTGCCTTCTGCGACGAAGGTAAAAGCACCTGCCGTGATCTTGTCGCTGCTATCAAAGTCATCAGCACGAGTCAATACCGCAGCCACGGGAGATCCACCAGAACCAGAGGCGAAGAAGTCAATGTCCCCAGCACTGTGAGCCGAACCAAAGTCCGATCCAAGGTTGAAGGACGGAGTCGCGTTGTGTGAATCGTCTTCGTCAAATTCAACAGTAATTGAAGTGTCGAAGTTATTAACGTCGGCAGTAACTTTCCAGTACCATTTATTGCTGGAGGAGTCCGCGACCTCGATATAGAAGGGTGCGCTCAAAGTGCCGCCTTCCCATCCCGAATATGAGATTGGAGAGCTCGACGTCTTGATGCTAATGCTCGTCGTATTTTGGTCAAGCGTTCCAGTCAAAACGTCGTCGAGGGAAAACTCTGGGCCTGCGCTCTTCGGCTCGTATACATCAATGCCAGAAATATAAGCACCGATGCTGATTGCCGATGTCGTAGAGTGCGAAGCGACCAGCCCCTTGCCGTCGAGAGGTAGGGTCGCAGCTGATCCACCGCTAAAGGAGAACCCCGCTGGGTCCGCCGTCATGCGGTACGCGACGTTGCCGCCACCGGACTTGATAACGATAATCGACCTGTGGTCGATCTGAAAACTCGCGCCCGAATAGCTCGACCAAGTCAAAGACGTGGTACTCGCGTCGAAACCGGCCGACGTGTTAAAGTTCGTCGTGCTGATATTGGTGCTTACAAACGAGTTGTACTGATAATCACCGTCGGTGAAAGCCGAACTGGTATTAGGTCCCGTCCCTGAACCAGCAGCACCAGCAGTGGTCACCTTGTAGATGCCGTTGTTGGATCCCGTGCTCTGGTCCTTCACCAAGATGCGGTCGTTGAGGGCGGTCTCGACGCCATCGACAGAGAAAACGCCAGCAGATGAAGCGGTGAGTGTCTTCGCGCTAGAATTGTAAGACGCGGAAATGTGTGCCGTCGAAGCAACTCGCACAGACTCCTTAACATCGAGACCGGCCTTGGTGGAGTCAACGTAAGCCTTCGTCGCAGCATCTTGGTCTGCAGTTGGGTCTGCGAGACCAGTGATCTTCTGGGAGTTCATCGCCAAGGCGGCAGACTGACCAGAAAGAGAAATGCTCGTGAAGGCTGGGCTATCGCCAGTGCCAAGACCCAAAGAGGTTCTTACTGTGGCGCCACTCTCTGCGACGATTGCTCCGCTGCCGTCGCCGACCAAGAAGTCTCCGTCAGAAAGACTTAGTGCGGCAATATCAGCCAATTGGTCGTCGAACGCTTGAACGTCAGTGCCAATTGTTAAACCAAGCGAAGCTCTTGCCGTAGCACCACTCTCTTGGACAAAGTTGCTTCCGTCACCAACGATGATGTGTCCGTCAGTTGGCGTGAGCGCTGCGATGTCAGCAAGTTGAGCGTCATACGCCTGAACGTCAGATCCGATGGCGAGACCTAAATTGGTTCTGGCGTCCGCTGCAGAGCTTGCGCCTGTACCACCGTCTGCAACCGCGAGGTCTGTAATCCCGGCGATGGCACCACCTGAAATAGAAACACTGCCACTGTTTTGCGTAGCCATTGAGCCCAAGCCTAGAGAGCTTCGTGCTGTGGCGCCTGACTCTAGAACGAAGTTTGAACCATCGCCGACAATAAAGTTGGAGTCTGTTGGAGAAAGCCCCGCGATGTCAGCGAGCTGTGCATCATATGCCTGAACATCAACACCGATCTCAACACCCATCGTAACACGCTGAGCAGCCGCATCGGCATCGTCAAGAAGCGCCTTACCAGCAGCGGTAAGATCGTAAGTTGCGGCACTGCCGGACCCAGTAAACTGAATACCCTTGTCAGCCGCACTTGTCAGTGCTGCAAGAGCGTCAAGTTCCGCATCATGCGCCTGAACATCACTGCCGATGGCAACACCAAGATTTGTTCTGGCGGTGGCTGCGTCAGCCAGGTCAGACAGGTTGCTCGCCTTTACTAAAGCCAGAGCCTTTACTCTGGCTTCATTGGCAATCTTGTTGTCGTCGTTCGTTAACCCGCCAGATTCTGTAACACTGTACAACTTGGCTTTTGTATCATACTTGTGAAGAAATAACCCTTGGGCCATATTTCTCTCCTTAAGGCTTGGGCCCTAAGGGTTGTCCTCAGGGCAGGTTTAGTTAGAGAGCCACCTGCTCCCATCAGAATAAATAAACAGTCCTGCGAAGGGGTTGTCGATGACGACAGAGGATAAGCCTTCGATTGTTCCACTGTCAGGAACAACGGTGATTGCGTTCGCAGGTGATTGCCCAACTGCGTCCTTTATGAAGACCTGAGACCCTGCCGCAACCGTACCGATCGCCGGCAAGTTAATTGTAATCGCCCCCGCAGTTGAGTCCACGGATATCAGCATGTCCTGAAACTCTGGAACACTATAGGGAGACTGGGAAGCTGTTAGATTTACAGTTATTTTCGCGACTTCTGAGCCTGAGTCAGTATCCCTAAAATTCGCTAAAACGACAGCAGATGTAGATCTTGGACTCCTCAATAGAGACCTTGCCCAAGACCTTCCAGAGGAACCCTTGGATGAGGGAGACTTTACGCCACCCTTAATAGACTGCAGCCAACTTGACACTACAGATCCTCCTCAAAAGTGATTGACGCAATACTGAATACTGGAGCCGGACGAGAAACAACTGAACCAAACGGGCTTGCAGGCAGCGGCAAGTCTGATATGGATGACTCCTTTTGGACCAGAACATCCTTACAAACATACCCCTCGTGCCCTAGTTCGCCTACGGAAACCAGCCTTACCAGCATAAGAGACTGAGGGTCAGACGGCACAGTCACGGTTGAAATGTGATGGCTGCTAGACTCTGAATACCCACTATGACTCTCATAAGCATGACCCTCAACTGAGCACGTTAGAGCGTTTGAAGCATCATCGAATATCAATGCCGCCTGAACAGACCCCATCCCCATCTTCCTAAACAGATCCAAGATCTCCTGCCAAGTCCTCTTGGTATGTCTATACCCCTCCGCATCCACACTTACATGATTGGGTCCTCGAGAAACCGACTCCCATGGACTACGATCTCCAACATTATATCTGTCTTTCGGCATCAGGGGAGCATGGGAAACCTGAAACTTTCTTCTTGGCTCATGAAGCTTTTTCGCGACCCTTTGACCACCACTGTATGTAGTTAGGTTTGTTCCCGACATTTCAGACCTAGACCACCCCCACTCAAAGTCAGGAGCAGCAAGATTCTTGACTTCGCCCAAAACAATCCTACCCAAAGATGAATGCGACTCCTCCTGCACCAGCCTAGAGCACCCGTTGATGGTGATCTTCATGTACCTGAAGCCAACCCCTGGCAAATGGTGAGACTGCGAAGTTGTCTTACCCTGGGCAGCAGATTGGGCCGCCGTGGAGTTGTTCCAGTTGTAAAGCTGCATCGCGAATCGATCTGAGTAGATAGACACAGTGTGCCACGGCATAGATGACGAGACCCCAGATGTGGCATCCGTGCTTGGGCTTTCGTCAAACACCTTCAATGGGTTTGAGTCCAATATAAGAGTGTACTCCGTGTTATCAATGATCTTAAAGACAAACCTGTTTGAGGTGCCAGCATTCGGGCCGGTGCTCAGCCTTCTACCTATAACTTGAAGGTAGTAGTTGCCGCTTGTGCCTGCGCTGCGAAACTGATGAGGGTGCCAAGCAGCCTTTGGCGCGGACGCAAGAAAGCTGGACGAATCCACCATATAGCTAAATGTACGATCCCCAAACTTGACGTGAGCCCCAGAAGACGGGTCCGCGACGGGCGACCTGTTTGGGCTGGGTCTTTCATCTGTTCTATTTGTCCAAGCCCAGAGGTGCGTGTACCTTTCGGGGTCGTCGGATAAACTGTTGGACGCCGGGGACAATGCCCACGAATCACCAGGCTGTCCAATTTTATAGCATCTGTACGAGCTCGAGGAATCGCTGAACTCCTCGGAATCGCAAAACTCTATCTTGCAACTAGGCCAGTTCCTCCCAAACACTGCTATCCCGTCTGGAACAAAATTCTTACGCGATCTAATCTGATGCTCGACATCCATAACAAGATCCCCAGAGGCTGCGTCTCCGCTGTCCCCCTGAGAGTCTAGTACCACCTCAATCGATGGAACGGTGTATACGGGAGACCTAGACCTATAAGACCTACCGGTAGACTCCTTGCCAGACTTAAACTTTGCCTGCATGTCTGTGTTTTCTGGCGGGGTCCCAGTCATCCAAACCTTAGATAGGTTTTGCTCGAATGAGTTTGAAAAAGCATAGTGGTAATATGTCTCTATGGAGTAACAGGACTTTGATGCCGTGCTTCCTGACCAACTAATATTGATGCCGCTCGCAATCTCTTGATCAAACGGAGAACACTTGCCCGTTCTGTTTGGGTTCACAACCCCTGCATCGACCAAGGACAGTCGAGTTCCAAATGAGCCATCGAAAAACGGAAGACCCATAAGGTCAACACATGAATCGCCATCCTCTGTTAAGGAGGTTGGATTGATTCCGCACGCCTGAAGGCTCAGGTTCTCACCCCTTGTAAAGATGTCGCCAACAGAGAAATTCGGATCAGATCCTGTGGTGACCTGAATGCCGTCGATTTCTGTAAACTGTGTTCCGTATGCCCTCTTGTCATAAATCGGCCCAGTTATTGTTTCGACCCTTCGATCTAAATCACAGTTTATTGCTGTGAGTCCGCTTCCAGATATCCTGCTTCCAGGCCTGTGTACACTGACCTGCTTAACTGCCATGCCGAGGTTTGTCGTAACAGACGTATCTGTTGAAAGGGAGCTCAGCCCATGATGACTAACACCAAAGAGGAAATGCTCCATGCCAGCATCGATGTCTTGAGACTGTCTGTCGGCGATTAGTTTTCTCGAAAACGTCGGACCGTGCTGAAGCCTTTTATAGTTACAGATGGTATGGAAAGACCCGTGCGAATCGCCTGACGGAGACACGGCTCTCGCGAAGGCGTGAACTATCGATGCCTGTGGCTGTCCTGATGGGTCAGAGACGTTGATGGCAGACTCCATTCCAACAAGGACCTCGACAAACTTCAGGTCTAGCGGACGAGTATCTGAGTCTGTCGATGCAGGCGAGAAGTCTATCTCAACCCTTCCCAAAACGGTGGGTTCCTCAAGTGCGCTTAGATCGAATAGCTGCACACCATCAATCAACTCCAGAATCACCTTGTTGTTTGGTGTGGTTTCATCAACCATCGCTTTGAGTATGACGCCGCAAGAGTTTGGGATATCCCATCCGCTGCCTTGAAGCATTAAACTAAAGAAAATTTTGTCATCTATACCGCTGGTCGAGCTGTCGAAAACGTCGCCCACACCATGATATGGTGCAAAGATTGCCCTAAAGCCTCCAGCAAACGGATCAGCATGGTGAGTTTTTGCGAGATTGCTGTGTACTGGCGAGCACCCATACCCCTTAGGGAATGGGAGCCTAGTCCCGTGCTGTCCTCCGTCTCCGTTCTTCCTAAGACCAACGGATACCGTTGAATACGAACCTGTCTTTGTAAACAGGAGTGCGCCACCATTTGCAGAGGACAGCTTGGAGATCTCGTTAACCGTAGTGGTTTTGTACAGGTCAAACGAGAACCCCTTTTGCTCACTGGTAAGCAAGTCTCCGTTCGTAGACGTTAGAGACACGACAATTGAGTTGGTAAAGCTTGAACTGATTGCTGTTATCTTATAAAACCTGTTGCTAGACGTACCGCTTGGCAGTCTTGGCACAATATAATACCCAACAATCGCAGACGAAACCGTGAGTGAGGATGCGTCTACCGCAATTCTACCTGCGCTCAGCAATGTTCCAGACGCCTCGAGTGTAAGACTAGCAAACTCAACCGTGGTTATGTCAGAGCTTCCGTCATTATTAGAATCAAAGTACAGTAAAGTGTTTGGAAGAAGGTTGACGCTTCCATCATCCATCGGCACCTGTTCCGAAGACTCGGTTTGCACAAAAGGGTCGTCTGCGACAAGCTCAATAACACCACCGCTGGTCGAAAGCTCCTGCTGGTTATCGGCAAGCCTGTATGCAACACTCCTTGTTTTGGTGACAGTGCTGCCACCCTGAGTAGTCACATTGGTACCGGTTATCTTTATGACGCCCAAGCTTGGCAGTGTTGTCGATGCGGGCGCGGCTGAGTAATGTATTTCTGTAGTTGTTGAGCTATTTAGGTTTGTACGACCATTTGGGTCAATCGTAAATCCACTTAAAGCCGTATACGAACCAAACGTCGGCGCCACCTCTGCGCTTTCAATCGGCACTGTGATGTCATGGTTTGTAAGGGAAATGGACGGTGTATTTCCATAATCAACTTCCATTGTTGGAAGAACATGTATTGGGTCAACATCGCTGGGCGTAGTAGTAAGATTTAGAACATTTGGAGCCAGGGCTTGACTAGTAACTCCACCAAGTGATAGAGCGACATAAGCCTTGTCTACAATTAAAGAGAACACACTATCACCAAAAGCAAACGCCTCTGCAATTTCAAAAAGAGGTCCTGTCTCTGTAAGTCTCAAGGCGTCCCGACGCTTTATTTGGGATGCAAGCACCCCTGCATTAACAGCAGAGCTCTTCAGTATTCCTGTAATTTGAACTCTTGAAGATGTTCCGTCTAAAGCATATCCCGCAAAATATGGACTACTCGAGGTAACCTCGACAATTACTATTGAGCTTATAGTTCCAGGCACAATCGCCTGATTGTGAGTGGGTCCGACTGTGATTGTTCTTACTGTGCCTCCCACAGAGAAGGTGTCGAAAGTCTTAACGTCTGTCTCGTTTGCGCCAGAGGGTGCCTCAATCGCAAACCTGTTGCTCTGTTTTATGTCGCTGATGGTGAAGTCTGAGCCTCCTGACAACTGAGGTCTGCTCTGAGACACATTCGACTGAAAGAGGTCAACCATATCGTCTCCGAAGGGGTTGCCAGCATCCACAATCGATATGCCACCAGAGTGAGAGCTGCCATCCTTGCCCTTTATCACGTCAAAGCCTGCAGACGTTGGTGAACTGTCTCCGAAAAAGTTCAGGGCGTAATACCTTCCACCGATCAGACGAAATCTCCTCTGGTATGCGTCCAATATGTCTGGTGACGCTTGCTCTATTGACGGATGGTTTATGTATTTACCGTCAGACATGACTGTTTCTTCCCAGTGGCAGTGTCCGCCAACACTCGAAGCGGCATCAGTACGACCAAGATTCTCTCGGATTGGATGCCAATAAAATGACCTGTTAGAGGTAATAGAAGAACTGTCCGCCATCCTCATAGGGAAGGGCGAGCCGAGCTCATCAACCTGATCGTAGCCAGAAAGTGGACGTGAAAACCTACGCACACCACCAAAGTATTTAATAACCTCAACCTCTCCAGACACAAAGGAGTCCCCGGTCGCAGAAGATGGGACTACCCCCGATGTACCGCTCCTTAAAAACACCTCAAGACCAGACTCAATGCCAGTCAGAGAAACAGGGCAAACGCTTGAGGTGTCGTTGACATCAACATGTATCCCTGTGGTGTGTGGGTTAAAAACACCCGCCCTGGTGACGCCTGAAAACAAGAACTTGCCATTCAAGTAAACCAGAACCTCCTCACCGCCAACTGAAGACGAAACAAGAACAGAGCAAAAAGCAGAAGGTATCGTCTCTCCAAGCTGGGGGCGGATTCGTATTCTCATCGGGGTCGCATTGCCCAAAGACTGCTGATAGATCTTACTGCTAACGACCAGCATCTCGTTGCCGGTCGATATCGCATCGAGTCCGCTATACCCCCCTATGAAACCAGCAAATTGAGACGCTGGAAGTTGTGTGGCCCTCCCCGCTCCATCCGCGTACCAATAAACCTCCTGACTAAAACCATCATGCTGAATCTGCACGTTGTTGTATACGCCCCCTTCCAGATCGTAGAGTGCGTATGTGGACGTCAGAACCCAACTTGAGATATTCGCACCAGAGCTCGCGGAGGTGATTGTAGACTTGAAAACAGCGTGTTGATTATTTAGCCCGAACGGGGCGCCAGATATGATTAGCTTTTGGTCTGAGGAAAACCTGTCTCTGAATGTCCACCCCAGAGTCCCGTCAGACTTAACCTCATAACACGCAATGTTATTATCTTTGCCAAGAAAAACGCCTGTCGCGTTTGGCTTTACTAAAAACAAGTCACCAACAGAAATCTTGTTAGGGGGGCTTGTCACCCTGTCCCTGACAACGAAATCAATTCCACCCAAAACATCAGAAGAAAGCTTTTCTGTTCTAGAGTGGGCAACACATGTTGTTGCGGCTCCGTAGTGCGACGGCGTAACGCTTGCAGTCCTGTAGCTCGAAACAGTCTCTGGGAAAAGCCCCCACATGAAAGAGAGCCTGTATGAAATTGCGTTGGCGCCCCGAATCGTGATCTTGCCTGGAGAGATCAACCCCTTGCCCAACCCGCTCGATATTGGGCTACACATAAAGGCAGCGGTTGCCCTTCTGCTGTCAAACCTCCTCATGTGACTCTTGATGCGAAGGTGATTGTTTGTCAAAGAGTCAGAGTTTGACCCAGATACAGAGTCATCCTCTTTGAGACCGTTCTCGCTTATTGCTATGGCCGCACTTGCAAATTGGTCATCCCTGTATTCCAAGTCGGTAGCAACCGCATTCTTTTCTGTAACAGAGTTAACTGACGGATGCATGCTTCCAACGGACGACGAAACGTCTATTGTGGCGGAAGCGATTCCGTTAATAACCGCAGCATGCATGCTCTCAAAGCCAGACCCGCCCTTTGTTCCAGACACAGAGGATATGTATCCTGAGTTCAAATTAGTGTCATTCTGCAACCCCTCATATTGCGGAGGCAGCCAGTTGTGTGAAGCCCCATAAATTTGAAGAAACCCGTCTGGACGAATCACAATACACGGCTCTATTACACATGGACCGTATGGGAGCTCTTCATCAACACCAACCACAGATCCATACCTGACGTTATACCTTAGCTCTCCATCATACCCAGCCTTGTTTGATGCATAGGCCATCCTGTCTTCTACGTTTACGCTGTTAACCCACCCGTCAACAAGCACACAGGACTCGCCGTCTGTGGTCTCAAACACCTCAAGTCTTCTAGACGCATATTCTACGGAGATCTCTCTTGGGTCCTCCATATAGAACGGATACACAAACGTCGCGTCTCCAGTTATGTTTCTGGAAGATATGTCTGTTCCAAGCAGTTCGTCCTGTATGTAGATGTTGGTCATCGAGTTTATTGGAGACGTATCATTGAAGTCGGTGAAAGAAACTGCAAAGAAAACTTGACCGCTATCAGACTTCGTCATCGACGTGTTTGCAATCGTCTCACGGCACTTGGTCCTCCTAGACAAGGCCAAGTCAACGTCAGACTCTTCATTTTCAACCAAATTCCAAACATTCCTGCCTGCGTCGTACTTGTAAAGACCCTCTCCCTTAATTCTTACAAACTGTCCCTCCAAAGGCTTTTCAAAAACAAACTTGCTCGCGCTCTCATCGTATACAGCTATTTCGCCGCCCCTTGCAGCAAACTCTCCGAGCGTATCATCCTCCACCCAAACACCGTCAACGCAAACCATTGGAATTGTAGAGGCGACCTCAGAAGCCTGGGCCCTTGTCCTAGATTCAGACGGGTCTCTGTATGAGTTAGTGCTGCCCATGGCTGGCTCCGGCTGCCCCTGCACATTGGAAACCACAATAACCTGACCGTCAACGGGGTCCGAAAACCTAGACCATGAACCGACACACGTCTCCATGAGTTGGACCCCACCAAGGTCGTCTATCGTAGCATCACGAGTAAATCCGGTGGCCAGCAAAGCAATCTGGTTTTCCCTGGTGGCAAAATCGTCAGTGTCGAAAGGCGAGTTTCCAACAATAACGATTCCATAACCATCAGGAGTGAATCTGGTGTTGTTTATGCTGTAAGACCAAGAGGAGCCATCATATTGTGCGATTGCGCCGAACTTGTTACCAAAGTCCCCCGATCCAAATGGTCCGACAAGGTACCGCTCCCCCGCTGTCAGCTGGGTTGGGACCTCCCTAACCTCCTCGAGAGACTCGTCCCGCTCCGCTTCTCCCTCAATAAAAATTCTACGTCCAGCGTATTTGCCGTTTTTTACGAAGAAGTACCTCCCCGGTGTCGGGGTGGCAAAGCCGGTTCTATCATCAATCGCAGTAGTACCAAAACTTGTATCCGCAGCGTCACGCCTAAACGCAAAACCACCCCCAGGTCTGACGATAAACCACCTCCATGGCAGTCCATCAGTACTAAACCCTGCATCGACAGTGCAGTCCCATGGCTGGGCCTGTGCTGCAGGAAAGTCGGTATCCGAGTCACCGTTTGGGCTTGACACACTTATTGGTATAGCCCTGTGCCAGCCTCCGTTCGCGATCCTGTTAACTGTTACATTCCCACCGGATCCAAAGGTTGTCCCCAGGGATACGCCAAGGTACTCACAGAACCCAAAAGAAACCCTTCCGTTGTCAAAACTGGTCGTGTCCGCATTATTAAAGCAACAGATGGTAAAGCACCCAGCAAACTCGGACCATGCGCCGGTTGGATTGTCTCCGATTGCGTATACTTTAGAATATATTGCGTTTCTAAGCTTGCCAATCGCGCCTGGGTTTGCCTCAATCTCTTCGAGCGTTGGAGGCTCATTCCTCATCTCCTCGACGACAAGATCCCATCCGAGTGGCGACACGTTGTCGCCTGCGTAGAAATGCCTGCCGTCTGGAGACGTCATATTAAAGTTTTGAAAGACTCCGCGAGGGGCAGGGTTTGTGTTAAAGATCCCGTGTATGGATTTCATCTCTACACTATCAACTATGTAGGTGTCTCCATCCTTCAGCCCCTCTTCAGGTGGTCTGGCCGATATGCCCTCTGCTGACATACCATCGCTTCCAACAGCAATCTCTCGAGCCAGGCTGCATCTGAAAGTGAAGCCCAGATCATCAGTACTAACTAAGTAAACTGCCTCGCCAGTCACAAGCGACAAAACTATTCGACCACTATCCATGATCTCGCAACTGCCGCCCAGAATTAGTCCAATGTCTGAAGACGGCATGCCAGGTACGCCAGAGGTTACAGCAGATGTTCCGACACCAGCACCATCTGACTCCATGGATGACTCAGAGCGTTTCTGCCAAGACATCCCGTTGTCCGTTGAGGTGATAGTCACAATCGACCTTGACCGTGCCACCTTTGCGCTGCCAAACGATGATACGCTTATGGATGCGTCCGAATTGTGGGATCCGTTATAAACGGACCTTACAAAAAGGTCTTCACTCTGCACTTCTGGAGTGTTTTTTCCGATGAAACAAATAACATCTCCAGTAACGGGCTCGATGACCGCGTCAATGAAAGCGATCTCTTCTGTGGAATATTCATCATGGGATGAAAGTAACAGTCCTGGGTACTGTGAGTCGTTAGTTAATTCAATCGGCGGCTGCCAAACACCGTCACTGTTTCTCCTTTGAACAAACGCCTTGCATTTGAGGGCGGGGCTTTTTGTAGACACAGTGTTTTCTGTCAAGCTTCTATTGGAGGACAGTTGCCAGTGATGAGGCGGCAGGCTTGTAGATAAATAAAAACACAGAATCTCCCCGTTCTCGAGCTCCACTGCCTTTGGCCGACAAAGGTACCTGCAATTCGGATCTGCAGAGCTGAATGAAGAGTCTGACGTCAGGTTGGCTCCGCCAGGACTGCTAGAGCCCTCGGTCGTGTGCAAGACAGACGCATACTTGCCAAACACGTTTGGGGACTGGCGAAACTGAGTGTCTCCGGGAACCTTGTGTCCGCCCCTTGACTCAGACGCAGTGTTCCAAGAAAACCTTGCGCCACCGACGCCTCCAGACGAAGTAATAAATGCGTTTCCCTTGAAGTCCGCAGAGGGCTCGCCGCTTGTCCTTGGCACGAGCTCACCTTCACCCCTTGCCCCAAAAGCGGTAGATGGATCAAACTGGTGCGCCTCCCTTGGTCTAGACACATACTGCTGAATGCTATCATCCCTAAACAGCTTTGTGTCAGACGATCCCGCACTGTCGCCGAGCCTGTTTAAGACCATCGTCACAGATCGAGCTCTACCTGCAGCGACGTTGTCTATAATGTTTTCTCTCTGGTAATGACGGTACCTTGCCCCCCTGATAGGCTGAGACACAGACCTCTTCTTTTGAGCGTCAGCTAAAACACTAGAACCACCTGCATCGCTAACCACACTGGCGCTTTTGACAACATCAGGGGTAATGTCGGCGTCTGGGATGATAAGTATTCTTCTGCTGTATTTCACGCCTTGCTCCTATACTTTAATTCTCTTCGACATGGGCACGCCCATACTACCAATAGGACGACCAGATGACGAGTTAATAGCTGACCTTAGCTTAGATCCTGGACGGTCAACTTCTGCGTTAACACCACCGATTAACATAGGAAGCAGTGCTGCCGCAGCATTCTTAACACCATTAGCATTCGGGACGATGTTGAGGGTCACGCTCGTGTCTCCTGCCTGGAGCGCACCTCCAGCGTTAAGCATGTTGATTGTGTCCTCCCCAAGGACCGCTGTCGCCTGACGATTTAAGACAGCCTCGCCAGCCTGAAGAACTGCTGGGACATCATCGACAGCACGCTTCATCCCGCTAAGAGGGTTTGACGAAAGAGATCTACTCATCATTTCCACCATGCCACCATCCGCATACTGTGCCGCACCGAGACCTCTCATAAGTGATGCCATCGCAGGGTTTCTTTGACCTTTCTTAACGACAGCACCATCATGCTTAAAGAGTGAGCCAATGCCTCCACCTAAAAGTGCGCCCCCGATACTTAAAGCGGTAGCACCAAGCCCAATCCCAGGAATGAAAGAGGCACCAAACCCTATCGCGGCTCCGAGACCCGCACCAAGCCCAGCCGGTGAGTCGGTAATCTTCTGAAAGCTTGCGAACCTTGTGAACGTCCTTCCGATCATCTTTCCAAAGTCTATGGCCGCCCTGAACATGCCCCTGCCGAAGGCAACAAAGATGTCTGGAAGACCCATAATTATCGCATCCAGTATTCTTGGAATGGCTGAAATTAAAGCCAGCGTCAACATTGGCAAGGCTGTAATAAGCGCAGAGATTAACCTTGGCGCCTGCTCGGCAAGCACCTCCACAGCGGTAATGACGCCCTCAACCAAAGCAACCGCTATGTCTGGCAACTGAGTTATGAGCTCTATTAGACTATCGATTATGGCTGTAACAGCCATCTCCACCAGGGGTCCTATAATTGAACCAAGGTTTTTCAATATCTCTGTTAGCGCCTTGAGGATCCCCTTGATCAAAGCTGGAATAAGCTTTCCTAATGTTGAAGCAAGCTTGGGGATGACGTTTATGATTGATGTGACGAAGGTGGTCAGCAGAGTGGGAATCTTGTCAGCGATAGCGTCAACCGTCCTCATCAGACCCTCGGCCATCTTATCCAACAAGACAGGCAAGTTTTGAATCAGTCCGTCGATTGCCGCAGACGCCAAGTTTGGAAGATCGAAAACCAATTTGTCTGCCATTTCAATAGATCTGCTAAAGGCATTGTCTAGCTGATTCATCGGGTTGTTTTCACGCTCGTCTTCTACTCGTTGACGCTCCGAATCTGCAAACTGCCTTCTGTTTTCGAGAAGTTGCTCCTCCATGGTGGCAAGAACCTCTCTGCGCTGATTGATAAGGTCTTGCTTTTTCTGTGCGTCTGTAGTTGAGGCAATCTCTCGATCTAATTCAGCCACACGCTTCCCTGCGGCGCTCCTGACATCCTCATTGCCCTCAGAAAGGTTTCTCTTCGCAGCATCCCTGGCCTCCATCTGTACGGACTGGAGACGGTCCTCTGAGCTCACAGAGCCAAATGCGTCCGCGACACCACCCGTCATGATAGACATCGAGGAGCCGAGCGCACTCGCTATGTTGCCTGCAACATGTTCTGCAAAGAACGACAAGGATGCGTTCAAAAGTGGACCCACAGTCTTACCGAAAACATCTCCGGCAAACTTTCCAAACGAATCACCTATCAAGCTACCAAGCTTGGTTGCGACACCAGAGACCTGATTCACCAACTCATCAGAGAACTTCTGGGCAAACTTGTTTACCATCTCGAACAGTCCGCCCACGTTACCCTTGGCAAACTCTGCTGAGGCCTCAGCAGCAGCCTCAAACATCTTCATGTGAGGCTCATTGTCGAAAAGCTCTTGCTTTAACTTGTCAATTTGGGCGCCCATGCCTGGGATGGCGACATCCAGTCCCGCTTTCGCAATGTCGCTACCTGTGAACTTCTCGGCGAGAGCAAACGCCCGCATCTCCTTTTCCATGCCAGGACCCATTTCAATCGCCGAGCCGGTCGCCTCCTTTCTGGCAAACGCTGCCCGCTTCTTGGGGTCTGCAGAAAGACCCATTGCTTCGAGCCTCTTCTTCGTTTCAGGATCCTTGGACGCTGCAGCGATTTCGTTCTTAAAAGCCTCAGACATTGCCGTAGCTTGATCGAAAATCTTCGCTGAATCTTTCGTATCGAAGGATGGGACGCCAAGAAACTCGAGTCCGCGCCTCGCTAGACGCATAACAGACCCTTGCTGACCACCCGCCCCTGCCCCAAACTTCTGGGCAAACTCCTGCGCCCGCTTCGTCTCGGCCTGCTTTCTCCTTATCTCAGCCTGCTGTCTAAGAAGCTCGTTCTGCTCTTTCAGGTCTGCGTTATGCAAACCATCCATCCTTGTCCGATTTTTTAATATCTGATTAAGTCGGTCCTGAATTGACCTATGCTGCTCGGCAAGATGATTAGACTCCCTTTGAAGCTCCTGCTGCGCCTTCAATGCGCCTACTTGGAAATCTCCACCCGAGAGTTCAAGGTTCCTCTTTAAAGCGTCAAACGCTCGATCCCTGGCCGCCTTTCTTTCAGACTCCTGCCGCTTTAAGTGATCTTGCCCCCTCTTAAAAAAGTCTTTTTCCAACTTCTCCTGCTGTTGATGATGCTGTAACTCTTTAAGCCTTCTTTCGCTCTGAAATTTTTCCTCTCGAGCCCTGCGCTCTTTAGCAATCTCCTCACCAAGCTTGCCTTCATCAACAAGCATAGACCTGCGCTTTTCCAACAGGACTTGAAGCGCCTCTTCCTGCTTTTTTGGGTCTGTTTCCTTCATACGACCCTTGATTCTTTTCTTTGCCGCCTCACTGATCTCAGACTCTGTCGCATCGTCAATCAGCCTCAATTCATTTTCGATATCACCCCTGATGACCTTGTTTTTGGCAGAACGACCGAACCGCTTCTTGGTCTCCTTCTCAAAGTCTTCCCTATTCTTCCGCCTCTGCTCTTCGTGCGCCTTTCTCCTTGTTTCAATCTCACGATTAAGGTTGTCCATCTCTGCTTTATGACGATCGTTTAGAGACTTCATGTCCGCATCTTGACGAATCTTTAAAGCCTCCTGTAGAAGCCTTTTGTTTTCAGCGTTGAATTCGCCGGTGTCTGACCGATCCTTAACTGTTGCATTGATCTTTGACTCAACCTGAAAACGCTGATTGGCAATCTTGAGCGTCTTAATCGCCATCTTCTGGAGCTTGTCCTCTAGGCGAATCCTTTGCTTGCGAAGTCTGTTAAGGAGAGAATCAAAATTTGCTTTAGGCGGCTTTCTGACCTTAGGCTCTTTATCCTTATCACGCTTATCTTTTGTCTTCGTCTTCGCAGCTTCTCTTGCGCCTATCTGTCCGAGCTGCCTTAATCGCTCTGGAATAAATGAAAGGTTTATTATGTCACGACCCAGTTCTCGAACCCCTTTGCCCAGGCTTGCCCAGTATGATGTTGTGAAAAAACCTGTAAAATCCCCTCCCTGAATCGCTGCCTTAATTGTTTCAAGCTTTTTCAGTTCTGCCCTTGCTTCAGCAACCTTGTTAACGGTACTTTCGTCAATAAGATCGATTTTTCCAAAATCGGTATCTTGAGAGATCTGCTTGGCGATCTGAGTGAACTGTTCACCAAACGATTCTGTGATCTGAGCGGTAGTTTTCTCAATCTGATCTGGCATAACTTGTTGAGCCAATGCATTAGCCATTTTAAGAAAGGATCCCTGCAATCTAGGAAATTCAGCCGCAAACTCCTGCCGCCTTTTAGCCAACATGGTCTCTAAGACTCTTAAGTCTTCTTGTTGCGTTTTTTGGAATTCAATGTTTCTCTCTATACCTTTATCAAATCGCCTAGCGCTTTCTTCGGTAAACGGTTTTCCGGTTACCGAATCTACTCCACTTCGCCGTTCCGCATTCATACCTGCAATGAATTTAGCTTGATTTTTTACGTCTTGGTCTTTGGCTGCCCTATCACTCTCCAACTTACTTATCTTCTCAATGAATTCATTGATAACCTTTTCAGCCTCTGCTCGCTCTGCTTCGGTCTCCCCTGCCAGAATCGTTCTAAAGCGTCGAGCCATACCCAGCATTTCTTCCCTTGAGCCTGTAAACATTTTTGCCACCTGCCTGCCAACATGGGTTGTCGCCGCATCAAAACCCTTTTCCTGTTTAGACTTCGCGTCTTGCAGGAGTTTGTTTTGGCGTTCTATGTCTTTATTTAGGTTCTCTGTAACCGCTTTAGACAGCTTTTCATCCTTTTCGGCTCTAGCCTCAATGATTTTCATATGCTTCTCTGCATGCTCTGCAACAACCCGAGTCCTTATTTGTGCATTCTCCTCCTGCAGTGCGTTCTCTACCTCTCCAGCCTGCTTTGCGGTGAGGACGGTGACCTTCAGTTCTTTCTTCTTTGCCTCAATTAAGTCCATCCTCCTTTTGTTGATTGCGCTTCTAAGCATAAGGTCAAGGTCTTTTTGAAGTGTCCTTGCTTTGCCGATGCCCTCACCTTCATCTACAAAAAGCGTGCCTCGGTCGACTTTTTCCTGAGTCTTCTCCACATCCTTGGCGTCAATACCTTGCAGCCTTCTAAACTCTGCGGCTGCTTCCGAAACAGCCTTCTGAACAGCCTCTTTGAGCTTTCTTGCGAGCTCTTCCCCAGCCTGCGCCGCCTCCTCATCTGCAGCCGCACTAAATCCGTCAAATAATGCCTTGGCAATCATCGCGCCAATGGCAAGCGGCCCGAGAAACCCAAGGATTCCCCTTATAAACGGGCCAGCACCACCAAAAAAACGACCCATCCTTGAGTTGGAGGCACTCTCGAATGCGCCATTGAATGCGCCCGCAGCCAAAGCCCCCGCCTCAGTGAACACAGCGGGGAAAAATAAATGTAAGGCTTTACCCAGAGACAACACAGCGGCCTTACCCATGCCAAAGAAGACGAGCCCAAGCTTGCTCACAACCGCAATCAACGCGACTGCTTTTCCGAACCCGCTACTCAGGAATTCAATAATAGTCTTCAGCGTCTTGAAAAGAGCCTGCCCCCCAGCAGAACCAATCATGCCAAAAAATTTCATCGCCTGGACACCAAACGATACAATCTCTTCCCTGTTATCTGATAGAAATCCACCCAATCGAGAGAGCATAATCGTAAGCCCAGGCAGCGTCTTTTCAGCAATCTGTTGAATGACGCCCTGAAAATTTGATTTTAGCAACTCAGCGGCGAAGAAGAACCTCTTCTGCTGCTTAAGTACAGCCTGATCTGACGCACCGATAGAGTCGGTGACGCTATCAACATTAGCCTGAAACCCACCAAACCCATCACCAGCAGCAATAACCGCCGGAAGCAACGCTCGAATGTTTGGGAACAGTTGTGAGAGGACTTCAACCGATCCACCGGTCTTTGCTATCAGATCTTCCAAGACTCCGCTAAATCCCTTAGTCTGGATCGCGTTTTCACCAAACTCAATATTCAACAACTCAAGCAACTCGCGAGTTTTATTGGTTGGCTTTGCAAGACTGCTCATCATTGCTCGAATGCCTGTCACGGCCTCGTTTGTGTTCAGACCTGCGCGGGTCAACCCAATCAACAACCCACCCAACTCATCTAGACTAACGCCAAATTGCGCCGCGATCGGAGCAGCCCTACCAAACGCCTTACTAAGTTGAGGTATAGTCGTCCTACCCTTTTGATAGATCGCTGTGAGCTTGTCTGCTGCCTCTGCGGAACCAAGGTTCTCGTGCTTGAATGCAGCCATCGTTGTGATTAGAAGGTCTGCCGACTGCTTTGTTTCTGAAATCGAACCAACAGCAAGCTTCTGTGATTGTGTCAATATGTCGAATGCGCCACCTGCGCCCTCGACCGCTGGTATGCCTGCAGATATAATCTGATAGAGTGCACCAGACAGGTCCATAAGTGTTTTTGGCGTAGACTGGGACAGCTTGATTAACTGCTCTTGATACCTTTGTATGCTGACCGTGTTCGCATCGAGAAGGGTGTCTATTTCACCAAGCCTCTTCTCAAAGTCGGCGCCAAACTTAACGACCCCTATTGCCGCTGCTCCACCAACCATTGTGGCAATCATAAACTTGAGATTGACGGCAGTACTCCGAATCGCCTCTGCGGTTCTTGCTGTAGACTTCCTTAGTCTACCCATGCTAAGCGCCGCCCTGTCTGCGCCCTTTCCTGCAGCAGCGGCAGCAGCACGAGTTCTAGAAAGCCTACGATTGAGCCTGCGAGTGGCCTTTCGGGCGCCGTTCATTGCAACCGATGTTCTTCTCACCTTCGCAGAAAATCCATGAAGAGGGCTTTTCGCAACTGCGGCATTGAGCCTCTCGATGGCGGTGGCAAGATTAAGGATGCTCGACGCCATCCCGTCGACACCACCCCTTTTCTTCTTTCCGAATGCGCGGCTAAATCCAGCCGCAAACGTCGCGAGGTTAGTCTGAGCCTTCTTAAGACCTGCGGAAAAGTTTCTATCCGCGACACCCAAAACAAGGGTCAAGTTATTAGTTCTACTTGCCATAGAAAACCTCACAAAGTTGATTCACAGCGCCCCCAGTATATGCTAAGACTAAACCACACACTTCACTAGGAGCAAAACATGGCCACCAAAAAAAGAGCCACAGACGCCTTTAAGCACCTTCGACCAAAGAAGACCGAGGTGCCTGTAGGTACAAGTACTTTTACCTTATCGACATCAAAAATGCACCAAGAGACCGCCCTGCTTGAAGCATTGTCTGAATTGGACGTGGGATCGGTATTTAAGCCTCTTGGTGAAATACTTTCTATCAACGCCGACACCACCGACACTTCAGCCTTAGACATCATACCGAAGGTTGCTGAGAAGGGACCAGAGCTTTGGTCTGCGGCAAGAACTGTGCTGGGAAAGCAGTTGTCGCCAGCGATGGTAAAGAGTGCAGTCATCCTTCTAGACACCCCCACAAACAGAAAAATCCTATTGGATGCTGGAATTATACCAGATGGGGCCGAAGAAGAGCGAGATGAAGACCATATTTATGTGGGATGCAAAGAGGTCAGGGCTTATATACGTGACGAAATCAGTCTCGTACAATCCACCTATATCATCAACAAAGCCTTTGAGTTGAACGAGTATGTGGCCGCCCTGGGAAACCTCGTGCCCCTGGCAGCGGGGGAGTAGAGTCCGACTCTAATTCTGACGGGGGTGTAGATCTTCCATCGGTCGATTCGCTTCTTAGCGTTGTCGCGCACAAGTGCGGCATGACGCCAGACGCATATATGCGCCGTCGAACTCGTGCAGAATTTGCCTCCGATGTCCAAGGATGGGCAACCTCCCTATTCTATCCAATCAATCAGGTTGCAAAGTCTTTTGTTGGAGACGGATCAGACGCTCCACCGCCGTCACCTCAGATTGAAAATCGGTCACGACCAAACGTGAGCGCAGATCCGACACAGATTGAAAGAGAGAGACGAGCTCAACGTATTTATGGATGGAAACGAAAGGTGGCTGGAAGAAGGTACTCTCTGGTCAACCTCGACGTGGCCGACCAGAGAGCATATAGGGAGAACGTCTCTACGATGAAGAGTAGCTTTATGAAAGCTAACTCTTAGACCACATCACTGCCTGCTGCAGGAAGCGGAGCATATAGGTAACCAAGAGGCGCCAGAGAGCCAAAGTGCTCTTGACCGTTGTTAGGAGCTTGAGTGCTGTGATATTCGCCATTGCTATCATCAAGTGCGGTAAACTCAACAGGCGTTCCGATTACGTTGTCGTTGCCACCGATTGAAATTGAGCCAGTTGAAAGAGCCTTCCAAAGAACTGCCTCCATCTTGAATCCGTCGCATCGCTCTCGAGCGCACTTAAGAGTGCCGAAGGCGTTGTCAAACGCACAGCTTGCGCCAGGGAAGATGTAATCGCCTGGATCGTCAAGAGTTGCTGGATCATTGTCGTCTGCAATCGCCTTAGAGGTTGGAGCCATGCCAATGCCTGCAGAGACCTGAAGGTTTCGATGGTGAAGCTCATCCATTTGACCTGAGAACGACATGCCTGCTTGAGACGGAGCGATAACCTCCATAACTCGAGGGAAGGTTGTACCCATGTACTCCGCATCCTCACGAGAAATCTCCAGAGCGCCCTCTTGAACGACACCTAAATACTTGTAGGCGTTACCGGCGGCCGTGTTCCCTGGTCTGAATTGAACTTGGCTCCAGTAGCCTTGAAAAAGGTTCGATACTGAACCAACGGACTGTTTTCCTGAAATTGGCATGCTCTATCCTCCTAGTCTATGTAAAACGCTGCCGGACCAGAAGCATCTTGCAGCAACTGGAATCTCATCGTTATTGTAATCCTGCGAAGACCTTCTTCGCTACTACTTATTCTTCTCTCTTCAACCATACCGAGGTCTCCTCGAGAGTTCTTGCATAACATGCAAACCCCTGTGTCTATAGGATTAAAGGGGTTTTGATAGTTTTTCACATGAAATCGACTTTTGTGTCGTCCCTGATTATTTAATCCAGAAAAAAGATCCTCTAGAGCGTCTGCAATGTCCTCCGCACGCATTCCAAAGGGATCGTTGTCGTCTTCAGACTCTCCCCCAACCTTAGAAAACACGTCAAGCTGAAGCAGAGAAAAGCCCCTCCTTCCTGCGGTTTGTGAGACAAATGTGCTCTCAACCCAGGCTGGGCTTTGCGTCCTGGCGTCTGGACTCCTCTTGTCATCGGGGTCAGCGAAAACGTAATTGTGATAAATTGGGTAGGTTATGCCATCCACCGTCACATCGTTGCCGATCTTATCTTGAATCGTAATTCTTATGTTTTTCGATGTTCTAGATGCATCCATAAAACAAAATCCTACATGACCCTACCGGCAGGCGATCCCTTCTGAGACCCCTTCCAGCTTACGCCGACAAAAAACCTCAACCTCTCAATCGGACCTACAACGCCACCCTCGAACACAGATACCATTTCACCAAATGTTTTTCTAATGAATCCATAAGGCTTGATGCCTGGGTGAGCCAGATAGTTTTTTGTTGGCGGCAACCCATGGAACACGTTCGTTCCTTTTATTGGAAAAACGTAATCTGAGCCAGGGCTGCCCGTCCTTGGGTTTGGAGGCCAATGAAAGAAGAACGCTGGCGCCGTTTTCAGAAAAATATTGTGAGGCTTGGTGCCATACTCTAGCCACTCAATGATGGTTCCACCCTTATCACCCATAGGTTTGTAATATTTGTCACCCGCACTGACACCGAAGTAGAACGTCATTTTTTTGGCAAAAGGGTTCCCAGTGTGGGCAGGCGCCTTTCCAGGCTTGAAGAAATGGTGCCAAGAGTCTCTAAACCCGCCCTTGATTTCCCTCGAGTTGCCCCTGAAGGTCTGGGTCGCATGCATTGCAGCGTTTGCCACCAAATTATGTGCAAACGATTTAGTGGCAGAGTCAATCTCGCCGATGGCGCGAATCGTGTGGCTAATAGACTTAAGCCTCATGTCAAACAAGAACATGGACTTTACGCCACCTAGATGTACTTCTTCTCTTCCAGGACCAATGTCCGCAGCCTTGGATAGGTTTGGAAGCTTGGCTATGCCAAGCCTAAACCCCATAGTTGGCAGCTTGCCTCGGTTTGTGTTCAAGTGCTGCATCAGGAGTCTTGCCTATCGAACCTAACCCTCGTCCTAACCATCCCGGGTCCCTGAATCGGAAGAACTTCTACGATTTCCCAATAAGACTCTCCATAAGTCGGATCGTTGTACTTGAGCCTGTCTGTCAAAGAGATCTTGTCTGCAGAAACGCCCCCACCAGATGGGACGTCAACCAAAACGACCACCCTCTCTCCCGCAAGAAGCTTGATCTCCTGCTGCTGTGACTCGTTCCAGCTTCTTGGGTAGTGAATCAAAGCTTCTACAGAATCAAGCCCTGGGACAGTTGCCCAAGTAGCCTTAACACCAAGCGCAGTATTGGCGGCAACAGTCTCTGTTTTCCTTATAATCGAAACCGTTCTCGGAATCTGGTTGTTGCCCACAGCCTCCTCAGTGATCTCCTCTGCAAGCCTAAATGCCTGTCGAGTGAGCTCGTGGAAGTAATTGGTGCCAGTCTCACCCATCCAAGAGTGTAGACCCGTTGTTGTCTTTGGCATGAGTAGAAGCCCTCCATAAAGCGATTGAGATACCCACAGAGACAGCGACGACAGTGATGCCTGCCGCCAACGATTCAATTATAGCCGAATCACACAGCCTACGCACCTTCCGTCTCACGGGCGACCACCTTTACTCAGCAGGGCCGGTCCACTTCTCTCGGACCTTGCTTATATTATCAAGTATCCTCTGGGTTGACTGCCTATAGGATCTGCCCAAGTCTTTGTCTGCAGAAAGCAAAAACATGCCCCATCTGGCGCCGACCGTTGCCCAGTCGAAGTTGAGTGCGCGTACCCTTCCATTGTGGCTAATAGACTCTCGAAGGACCGAATCATCGATCAGCCTTTTAGTGTGACCATGCATTGCCTCTATCGAACCCCCTATGAGACAGTTCTCCCCATGAACACCATACTCATGTATTCCCATATTATCGGTGCTGACCAAGGCACACCCAGAGGACATCGCCTCTAGCCCAGGCATGCCAAAGCCCTGGAACTGGCTTGGCTCCACAACAATGTCGCAAGACGGCACAACCTGAGACAGTTCACGCCTGTTTAACCACCCGTGATGACAATCAACGATCGAGTGTATTTCATGTCCTGGGGATTTCTCACCATACACCTCTAACGACACAGTGTTTCCGTACTCACGCCTTATGAGCCTATAAAGAGCCATTAGGTGCTCGTGTCCCCTTCTGGACGTGTGAGGTCTCCACATGGATATAATTCTGACCTTACCACCCTTCTGTCGAACGCTCGGCCTGAACATTAAGGTATCTACACCTATCGGTATCGTCGCATTCTTGCCAAGGGAGCCAAAGTCGGTCAAAACGGAATCCGAGACCCAAGACGAGTTAAAGACATGAAAGTCAGACTCCAGAAATCGATCCACATGAGACTTTTTCATCTGAGTGTTTCTTTCCGACCCGTCGAACAGGTCTTCTCGATCCTGCCAAAACGAAACAGTGGAAACCTCAGGGCAGACAGACTTCACAGATTCAGTTATTGATGCAGAGAAAACATGAGACGAAACAACAAACCCTCGATCCCACCCCATAGAGACTTTCCAATCCTCGAGAGACTGCATCGTGTTAAATCTTCTTGGAGTGAACGGAAGGCACCACTCTCTTGGCATCGAGGCTTCACCAGAAGTCTTCAAGTATGCGGCAGACGCCGAGAAGCCGAGCTCGTTTAGCTCCTGACAAATCCTCAACGGCGCGATGATGCCGCCCCAGTGTCCAATGCTTGTCATGGTCATTGCCACAGGCACAGATGCGGGCTTGACGCTGGAGACATGAGCCCTATGCCTGTTTGTGGTCGATGTGGCGGACCACTTGCTATCGGAGTCTATAAGGTCTGAATACAGCGAAGAAAGCCCAGCCCTCAAGCGATTGCCTATTCTTGTCGTCTTGGGGTCATTCCTTTTGAATACATAAGAATGATCTGCAACAAGACACCTTCCGCCCGACTCTCTGATTGATGCCCACATCGACGCCAGGGCCGTCCAACGATTTGTCTCTCCAACGCTAAATCCGTTCTCAGACCAAGACTCTGCGGTGAACATTACGCAGTCGTCAGACATCATCGTTAGAGGGGGGAAGTCTGGATTGATAACGGAAAGACCCCGAGCGACATCTAGATAGCTATGAGGTCCAGACAGGTTGTGAGATCCGCACTTTGGTGACAACCCCATTGGTAGAGGCATGTCAAACGACTCGTTCATCATTGGCGAAACAGCAGAAGACTCCGTGAGGTATTGACACTGAACCATCCTTGTTAGCCACCCATGGGTGACCAAGCATCCCTCATCCACTACGCAGACCATATCTGCGCCCCTTGAAAACGCGGTGCTAACGCCGACTATCATCCTGTCGAGGTCTGATATGTTGCTGCTTATCTCCTCAACAAGGTCTCGCCTGTCCTCCTGTGCCTTTATTGTGGAGTAAACAAGGTCATCAGACGAATCGCATGTAATAACTAGGTTTCTGTATGGATAGATGGTCCTCTCTTTGATGGACTCTATACATCTTACGCCTTCGGCCGATCCCTTTTCTAGGTTTACGAGTATGGAGACAGACAACGAGTTTGGCGTAGAGGGAATGGGGCTTTTTAAATGAATCGAATTTGATGAATGACCGTGCTTATATCTCTTCTCATTCCACCTGGGATCAGACTTAATCTGCGAATCCAACCAACCATGGTCCAAATACTCATCAACAAACGCAAACGCATCTGTGCAGACACGCGAAGTGTCCACCGATTCAGACAGAACGTGCACGCAGGTTAATCCGCTGCCTGCATCTGCGACATCAATCATGTCTTGGTCAGGACCTATTAGCGTAATTGTGCCCCTTGGCGGCCTCTGCTGCAGAGGCAACACGTTGCCAGACATTTTGGACTAAGGCCAGCTTCTGGCGGTCGCGATTGGTGGTATAAGGTCAAGCCACCTTTTGTGCTCCCGATTTGCGAGCTCGAGGTGGCTGCTCCGGGCTCCAGTCCGCATCGTCACTCCTGCTGGAGAGGTAATGCTCTCAACAGCGCCACGGCCAGCGGCGAGGGCTTCATGAAGACACTTCTTTGCCCAAGCGAAGTACGCTGGACCGTATTGATCCAAAACGTCCGCTGGTCCTGCGAAGCGGGGAGATGAAAAAGTAAAGTAAACCTTCTTGCCTGCCTCCGATGGGACTGGCATCAGGTATACGGTCCCAGGCAGAAAGATCTTTGCCCCTCCCTCAAACCATCTCTTGAGGTATTCCGAGTGACGCTCCATTGCAAGCGTGGCCGCGGGGCTGAAGGTGTACTTGCTGCTGTAGTACTGCGTCCCCGACTCCACAATGGGGTCCAGATGCACAGGAAAGCTGTCAGGCAGCCTCTGGGTGCTTTCGTTAGGCCAAAATGCCCTCCGTAGCCTGTATGAGCCTGCTGGGAGCACATTGTCATACTTCTGCTGGTCTGCCACAGTTTCAAAAAAGCCAACACCGACAAGCGGGAATGTCAGGTTAACCTCACGCAACGAATCTTTAAGGCAATCATCGAGAAGATCGTCTGTAACCAAAGCGGTGTCCTGCTGGTGCCCAACCGAACGACGTAAAAACGCTCTCTGCTCTGCCTGGGTACCAATCAAAGGCATTAGTTCACCGCCCTGCTTACTCTTGAAGTTACACCAACTCTAGCAAGTTGTTGCTCCTGTCGATAGTTTATCACCGTGTGAGCGAAATTTACAACATTCGGACGATTGTCAAAGTCCTGAACATATCTCTGAATCGCCTCGACGGTTAGCATCTTGCTGATAACGAAAAACGCTTGTTCCTCGCTATGGTACATTGGTCGGCCATCTGGTCTAAGAGTCCCAAACTTTGGTCTATATGTGTTAATGGTGTAGATCCGATTTGTGTTGGGATCTTTCCACTCCTTCATTTTGAAGTTTGTTGGCTGCGCCGGCTGAACGATCATCAGTGTTGGCTTACCTGTTTCACCCAACCTTCGATCCGGCCCTCGTGCCGTCACCCTGTTTGTGCTGTGTCGAAGAATGCTCTCCGCCCACTCTATGGCAACAGGTGGGCTAATATCGAACGGCCCAATCTTATATGGACTAATCCCCATGCCTTGCGGGATATCAACCTGATTAGTAGTCATTGTCACGTTTATAACCTGTGCAAGCTCATTGTCATCAGACTTGCCTTCGCCGCCCATAAACGCCTTACGCTCTTCCGCCGTCATGTTGGGTATTGTTGGCGGCGCCAAATTGAATGAACCGAGGGTTTCTGGCACTACGTGTCGATCTTTTTTTGCCATCTTAAGCTCCTTTATATGTGGCGTCTACCAAGATTAAGACCACTTTTACACGATGTTTCAACTAATTCATAGAGAACACTTTGCAAAGCATTGGTTCGATCACCTACATTTACATACAGATACGCGGAGGGTGTATGCGAAAACCAACAAACTCTCCCGATGAGCTCAAGCAAATAAAAAAAGCGGTTGAGGAGCACGGCAGCAAGACCGCTGCTGCTGAATCCTTAGGCATTAGCAGAAGCAGGCTTCATCGGATTTTAAAGTGGGCAAAACAGAACGGACTACTTTTTTCTGAAAACAACAAGATTCAAGAAACCTCAGAATCGGGACGTCGAGTTCTGACTGGAAAGGGTGTTAGAAGCGTAGAGCAACTCATGATCGAGGCGAATGTGGACCTCGACGAGTGGGTTGTTGTAAAAAAGGTGGTCAACAAATGGGACCAGATGGGCAAAGAAGGTCCAACAGAAATGTGGCAGGTCAAGGCTTGGCTAGAGCGCAAACCAGACTACTGGATCAAGCCCATAACGCTCGGTAGAAACCTAAAAAAGCCAAAAGGTAAAAAGCATGTAAAGAATGCTAAAAAAATTGCCTTGATTGTGCCCGACAGCCAGCATGGTTTTAGGTCAGTCAAGAGAACCTGCGAGAAAACAGGTAAAGTGATTCAAGAGCTAATACCAATGCACGATCGGCGAGCATGTGATGTCGTAACGCAAATCAGCGCGGACATTCAGCCTGACGAAATCGTGTTACTTGGTGACATGATCGACTTTGGAGGGTTATCCACCTTTCCTCTTGAACCGGACGCAAAGTACCTGATCCAGCCAGCGCTACAAGAACTCGGTGAATGGCTAAGGGTTTTAGTAGGTACAACCAACGGCAAGGTCACTCTCTGCGAAGGCAATCACGAGCTTAGGCTGTCGAAGCAACTGCAGAATGTTCAAGAGGCTGCAGTACTTCGTCCAATCGATGACATTCTGGGTCCACCAATGCTATCGGTGGAAAGATTGCTTTGCCTCGACAAACTGGGCATTTCTTACATTAAGCCATACGGGAAGGTCTACTGGCTATTTAACGATATTAAAGTTCATCACGGACACATCGTTAGACCCAAAGGGGGGCAGACGGTCAGCTCAATTTTGTCTGGAGCAAGACACAGTCAAATTGTTGGACACATACACCGAAGAGAGATCGCCTGCTCGACAAGAACTGTCCCAGGAAAGAATGGGCAGGATGAGCATGTCACAATTTCAGCCATGAGTCCTGGCACCCTGTGCTCTGTCAAACCGAGACTTGTTCCAACTGGGAAGGGTAGACCAGACCAAGATTGGCAACACGGGATCGGCTTAGTGATTCGAGACTCTGATGGCGTAAACCATATGCAGTTGCTGCACATCAACGACGGTAAATGTGTTTACAACGGGAAAGTTTATGTGGGAAGAGATATAGAGCCAAGTTCGAAGGAGTAGTCATGGGTACGCCAAAAAGATCATTCAATGTTGGGTTTGTTGGCATTGGTCAAGGGGGATGCAAGATAGCAAAATCCTTTGCAGACCTGGGCTACGAGAGCATTTACCTGAATACTGCCAGAATCGATCTGGAAGCATTAAATGTAGGCATCGAAAGAAGGCTTATAGTTGGGAAGTCTGAAGACGGTGCTGGCAAACAGCCTAAGATTGCAGAGCAGGCCGTCAACGACTCCGAAGACATGATTGAGTTGATGATGGAGGAGTTCTTTGGGGACGTTGACAGAATCATCGTTTGCGCTGGAGCCGGTGGTGGCACTGGCACGGGTGGCGCAATACCCTTAATTGAACTGTCCAAGAAGTTCATGTCTGAGGGAAGAAAAAAGCCGGACTCTGTGGGCTTGATTATTACGAGCCCCAGAAAGCTTGAGTGCTCTAGTACGATTGTTAAAAAGAACGCCAAAGACCTCCTGCAGGCTGTTTGCAAAATGTGCGGCGATGGACAAATCTCACCTTTGATGATTCTAAACAATCGCAGAATCAAGAATGTCATACCAAAAGCGACAATGAAGAACATGTGGAGTCTCGCCAACGAGCACGTAGCGGGACTGTTTGAGGAGTTTAATACCATAACCCAAACACCCAGCGACTTCGAGTGTATGGACAAGTCTGACCTCGAGACAATTATGCTCAAGCCCGGCTGCGTTTCGTTTGGGAAAGTATCAATCAATGCAGACTGCTCAGCGCAGTCCATCAAGAACTGTGTTTTTCAGTTGTTTTCGAGCACCCTGTTTTCACACTCCGAATCGGACGTGTCACAACAGAGTTTTGGCATAATCATTAAGGTTCCCACAGAGGTCTTTGAGACCAACGAGATGTTCTTTGAAAACCTTGAATCCGGCCTGCAGATGGTTCTCACGCAACTTCGAGGAGGCTATCTTCATAAAGGCATCTACGAAGACCCAACCATATCTGAGCCTGTTATCTATTGCATATCACGGGGAATAAAGGGGCCAGAGAAAAAGGTAATACAAGAACTCTAGTCTTCTGAGTTCTTAATAGGGGTAACGACAGAATCGATGGATTCGACCTTTGCTCTGACGACCGCGACATTGGTCTTAATCTTTCCAACCTCTTCAATCAGTCGATCTAGCTTGTCATCGAGACGAACCATACTCTCTTCAGACGATGCAGCCTTCTCTAGCGCAACGTCCGCTTTCGATGAGACGCTTCCAATTGACCAAACAGCGCCACAGACGGCGACAAGAATAGCTAAACCAGAATTGATATGCTCGAAACTCAAAATGACACCTTAAGACTCTCACCACCGATTCTATCGTTGGATGTACCTATATATTGGCGAAAAACGACACTCTCGGCAAAGTATTCTTACAATCGAATCGACACAAATCAAGAACCTGATAGATAGTCCGCTGATATCAATTCGATACATCTCCCCTCGGAGATCGCCTGACCGTTGATCTCCCTAAGCTTTTGAATCGCAGACCCTACCACCTCCCACTGCTCAGACGTCAACCTCACAGTCTTTTGCTCTGGTGGAGACTCCATGAGCTCGTCCAACTCATCGTCCTCATCAAGATCTATGTCAGGTATGTCGATGTCGAGGCTACCCCAGCCTCCGAGCTCCTCTGGGCTAAATGTGGGCATCAAATCTTGAACAATGCTTCCCACGTCGGAATTGAAGTAGCTCAAGGACTTTGTCTTGTTGTCTGCAATCGCCAGGGCCTTTGCTTCGTCATCGGTCCCCTCAAAGGTGCTGATTGCCACATGGGTAAACTTCAGTCGCTTACAAGCCTCAAACACGCCATTTCCGCAAATCACCGTCCCATTGTGTACTGTAATTGGCTTATGTTGCCCAAACCGAGAGATGACTTGAGAGAGAACCTCGTAACTTACTTCTGGGTGGAAGTTGAGATTGTCGGGATCTGGGTTTAGGTCTGAGATCTTTACCAATGACGTCTCGAGCTCCCTGGTTCCGCTCCAAATAACCTTACCCTTAGTAGCCATCTTTAAACCACCCGTTCCCTTTTAACGTGAAACCCACAGACGCGGGGACTCTGCGGACAGACCCCGTACATCTTTCGTCGCTATCGGAGGACTCATCTACTCGCAAGTAACAAGTAGATACGGGTTCATCATTGATACCTTGAACAACAAGAAAGCTATTACCGCATTCGCTGCATGTATACTTGTATTTAGGCATCGTTGGATCTCACGCTTGCATCTGTAAACCTTGCGAACCCTTCCAGTCTGGATTCTTTTGACAGATCATATCGAAACCTTCTTACCTTGCTTGGAAACCCGCCCTTGTTGCCCTCGATGGTGTGCAGGATGCCGCCCTCAAATCTTTCAACTACACCAATGTGCCCTTGCCAAGAGCCTGGGGTGCCTCTGTCCCAGCAAACGATGTCGCCTGCACAGGGCTCAGACGCCTCAACCCCAGATCGCAAAATGTTTCCATACAGGGCCTTGGCGCCAAAGCTGGTATTGAATTGCAAGCTGACGTTGTCTGACTCTGCAGCAACTGAAAGCCAATGCGTTACCGCTGCGGCGCACCAAGCCCCATCATTGTCATCGTCACCGTCAAACTCCTTGCCGAGGAGCATCTCAACGTACTCCCCACTATTGTTTCCACCCTCTTCACCCCTGCCTAGATCTGCAATCGCAGCCATAAGAACAGACAGCCCGAAAGGGTGCATCGTCGTAGGCTCTGACACTGCAAAAGATTCTGCCGTCAACGGACCAAAATACCCATCAGCCTCTAGGCCGTGGGTCTCTTGCCAAAGCTCCGTCATCTTCACCAGCATTGACGGGTGAATTAGACCATCATCAAGCTTGTCCAAAAAGTATTCTTCTCTTCTCATTGGTCGTCCTTTCTTTCTAGCTTCTTTCGCTCTCTATACGCCTTTCGGGCATTCTTATTACTGCACGCCTTGGAGCAGTACTTTCTTTTCGGCAGCGCTAGCTCATTGCATCTGTGCCAAGCACAAACCTTAACGGGGCTCTTTTTCTTTGGTGATACTTTAAGGTAAACCTTCTGTGGGGGCGGCTGAAATGGAAAGGCCCGCTCTGGCACCTTACACAGTTTAGAGGGTCGTCCAGTGCAACTCTTCTCACAGTCGTTGAAATAACATGTGGTGGCGACAGATGGAAATTTGACGTTCATGTGCCGAGGACACATCCACTCCGACTCACTGATCCAGAATGGTACCTTCCTCCGCAACTTCCACAACCCCTATGATGCCCCGTCCCTTGCCAGGATCCTTGTATCTCTTGGTAAAGTACTGACGATTTGTCGCAGAAGATTCATGGCTTTTCATAATCCTGTTGGCGGCAATACTGTGTCTAATCAACTCATCCTGATGCTCAGGCTTTAATCCAAAATTCTCATCGAGCTCCTGCAGAACCTTGATTCGAGACTCCCTCTTCTGGAGTTCCTCCATATCCTCAGACATCACCCTCAAAGGTCTCTGATAGCAGGGCACGAGCGTAGCGTACTTGCCCTCTTGACCACCGAACGTATCGGCGTCCATAACCCAGCTTAACCCAGGATGACCACTGCCAACCTCGTAGACAACAACGTCTCCGGGCTGAATGTCTCTTACATCTCGCCCACATGCAAGTACTTTTCCATACACGAACGCAACAGACGCAGAGCCTATAGGCTTAAAAATAGAGCCCGACTTTACTAAATCCTGACCCTGCTCCAAAGGCTCCACGGCACAGTATATCCCAAGCGGTCTAGCTGCCATCCCTGATCCTCTCGTACTCCTTGATTTCCGCAAGGATTGCTTTGCGGTTTGAGTTGAGCGCTTCTAGGCGACGAGAAGTCTCTTCGATATGGTCCTCGGTGAACTCGAGCATACGCTTTGCGTTTGATATCTTCTCCTCAGAGGTCTCGCCTTCCACCTCGCCAGCGTCAATTTGACACTGAATTTTGGACCTTCTCTCATACTCCTTGTTGATAAATGCAACCGCTTCAATACAAGTGTCCCTTGCAGACGCAATAGCCTTCTCATCACCTCTCACCAACCTAGCACCAGGGGAGCAGTGCAGGTACAGTGTCTCAAGCTCTTCCACAATCTCATACAGGTCCTCTGGGTTTGCGCCATTCTCAACCATAAAAGATGCACGCTCAACAAGCTTGATTGCTGGCTCTACCTCTTCTTCATAAAGCTCACCGTAAGCATCTATTAACGAAGGCACCTCTGAACAGATCCACCGAATCCTTCCTTCCGTGCCCATGGCTACATCTTTATGCTTTCTGGATGTAAAATTGCCGCCCACAAACGAAGCGCTCCCATCATCAAAAACAGTCAACCCGCTCAAAAGGGGTCCGACTACAGAAGATTGCGTCATTTGAACAATGTTGGGACCTAACCAATTTCTAAATCGAAGATATTCTTCGGCCACCTCTGGCGATCCATTCTCTGGATCTGTCCCAGTTGCATCATCAATCATGCTTAGGACGTCACACGCAAACCTAGCGCAAAGCTCGTAAACCTCGGTCCTGTCCGTAGACTGGTCTCTGAATGTCCTAATTTGTAATTCACCCATTTTTGATCCTTTCATCTTTGCGGTCCAACTATTTCCCGCTTGTATTTATCGTTTGGCCACAGGTGCCCAGTGTCTGAACTGTGAAACAGTTTGTGTTGCATTGCAAAACCCACACGTATGTACGCTCGAGCCACTGGGCTTATTCTTGGTCTCTTCAGGTGCGGCTGCATGCCTGCTGCGAGCGATTCAAGCCTCTTACATAGACCTGGGTCTAAATAGCACTGAAACCGCCCGTTAATATCATCTATCTGGGTGTCGGACATGTCGGGAGGAAGAGGGGCGCTCATGCCCAGCTCCATCAAGAAGCACGCTTCCTGCGATATGCTGCGCCTATGATAGTCGGCGCTTCTAACCAACTTGGCGTACAGGCTCTGCCCGAGGTGCAGGCATTTATTTATATACTTCTGCTTCTTTAACATTTTCATAGACACGGTCCTTACCTGGGGTGACGACTATGAGCCCACCCCCATCATTTATCGGCAACCATCGAGCAAACCATATGAGCTCAGGGCTAAATCCGCTCTTTCTACTAGGGAAGTTTGCCTGACAACACAGCCAACCGCCACGAGATGTTTGGATACCGGTATTGTTCATGTACTCAACGATGAGGTTCCGATATTCAATCATCTGCGTATCGCAATCAGAAAAGGCAGACTCAGGCAAGGCATAAACACCTCCGCCTATAAATCCGCCATCCGACATCTTCCACCCCTCGATGCAAGATATTGTCGCCTGAATAACCACAGATAAGATTCCTTGAAGTCTATGAAACATGGGTAGACCCACACTCATAGCATACCAACCCATCTGGTGTTGCAGACATTCTAGCCCCACATTCAGCGCACATCGGCACCTCCCTCAAAGCGACCCTTCTATTCGTCGTCATTGTTTTTTGGGTGTTAGCCTTTTTCTTTTCATTGCTCCGCAAGGCAAACCATCGCGGCGCCGAGATCCCCTTAGAAGTCATGAGTTGACCTCTTAAGGTATCTCAACCATGCGTAATTCCTTCTCTCAGAAAGGTAATTTTCGTTCCTGTCATTATCATATGACTCTCGTTCGAATGGCGAATTCCTATATGCGTGAAACGCGGATCTGTATCGGACGATATTGAATATATAGAACAAGATTACTAATGCCCATTGACCCAAAAACAGGAGCTCGAGTTGCTGTTTCCAGTGAATCGTTTCATGGAGGCGCAGCCGATCTGACATTGGCCCTCGAGACCAGACCCAGGGACCAAAGCTGAACGCATATAGCTCCCCAGGAGAAATCTTGTAAAGGATAGTCGCAAAGCGACTATTTTCGAAAAAAATTGGAAACGACACTTTTGCTACCGGCCCTCATAGAAAACATATGCAATCGTCCCTACGGTAACCGCAAGTCCAAACATATACACAGCACACCCAAAAAATATCTCCTTGAATATTTCTTTATACATCACTCCCCCTGAACGCTTGATAACATAAACGAGCAAACCGAAAAATATAATAGTCATAACGACTACTATTTAGTGCTCACTTTACATTTTATTGGGTACTGAAGGGTTCCGACAAAATTAAAAGCTCAGAAGATGAGCCCATCGAGCCTCCTGCCACATTCTTCATCCCGTATGACCAAGACAACGGAGTGATCAAATAGCGGCTATACAGCGCTCGTATTGAATCACTGTCATTGTAACTTAAAACCAGACGAAATCCTTTACCGTTCAGTCTATGCACTAGCTCGGCCAGCCTTTCGTGCTCGAATCCTCGGTGTGCGTTTCCTTTGTGTCCATATAAAGCCGAGTCATCAATCTTGTATGGGGGGTCCAGATATATCACCGAGTCTTCAGGGTCTGAGTCAATGAGGTCTTCGACAACGTCAAACACGTCGCCTAGTCGAACCTTCACATTCGGCGCATGGAAATCGGCAAGTCTTTGTATTGAGCTCTCTGTAAACCTCTTTACGCCTGGAGACATCCCTCCACTCATTGTGGCGCCCGAAAAGCTAGACCTGTTAAGGGCATAGAACGCTGCAGCAGCATCCCGCCCAGAAAGGCTTGGGAGCTTCTTCTGTAGTGATAAGAACAAATCCTTGTCCATTGGTCGATAGGCGTCAACCTTGTTGCTTAGAGGTCCTGGGTTTGACAGAGCCTCCCTCCAAAACGCCACAAGCGGTGGATAGATATCATACCCCTCAACACGACAACTCGGCTTTTGCTGAGCCCAAGCAAACTCTATCGACCCACCACCAAAAAACGGGGACACCAGCACCTTTGCCTCGAATCGAGTAAGAAATGGCATAATCAGAGAGACTGCCCTTGTCTTGCCACCCGGGTATCGCAGAACGCTTTTGCCTGTGTATTTCATGTCGGTCCTTTCTGTAGCGGCACAAGAACCTGTATGCCACACTCGATCGGATTTTCCTAATGATTCCAAGAGGCTAAAATGGCATGGATTGCTGTTTTGACATCCGATAAGCCTGGTTGCCTGATGACCAGAACTTTCCTGGGATCGCTTCACGCCGCCAACCGTTTGCCTCAATCCAGCCTGCAGCCTCTTCAGGTGGAACAGCATGCTTCTCCCACCGCTGAATATAGGCTGCCCCTACCTTAATCAGCCCTTCTACCTTTTTTCCGTCACTATACGGTGCAGTCCTTCTGCCTTCTTTGTCCATGAACTGTGAGCGCTTCTTTCGAGAGGTTTTTTTCCATCCAGAGCACTTGTATACGTGCCCTGTGTGCCCCAAGCCTTCATCTGAGAATGTGACCAAAGCAGGCCATCGCCCCCTATCTATTAAATTTCGCACTTGAAATCGCAGAGGCTTTGACAGGTGTCGTAGATTACGCTCTTCCTTTGGGACAGCCACCATTCTAGATAAGCATAAAACACCGTAACTGGCATCAGGAAGCACAGATCTGGCACAACCTGCCGCTGGAGGCTGCCAGGCGAACGCAGCGACAACAGAACCGCGCTCTAATACTCCGAATAGATATGTACAGACGCCCCCCATTGACTTATACCCGTGATACCTTTGAAATAACGGCAAAGCCTCGGTTCTGGTTATCGATCTAATTTCAAAAGACACTTAAACTCCTTTAAGTAAAACAAATACCGATATCATGCGTCCGCGAAAAGTGGGATTTTTTTGTTTTTATCACAACCATGTCCCCAAAATGCGCCTTTTTTTCCAAAACTGAGCATAACCATGCCTATAATCGGTTAATCCAAAAACATTTTGAGACGAACGACCGATGACGAGGCCGACACAGACAATTACTGTCTTTGATCCCTTAACGAGTGAAGAGCTCGTTTGCTATGGGCAGCAAACTGGTGAGGGGCTCATTTTCTACTCTGAGGACGGATCTGAAGTTTTGAAGTTGAACTATCACGCAGCCAAATCGAAGATTACAGGAATGTCGCCCAACGGCAGAACCTTTGAAGCGAATGTTCGAGGAATTGACAAAGACTCAATCCTTGAAAGCGGAATCCATCGACTCGAAATCAGCACCAAGACCGCAAACCGAATTGCGACGTGCATACAGGCAGGCAAGGTCCGAGACGTCGTTCAATTTACAAGACGTGAGTTGCTCGAGAAACCGGGCATCGGAGCCAAGTCTGTCGATGAGCTCGAGTATGCTCTCGAACGCAAAAACCTCCGACTCATAACAGAGTCCGAAAAGCGGCGACTTGATCCTAAATTTATGCCCAAAAACCCCGATTGTAATCAATGGCTACAAATCGGCATCCAGATAGCGTAAGCACCTGTAATCACTTGAGGAAAGAATTGATCCTGTATTCAATCCTTTTGCATCCTGTATCCATTTAATAGATACTGAGCGTATTCCCCTTTGCTTTCAGACACTTAGCGCCCCTAACTAATTAGTATAATAATATATATATATATATATAACTAACTTAGTTGTTTATAACTAAGTAAACCAATTAGGTGTATACTCTCTAAATCTATTACTTAAAAAACTACTAAACATTACTACCCCCCAAACCCCCCTTCAGTGCTCAATCGAGATGGGGCTCAGAATTGATTGGTTGAAAGAATCTGATTTGCTGGTACAACTGAGTGAGTCATCAACTGCTCCGTTGTGACATTGGGAGTCCTCAGGTTTGTTGGTCCTTTCATGGGGACTCCCTACTTTCCAATCAAGATATATTTAGAGCTCGACAAAGAAGGTAGCCAAAACTAGGTGACACAAATCACCTTAGAAGGCTGAGAACTCCTCTGTATTCAATTTAGATAGGTGAACCTATACATCGGCTCATGTTTGGGTCATAACGTCGCTCAGAAGGCTGGCATTTGGTTCATAACAGTGCATTGGAATCCAATTTTCAGATCTCGCTGTCATGGGGGTTGTCCGCTATGTTAAAACCCCTTTCCAGTCCCCACGGGGTGCCTGATTGTGTGCGTATAGGGTAGGCTTCACCAGTAACCGATCGGTCGGTTGTTTACGATATGCGAAACAAAGCACCATCCAACCCGATAAACTGGGCATCCGTTCACAGTCTCCGACAATCTCCGAGGCTATGCCGATACTCTCCGAGGCGGTGACCCACTAAAGGGCGGTTACCTCGGCAGCCTCGATCGGCCTTCCGCTGCCATCCATCAAACCCACAATAACCCCAAACCAAACCCGACACATCCGCCAAACCTCAACCAGTCCGCCAGCATATCCCGCGAAGGTTTGCACATTGGGCGCCTATGCTCCGCTGTGGTCTCTTTAGGTCCTGGGCTAGCCTTTAGTGGTGTTCAATCGCTTATACGGTCGTTTTCGGGCTCTACTGGGTATCTGTGGGCCTTGTTCTCGGTACGTGTTCACCTTGCAAAGGGATCAAGTTTGGATCAATCGATAGACGTGGCAATGTGTACCAGTGGCGAGCAATCGCGATCGGTAGTGGTGGTCTTCGCCGGTCGATGGTAACCCGTGGTCACCTTCTCCGAGTGCATCGGGGCGCGGTCTCCTACTCAGCTCGAACCGTGGATCGTGGTCCTGGGCTCAATCGCTCCGAGTGCATCGTTTGATCTTGCGTCGGTGGTCGGTGGTTCGTTTGTCCGTGTGTGTGCCGTGCTTGGCGTCTGCTGCCGTTTCGGCTGTCTTTGCGTGTCTGCGGTGGTGCTTTTGCTTTGCGTCGCTTAAATCGCCGATCTCGGCTTCGTCTGCTGTGTGGTGTGTTGGTGTGTCTGCGGTCCTCGAGGCCGTGTTGAATTGTCGAACGGTAGACACAAAAAAACCGACCACGGGGCCGGCTCGTTTGCTTGGTGGTGGTCCTGGGTCAACCGTTGGCCATCTCGTCCAAAGTCCGATCGTTTGCTTCGGCTAGTTCTTCAACTGCGGTCAGTCGGTCATCCCATTGTTCGATCGCTTCTTCACACTCAACGATCCGATCGTCTTGGTCTTCGGTCACCTTCTCGATCGCCAAGTCTGTGACAAGTTGAACAAAAGCCCATGAGGCGATCCAGGCTGCGAGCCGATAGCGTGCGACGTAATAAGCGCGAACGATTCGCGGTTGTGGTTTGGTTGTGGTGTTCATTTGTTGCGCTCCTTCACGGTTTGCACCGCTTCATCTAGTTTCTTTTCGTCCATGCTGAACCGATGCCGTAACTCAAAACACCACCCGGGGTTTTCTGCGTGCATCTGGCCGAAGTCTTCGCGGACGGCCTGGGCTTCGTTTTCATCGAACACGGTGACGTTTAGGAAATTGATCTCCCGTTTTCCCGTTGTACAGTCGATCGGCCTGAATTGCTTATGTGTCGGCCCTTTGCCGTAAAGAATGTAGAATTTCACTTGATAGCCTCCGTCCGTGTGCATCGATACTCGCCGATCAACTGAACGGCCCGATCGGTGATTCTTGGATCTATCTCCTCGGCGCCCTTCCAAATCGCGAGGTTTGCTTTCCGCATCTCTTCGAAGGTAAACCGGCCATTTTCGTATGCTCGGCGCTGGGCTTGGATAAGTTCAGCCACACACCGGCCATAATTTTCGATCCTGGTTTGTTCGCGGTTCATCTTATGCGCTCCTTTCGGTGATTTGGAATAATTCAACGCGGCGAGCCGTTAAGGATTTAGGTTCTGAGTGGTTGCCGTGGTACGGTAACCAGATCCGCGGGTAGCCTGTGATGGCTAGGCATTCTAGGTGCTCGTCACTGTTTCCGCTTTTCCATCCCTTCGGCATCGGCTGGCCCTTGCCTGCCACCTGTGCAATCGGTTTCCGTGGGTCGATCAGCTTGTCAAACTTTCCGCCGTGACTTTGGACAAGCTGGACGCCTGCGTTCCAAAGTGGCTCAAGGTTGAGGTGTAGGCTTTTTGTGTAGGCGTACGGAACAAACCGAGTGATTCCCATTTCATCGCGTGCCCATTGCCTCACCTGGGTGACCGCTGCGGCCATGGCGTCGACATAGTCTTGACTGAAAAAATCGCCTGAGTCGTGCAAGCGGAGCGCGATATTCCGCGATCGCCCCGTCTTGTATTTGATCCAGTGCTTGAAAATTCTCACTAGCTCGGCGGTCATAGCTTCAACTCCGCCGCGTTCCTGGGCGCGTTCTAGCGTGATC
>MDTG01400852.1_pt1 | contig 75172 bp, 79 predicted proteins | sample 811421 | NCBI WGS metagenome assembly MDTG01 (sample SAMN05326645, study PRJNA326480) | marine metagenome | isolation source: seawater | place: Pacific Ocean: South East | collected 2011
CTAAGCCCGAAGGCTTCGCTCGACTTGCATGTGTTAGGCCTGCCGCCAGCGTTCGTTCTGAGCCAGGATCAAACTCTCAAGTTGAAAGCGGCTTGCGCCGCTATCCTTGACGTTCGAACCTCTGCACATCTCATCCGGTGGCTAAACCGGATGAAGTCATCTGTTTGTCTGTGCTTCGGGTTTCTTCAGAAACCGAAAGCCGTACAAACAGTGAAGCTGACACTTCATCATCGGGCCGAAACCCTAGAAGCGCGATATACAGAGACTTGATCCATCGTATGAACCAGTGTCGCCCGCATATCTCTTCAGATACTCGCGATGTCAAAGAGCGTGAGAGACAAAACCAGACCGGTGCGCCCTATCTTGCCGGCGCGCCGCCCGTCATGCCTCTCGAAGTTCGTCCCGCCTCGTCTGCCGCAGCTTCCGCCGCCGCCCCGTCTGGCGCCCCAGCCGCGCCTCAGCGCCGCCGGTGAAGGGGCTTTTACGGTTATCACCAAAACCCCGCAACCCTTTTTTTCCGGTTTCGTCATTTTTTCTTCATCCGGCCCGAAAGATGCAGGGAAAACGGGCGTTTGAAGAACGCTGAAATCGCGGCAGCGCCAGCTTCGCCCATGTTGCTCGGTGCCTGTAGTCGGCTCCGACCGGAGCGGGCGGGCCTGAGTGGACGGTTCCCCTCAGAGTTATGCATATTTTCGCCTCTGAATCGTGGCGAGTCAGGCCGGACACGTGACTCGCGGTGTTCTCGAAGACCGCGAGTCACGAGTCTGATCGGCGAACGCGGCCCCGACCGGAGGGTAGCGGAGCCGCGCGGCTGGGTCCGAGGCTTCAGGCGCGCTGCCGGGCGCCCGTGGCAAGCGGCAGCCGCAGCGCGAGCAGACCGACGATGATGGCGAGATAGATCAGCGGCTCGATCTGGAAGCCCTTCACCAGCATCAGGAAGTGGACGCCGCCAAGCAGCGCCGCCGCGTAGACGAGCTTGTGCAGCTGCCGCCAACGCTTGCCGCCGAGCTTACGGATCGACGCGTTGTTCGACGTGGCGGCCAGCGGGATCAGCAGGACAAACGCGGCCATGCCGACCGTGATGTAGGGCCGCTTGATGATGTCGGCCCAGATCTGCGAGAGGATCTGCACGTCGAGCACCAGCCAGACCAGCAGGTGCAGGACCACGTAGAAGAACGCGATCAGCCCGACCGCCCGGCGATACCGCAGAAGGTTCACCCCGGCGAAGCGGCGCAGGGGCGTGATGCAGAGCCCGGCGATCAGCAGCTGCAGCGCCAGTTCACCCAGCTCGTGCTCGAGCGCCTTGATCGGCTCCACCCCGAGCCCGCCGGTCAGCCCCTGCCAGAGCAGCCAGACCGGCGGCACCACGGCGACGATATAGAGAGGCCAGGCCGGCACATGCCGGAGCGCGCCGTTGATCCGCTTCGCCAGCATCAGAAGTTCTTCTGGAGGTCCATACCGGCGTAGAGGCTCGCCACCTCCTCGCCGTAGCCGTTGAACATGAGGGTGGGCTTGCGCTTCGAGAACAGGCCTCCGCCGATCTCGCGTTCGGTGGCCTGGCTCCAGCGCGGGTGGTCCACCTCGGGGTTCACGTTGGAATAGAAGCCGTACTCGCGCGGGTTGGCCTTGTTCCAGGCGGTCGGCGGCTCGCTGTCTGTCAGGGAGATGCGGACGATCGACTTGATCGACTTGAAGCCATACTTCCATGGCACCACCAGCCGCAGCGGCGCGCCGTTCTGCTTCGGAATGTCTCGGTCGTAGATACCCGTCGCCATGATGGTGAGCGGGTGCATCGCCTCGTCGAGGCGCAGACCTTCGACGTAGGGCCAGTCGAGCACGTTGTAGCGGGTGCCCGGCATCTCGTCGGGGCGTAGCACCGTCTCGAAGGCCACGTATTTCGCCGAGGACTGAACGCCGGCGAGCTCGAGCAGGTCGGCCAGTTCGAAACCTGTCCAGGGCACGACCATCGACCAGGCCTCGACGCAGCGGAACCGGTAGATGCGCTCCTCGAGGGTCATGTTCGAGAGGATCTCGTCAAAGGCATAGTCACCGGGGCGGTCGACGAGGCCGTCGATCTTCACCGACCACGGCTCGATGGTGAGCTGGTCGGCGTTGCGCTTGGGGTCTTCCTTGCCGGTGCCGAACTCGTAGTAGTTGTTGTAGCTGGTGATCTCGTCCCAGCTGTTGGGCTCGAGCGCATCGCCGCCCTCGGCCGCGCGGGCGCCCTGCCCGAGCCCGGCCAGCGCCAGACCTCCAAGGCCGGCGCCGATGATCTGGCGGCGGTTCAGCCAGGCGGCTTCGGGTGTGACGTCCTGCCGTGTCAGCTGTCCTGTCCAACGATGCGCCATGGCGTCCTCCTTTCACTGGTTGATGTGCAAGGTAACGTCGGCGGAGCTTCGCTCAAACAAACAGAGACTCACGTTGCGGTGTCTGCGCTGTAACTTGGGCGGATCTTGTTGAAGGGGATCGAGCTGCCGTCGGCCTGCACGATGCGGACATGACGGCGCCGCATCTGCCGCGGCTCGGACACACCGACCGAATGGGCGATGGTCTCGACCTCCTTTATGATGCCCTTCGCGTAGTTGGCGACCTTCATGTACTTGTCCTCGACCACGAGCCCCTTCTGCAGGCGCGGATCGTGGGTCGTGATCCCGGTCGGACAGGTGTTGCGGTTGCACTTCAGCGCCTGGATGCAGCCGAGCGAGAACATGAAGCCGCGCGCCGAGGCGACGAAATCGGCGCCGAGGCAGATGGCCCAGGCGACATCGGCGGGATTCACCAGCTTGCCGCTCGCAATGATGCGGATGCGGTCCTTGAGCCCGTAGCGGTCGCGCAGGTCGACGATGCGGGGCAGCGCCTCGCGGATCGGCATCCCGACGAGGTCGATGAGCGGCATCGGCGCGGCGCCGGTGCCCCCCTCGCCGCCGTCGATGCAGATGAAGTCGGGCGCGCTTTCCGGGCCGCGCGCGACGATCAGCTTGAACAGCTCTTCCCACGCATCCGACGAGCCGATGACCGTCTTGAAACCGCAGGGCTTGCCCGAGACGTCACGGATGTGGCCGATCATGTCGAGCAGGTCGCCGAAGTCGTCGATCTCGCGGTGCCGGTTCGGCGAGATCCCCGCCTGCCCGACCCTGAGACCACGGATCGCCGCGACCTCTTCGTTGACCTTCTCGCCCGGAAGGATGCCGCCCTTGCCCGGCTTGGCGCCCTGCGCAAGTTTCAGTTCGAACATCTTCACCTGCGGGTCGGCGGCGACGGCGCGCAGCTTCTCGTCGGAGAGGCCGCCGTGCTCGTCGCGCAGGCCGAACTTCGCTGTGCCGATCTGGAAGACGAGGTCGCAACCTGCCAGCTTGTGATAGGGCGACAGGCCGCCCTCGCCCGTGTTCAGCCAGATACCGGCCTGTGCCGCGCCCCGGCTCAGCGCCTCGACCGCAGGGCGCGAGATGGCGCCGTAGCTCATGCCAGAAATGTTGAAGATCGACCGCGCCACGTAGGGCACCCGCGCGTGCGGCCCGATGACCATCGGATCGGTCGAGGCGAACTGATCGTCGAGCGGCGGAAACACCGCGTTCACGAAGATCGGCGTGCCGGGGATGTTGAGGTTGCGGGTCGAGCCGAAGGCGACCGTGTTATCCTTGCCCTTGGTCGCGTGGTAGACCCAGTCACGCTGCGCCCGGTTGAAGGGCATTTCCTCGCGGTCCATGGCGAAGAAATACTGCCGGAAGAACTCTCCCAGCTTGGTAAACAGACTGCGGAAGCGGCCGATCACCGGGTAGTTGCGGCGGATCGCGTCGCCTGCCTGCGCCCGGTCGATGAAGAAGAGAACGATGACCAGCAGCAGCGCGGCACCGATGACCGCGACAAAGATCAGCGCCAGAACCTGCAAGGCATACATCGCAGCGCCCATCGTCACATCCTCACGTATTCATTGATCTGCATGGCTTTCGCTTCGCGCGCATCTCCGGCACAGTGACAAGCACCGATCCGTTCGGCAACCACTGGGGAGGAGAATATGAAAAAACTCTTTGCAGCACTGGCCCTGTGCGCGAGCCCTGCGCTCGCGCAGGACATCGTGAGCTACGACACCGACCAGAGTTTCGGCGACGTGACCTTCGGGCTCGATAACGCGATCCTCGATGCGGGGCTCGTCATCGACCACGTCAGTCACCCCGGCGCCATGCTCGAGCGCACGCGCGAGGCGGTGGGCTCGGACGTGGTGCTCTTCGACGAGGCGGACGTCTACAGCTTCTGCTCGGCGCAGCTCTCGCGCGAGGCGATGGAGGCCGATCCGATGAACATCGGCTTCTGCCCCTACGACATCTTCGTGATGGTCCGGCACGACGCGCCCGACACCACCACCATCGGCTTCCGCGCCTATCCCGAAGGCGAGATGCAGAAGATCCACGACCTGCTCGACGGGCTGGCGCGTTCCGCGATCGGCATGGAATGAGCCTGTTGGGTGGGCAGTATTGCCCGCCTGCACCCACATGTGAAAAAGGCCCGCCGGATCGGCGGGCCTTCATGATTGTCACGTCGGCCGGGCTCAGTGCACGACGGCATCGTCGGGACGCGGTCGGTTCGACGCGCCCACGCGCTCCCCGATGATGAGCCCCTAGGAGCCGGCGGACACCGGCACGGTGTCACCGTCCTTGATGTCGCCGCCAAGCAGCATCTCGGCCAGCGGATCCTGCAGCGCGCGCTGGATGACCCGCTTGAGCGGACGCGCCCCGAACACCGGGTCGTAGCCTTCCTCGGCGAGCCAGGCCTTGGCCTCGTCGTCGAGTTGAAGCGTGACCTTGCGCGCGGCGAGCCGCTTGAGCAACCGCTGAAGCTGGATCTCGACGATCCCGCCCATGTCCTCGCGCTTGAGACGGTCGAAGACGATCATCTCGTCGAGACGGTTCAGGAACTCGGGGCGGAAGTGGGCCCGCACCGCGTCCATCACGTCGCGCTTGGCCTGCGCGCTGTCGGCGCCGTCCGGCAGTTGGCTCAGCGCCTGGCTGCCGAGGTTCGACGTCAGGATGATCAGCGTCTGCTTGAAGTCCACGGTCCGGCCCTGACCATCGGTCAGCACGCCGTCATCGAGCACCTGCAGCAGCACGTTGAACACGTCCGGATGCGCCTTCTCGACCTCGTCGAACAGCACCACCTGGTAGGGGCGTCGCCGCACGGCCTCGGTCAGCACACCGCCCTCGTCGTAGCCGACGTAGCCCGGAGGCGCGCCGATCAGGCGGGCGACCGAGTGCTTCTCCATGAACTCGGACATGTCGATGCGCACCATCGCACTGTCGTCGTCGAACAGGAACTCGGCCACGGCCTTGGTCAGCTCGGTCTTGCCGACGCCGGTGGGGCCGAGGAACAGGAACGAGCCAAGCGGCCGGTTCTCGTCGTTGAGCCCCGCACGCGACCGGCGCACGGCGTTCGCCACCGCGGTGACCGCCTGGTTCTGGCCGACGACTCGCTTGTGCAGCCCGTCCTCCATGCGCAGCAGCTTCTCGCGTTCGCCCTCGAGCATCTTGCTGGTCGGGATGCCCGTCCAGCGCTCGACGACCTCGGCGATCTGCTCGGGACGCACGGCCTCTTCGACCATGACGTCGCCTTCTGCCTCTTCCGCGGCCTCGAGCTGCTTCTCGATCTCGGGGATCTTGCCATACTGAAGCTCACCGGCCTTGGCGAAGTTGCCCTCGCGCTTGGCGATCTCCAGGTCGGCACGCATCCGGTCGAGCTGCTCCTTGAGCTCGCGGGCCGAGGCCAGCTTGTCGCGTTCGGCCTGCCACTGGGCGGTCATCTCGGCGGACCGCTCCTCCAGTTCGGCAAGCTCGCGCTCGAGCGTGGCCAGCCGGTCCTTCGACGCGGCATCGTCTTCGAGACGCAGCGCCTCGACCTCGATCTGCATCTGCAGGATGTTCCGGTCGAGCTGGTCGAGTTCCTCGGGCTTGCTGTCCACTTCCATGCGCAGCCGGCTGGCGGCCTCGTCCATCAGGTCGATGGCCTTGTCCGGCAGGAAACGGTCGGTGATGTAGCGGTGCGACAGGGTCGCCGCCGTCACCAGCGCCGAGTCCGAGATCCGCACGCCGTGGTGCAGCTCGTACTTCTCCTTGATGCCGCGCAGGATCGAGATCGTGTCCTCGACCGTCGGCTCGGACACCATCACCGGCTGGAAGCGCCGGGCCAGCGCCGCGTCCTTCTCGACGTGCTTGCGATACTCGTCGAGCGTGGTAGCCCCGACGCAGTGCAGCTCGCCACGGGCAAGTGCCGGCTTCAGCAGGTTCGACGCGTCCATCGCGCCGTCCGCCTTGCCCGCGCCGACCAGCGTGTGCATCTCGTCGATGAAGAGGATGATCTCTCCGGCGGCCGACTCGATCTCCTTGAGGATCGACTTCAGACGCTCCTCGAACTCGCCGCGATACTTCGCCCCGGCGATCAGCGCGCCCATGTCGAGGGCCAGAAGCTGCTTGTTGCGCAGGCTTTCCGGCACATCGCCGTTGACGATGCGCAGCGCGAGACCCTCGGCGATGGCGGTCTTGCCGACGCCGGGCTCACCGATCAGCACCGGGTTGTTCTTGGTGCGGCGCGATAGCACCTGCATCGAGCGGCGAATCTCGTCGTCGCGGCCGATGATCGGGTCGATCTTGCCCTCGCGCGCGGCCTCGGTCAGGTCGCGGGCATACTTCTTGAGCGCGTCATACCCCTCTTCGGCGTTGGCACTGTCGGCGGTGCGGCCCTTGCGCAGGTCGTTGATCGCCTCGTTGAGCGCCTGCGGCTTCACGCCACCGGCCTCCAGCGCCTCCTTGGCACCGGATTTCTCGATGGCGAGCGCCGTCAGGATGCGCTCGACCGGAACGAAGCTGTCACCGGCCTTGGAGGCGATCTTCTCGGCCTCGTCCAGCACCTTGGCGGTGGCCGTGTCGAGATAGACCTGCCCCGCATCGCCACTGACCTTCGGGATCTTGCCGAGCTTCTGCTCGAGCGCGGTCACCACGCGCTTCGGCTCGCCGCCGGCGCGGGTGATGAGATTGGACGCGAGCCCCTGCTCGTCGTCCATCAGGGCTTTCAGGATGTGCTCGGGGGACAGCCGCTGGTGGCCTTCCCGCATCGCGATGGTTTGCGCGGCCTGAATGAATCCACGCGACCGCTCCGTGAACTTCTCCAAGTTCATCGTGTCTCTCCTTCCATAAGCGCCCGTCGGAATGATACCACGCCTGACCTTGCAGCACGTGAGGATGTCGGGCCTCGGGGTAAAGATGGTCGCGTCGCGAGGGGGCTTCAAGATCCGTGATCACAAATTCGGGCCCCGCGACACCCTGCCGCCCTGCCGCTCCACGCGGCCTTTCGCGCCCTCGCGGGCAGGGTTTTCCGGACCGATGCGGCCCCTGGCCGGCCCCGAGGCTTGACGAGAAGCAGCCCGCGCCGCAAGAGACCCCGAACCCGACGGAAAAGGAGCCCGCCCCATGTCCGACATGTCCGACGACCGCCTGATCGTGGCCCTAGACGTGCCGAACGCCATCGAGGCGTTGCACCTGACACAGGCCATCGGCGACGCGGCCTCGTTCTACAAGATCGGGCTGGGCATGCTGACCGGCGGGGGGCTCGCGCTTGCCAACGAGCTGAAGCAGGAACACGGCAAGCGCATCTTCCTCGACATGAAGCTCTTCGACATCGGCCAGACGGTCGAGAACGCGGTGCGCGGGCTGGCGCAGTTCGATCTCGACTTCCTCACGGTGCACGGCGACCCGCACGTGGTGCGCGCCGCCAAGGAGGGCGCCTCGGGCAAGGACATGAAGATTCTCGCCGTCACCATCCTGACCTCGCTCGACCGCGGCGACCTCGACGACAGCATGATCCGCAACGGCGAGATCGCCGATCTCGTGGTCGAGCGTGCCGCGCGCGCCTTCGAGGCCGGGGCCGACGGGGTCATCGCCTCGCCCAACGAGGCCGCCCGCATCCGCGCCCTGCCCGAAGCCCAGGGCCGGCTGATCGTCACCCCCGGCGTGCGCCCCGCCGGCACCGCCGATGACGACCAGAAGCGCATCGCGACGCCGGCGAACGCGGTTGCCGCGGGGGCCGACCACATCGTCGTCGGTCGCCCGGTGTGGCGCGCGGAAAGCCCGCGCAAGGCAGCCCAGGCGATCCAGCACGAGCTTCGGTCACCGCAGGCGCGACACCCCAACCGGGGCTGAGCGCCGCTCAGTCCTCGTTGATGTCGCGGTCCCAGATCCTGGTCTGCCCCTTGCGGACACCGACGATCTGCCGGAGCGCGACCCACGCGGCAAGCGCCACGCCCGCGCAGATCAGCAGCAGCCATGGCCAGCCGACCGCGTAGCCGGCGAGCAGCCACAGGCCCACCGCCGCCGCGCCGATGGCGAAGCCGAGGAAGATGAACCCCGGCGCCAGCATCTCGAGCAGCAGAAGCACCAGCGCCGCGGCAAGCCAGATCCACCACGCGTAAATCATTCCGGGCGCCCCCTGAGCATGGAAAACGCGTTGCGGAAGGCGTCGAGCGCGTCCGCCGGGACGACGATGGTCTGCTTGCCCGCCCCCTGCCCCAGCGCGGTGAGCGCCTCGACCTGCTTCAGCGCGACCTGGTATTGTGCCGCCGAAAGCCCGTGGTCGGCGATGGCCTGCGCGACCACCTGCGTCGCATAGGCTTCGGCATCCGCCGCGATGCGCCGCGCCTTGGCCACCTGCTCGGCGGCATAAAGCTCGGCGTCGGCCTGAAGCTCGACGGCGCGCTTCTTGCCCTCGGCCTCGGTGACCTGCGCCCGGCGGGCACGTTCCGCGTTGAGCTGCTGCAGCATCGCGTCACGGGTCGCCTGGTCGAGGTTCACGTCGAGGATCTCGGCCCGCGTGACCTCGATCCCCCAGTTGTCGACCTGGTCCTCGACGTTGGCCTTGATCGTCGAGATCAGCGCCGAGCGGTTCGACTGCACCTCGTCGAGCTCCATCTTGCCGATCTCCGCCCGCACGATCCCCGCGACGGTGGTCGAGATGGCTCCGTCGACATCGCGGATGCGGTAGACCGTCTTTTCCGGCTCGAGAATGCGGTAGAAAACCGAGGTCTCGACCTGCACAAGTACGTTATCCGCCGTGATCGCGTCCTGACTGGCGTTGGGCAGCTGCCGCTCGAGGATCGACACCTTGTGCCGGACCCTGTCGAGGAACGGAACGATCAGGTTGATCCCCGGCCCCAGCACCGCGCGAAGTCGGCCAAACCGTTCAACGACATGCTTTTCCGACTGCGGCACGATCCGAACGCCAAGCAGCACGGCCACGACGAGAAAGACCGCGAGCAGCAGGACGACCACGTTCCCGCCGCTCAGAAATTCGAGAAGAAGCGCTTCGAAATCCATCACGTGCTCCTGAAATGCCCGCGTAGTATGCCCCGCCGGATTGCAACGCGAAAGCGCTTTCGGGAACTCCATGACCAGGTCGGCGTTACTTTGATGTCACAGGCAGGAGCAGAGAAGATGATGGAAACATCCTCGCAGATCGAAAATCTCGCCTACAATGCCGCCGAAGCGCGCTTCGAAGCGCTGGTTACGTTTCACACCGACGGCGGTCGTCTCCGCGTAGCGAGTTCCTATGAAGCCCCCCTCGATGCGGACCCGCAGGAGGTGGAACGCGGCATCATGGCCGATGCCATGGGCCCCCGCGATGCACCGGGCCGGCTTCAGTCCCGGCTGAAACCCAGCGCAAGCGAGCCCGACAACGTGCGGTTCTTCCCGAAGACCCCGCTTGGCGGAGCTTTGGAATGGCTGCGTCGCCTCAACGGTCGCGCGGCCTGAGGTCAGGCCTCGCCACGCTCCGACAGGTAGGTGCTGAGCAAGGCCCTGAAATGGGGGATGGCGTCGTCGCGCTCCGTGTATTCGCGCGGCGGCATGAGTTGCCAGCCCTCGCCTTCATCACCGAACGAAATGTCTCCGGCCCGCGCCGCCGGCAGATGCGCGACGAAGAACCACGACGCTCCGTGTTGCCGACGCCAGACCAATTGGGGCTCTGACACCTCCAACCCGACTTCCTCGCGCGTTTCGCGCAGCGCACAGGCTTCCGGGCTCTCGTTTTCTTCCCGACCGCCGCCCGGAAAGTCGAGATATCCCGGCCACGGAATGCCCGGCGTGTGATCGCGCCGGATCACCAGCAGGTCCTCGCCCAGAAAGAGCATGAGTTTCGCTCCGGCAAATGTCATGTGATGGCCCCGGCCCCTGTCTGTGCCTATATTGTGCAGGTAGACATTCAGCACGGAATTGCCACCCATGCCCGCGCTCTGCCGCGACTGCCTGACCGAATTCGATGACGGAACGCGCTGTCCCTCCTGCGGGCGCCCGAGGATCGTGCGGCATGACGAACTCTGGTCGTTGTCGATCGCGCACATGGACTGCGATGCCTTCTACGCCAGCGTCGAGAAACGCAACAATCCCGAGCTTGCCGACAAGCCGGTCATCATCGGCGGCGGGCGGCGCGGCGTGGTCTCTACCGCCTGCTACGTGGCGCGCATCCGGGGCGTGCGCTCTGCCATGCCGATGTTCAAGGCGCTGCAACTCTGTCCCGACGCGGTGGTGCTGAAACCGCGGATGCAGCTCTATGCCGAGGTGTCGCGCCAGATCCGCGGCTTCATGGAAGATCTGACGCCCGCCATCGAACCGCTCTCTCTGGACGAGGCCTTTCTCGACCTCACCGGCACCGCCCGACTGCACGGCGCCCCGCCCGCCGTGATGCTGGCGCGGCTGGTGAAGCGGATGCGCGACGAGCTGGGGCTCACTGGATCCATCGGACTGTCCCACAACAAGTTCCTCGCCAAGATCGCCTCGGATCTCGACAAGCCGCACGGCTTCTCGGTGATCGGCGAGGCCGAGACGCAGGCTTTCCTGCGCCCCAAGCCGGTTCGGATGATCTGGGGCGTGGGGCAGGCCACGCAGGAGGCGCTCGACCGCTCGGGCATCCGCACCTTCGAGGACCTTCTGCGCTGGGACCATCAGGACCTGATCGCGCGTTTCGGCGGCATGGGAGACCGGCTGTGGCATCTTGCCCGGGGCGAGGACAAGCGGCGTGTCACCCGCGACGCCCCGGTAAAGTCGATCTCGAACGAGACGACCTTTCACGAGGACACCGGCGATCCGGACGTACTTGACGGGCATCTCTGGCGGATGAGCGAGAAAGTCGCCGACCGCGCCAAGGCCAAGGGCCTCGCAGGTCGGGTCGTGGTGCTGAAGTTGCGGCGCGCCGATTTCCAGATCATCACCCGCCGCCATGCGCTGCGCGACGCCACCCAGACCGCCGACCGGATCTACCGCGAGGCGCGGCACCTCTTCGACCAGCTCGGCGAACGCGGCCCCTACAGGCTGCTCGGCGCGGGCATCTCTGATCTGGTTCCCGCGGATCAGGCCGACCGGCTGGGCGACCTGCTGGACCCGGACGCCGGCAAGCGCGCGGCGGCCGAGCGCGCAACGGATGCGATCCGTGCGCGCTTCGGCGATGGCATCATCGTGAAGGGGCGCGCGCTGCGCTAGGGGCCGTCAGGCGCCCCGGCGCAAGAGCTCGTCCTCCTCGTCGGAGGAATCGTATCCCAGGGCCTCGAGCCCCGCTTCGAGGTGATCGGCCACATGCGGCGTGCCGATCAGGTAGTCGGCGGTCGGCGTCGAGGCCTCGGACAGGGCCGTCGCATAGGCCTCGTTCCATTCGTCGGCATCGAAGGCATCCCGCCCGATCCACATCACGGCGACAAGCGCCGCCTGTTCCTCTTCGGTCATCCGTTCGATCACGCCGCGCATCTCCGCTTCGCCGCGATCCATCTCGCGGGCCAGCAGGATCACATGGGCGACCTTCCTGACACTGATCTCTTCCATTTCCCCGTCTCCTTTCATTGGCCAGCTACCTTGGCCCGGCTCACGGGCGCCGTCCTTGATCCGCCTCAAGAATACGGCAGGACGCGGCGGCTGGCAAAACATCTTGAAAGAAGAATGTCGCCCTTGTGCTGCAAACGGGCTCGGCGGGCGCTCAGGTCCGCCCGAACAGCCGCTCGATATCCGCGAGCTTCAGCTCGACATAGGTGGGACGGCCATGGTTGCACTGCCCGGAATGCGGGGTCGCCTCCATCTCTCGCAGGAGCGCGTTCATTTCCTCGGCACGCATCCGGCGCCCCGAGCGGATCGAGCCATGGCAGGCGACGCGGCTCAGGATCGCCTCGATCTTTTCCTGCACGAGCTGGCTCGACCCGTAGTCCGACAGCTCGTCGAGGATGTCGGTCAGCAGGGCCTTCGCGTTGACCTCGCCAAGGATCGCCGGTGTTTCGCGCACCGCCACGGCCGTGCCTCCGAAAGCCTCGATGGTCAGCCCCATGCGCGAAAGCTCGTCCGCGATGCCCAGAAGGCGCGACAGGTCGTCGGCCGAGAACTCGACGATCTCGGGGATCAGCAAGGCCTGCGCCGCGACACCGCGCTCGGCCATCTGGCGCTTGAGCTTCTCGTAGACAAGACGCTCGTGGGCGGCATGCTGGTCGACGATCACCACGCCGTCGCCGGTCTGCGCGATGATGTAGTTCTCGTGCACCTGCCCCCGCGCGGCGCCCAGCGGAAGCGCCTCGACCGGCTGCGCGGCATCGGTTTCGGGCGTTTCGACGACATCCACGCGGCCCGAGTAGTCCTGCGAGAACTCGGCAAACCCGGCCGGTTCTGGCGCCGGGCGCTCACCCAAGGGCCGCTCCGGCATCGGCTGCGGCGCCTGCGCCCGCCACGACGAGGCCAGCGCCCCCTGCGACGGCCGGTCCATCTGGTAGACCCGGGGCGGGCCCGAGGGCTCGGGCCGCATCGCGCCCAGCGTCGCCCCGGCCACTGTCGAGGACGCGCGATGCCCGGCCTCGGCCAGCGCGTGGCGCAGCGCCGAGACGATCAGCCCGCGCACGACGCCCGGCTCGCGGAAGCGCACCTCGGATTTCGCCGGATGCACGTTCATGTCGACCTTGTGCGGATCGCAGTCGACGAAGAGCGCCACCGCCGGGTGCCGCTCGCGACTGAGGAAGTCGGCATAGGCGCCGCGCAGCGCCCCGTGCAGCATCCGGTCCTGCACCGGGCGGCCGTTGACGAAGAGATGCTGCGCCACCGACGATCCGCGCGAATAGGTCGGCAGCGCCGCCAGCCCGGTCAGGCGGAAGCCCTCGCGCTCGGCGTCGATGGACAGCGCGTTCTCGGTGAATTCGGCACCCATCACCTGCGAGAGGCGACCGCGCAGCGCGTCGAACAGGTCGCCCGAGCAGGGATCGGCGCGGAATGTCACGCGGTCGCGGCCCTCGCTCACGTCGCGCAGTGTGAAGCCCACCGAGGGCTCGGCCATCGCCAGCCGCTTTATGACCTCGGAGATCGCCTGCATCTCGGCGCGGTCGGTTCGCATGAACTTGAGCCGCGCCGGCGTCGCGTAGAAGAGGTCGCGCAGCATCACCACCGTGCCGCCGTTCAGCGCGCAGGGTTTCACCGCCGTCATCTCGCCGCCCGAGACCGAGACCTCGGCCCCTTCCTCGCCCGCGGCACGGCTCTGGATCGTCAGCCGCCCGACAGCTCCGAGCGACGGCAGCGCTTCGCCCCGAAAACCGAAGCTGTGGATGTCGAGCAGGTCGCTGCCGTCGATCTTCGACGTGGCGTGCCGCGACAACGCCAGCGGCAGTTCGGCCCCGGTCATGCCGCAGCCGTCGTCTATGACCCGGATCAGGGTCTTGCCGCCGTCGGCGATCTCGACGGTGATGCGGCGCGCCCCGGCGTCGATGGCGTTCTCGACGAGCTCCTTCACCGCCGACGCGGGCCGCTCAACCACCTCGCCGGCGGCGATGCGGTTGATGGCGGAATCGTCGAGCTGGCGAATAATCGGGCGCATATTGGGGGCGTGGGTATTCATTCCACAAGACCTAGCAGGAGAGGGGCGATTCTGAAACGGGGATCTGGAGCCCTGTGTCGATGTTGCACGTGGAACCAAAGTCTAGATCGACCCGTTGAACAATATCCGCAAAGTTTAGCCGGGGCCGGGCGCACATATATGTCGCGCCCGGTCGAGCAAGCCAAGGAGAGCAGAGATGCCCGTCAACCGCATCACCTATGAGACCATCGCCGCCGTCTACGGACAGAGCTTCGCCCGGACCTGGTTCCGCCCGGTCTCGGCCGTCTTCAAGGACACCGACTGACCGCGATCATCCCTCGCTGGCTGCTTCGAACCAGCGACGGATCGCGGCGCGCTCATCGTCCTCCATGTAGGACAGGTTGGCGGGCGGCATGGCCCGGCTCAAGCCAGCCTGCAGGTAGATCGCCTTGGCGTTTTCCGCGATGCCCTGCGCGCTGTCGAGATGCACGCCCTTCGGCGCCCACGCCAGGCCGTCCCAGCCCGGCTCGGCGCTGTGGCACATGGAGCAGCGGCCCAGCACGATGTCCTGCACCTCGGCAAAGCCCTCGGCCTCGGCATAGCGCAGCGTCGCACCCTGCGCCTCGGCCTCCCAGTCCGCCTCGCCCGGGAGGTTGGCCGTCGACAGCCACATGATCGCGATGAACAGCAGTGCCGTCACCAGCCACGTCCAGTGCGGCGTGCCCTTGCGCGCGTGCACGGTGTTGAAGAAATGCCGGATGGTCACCCCCATCAGGAACACGAGGCTGGCGATGATCCAGTTGTACTCGCTCGCGAAGGCCAGCGGGTAGTGGTTCGACAGCATCAGGAACAGCACCGGAAGCGTCAGGTAGTTGTTGTGCGTCGAGCGCTGCTTGGCGATCTTGCCGTATTTCGGGTCAGGGGTGCGACCGTTGATCAGGTCGTCGACGACGATCTTCTGGTTCGGAATGATGATGAAGAACACGTTGGCGGTCATGATCGTCGCGGTGAACGCCCCGAGATGCAGCAGCGCCGCCCGCCCCGAGAAGACCTGCGTGTAGCCCCAGGCCATCACCACGAGCACGCCGAACAGGAAGATCATCAGCCGCGTGTTGTCCTCGCCGAACTTCGACTTGCAGAGGAAGTCGTAGGCCAGCCAGCCGATCGAGAGCGACAGCAGCGAGATCACGATGGCACCCCAGATCGGCAGGTCCATGACCTGCGGATCGACCAGGTAGAACTCGGCGCCGAGGTAGTAGACGAGGATCAGCATGGCGAAGCCCGACAGCCACGTCATGTAGCTCTCCCACTTGAACCACACGAGGTCGCCCGGCATCTGCTCGGGTGCCACGAGGTACTTCTGGATGTGGTAGAAGCCGCCGCCGTGCACCTGCCATTCCTCGCCATCCGCACCGGACGGAAGGTTGCGGTCCCGGTGCAGGCCAAGATCGAGCGCGATGAAATAGAAGGACGAGCCGATCCAGGCGATGCCGGTGATGACGTGCAGCCATCGCACCGCGAATTCTATCCAAGATTCGATCGCCAGAAAGTTGATCATGTCCCGTCTCCGTCTTTTCTTGTTCCGCACGGACGGCCCGCACGGCTTTTCCCCTAGAAAGCCGAAATCCCCGTCCAGTGCATCCCGAAAATGGGCCCTCCGCGCACGACGCCCGGTCAGGCCGCCCACTCTGCCCGTGGTGTGACCACTTTCCCGATGCGGCCCCGATGCGGAAAGACGCTGTCTGCGCGCCCTTTTCCTTGCGCCGTAGCGGCATACATCCGAACCATGGAATGCAACTCTCTGCAATGCGGCGAAAGGAGACACCCATGAAATCCGAACAGGTCGGCGACAGCACCCTTGAAACCTGGACCGTCGACGAGGTCGCCGAGGCCTTCGACAAGAACGAGATCGTGCTGATCGACGTGCGCACTCCGCAGGAATACATGTTCGAGCACATCGAGGGCGCCCTGCTGATGCCGCTGGCCTTCTTCAAGGCCGGCAAGTTGCCGGGCCAGACCGAGAAGCGCATCGTGTTTCACTGCGGCTCGGGCGCGCGGTCGGAAAAGGTCGCGCGGGCGGCGATCGATGCGGGCATCGCGCGCATCGCCCACATGGAAGGCGGCTTCGGCGCGTGGAAAGGGGCCAAGAAGCCCTATATCGGCACCAACATGGCGACCGGCGCACCGCATCTCGTGAGCTGAGGCCGCGCCTCTCTCGTCACACCGGAACGAAAAAGACAAACGCCCGGGCGCCTGACGGCCCCGGGCGTCTTCATGCGGATGCCCCGCTGCGGCCTGCTCCGCGTCGCCATGCCGGGACGCGGGCTTTCCGGTGCGGGGTGGGCGGGCGGGAGCGCCCGAAAGCCCGCCCCTGCCCTCGGCCTCAGCGCGTGCCGGCGACCATCAGGCCCTCGGCCTTCAGCCGCGCATGGCACTCGTCGAGCGAGGTCCACGCCCGGTCGATCAGCGTGTCGATCTCTTCCTTCGACATCACCAGCGGCGGCGAGATGATCATGCGGTCACCGACGTGGCGCATGACGAGGTTGTTGGCGAAGCAGCGCTCGCGGCAGATGTAGCCGACCGTGCCCGCATCGGCGGCGAAGGGCGCGCGCGATGCCTTGTCCGGCGTGAGCGCGAGCGATCCCATGAAGCCGACGATCTTCGCCTCGCCGACCAGCGGATGCGCCGCGAGCCCCTCGAACTTCTCCTTCAGGTAGGGGCCGGTCTCCTCGGCCACCTGCTTGACCACGCCCTCCTCGTCGAGGATGCGCAGGTTCTCCAGCGCCACCGCGCAGGCCACCGGGTGGCCGGAATAGGTGTAGCCGTGGTTGAACTCTGTGCCCGCGATCACCTCGGCGACCTCGTCCGACAGGATCGAGCCGCCGATGGGCTGGTAGCCCGACGACAGACCCTTGGCGATGGTCATGATATCGGGCGTGATGCCCATGGTCTGCGAGCCGAACCAGTTGCCGGTGCGCCCGAAGCCGCAGATGACCTCGTCGGCGATCAGCAGGATGCCGTATTTCTTCACGATGCGCTGGATCTCGGGCCAGTAGGTCTCGGGCGGCACGATCACGCCGCCGGCGCCCTGCACCGGCTCTGCGATGAAGGCCGCGACCTTCTCGGGGCCGATCTCCTCGATCGCCTGCTCGAGCTGGCGCGCCCGCTCGAGGCCGAATTCCTCGGGCGTCATGTCGCCGCCCTCCGACCACCAGTCAGGCTGGTCGATGTGGTGGATGTCCGGGATCGGCATGCCGCCCTGCGCGTGCATGCCCTTCATGCCGCCAAGGCTGCCCGAACCCACCGACGAGCCGTGGTAGGCGTTCCAGCGCGAGATGATCACCTTGCGCTCGGGCGCCCCCTTCTCGGCCCAGTAGGTGCGGGCGAGACGGATGTTGGTATCGTTCGCCTCGGACCCGGACGACGCGTAGAACACGTGGTTCAGGTTGCCCGGCGCGAGCTCGGCCAGTCGCGCCGACAGCTGGATCGCCGGCACGTGGGTCGTCTGGAAGAAGGTATTGTAATACGGCAGTTCTTCCATCTGGCGCGCCGCGGCCGCGGCCAGTTCCTTGCGACCGTAGCCGATGTTCACGCACCACAGGCCGGCCATCCCGTCGAGGATGCGCTCGCCCTCGCTGTCGTTGAGCCAGACGCCCTCGGCGCGGGTGATGACCCGCGCGCCCTTCTTAGCAAGGTCGGCGCTATGGGTGAACGGATGCATGTGGTGAGCGGCGTCCAGCGCCTGAAGCTCGGCGGTGGGCGCATTGGGAGAAATGAGTGTCATGGCCGCGACTCCTGGATTTCGGGGTTTGTCGCGCAGAATATGATCAAATTATTTCCTGTCAATCGAATCAGGACAGGCCGGCGCTGATCTGGGTCATTCCCTGCTCGACATCGGCGCGCATCGCCTCGGCGGCGGCCTCCGGGTCCGCGGCCTCGAGCGCATCGAGGATGGCCTTGTGCTGATCCGGCAGGTTGCGCGTGCCGAACTGGCCGCAGACCACGCGGAGCGACGGTCCGAAGCGCAGCCAGAGCCCTTCGACAAGGTCGGTGAGGATCGGCGCGCAGGCGATCTCGTTGAGCTCGGCGTGAAACTGGTGGTTCTCGACAAGGTAGCCGCGCACGTCGCCCTTGCGGATGGCGGCGTCGAGCCGCGCGTCGGTCGCCCGCAGCCGCGTCACCGCCGCCGCGTCGCACCGCTGCGCCGCGCGTCTTGCAAGCTGCGGCTCCAGCGCGATACGGGCGATGCCCAGCTCTTCGACCGCGTCGAGATCGAGCACCGGCACGATGATCCGCCGGTTGCCCTGGAACATCAGCGCGCCCTCCGCGATCAGCCGCCGAAGCGCCTCGCGCACGGGGGTCATGCCGGCGTCCAGCCGGTCGACAAGACCCTGGATCGTGACCGGCTGCCCCGGCTCGAGCTCGCCGAAGAGGATCATGTCGCGCAGCGTCCGGTACACGACTTCGTGGGTTGGAAGCCCCGCGTTCTCCGCCCTCAAATTCACCATCTGCCTCCTGATTGGTCACACCGCCCGACGAGTCATCTTGCACGCCCTTGCGGGCCGTGAAAACATCTCACATGTTGCCATAGGTGGCCACATTTGATCAAATCCAAAGGCCACGGGGCGCCAAGACCCCATGACCAACGGGAGCACATGATGAAAACACCCCTTCTGACCTTCACCGCGGCGTGCGCGCTGACGGCCGCCATGGCCCATGCCGAAGAGGTCCGCGTCTACAACTGGTCCGATTACATCGACGAATCCCTTCTCTCGAAGTTCGAGGAAGAGACCGGCATCGAGCTGATCTACGACGTCTTCGACAGCAACGAGGTTCTCGAGACCAAGATGCTCGCCGGCGGTTCGGGCTACGACGTGGTCGTCCCCACCGGCACCTTCCTGCAGCGTCAGATCATGGCCGGCGCTTTCCAGAAGCTCGACATGTCGAAGCTGCCGAACATCGACAACATGTGGGATGTGATCCGCGACCGCACCGCGAAATACGACCCCGACAATGAATACTCGATCAACTACATGTGGGGCACCACCGGCCTCGGCGTGAACGAGGCGAAGGTGAAGGAGGTTCTCGGCGAGGACGCGCCGGTCACCTCGTGGGATCTCGTGTTCAAGCCCGAGAACATGGAGAAGCTGCAGGACTGCGGTGTCATGTTCCTCGATGCCCCGGCCGAGATGATCCCCGCGGCGCTGAACTACATCGGCGAAGAGCCCGACAGCCACGATCCCGACGTGATCGCCAAGGCCGAAGACGTCTTCATGCCGATCCGGCCCTACATCCAGAAGTTCCACAGCTCGGAATACATCAACGCGCTGGCCAACGGCGACATCTGCGTGGCCGTGGGCTGGTCGGGTGACGTGCTGCAGGCGCGCGACCGCGCAGCCGAGGCCGACAACGGCGTCGAGATCGCCTATTACGCGCCCGACGAAGGCGCGCAGATGTGGTTCGACCAGATGGCCATCCCGGTCGATGCGCCGAACCCGGACGCGGCCCACACGTTCCTGAACTTCATCATGGACCCCGAGAACATGGCGACGGCGTCGAACTACGTCTACTACGCCAACGGCAACAAGGCGTCGCAGGAGTTCCTCAACGAGGACGTGATCGGCGACCCGGCGATTTACCCGACGCCCGAGGCGATGGACAACACCTTCACAACCACGCCCTACGAGCCGAAGGTCCAGCGCGTCGTCACGCGCCTGTGGACCAAGATCAAGTCCGGCACCTGAGCCGAGACCGACCTGCCCGCGCCGCCCCTCGGCGCGGGCCCCCTACCCTGACAGGACAATTTCGCGCATGGCCCAGACCGTCTTCGCCCCCTGGGAGGACCCCGAACAGCGTCCGCTGATCGAGTTCCGCAACGTCACCAAGCGGTTCGGCGACTTCACCGCCATCGACGACCTCTCGCTCGGCATCTACGAGCGCGAGTTCTTCGCGCTCCTGGGGCCGTCGGGCTGCGGCAAGACCACCATGATGCGCATGCTTGCCGGGTTCGAGAGCGTGACCGAGGGGCACATCTTCCTCGGCGGTCGCGACATCATCGACATCCCGCCGAACAAGCGCCCGGTGAACATGATGTTCCAGAGCTACGCGCTGTTCCCGCACCTGTCGATCTGGGAGAACATCGCCTTCGGCCTCAAGCGCGAGGGCAAGGACAAGGCGGTGATCGCCGAGCGCGTCGACGAGATGCTGCGACTTACCCGCCTGACCAAGTTCGCCAAGCGTAAGCCGCACCAGATTTCCGGCGGCCAGCGGCAGCGCGTGGCGCTGGCCCGCTCGCTCGCCAAGGCACCGAAACTCCTGCTGCTCGACGAGCCGCTCGGCGCGCTCGACAAGAAGCTGCGCGAAGAGACGCAGTTCGAGCTGATGGACATCCAGGAGAAGACCGGAACCACCTTCGTGATCGTGACCCACGACCAGGAAGAGGCGATGACCGTCGCCTCGCGCATCGCCGTGATGGACGAGGGCAAGCTGGTGCAGGTCGACACCCCCGACGTGATCTACGAGGCACCCAAGTCGGTCTACGTGGCCGATTTCATCGGCAACGTGAACCTCGTCAGCGGCAAGGCGCGTCTGCGCCCCGACGACGCGCCCGAGCCCACATCCCCCCCGGAGCCCGCCGTGGCCGAGACCGTCGAGGAGACGAGCCCCGCCGCCGACACCCCGGAAGCGGCTGCGCCCTCGGGCAAGAGCCGTCTGCCCGCGCCCGACGCCAAGGGCGACTGGATCTACAACAAGCTCTTCCGCCGGTTCTTCGGCGACCGCGAGACCGCGCCACGCCGCCTGCCGCCGCCGAGCGCGGAGGAGCTTGCCGCCGCGCGGGCGAAAGCGGCCGCCCCAGCGCCCGCCACCGCCGCCCCCGAAGCACCGGCGATCAAGCCGGGCGGCATCTTCATCGACTGGGCCGAAGGCCAGCCGCCGATCATCGCCGCCAACGGCGACCCGGCGCTCGACGGGCGCGAGGTGCACTATTCGATCCGCCCCGAGAAGCTGACCATCGACACCGAGAAGCCCGACCGCCCGAACGTCTACAAGGGCAAGGTCATCGACATCGCCTATCTCGGCAACATCTCGACCTACCACGTCGAACTGGCGGGCGGTCAGATGGTCAAGGCGCAAATGGTGAACGCCCGACGGCTGTCGAACCGGCACATCACCTGGGAAGACGAGGTCTGGGTCGGCTTCACCGAGACCGCCGGCGTCGTGCTGGAGGAATGAGCCCATGCGCCGCGCCGTTCTGATCGCCATTCCCTACCTGTGGCTCCTGGCCCTGTTCCTCGTGCCGTTCGTGATCGTGCTGAAGATCTCGCTCTCGGACATCGCGCTGGCACGCCCGCCCTACACGCCGCAGCTCGACCTCTCGGCCGGCTGGGAGGGCATCAAGACCTTCTTTGCCGGGCTCGACTTCGAGAACTTCACGTTCCTGACGACCGATGACCTCTACTGGAAATCCTACCTCAGCTCGGTGAAGATCGCCTTCCTGTCGACCCTCATCACGCTCGCCGTCGGCTATCCCATCGCCTACGGCATGGCGCGTGCCGCCGACGAATGGCGCCCGACGCTGCTGATGCTGGTGATCCTGCCGTTCTGGACCTCGTTCCTGATCCGCGTCTACTCGTGGATGGGGATCCTGTCGAACGAGGGCACGCTGAACACCGTGCTGCTCTGGCTCGGCGTCATCGACGAGCCGCTGCAGATCATGAACACCGCCACGGCGGTCTACATCGGCATCGTCTACACCTACCTTCCGTTCATGGTGCTGCCGATCTACTCGGCGCTCGAGAAGATGGACGAGAGCCTCAACGAGGCCGCCGAGGATCTGGGCTGCTCGAAGCTCTCGGCCTTCTGGCTGGTGACCTGGCCGCTGTCGCGCAACGGCATCATCGCGGGCTGCTTCCTGGTCTTCATTCCCGCCCTCGGGGAATTCGTCATTCCCTCGCTGCTCGGTGGCTCCGACACGCTGATGATCGGCAAGGTGCTCTGGGAAGAGTTCTTCAACAACCGCGACTGGCCCGTCGCCTCGGCGGTGGCGGTGATCCTGCTGGCGATCCTGATCGTCCCGATCATCCTATTCCAGCGCAACGAGCAGAAGGCCCGGGAGGCCGAAGGCTGATGCGACACACCTGCCTTTTCGCCGTCGCCCGGTCCTCCGCTACAGAGGGAGCACGCGCATGAGACGCTTCTCGTGGTTCAACGCGACCTCGCTGACGCTGGGCTTCGCCTTCCTTTACCTGCCGATGATCCTGCTGGTGGTCTACAGCTTCAACGAAAGCCGCCTGGTGACCGTCTGGGCCGGTTTCTCGACCAAGTGGTATGGCGAGCTGTTCCGCGACCAGGAATTCCTTGACGCGGCGTGGGTGACACTGAAGGTCGGCATCTTTTCGTCGACGCTGGCAACCGTCCTCGGGACCATGGCGGCCTACGTGATCGTCCGCGCCGGGCGCTTTCCGGGGCGCACGCTGTTCTCGGGGATGATCTACGCCCCGCTGGTGATGCCCGAGGTGATCACCGGCCTGTCGCTGCTGCTGCTGTTCATCGGCATCGGCCTCGACCGCGGCGTGTTCACCATCGTGCTGGCGCACACCACCTTCAGCATGTGCTACGTCTCGGTGGTTGTCTCCTCGCGGCTGACAAGCTTCGACCGGTCGCTCGAAGAAGCGGCGCTCGATCTCGGCTGCTCGCCCTTCGAGGCGTTCCGGCTGGTCACCCTGCCGATCATCGCGCCCGCGGTGATCTCGGGCTGGCTGCTGGCCTTCACGCTGTCGCTCGACGACCTCGTGATCGCGAGCTTCACCACCGGTCCCTCGGCCACAACGCTGCCGATCAAGATCTTCTCGGCGGTCCGCCTCGGGGTCAGTCCGCAGATCAACGCGCTGTCGACGCTGCTGATCGCAATCGTCACGCTCGGGGTCATCACCGCGTCGATCGTCACCAAGCGTGCCGCCGTGGCACAGGCCCGCGACGAGCAGGAAGCCGCGCGCGCCGAATGAAACGCATCTACGAAAAGCCCGCCTACGGCCCTCAGGGGGCCTGCTTCTGGGCGGACACCGTCAGCGGCACCGACTGGCCGACCCTGCCCAGCCCGCGCCATACCGAGGTGGCCATCATCGGCGGCGGCTTCACCGGCGTATCGGCAGCGCTTCACCTCGCGCAGGATGGCGTCGACGTGACGGTGCTCGAGGCCGAACACGCGGGCTACGGTGCCTCGGGGCGCAACGGAGGCTTCTGCTGTCTCGGGGGGGCCAAGGCCTCGGCCGGCCAGCTGCGCCGGCACTACGGGCCACGGGGGCTGGCCGCGTGGCGCCGCACGGAGGCCGCCGCCATCGAGACCGCCGCCGGCCTGATCGAGACCAACGGCATCGACGCCGACACGCATTCCGAGGGCGAGACGCTCATCGCCCATTCGGCGCGCGCCTTCGCCAAGCTGCGCGACGAGGTCGACGCCATCGAGCGCGACTACGGGGTGCGCCCGGACCTGATCCAGATGGAACGGATGCGCGAGCTCGGCATGGGCGGCCCCTTCTTCGGGGCGCTGACCACGCCGCTGGGCTTTGCGCTGAACCCGCGCAAGTATCACGCCGGGCTCGCCCGCGCGGCCCGAGACGCCGGGGCCGCGCTCTTCCAGCACAGCCCGGTGACGCGCCTCGCGCACAATGGCACCTGGCGACTGGAAACGCCCCACGGCACGGTAACCGCCGACCGGGTGCTGCTGGCCACCAACGGCTATTCCTCCGAGGACCTGCCGGACTGGCTGCGCGCCCGCTACATGCCGGCCCAGTCGAGCGTGATCGTCACCGAGCCCATCTCCGAGGAACTTCGCGAAGCGCAGGGCTGGACGACACGCCAGATGGCCTATGACACGCGATTCCTGCTGCACTACTTCCGGCTGCTGCCCGACAATCGCTTCCTCTTCGGGATGCGCGGCGGGCTCCGCGCCTCGGCGGGGGCACAGCGCAGGATCTCCCGCATGATCCGCGAGCAGTTCGCGGCGATGTTCCCGGCATGGCGCGAGGTGCCGGTCAGCCACGAATGGGCGGGATTGGTGTGCCTGATGTCGCGACTTGTGCCCTTTGCCGGGCCGGTTCCGGACCACCCCGGGCTGTTCGCGGGGCTCGGCTACCACGGCAACGGCGTTGCCATGGCGAGCCACACCGGCATGATCCTCGCCGACCTGGTGCAGGACAAGCCGCCCCGGGCCGAGCTGCCCGACGCCATGCGCCACCCACCCGGACGCTTCCCGCTCGGCGCCCACCGCCGCGCGCTTCTCGCGCCGGCCTACGCCGTGGCGGGACTTCTCGACCTCTGAGCCGCACGCCTCGCCCGGCTTCGATGCCAGAGGCACAGCCCTGCCCCGCAATCCATTACGTTCCATGATCCGGAAAACAAGAAAGCCCTCGGAAACCGAAGCTTCCGAGGGCTTTCCATGGTGCCCAGGAGAGGACTCGAACCTCCACGGCCTTTCGGCCACTGGTACCTGAAACCAGCGCGTCTACCAATTCCGCCACCTGGGCACAGGTGGTGTAGGCGGGCATTTACGCGGACCTCCAAGGCGTGTCAACGACCTTTTTTCGCTTTGTTTTCCATCCATGCCTTCGGCACCTTGCCGCGCCCCCCGGCGACCGGTATTCATGGCCCAAACCCTGGCAGCAGGAGCAAGCCCAATGAGCAAACTCGTCACCATCTACGGGGGATCCGGCTTCGTTGGCCGCTACATCGCGCGTCGCATGGCCAAGCTCGGCTGGCGGGTGCGCGTGGCGGTGCGGCGTCCGAACGAAGCCATCTTCGTCAGGCCCTACGGCGTTGTCGGCCAGGTCGAGCCGGTGCTGTGCAACATCCGCAACGACGAGTCGGTGCGCAAGGTCATGCAAGGGGCCGATGCCGTCGTGAACTGCGTCGGCACCTTCGACGCCAAGGGCAAGAACAACTTCGGTGCCGTGCAGAACGAGGGCGCCGAGCGTGTCGCCCGAATCGCCGCCGAGGAAGGCGTCGCGCGGATGGTTCATATCTCGGCCATCGGCGCTGACCTGAACAGCACCAGCGTCTATGCCCAGACCAAGGCGCAAGGCGAAGAGGCCGTTCTGAAGCATATGCCGAACGCCATGATCCTGCGGCCTTCGGTGATCTTCGGCCCCGAGGACCAGTTCTTCAACCGCTTCGCCGGCATGTCGCGCATGGGCCCGGTGCTGCCGCTCGTGGGCGCCGAGACGAAATTCCAGCCGGTCTACGTCGACGACGTGGCCCGCGCCGCGGTGATGGGCGTCACCGGCGAGGCCGCCCCCGGCATCTACGAGCTGGGCGGCCCCGACGTGGACACCTTCCGCGAGCTGATCAAGCAGATGCTCGACATCATCCGGCGCCGCCGTTTCCTCGTGAACATTCCCTTTGGTGTCGCCTCTGGCATGGGGAGCGTCTTCGACACGCTGAAACGCCTGACCGGCGGCCTCATCCCGGCGCAGATCACGCGGGACCAGGTCGAATCGCTGAAGCAGGACAACGTCGTCTCGGACGGCGCCAAGGGCTTTGCCGATCTCGGCATCACGCCCGCGTCGCTCGAAGCCGTGCTGCCCGAATACCTGTGGCGGTTCCGGCCCACGGGCCAGTACGACGCGATCAAGGAATCGGCCGATCACCTCAAGACCGAGTGAGAGAAGATCGAGCGAGACATGCAAAGAGCCGGCGCACCGCGTCGGCTCTTCGTCGTTCATCGAGGCGTCCTTACGCTAGACGCCGCAGGGCCGCTAACCGCTCAACGTGCCTTCTTCAGGTCGCTCAGCATGTGACCGTTGCAGCACCCCGGCGGCGGGCAGGCCGCAACGCCGGTCTGCGCACCGAGCCACTTTTCGCAGGCCTCGACCAGCGCGCAGCCGCGACAGCAGGTGACCATCTGCGCATACTGATCGGCCCGCAGCCGGCCCGACTGCATTTCTTCGGAGAGGTTCACCCCCATCACCCGGGCCACGCTGCGGGTCATCCAGAAATGCCGGGCGGGATCTCCTAGCGCCTGTCGCATCCGATCTACTCTCTCAGCCAGTCCTGCAGTTCGGCGAACCACGCATGGTTCACGCAGGCCTCGGGAGTCTCCCGAAGCGCGTCAACCGGGCGGTCGAGCCAGCGCTGGCAGCCCTCGGCCCATTGGCACCCCCTGCAGCGTTGCACCATGCCCGCCCAGTCGGCCTGGGTCAGAAGCCCTGCGTCGACTGCCGCGACAAGATCGGTGCCATTCGCCTGCGCCATGCGCTGGACGAGCCAATAGTGTTCCTTTTCATCCCCGAGGGGCTGGTTCGGCCGGGTGTCGAGCATTGCCTTGTCCTCCTGCATGGGCCGTCAGCCGTCGCGCAGCGCGTCGAAGAGCGCGCTGTTGCGGCAGTAGGACGGAGGTGTCGGCGCGCTGTTTCCCGCCTTATCGGCCAGCCACGCTTCGCAGGCGCAGGGCTGGGTGCAGCCGGTGCAGGCCAGAACGGCATCGTCGAGCTGCCCGTAGGTCAGGCGCCCGCGCATGATCTTTTCCTCGAGATCGACGCCCAGCGTGCTGGCCATGTGATCGACCAGAGTGGCGTGCCGGTTGAAATCGGTATCGCTTGCCATCTTCAATCCCCCCTGCGGGTGTTGCTCTGTCAGACAGCCGCGACGATAGCAGCGCCGCCCAGCGCTGCCCTTGATGCAAGTCAACGTTGAAAAACGTGCTTAGTTTACAGAGCGATAGGCCGAGACCGTGCGCCGGACCACCGCCAGCCGGGCGGCATTCGGCGGGTGAGAGCCAAGGAAACGGTCGCCGGGATCGGGGATTCGCAGGAAGAACTCGGCCCCGCGCAGCGGATCATATCCTGCCTCGAGGGTCAGAAGCGTCCCGAGCTGATCGGCTTCGAGCTCGTATTCCTTGGAGAAGGACCGCGCCCCGACGCTGGCACCGAATTCCTCGGCCGAGCGCACACTGGCCGCATCGGCCCCCGAGATCTGGGCCAGCCCCGAGAAGATGATCGCACCGATGGCGGCGTCCTCCTCGACCTTGGCGAGATGCCCCAGGATGTGGTGCGCCGACTCGTGCCCCATCACGAAGGCAAGCTCGTCGGCGTTCTCGACCGAGGCGATGAGCGCAAGGTTGAAGGCGATGATCGGGCGGCCCTGATCGTCGAGCGTCTGGAAGGCGTTGGCCTCCTGCCCCGGGCGGTCGTCGACGACGATGAGGTAGTCGCAGTTCAGCTCCTCGGTCACACGCCGGCACTCGCGCTCGGCCACCGGCTCGACGGCGCTGGCCACCTCGACGAACTGCCGGGTCGCGCGCTCGGCCCGGCTCTGCACCGATTCCGTGCGCCCGGGCTCGCCGGGCGGCGGCGCGGCCACCGGCACGGCCTCGCAGGCCGCGAGCAGAAGAAGAAGGGCGGGCAGAAGGCGGCGCATGAGAGTCGGGCTTTCACGACAGGGAAACATTCGTCCTGCCAGCATAGGCGGCACGCCGGCGCCACGCCAGAGCCGCTCTGCGGACGCGGTCAGCCTGTTGCAGATTGTTTTCGGGATAGGCAGCGCCAAAAGGCTGGGCTAGGCTGATCTCATGTTCAGCATCGAGCACGAATTCGACGCCACGGTCGTCACACTCGTCGACGAGGGCAAGCCCTACCTGCAGGAAGACGTGATCGTCTCGACCTTCGAGGATTGCGTCACCGTCGAGCAATACGACCCGCGCACCGACAGCGTGAACAAGATCACCCTGTCGATGACCCAGATGCGCGATCTCGCCGCGGCGATCTCTCTGCCCGAGGGGGTCTACACCCGCAAGGGCGACTGACGCTCAGGGCTCGATCCGAAAGACCTTGTCCCGCGAGGCCGCGCCGCGCAGCAGCGTGAGCCGGGATTTCGGCACCCCAAGCGCCTTCGACAACAGTTTCTGCACGGCGGCATTGGCCTTGCCGCCCTCGGGCACGGTGGTGACATAGACCCTCAGCGCGCCGTCCTCGAGGGTCACCGCGTTGCGCGAGGCCTTGGGTGTCACCCGCAGCTCGAGCAGGGCGCCCGGTGCCGCGATATGGCCAAGCTCCGCCTTCGACATGGTCGTCTCCTGTCCCGCATATGCCGGGTACAAGAGGCCGGATCACGGCGAGGAAAGCAAGCGGTTGAATCCGGTGCGCCAAAGTCAGACATAGGAGCCGACAATCAAGGAGACGCGCATGCCCACCCCGAATCATGCGGCGCTGGAGTTCCTGCTGACCCGGCGGTCGCGCCCGGCCAAGACCCTGACCGGCCCCGCACCCGACCGCGACGCGCTGCAGCCGATTCTCACCGCCGCCGCCCGCACCCCGGATCACGGCAAGCTCGAGCCGTGGCGCTTCATCGTTCTCGAAGGCCCGGCGCTGACCCGCATCGCCGATGCAGCCGAGACCTTCGGAAGCGCGCAGGGGCGCGATGCGGACGCCATCCGCAAGGCCAGAAGCCAGTTCGCCGACAGCCCGCTCTGCGTGGCGGTCATCGAGTCGCCGAAGGAAAGCCCGAAGGTGCCGGTGCTCGAGCAGACCTATTCCGCCGGGGCCGCCTGCCTCGCGCTGCTGAACGCGGCGCTGGCGAGCGGCTGGGGCGCCAACTGGCTGACCGGCTGGCTGTCCGAGGACCGCGCCTTCGTCGAGGGCGAGCTGGGCCTGCTCCCGCACGAGCGGGTTGTCGGCTTCGTCCACATCGGCACCGAGACCAGCGCGCCGCCGGAGCGCCCCCGCCCCGATCTGGATGCGATCGTGAGCTGGGTCTCGGAATGATTCCGGCCTCGTTTCTCGCCGCCATCGGCCAGCTCGGCGACCGACGGTTCCAGTCGGTGCTGGCCAAGGGCGTCGGCCTCACCGTGGTGCTCTTCATCGCCTTCTACCTCGCCTTCGTCTGGATTGTCGGCTGGTTCCTCGGCGATAGCGTCACGCTGCCCTGGATCGGCACGGTAAGCTGGGTCGACGATGCGATCAGCTGGGGCGCGGTGCCGCTCATGCTGTTGCTGTCGGTGTTCCTGATGGTGCCCGTCGCCTCGGCGATCACCGGCATCTTCCTCGACGAGGTGGCACAGGCGGTCGAGGACCGGCACTACCCGGCGCTCGGGCCTGCCTCGGATCCGACGCTTATGGACAACATCCGGGACTCGCTCGGATTTCTCGGGGTGCTCATCGGCGCCAATATCGTCGCTCTGGTGCTCTACCTGATCTTCGCGCCACTCGCGCCGTTCATCTTCTGGGGGCTGAACGGCTACCTTCTTGGCCGCGAATACTTCACCCTCGCCGCGATCCGAAGGGTCGGCCGCGAGGGCGCCGCACGGCTCAGGAAGCGGCATTTCGTGACCGTCTGGATCGCGGGCGTGCTGATGGTGGTGCCGCTGACCATCCCGCTGGTGAACCTGCTGGTGCCGATCCTCGGGGCGGCGACCTTCACGCACCTGTTCCACCGGCTCGAAAACCGCCGCCGGCCGGCCTGAGCCCCGGCACACGGTCCCGAAAGCAGGTACGACGAACGGCGCGCGGGTCTCCCCTGCGCGCCGTTTTTCCGTTCGACCCGAGCCGTTGCGAGCCTCACTCGCCCGTCAGCGGCCCCATCCGGTTGAACGTCCAGCTGTCGATGTCGCGGATCGAGATCACGCCCGACAGGATGATCGACGCGATGATCGCCCATAGCACGACCGAGATGCCGGTGGTGATCAGCGCCTTCTTCTTGAGATTGTGCACCTCGGGGCTGCTCGCATGGGTGCCCTCGACGATCTCGCCGCGGTCGCCCTGCGTTTCCAGCCGGAACGGGATCACGACCAGGTAGGTCATGAACCAGATCACCGCGAAAAGCACGATTCCGGATGTGATTCCCATGCTAGCCTCCCTTCGGGTCCGCGCCTTCGCTCAGACCTGCTCCAGTTCCACGAGAGTGCCCTGAAAGTCCTTCGGATGCAAAAACAGCACCGGCTTGCCGTGGGCGCCGATCTTGGGCTCGCCGTCGCCCAGCACGCGCGCACCGCTGTCCTTGAGCCGGTCGCGAGCGGCGATGATGTCATCGACCTCGTAGCAGACATGGTGCATCCCGCCCGAGGGGTTCTTCTCGAGGAACGCGGCGATGGGCGAGCCTTCACCCAGCGGATACAGCAGTTCGATCTTGGTGTTGGGCAGCTCGATGAAGACAACGGTGACGCCGTGGTCGGGTTCGTCCTGCGGATCGCCGACGTTGGCTCCCAGCGCATCGCGATACTGCGCGATCGCGGCCCCGAGATCGGGGACGGCGATGGCGACGTGATTCAGACGGCCGATCATGGCATTCCTCCTGTCTGCAATGTCGTCCCGCTTATCGCCCGGGCCCGGGTATTTTCGCAAGATGCTGCGAGCGTTAACCGGCCGTTAGGCTCAACGGGCAATGAATCGGTCAGAGCCCAACGGAGGACAGAATGACCGACTCGGATGGACTGACCCAGATCCCGCGCCCCACCGCGACCCGCCCCCTGCTGGGGATGACGGTTCTGGTGGTCGAAGACAGCCGCTTCGCCTGCGATGCCATGCGCCTGCTGTGCCTGCGCAGCGGCGCGCGGATCCGCCGGGCAGACTGCCTGCAATCGGCGCGCCGCCATCTTGCGCTCTACCGTCCGACGGTCACGATCATCGACCTCGGCCTGCCCGACGGCTCGGGGGCCGAGCTGATTGCCGAGGTGTCGACCTCTCTGCCGCGCGTTGCCGTCGTGCTTGGCACCAGCGGTGACAGCTTCGCCGAGGATGTCGCCTATGCCGCTGGTGCCGATGGATTTTTTCCGAAGCCAGTGGAAAATCTCGCCACCTTCCAGAACACCATCATCTCGTGCCTGCCGCCCGAGCGGCAACCGCGCGGCCTGCGGCTGGTCTCGGAAGAACCGGTGCGCCCCGATCCGCTGGCCTATCGCGATGACATGGCCCATGCCGCCGACGTGCTTGGCGATGACGGCGACGAACGGATGCTCGACTACATTGCGCAGTTCCTGTTCGGGGTCGCCCATAGCGCCGGGGATCTCGCGCTCAGGACCGCCGCCGAGGGGCTTGCCGAAGCCCGCGCCGAAGGGCGGCCCACCAAGGCCGAGATCGCCCGCGTCGCCGGTCTCGTGCAGGACCGTCTCGCCGACCGCGTGGCGATCTGACGCAGCCTGCCTCAGAGCAGAAGACGCGGATCGGCGCCCAGTTCGACGCCCGGAAAGACATCCCGCTCGATCACCCCGCGATCGAGGCCGAACAGCCCGTTGATCAGCCAGCCCGCATGGGCGCGCAGGTCGCGCGTCGGCATCAGGTCGCGGCGCGCGTAAAGCGACGCCTCGTCGAGCCCCGGCCATTCGGCCACCACACGGCCGCCGCGAATGGCGCCGCCCGCAAGGACCATCGCCCCGCCGGTGCCGTGGTCGGTGCCGGAGGTGCCGTTAATGCTGGCGGTGCGGCCGAACTCCGTCATCGCCACGACGGCCGTTTTCTTCCAGACGTCGCCGCCCATGCTCTCGCGCAGGGTCAGGATCACGTCGGACAGCCCCCCGAGCGCCCCCTTGAGATGCCGCTCCTGGTGATCGTGCGTGTCCCACCCGTTGATCGAGAACGACGCGATGCGCGACTCGCGGCGCAACTGCGCGCCCACGAAGCCTGCCACCCGCACCTCTGCCGACTGGCCGCGCGTCGCGGTCAGCGCCTCGCCCATCATGCTATCGACCTCTTCCGGCCCCATGCCGCTTTCGACCGCGTCGCCGTCCGCCCCCGCAATCCGCAGGGCCTGACCAAGCGCTGCCGCAAAGGCAGGGTCGTCCTGCATCACCAGCTCGGCCAGCCGAACCGCCTGCGGGCTGAGACTCAGATCCGCCTCCGGCGTCCAGCGCGACACCGGCGCTTCACCGTTCAGGATCGGCAGCGCGTCGCGCCCCACCGCATAGGCGGTCTCGGTGCCGACCCCCGGGTAATGCTGCAACAGGCGGTTGAGCCAGCCGTCGCGGCTGAGCCCCCCGCTCAGATCCGTGATACCGGCCTCGAGCAGGTCCTGCCCGTCGAAATGGCTGCGCTTGTCGCGATAGGGGGTCGAGACCGCGTGAATGAACCCCAGCTCTCCCTGCCTCCAGAGCGGCAGCAACGGCCGCAGTGCCGGATGCATCGCGTAGAAACCATCGAGGTCCGCCGGGCCGTCCTCGGCGCCCAGATCGGGCCGACCGCGCAGAGCCGCCCAGGCCGGGTCGCCATAGGGTTGCACCGCGGCAAGCCCGTCCATTGCTCCGCGCAGGATGATGACCACCAGCCGGCTTTCTCCCGGCGCGGCGGCGAAAGTCACGGGCGTGACCAGCGGGCTCGCGGCGAGCGAGCAGCCGATGGCGGCGGAACGGGTCAGGAAGGCGCGTCGTGACAGGTCTCGGGCCATGGCTCACATCCTCTGGAAAGCGGGAGAGGCCAGCACCAGCCCCACCCCGTCGGCGCGGCTCTCGGCGGCCTTCGCGGCGAAATGCACCGCCGGCGTGGCGCGGTCTGCCAGCGCCTGTTTCACGAAGATCCGCGGGTCGGGCAGCTTGCCCGGCATCAGCACCTGCGGCATCGACACCGCCCATTGCAGCCGCGCGGCCAGCCCCTGCGGCGTAATCCAGGCGTCGTCGGCCTCCTCGAGGCCATCGGGGCCGTCGGGTCGTTCCCAGGCATGCCCCATGAGCACCATCGGCCGCTGGATCCGCTGCTTGAAGCGCCGTTCGTCGAGCCCCAGCAACAGCTTCGGCGGCATGGCAAGCGCGCGCAGCGCCGAGCTGACGAATTCGAAGGGCCGCTTCACGTTCGGCCGCTCGGTGCTCCAGGCGGCGGGGTGCGTCACCATCGCGCGATAGGCCTGCGTCAGGTCCATCTCGCTGTCGAGCAGCGCTGTCTCGATCGCCGTGACCAGCGCCGGATCCGGCGTGTCCGACACGAAATGCCGCGCCAGCTTCCGCGCGAGATGCCGCGCTGTCGCCGGGTGCCGCGCGATGTCCTCCAGCGCGTGCCAGATGTCGGTGAATTTCGCCGGATCGCCACCGTAGGTCTTGCCCAGCACCGTCTCGGCGCCCGGCTCGGCGTAGTCCCTGCGGAACTTGCGCCCCGCGGGCACCTGCATGGTAAGCCCGGTCAGCAGCTCCGCCAGCTCGCGCACGTCCGTCTGCGTGTAGGGACCGTCCGGCCCCATGGTGTGCAGTTCGAGGATCTCGCGCGCCAGGTTCTCGTTCAGGCCGGAGGCAGCGTCACGCTTCAGCGCGCGGGGCGAGTTCGGCCCCATCGAATTACGCTGGTCGAGGTAGATCACCATCATCGGATGCGTCACGGCGGCGATGAGCAGCGTCTCGAACTTCCCCGCCAGATGCGGACGGATCGCGCTTTCGACATAGGGAGACGCCCCCCGGCGCGTCAGCCCCGCCTTGCCGACCACGGTGAAATGATCGGCCCAGAACCCGGCCAGCCGCTCGCGGAAGGGGGTGGCGGTGGTCGTGCGCCGCGCCATCTGCTGCGCCATCCAGGTCATCTGCGCGATGCGCGCGTGCTTGTTGAGCACCCGGATCTGTTTGGTCGCCGCCTCCGCCTCGGGTGTGCCACGGGTCTTGCGGCGAATGCGCAGCTGCTCGTTGTAGTCGATCATACGCGCCATGAAGGTCTCGAAATCCTCGACCTCGTGCCGCTCGGCCGCCCCGTCCGGCGCGGTCAGGCTGCCGATCAGCGCCTCGGCATCCGCGGGCGGAGGGATATAGGGCGACAGGCCGCAGCCGAAGCGAATGTCGGCAAGAACGGGGTCGAAGGCGGGCATGGCGATCTCTTCTCCGGGGTCGACACCTGCATGATACGCGAATTGACGTGCCCGCACAGGGCCGGGCGCGCAGTCGTGATCGCTGCGCGAGAGCATCGGCAGAGGAACGCTCAGTCGGCCTCAGAGCAGAACGAGCAACAGCACGCCGCAGAGCACCATGGTTCGGCGGTAGAGCCGCAGCCCGCGGCTGAGCGCGTCAGGTCCCGCATCCTCGCCCGCGGCATTCACCCAGGGCTCGTCGGCGACCACGTCGCCATAGACCCGGGGGCCGGACAGCCGCACCGACAGCGCGCCCGCCAGCGCCGCCTCGGGCCAGCCGGCGTTTGGCGACCGGTGGTGGGCCGCGTCGCGGCGCATCACCCGCAGCGCGGCGCGGGGCCGCCCCGAGGCCAGAGCGAAGAGCAGCCCTGTCAGCCGCGCCGGCACGAGGTTCACGAGATCGTCGAGCCGCGCGGCGGCCTTTCCGAAATCCTCGTAGCGCGCGTTGCGATGGCCGATCATCGAATCCATGGTGTTGATCGCCTTGTAGGCCACGAGCCCCGGCAGACCCCCGATCACGCCCCAGAACAGCGGCGCGACGATGCCGTCCGAAGTGTTCTCGGCAAGGCTCTCGAGCGCCGCCCGCGCGATCCCCGACCGGTCGAGCCGCACCGGGTCGCGCCCGACGATCTTCGCCACCGCCCGGCGGGCCGCGCCGATGTCACCCTCGGCCAGCGGGCGGGCAACGTCTGCCACGTGGTCACGCATCGAGCGCACCGCGAGGAATGGCCATGCCAGCAGACCGCCAAGCAGCGCCCCGGCCAGCCCATCCGGCAGCGCGTTTTGCAGTATCATCGCGGGCACCACAGACGCCAGCAGCACGAGCACCACGGTGACCGCTCCCATGCTGCGCCGGCGCTGCGGGTCGCCATCGTTCAGCCGCGCCTCGAGGCCCGAGATCAGCGCTCCGATCCACACGACGGGATGCGAGATGCGCTCGAACAACGCGCGCGGCCAGCCGAAAAGGCTGTCGATCAGGAAGGCGACAAGGATCATGCCTGCGCTGCCCTCCCGGGGCCGGGCCAGTTGCATCCGATCACCGAAAATCCGCCCTCGAAACAGCGCAGACGGGTCACCGACAGCGGCGCAACCTCGAAGCCGAGGCCCGCCGACGGCTCGCCAAGCGCCATCCCCAGCGCCGTGCGCACGGTTCCGGCGTGGGCCACGACCACGACCGGTCCGCCGGTGCGCACCTGCGCCGCAAGCGCCTCCAGCGTGGGCCCCACACGGGCCACCATGTCGAGAAAGCTCTCGCCGCCGGGCGGGCATCTCCGCGCAAGCGCATCACGCGGCAAGGGGCCGAGGTCGGGAAGCGCCGCGAACGGCAGACCGTCTTCCTCGCCGAAATCCTGCTCCCACAGGGTCGCGTCGAGGCGCGCCTCGCAGCCCGGAAACAGCACGCGGGCGGTTTCGACGCAGCGCGAAGCGGGGCTCGCAACCACATCCGTGCACCCGGCCAGCCATGCCCGCAGGGGCGCGAGCGCGGCCGCATCGGGCAGGCGCGCGGGCACGTCGGTACGACCGCACAGCCGCCCGCCGTGGTCGGCCGGGGCGTGGCGGATCAGCACGAGTTCGTCGGTGTCGGGCGGGGTCATCCGGTCTTCCCAAATCAGGCGGAACCTGCTTTGTCACGACGCCATGGGAAAGTCGATCCTCATCACCGGCGGTGTCCGGTCCGGCAAGAGCCGCCACGCCGAAGAGCGCACGCTCGTGCTTGGACAACCGGCGATCTACATCGCCACCGCCGAGGCGCATGACGCCGAAATGGCCGACCGCATCGCCCGCCACCAGGCGCGGCGCGGGCCGGAATGGCGCACCATCGGCGCCCCTCTCGACCTGCTCGGCGCGCTTCGCGACACCGACAGCGACGGCGCGCCCCGGCTGGTCGACTGCCTGACGCTCTGGCTCAGCAACCTGATGCTCTCGGGGCAGGACTGGGAGGCCGCGTCCGACGCGCTTGCCGCCGCCCTCCCCGACCTGCGCGCGCCGGTGGTCTTCGTGACCAACGAGGTCGGCGCCGGGATCGTCCCCGAGAACGCCCTGGCCCGCGCCTTTCGCGACGCGGCGGGCCTGGTGAACCAGAAGGTCGCCACCGCGAGCGACGAACTCTGGCTCTGCGTCGCGGGCCATCCCCTCAAGGTGAAATGACATGACCGATACGCTGCCGCTTGCCTCGCTCGACTCCGTGACCGCCCTTTCGCTGCCCTGTTTCGACGACACCGCCGCTGAAGCCGCCCGCGCGCGGCAGCTCGACCTGACCAAGCCCCCGGGGTCGCTGGGTCGACTCGAGGATCTGGCGGTGTTCCTGGCCGGCTGGCAGGGCCGCGTGCGGCCCGCGATCGACCATGCGCAGGCGCTGGTCTTCGCCGGAAACCACGGCATCTGTGCACAGGGCGTGAACCCCTTCCCGCAGGCGGTGACCGCGCAGATGGTTGCCAACTTCGAGGCGGGCGGCGCCGCCATCAACCAACTCTGCGCGCTGAACGGCGCGGCGCTTTCGGTCGTTCCGCTGGAGCTCGACCGACCGACGCGGGATTTCACCGACGGCCCTGCGATGGACGAGGCCGAGACCCTTGCCGCGATGCAGGCCGGTGCGGCGGCGGTCGCCCCGGAGGCCGACGTGCTGATCCTCGGCGAGATGGGCATCGGCAACTCCACGGTGGCGGCGGCGCTGGCGCACGCGGTCTTCGGCGGCGAGGCGCGCGGCTGGGTCGGGCGCGGCACCGGCTCGGACACCCCCGCCATCGCGCACAAGGCCGAGGTGGTCGCGCACGGTGTCGCCCGTCACGCGGGCTCCAGCGGTCTTGGCTGGCTCTCCGCCGTCGGCGGGCGCGAACAGGCGGCGATCTGCGGCGCGGTGCTTGCGGCGCGGCTGCGGCGCATCCCGGTATTGCTCGACGGTTTCATCTGCACCGCCTCGGTGGCGCCGCTCTGGGCCGCCGACCCGGCCCTGCTCGACCACTGCCTGATCGGCCACGCGAGCGCCGAGCCGGGCCATCGCGGCATGACCGAGGCCATGGACAAGCGTCCGATCCTCGATCTCGGCATGGCGCTCGGCGAGGGCTCGGGCGCGGCGCTGGCGCTTGGCGTGCTGCGCGGCGCGCTGGCCTGCCACAACGGCATGGCAACCTTCGCCGAGGCCGGGGTCTCGGGCGGGTGAGCGCCGCGCGCCGCATCCGCGAGGCGCGGCTGGCGCTGATGATGCTCACGCGGCTGCCCGCCGGTCGCTTCGACGGCGATCCGCCCGCGATGTCCGAGGCCCGCTGGGCGCTGCCGCTGGCGGGGTTGCCGGTTGCGCTGATCGGCTGGGCGGTGCTGGCAGGCAGCGCGGCGCTCGGGATGTCGGAATTGGTCGCGGGGCTGCTTGCGCTTGCGGCCATGGTGCTCGCGACCGGCGGGCTGCATTTCGACGGGCTTGCGGATTTCGTCGACGGCATGGGCGGACGCGACCGCGCACAGCGGCTCGAGATCATGCGCGACAGCCGCGTCGGCAGCTACGGCGCGCTCGCGCTGATCCTCGCGGCGGGCCTCGGCGCGGCGGCACTCGCCGGACTGCCGGTCTCGGCCCATGGCGGTGCCGCGCTGGCGCTGGCCGCCGTGGGCAGCCGGCTGGCCATGCTGGTGGTGCTCGACCGCCTGCCCCCGGCCCGCGCGGATGGTCTGGGCCGCAGTGCATCCGGCCGGGCATCCGGCCCCGGTGCATGGCTGCCGGGCACGCTCCTCGCCACCCTGCTTTGCCTGCCGCTCGGGCTGGCGGGGTTGCTGGCGCTGGCGGTCATGGCCCTTTCGGCGCTGATCGTGGCAGGACGCGCCCGCGCGCGCCTTGGCGGTCAGACCGGCGACGTGCTGGGCGCCGTGCAGCTTTGCGCCGAGATCGCGGGCTGGATCACCCTTGGGGCGGCGCTTGCCTAGCCTGCGGAGGGCCGCCACGCGCTCCCGTTTCCGTGTCGTCGCATGCTTCCAATGGTGACGCGCGACTGCCCGACGCTATAGTTCAGGACAAGGCAGGACAAGGAAACCAAGACAATGAACGATCCACGCCATTCGATCTTCCGCGATGCAGGCCGCGACCGCGAGACCGCGGAACAGATCCCCGACACGCCGCAGACGCGGGCGCCGTCCTACCGGCTCGCCTTTGCCGACGAGTCCTTTCTCTGCCGCGAGGAGCTGCGCCCGGTGCGGCTGCAGCTCGAACTGCTGAAACCGCAGCTCATCCTCGATGAGCGGCAGATCGACTCGACCGTCGTGCTGTTCGGCGGCGCCCGCATCCCCTCCCCCGCCGAGAAGGCCGGTGCGCGGACGCAGACGCTCGCGGAGCTGTCGCACTTCTACGAAGAGGCCCGGATCTTCGCGCAGAAGATGACCGAGAAGTCGATCGAGACGGGCAACCGCGAGTTCGTCATCGCCACCGGCGGCGGGCCAGGCGTGATGGAAGCAGGAAACCTCGGCGCCGAACAGGCCGGCGGGGTGTCGATCGGGCTCAACATCGTTCTGCCGCACGAGCAGGCGCCGAACGAGCATGTCACGCCGGACCTGTGCTTCAACTTTCATTACTTCGCGATCCGCAAGATGCACTTCCTGATGCGCGCCCGCGCGATCTGCGTCTTCCCGGGCGGCTTCGGCACGCTCGACGAGATGTTCGAGGCGCTTACCCTGATCCAGACCGGACGGATGGAGCGGGTGCCCTTTTTGCTCTTCGGCCGCAGCTTCTGGGAGACCATCATCAACTGGAAGGCGCTGGAGGACGCGGGCACCATCAGCCCCGAGGACCTCGACCTGTTCCGCTTCGTGGAAAGCGCCGACGAGGCGGCGGCGATCATCGAGGAATGGGGTCCGGCACCGGCGCGTGACGACATCCCCGGGCGCTGAGGCTCCCTCGGCCAGTCGCAGGAGACGATCCATCAAAATGCAAAAAGGGCGGCCCGAGGCTGCCCTTTTTTCGTCCGGTCATTCGTGAGGGGCGAAGCCCCCGAAGCCGGGGTTCAGAGCCGTTTCGCTTCGGTCGCCTCGGCATCCTTCTCGCCGTGCTCGACCCAGCGGGCAATGATGCCATGCGCCATGTCCTCGTCGGTGGCGGCGATGGCGTTGCGCAGGTCCTTCATGGCGGTGGCGATCTCGAACTCCGACAGGTAGCTCTCCTGCGCGCGCAGGATCTTGTGGTGCGGCGTGGTCAGCATGTCGGAGGAGATCAGAAGCTCTTCGTGCAGCTTCTCGCCCTTGCGCAGGCCGGTGATCTTGATCTCGATGTCGCCGTCGGGGTGGTCGCCGTCCTTGACCGTGTAGCCGGCCCCCTCGATCATCTGGCGGGCCAGCTTGCGGATCGGCACCGGCTCGCCCATGTCGAGCACGAAGACGTCGCCGCCCCGGGCAAAGGATCCGGCGAGCAGCACCAGCCGTGCAGCTTCCGAGATGGTCATGAAATAGCGCGTGACCTTGGGATCGGTCAGCGTGACGGGCCCGCCGCGCGCGATCTGCTCCTCGAAGAGCGGGATGACCGAGCCGGACGAGCCAAGGACATTCCCGAAGCGGACCATCGAGAAGCGGGTGCCGGTGCTGCGGGTCGCGAGATCCTGCACCACCAGTTCGGCCAGCCGTTTCGAGGCGCCCATGACGTTGGTCGGGCGCACGGCCTTGTCCGAGGACACGAGGATGAAGCGCTCGACCCCGGCCTCGCGGGCGACCTCGGCGAGGATCTTGGTGCCGATGACGTTGTTGTTCAGGCCCGACAGCACGTTGCATTCGACCAGCGGCAGGTGCTTGTAGGCGGCCGCGTGCAGCACCACCTCGATGCGATGCTCCGCCATGATGCGGGCCATCAGCGTCTCGTCGAGCACCGAGCCAAGCACCGGCACGATGGTCATGCCGCTGCCCCGGGTCAGGTCGCGCAGTTCCTTGTCGATGTTGTAGAGGCCGAGCTCGGAGTGATCGACCAGAACGACGCACTCGGGCTTGCAGGCGATGAGCTGGCGGCAAAGCTCCGAGCCGATCGAACCGCCTGCACCGGTGATGACGATGCGGCGGCCGGTATAGGCGTGGCTCACGCCCGGGAGTTCGGACTCCAGCCGGTTGCGGCCGAGAAGGTCATCGAGCGACACCGGCGAGACGCGCTTTTTCAGTTCGCCCTCTCCCACCAGTTCGGCGAAGGACGGCAGCGCGTGCACCTCGCAGCCGATCTGGCGCAGGCGATGCGCGATGCGGGCCAGTTGCGGCTGGCTGATCGACGGCATGGCCAGCACCACGCGTTCGATGCCCTTGCGCGCAATCAACTCCTTGACCGCCGAGGGGGCATGGACCCGCAGGCCGGCGACGACCTGGCTCTGCAGCGTCGGGTTGTCGTCGATGAAAGCCACCGGCTCGATGGCGTTGTCGTGCCTCAGGGCCACGGCAAGCTGCTGCCCGGTCTGGCCGGCGCCGTAGATCAGCACCCGCATCCGGTTCATGCCACGACGGTAGATCTCGAGCGTGGCGTAGCGCAGCAGGAAGCGCCATGAGACGCAGAGCACCAGAAGCAGCAGCGAGAAGTTGAAGTAGATCGCGTGCGAGAGGGGTGGAACCACCATCCCGTTCAACGCCACGCCGCCCAGGCCGCAAATTGCCGCGAAGGCGGCGGTGCGGGTGATGCCGCGGGCATCATAGGCGTTAAGCGTGAATTTCGGCAGTCCCAGCTGCCACGAGGCGACGCCTCCCATGACCACGAGAGAGAGCACGAGGAGCGTGAGGCGAATCGTGTCGGGATGGGTCGCGTGGGTCGCTGCGTTCAAGGTCAGCGCCGAGATCATCGCGACCGCGATCATTCCCGCGTCTGTCAGCATGAAGAGGAACTGTTTCTGCGTCCGCGTCAAAGACGTGACGATCTTGTAGAGCATGTATTCCGTCCTCCACGAACGCAGTCCGCTTCTTCGTGCTAAAATGGCGTCTGATGCCAGAGAAGATCGCTTGACGTCACCGGCACATGACGTGTCTCAACTGCCTAACGGGTGATCAAATTCACGTTCCATCTAGGCGAATGCCCAATACCTAGACAAGTATGGAATTTCTGCATCTGCGAGAATGGGCAGGTTTTCACCGATCACGCGCGATACGTGATGCCGTTTTCGCCATTTCACGATGTGCTTACCTCGCGTAGCGGAAACACCAGCCGGCGAACTCGCGCTCTGCGGGAACGATTCGTCGCTACGGTGCGTATCCTCCCGGCAAGCCCCTTTCACTGAGGCGGACCATACGGTAAGACCCGCGCTAATCTGGCGCGCCGCGGAACGCCGTGCGCGCATCGCAAACGAAGGAGACCCGAATGGGCTACAAGGTCGTTGTCGCCGGCGCCACGGGAAACGTGGGCCGTGAAATGCTGAACATCCTCGCCGAACGCGAGTTTCCTGTCGACGAAATCGCGGCGCTGGCATCGCGCCGCTCGCTCGGCACGGAAGTGAGCTTTGGCGACAAGACGCTCAAGACCCAGGATCTCGCCACGTTCGACTTCAGCGGCTGGGACATCGCTCTGTTCGCGATCGGCTCGGACGCCACGAAGGAGTTCGCTCCCAAGGCGGCCGCCGCCGGCTGCGTGGTGATCGACAACTCGTCGCTCTACCGCTACGATCCGGACGTTCCGCTGGTCGTGCCGGAAGTGAATGCCGACGCGGTTCTGGGCTATTCCAAGAAGAACATCATCGCCAACCCGAACTGCTCGACCGCGCAGATGGTCGTCGCGCTGAAGCCGCTGCACGACCGCGCCAAGATCAAGCGCGTCGTGGTCTCGACCTACCAGTCGGTCTCGGGCTCGGGCAAGGAAGGCATGGACGAGCTGTGGGACCAGACCAAGTCGGTCTACAACCCCACCGACGAGGTGCCGCCGAAGAAGTATCCCAAGCAGATCGCCTTCAACGTGATCCCGCATATCGACGTCTTCATGGAAGACGGCTCCACCAAGGAAGAGTGGAAGATGGTCGCGGAGACGAAGAAGATCATCGACCCGTCGATCAAGCTCACCGCCACCTGCGTGCGCGTGCCGGTCTTCGTCGGCCACGCCGAGGCGATCAACATCGAGACCGAGGACTTCCTCGATGAAGACGAGGCCCGCGACATCCTGCGCGAGGCCCCCGGCATCATGGTCGTCGACAAGCGCGAGGACGGTGGCTACATCACGCCGGTCGAATGCGTCGGCGATTTCGCCACCTTCATCAGCCGCATCCGTCAGGATTCGACGATCGACAACGGCCTGAACTTCTGGTGCGTGTCGGACAACCTGCGCAAGGGCGCCGCGCTCAACGCCGTGCAGATCGCCGAGGCGCTCGGCCAGAAGGTGCTCAAGAAGGGCTGAGCCTTTCGCGGCAGAAGACGACATTGCCAGTCATCCACAACGGGGCCCGCACGGGCCCCGTTTTCCGTTTCCGGCAGGGTCGGCACCGAAGCCACCCTATTCCAAGGGATAGGGGCCCCTGCCCCTCTGACACCGGCCGGCTATCCCTCAGGTCGCTCGCGCGGGGTCGGGGCATCGGTTAGAAAGGATCCATCGGCGGCGGCAGAAGGCACCGCGACACGGCCAGAAGGGCACGACACCTGACAAGGAGCCCCGACATGACCACTGCTGTCCTCATCGAACGCGCCCGCGGCCGCCGTCTCGAAGCTCTCACCGCCCACAGCCTGCTGCTTTGCAGGCGCCAGGAGCGCCCCCAGATCAGCACCGTCGACCGCGTTCTTCGCTATCTCGGCCTCTGAGCCACATCAAAGCTCTCTCTCTCGGCGATCCGCTTGCGGATCACCGGCGTGGCGCCGGTCTCCGACCTTGCATCCCCGTCTCTCTCAATCTCTCTCCCGGGGATGCACCGCTCACGGAGACCGGCCGCCTCGGCGCTGCCCTTGGCAGCGCAGCGTGTTGTGACCGGAAAGCCGCGCTCGCGAATGTAATGAATCCTTCGCCAAATTCGCGCCCAATTCGAAATGCATCGTCATCGAACAGGCAAGGAGAGCGAAGATGCATTTCCAGATACAGACGGGCACCGCAGGTGACGGTGCCACGACCCTGCCCCCGCCGCTCGATTGCGAAACCGCAGCGCTGATCCGGCAGGTCCTGCTTCCGATCTTCGATACCGCGCCCGATTGGCAGAGCCTGTCGCGCGCGCTGAGCCGCAAGGGCTACAGCGTCGGCTTCCGCCAGGGACGCATGGTGATCCTGGATAATACGACCGGCTCGGCGCTCTGCACCGGCCGGGATGGGGGCACCCCGCTGCGCACGCTGGCGCAGCGCCTCGGGCGCCCCGCGCTGAAGCTTCACCGCGACGGGCGCTCGGCAGAGCTGGCCCATCGCGAGTAAGGCTCAGAGCTCGACGAAACCGCCGGCCTTGGGGTCATAGGCTTCGAGCCCGCCCTTGCCGATCTCGTGCCAGAGACCGTGCAGCGTGAGCTCGTCGTTCTCGACCGCCTCGCGCACGAAGGGGAAGGTCATCAGGTTCTCGAGCGAGGTCAGCACGGCCTGGTGCTCGAGCGCCTTCGAGATCCGGTCCTCGGGGAGATCCTTCACCTTCTCGTAGCCGGGGCGCAGGATGTCCATCCAGCGGCCGACGAAGCTGGTCTTCTCCTCGAGCGCCGGTGCGCGCCCCGAACACATCTCGAGACAGCCCTTCACGCCACCGCAGCTCGAGTGGCCCATCACGATGACATGGGCGACTTTCAGCGAGGTCACGGCGAATTCGACCGCCGCCGAGGTGCCGTGGTGATCGCCATCGGGCTCGTAGGGCGGAACGAGGTTCGCGATGTTGCGGTGAATGAAGAATTCCCCGGTGTCCGCACCGAAGATCGAGGTCACGTGCACCCGGCTGTCGCAGCAGGAAATCACCATCGCCCGCGGATGCTGGCCCTCGGTCGAAAGGCGCCTGAACCAGGCATGGTTTTCGGCATAGCTCGTCGCCTTCCAGCCATGGAAACGCTGGACAAGGTAGCTCGGAAGCGGTTTGGCGGCCTCCATCACGTTCTCCTCTTCGCAACACGATGTCGCACGGGCAATACGCCGTATTCGCCGGGAATTCGAGAGAATAAATGTGACCTGTCTCACCTTTTGGAAACTCCCGCGCCGTATCCAGCCGCCTCGTGGGGTCGTGAGCAAGGATTGGACGCAGCGGTGGAACAGGTCTCAGTGCTTTCCCCCGTCGAAAAGGCGGGGCTCGACCCCGAGCGCCTCGAAGGGCTCTTTGCCCGGGTCGGCACTCGGGCCGGGGAAAACATGGTGTGCCGGGCGATGGAGGAACTCGCCTACCGGCTCGGGCGCGCCGACAGCCATCATGAAAGCGGCGAATACGCCGAGATGCGAAAATGCACCCGCGCGCTTGGCGCCATCGCCGAGCAGATCGGCATGAGCGGGCTCAGCCGGATCGCCGGGGACGTGGTGCAATGCATCGACGACGGCGACCCGGTCGCACTCGCTGCCACGCTCGCGCGAATGGCACGCATGGGCGAACGCTCGCTCTATGCCATATGGGACATGCAGGACCTCTCGGTCTGAGTGGCAGCGGCCGGGCCCTTGCAGGCGCCGCCTGCTACGCTAGGCTCCGGCCGAAGTCTCACAAGCCAGAGGGTCCCCCATGCCGTACCGTTTTGCCGATTCTTCCGCCGAGGCGGTGCCGCTGCACGTGATCGCCGCCGATGCGCTGGGTGGCTGGCTTGGCGACCAGTCGGAGCGCACCCGCGCCTGGGTCGCCGCGACCGGCTTCCAGGGCGCGATCGGCGAGGCGCTGCTGCTGCCCGGCGACGACGGCACCCCAGAGGCGGCACTGATCGGCTACGGCACCCCGGCGGCCCGCAAGCGAGGGCGCTTCGCACTGGCGGCTGGCGTCGGCAAGCTGGGCACCGCCACCTACCGCATCGCCTCCGGCCTGCCCGATGAGGCCGCCGCCGAGGAAGCGCTCGGCTGGCTGCTTTCGGGCTATGCCTTCACCCGCTACGCCGGGACAGCGCCGCAGATCGCACAGCTCGTGGCCCCCGAGGGCGTCGATGCCGCCCGCATCGAGATCCTCGCCGAGGCCGAGGCGCTGACCCGCGACCTCGTGAACGCGCCCGCCTCGGACATGGGCCCGGAAGAGCTGGAGGGCGCGGCGCGCGACCTCGCACAGACGTTCTCGGCCAGCATCAGCGTCACCTCGGGCGCCGAGCTCGAGAGCGGCTTTCCGATGATCCACGCCGTCGGCCGCGCCAGCCCGCGCGCGCCTCGGCTCATCGACATGCGCTGGGGCGACAGCGGCCCGGCCCTGACGCTGGTCGGCAAGGGCGTCTGCTTCGACACCGGCGGGCTCAACCTCAAGCCGGGCAGCTCGATGGGGCTGATGAAAAAGGACATGGGCGGTGCCGCGAACGTGCTGGGGCTCGCCCACGCGATCATGGCGCTGAAGCTGCCCGTCCGGCTGCGGGTGCTGATCCCGGCGGTCGAGAACTCGGTGGCAGGCGACAGCTTCCGCCCGCAGGACATCCTGCACTCGCGCAAGGGGCTGACAGTCGAGATCAACAACACCGACGCCGAGGGCCGCCTTGTCCTTGCCGACGCGCTGGCGCTGGCCGACGAGGAGACGCCGGACCTCATCGTCTCGATGGCGACGCTGACCGGCGCGGCGCGGGTGGCCGTGGGGCCGGATCTCGCGCCGTTCTACACCGACGACGAGCCGCTGGCGGCAGCGCTCTCCTCTGCGGGCACCGCGCAGGCGGACCCGCTGTGGCGGATGCCCTTCTGGGAGCCCTACGAGGCGAAGATCGAGCCGGGCATCGCCGATCTCGACAACGCGCCGGCGGGAGGCATGGCGGGCTCGATCACCGCCGCGCTCTTCCTGCGCCGCTTCGTGACCGACAGCCCGCGCTACGCCCATTTCGACATCTACGCATGGAACCCGGCGCCCCTGCCGGCCCGCACCAAAGGCGGCATCGCCCAGGGCCCACGCGCAATCCTCGCCGCGTTGCCCGAGGCGCTGAAGCTGTGACCGACCGTCGCCGCACACCCGCCAGCGACCGCGTGGTCACCCGCGCCCGCGCCGGTGACTTTCCCTCGCTGACGCCCGTCGATCCGCTGCCCTGCTACGTGGCGCGGCCGGTCGCCGACCTCATGGCGGCCCCCGGCGGCAGGCGTGACCGCCAGCTGCGCTACGGGGACGCCTTCGAGCTGCTCGAGCGGCGCAACGGCTTTGCCTTCGGTATCGCGCCCGCTGCCGATTACGCCGGCTGGCTGCCCGAGGATGCCCTGCGCTCTGCCGACGCGCGCCCGGCGCCCCGCCACCGGGTGGCGGTGCGGCAGACGCATGTCTACGCCGAACCGAACCTCAAGACGCCCGAGATCATGGCGCTGAGCCACCTGTCCGGGGTTCACGCCGGCCGGCAGGAGGACCGGTTCACCGAGACCGAAATCGGCTGGGTTCCGACCGCGCATCTCTCGGACGCGCAGGCCGGCGACCCGGTCACCGTGGCGGCGCTCTACCTTGGCACGCCCTACCTCTGGGGCGGCAATTCCGGCTTCGGGATCGACTGTTCGGGGCTCGTGCAGGCCGGGCTCGCCGCCTGCGGAACCTTCTGTCCCGGAGACAGCGACCAGCAGGAGGCCGAGCTGGGCGAGACCCTGCCCGATGGCACCCCGCCCGAACGGGGCGACCTGCTGTTCTGGAAAGGGCACGTGGCCTGGGTGTCGGACCCCGAGACGATTCTGCACGCGAACGCGCATCACATGGCGGTCGCCTACGAGCCGCTTGAGGCCGCCATCGCGCGGATCGTGGCGCAGGGCGACGGGCCGGTCACCCGTCACGCGCGGCTGCGGTAGGCACGGGGCGGGCGGCTCAGCGCCGCCCCTCGCGCAGCCATGCCCCCACGATGAAGCCCGCCGCCAGCAGCAGCGTCAGCCATGCCGGCAGAAGCGGGATCTGCCGCACGTCCATCGTCTCGAACGCATCACGCGGCGTGATACCGACCCAGCCGCGGCCTGCGGCCGGCCGACCCGCGCTTACCGCTCGGATGCTGGGCACGCCGTCGCGCAGCGGCATGACCCCGCCCCGCATCGTGTCGATCACCGGCTCGAGCGCGTCGCCGCTGGCGATGGTCCGCTCGAACTCCTTCGGCGCCGCCGGACCCAGCCCGATGACCGCGTCCTGTTCGCCCTCGGACAGGCGGTAAAGGCCGATCTCGGGACCCTCGTAGAGCGCCTCGAACCGACCGGGCGAGACCTCTTCAAGCGGGACCTCCTCGGTCTCGCCGTCGGGCCGCGTGACCGTGACCGCGCCGACACTCTCGTCGAGCGAGCGGCGGATGATCCGCATGGTCTGGCCGGTCGCCTCGGCCCAGAGCGCCTCTTCCTCGAGCTCGGGCTCCTTCATCATCCAGTGCGCCAGCCGTCGCAGCAGGTCGAGCTGCGGGCCGCCGCCCTCGTAGCCGCGCGACCACAGCCACGCCTGGTCCGAGGCCAGCAGCGCCACGCGCCCCTCGCCCACGCGGTCGAGGATGAGCAGCGGCTTGTCGTCGACGCCGGACATGACCACGTCGCCCTCGAGCGGATCCACCTCGATCTGGCGCAGCCAGCGGCCCCAGCTTTCCTCGCCGGTGAGGCCAGCGGTGACGGGATGCCGGTCGCCGAGGTCGGTGACCTGCGGGCGGTAGCCCTGGTCGATCACCCGCGCGGTGGGCTCGGCAGGCAGGATCTCGGACAGCGGAGAGCGGTAGATGGAATCCGCGCTGGCAAAGTCGGGCCCTGCCGCGACCAGAACCGCGCCGCCCTGCTCGACGTAATTGCGCACGTTGTCGAGATAGATTGCCGGCAGGATGCCGCGCCGCTTGTAGCGGTCGAAGATGATGAGGTCGAAATCCTCGATCTTCTCCAGGAACAGCTCGCGCGTCGGGAAGGCGATGAGCGACAGCTCGGTCACCGGAACGCCGTCCTGCTTCTCGGGCGGCCGCAGGATGGTGAAATGCACGAGATCGACCGAGCTGTCGGACTTCAGCAAATTGCGCCACGTCCGCCCGCCCGCGTGCGGCTCGCCCGACACCAGCAGCACCCGCAGCCGGTCGCGCACGCCGTTGATCTGCACCAGCGCCGCGTTGTTGCGGTCGGTCAGCTCGCCCTCGGCCTCGGGTGTCGAGAAACGGATCACGTTGAGCCCGCCGTGCGGCAATTCGATCGGCAGGTCCACGTCCTCGCCCACGGGGATGGTGAAATCCTGCGGCTCGCCGCCGTCGACCGAGATCTGCAGCGGCGCATTGCGCGTGCCGGGAGCGGCGCCGTCATCCTCGACCCGCAGGGTCAGCGTGACCGGCTCGCCGAGGATGGCGAAGGCCGGGGCGTTCTTCACAACGAGGCGGCGGTCCCAGTCGTCTTCCTGCCCGGTCATCAGCAGGTGCATCGGCGCGGGCAGGCTCGGCGCCCGGTCGAGATCGTGCAGCCGACCATCGGACAGCAGGAACACCCCCGCGATGCGGCCGCGCGGTTCTTCGGCCATGGCCGAGGACAGCGCCGTCATCAGCTGCGTGCCGCTGTCACCCTCACCATCGCCGACCTCGATCCGGCGGATCTCGGTGTTGGGGCGCGCCTCAAGCCGCGCCTCGAGCGTCTCGGCGGCATCCTCGGTGACCTGCAGGCGGTCGGCAAGCCGCTGCGAGGCGCTCTTGTCGACCACCATCAGGACGATGTCGGACAGCGGCGCGCGGTCTTCCTCCTGGAACGACGGCTGGGCGAGGGCCGCCACCAGCACGACGCCCGCAAGGAAGCGCAGCGGCCAGCCGGTGAGCCCGCGCCAGAGCGCCAGCGCCGCCCCCAGAAGGGCCAGCACACCCAGCGCGATGATCGCGGGCCAGGGCAGCAGCGGGTCGAAGACGATCTGTCCGGTCATTGGCCCAGCCTGTCGAGCAACGCAGGCACATGGACCTGTTCGGATTTGTAGTTCCCTGTCAGCACGTGCATCACCAGGTTGACCCCGAAGCGGTAGGCGATCTCGCGCTGGCGCTCACCGGCAAAGCCCGAGCCGATGCGCACCAGCGGGTTGCCCCGCTCGTCCATCGCCCAGGCGGCGGCCCAGTCGTTGCCGCCGATCACCACGGGGGTCACGTTGTCGTTGAGATTGCGGAACGGCATTCCCTCGACCTGCTCGGCATCCGGCGGCGCGGCCTCGACCCAGACGTCGCGGCTGGTGTAGCGGCCCGGGAAGTCCTGCAGCAGGTAGAAGGTGCGGGTCAGGACATGGTCCTGCGGCACCGGCTCGAGGGGCGGAATATCCAACGGCGCCGCGAGATCGCGCAGCTTGCGCCCCTCGGGCGAGGCCGTGCCATAGCCCGCCACGTCGGCGTCGCGCGTGTCGAACAGGATCATGCCGCCCGAGCGGAGATACTCGTTGAGCTTGGCATAGGCCGCGTCCGACGGCATCGGCTGGCTCGGGGTCACCGGCCAGTAGAGCATCGGGAAAAACGCCAGTTCGTCGGTCTCGAGGTCCACGCCCACCGCGTCGGCGGGCTCGACCGAGGTGCGGAAGAACAGCGTTTCCGACAGCCCGCGCAGACCCGCCTCGGCAAGGTCGTCGAGCTCGCGGTCGCCGGTCAGCACATGCGCCAGCGTCACCTCGGACGCGGCAAGGATGGCGGCGGCATCGTCGCCCCGCACCTCTTCGCCCTGACCCTCTTCGGCCTCGGGGGCGGCCTGATCCCCCTGCGCGCCCTGCGCCCGCACGTCCGTCGGCACGGCACCGAGCGCCAGCGCGGCGATCAGCACGGCGGCGGTGGCGCCCCCCTTGGCCCGCGCACCACCCAGCCGGCCCGAGAGCGCCAGCGAGGCGATCACGTCCGCCAGCAGAAGCGCCACGGCGAGCGCCAGCAGCCAGCCCGCAAGCGGCGTTTCCTGCGGCCGCGACAGCCCCTCGACGGTGATGCGCTCGGGCCAGACGGCCGGTTCGAGCACCGTGTCGGCGGTCACGACGTTGCGCGCAAGGCTGCGGTCCTCGCCCTGGTAAAGGCCGGGCTGAAGCTCGGGACCGAGCGGCTCGGCGAGCAGATCCTCGCCGGCGACGCCCGGCAGGTTGCCGGCGTCGACCACGCGGCCGAACCCGTCGAGCACCCGGATCGGCTGCCAGACCGTGCCAGCCAGATCCTCGGGCGCTGGCGAGGCGGGCATCGACGACACGGCGAGCCGTTCGAGCATCTGCACGAAGAGCCCCGACAGCGGCAACGACGACCACTCGGCGTTGGCGGTCACGTGAAACAGCACCACCTGCCCCTGCCCCACCCGCTTGCGGGTGACGAGCGGCGTGCCGTCGGTGAGCTGGGCGATCACGCGGCTGGCGAGGGTCGGGTCGGGCTGCGCCATCACCTGCGAGGTCACGGTCACGTCTTCGGGAATCTCGAGCCCGTAGAAGGGGCTGTCCTCGGTGAAGGGCGCCAATGCCTTCGGTTCACCCCAGCTCATCGCGCCGCCGACGCTGCGTCCACCTGCGCGCAGACGAACCGGCATCAGCGGGTCTTCCTCGGAGCGGCTCACGTCGCTTGCCGCGAGACGCGGGCCCGCGAAGCGCAACAGTGTGCCGCCCTTGTCGAGCCATTCGGAAATCTCGTCTTCCTCGCCGGGGGCGAGGGTCGCCACGTCGGCCAGCACGATCACGTCGGGATTGGCGGGCAGAACGTCCTCGAGCGTGCCGTCGAGGATGTCGGCGGTCGGCGCCAGCGCCTTGTTCAGGAAGTGCAGCGGCGAGAGCAGTTCGAGCCCTTCGCGGTTCTCGTTGCCGGCGATCAGCGCGACCTCGCGGCGACGCAGGCTGTCGTCGGGCAGCGCGACAGCACCTGCACTGCCGGCCCCCTCGATCTCGAAACGGGTGATGCGCGCGCGCAGCTCGGCGGGCAGGTTCAGCTCGAGCTCTGTCTCGGTCGCGGACTGCTCGAAGATCATCCGGTTGCGCACCAGCACCGCCGGGTTGCCCGCCGGGTCGAGCCCGTGGCCTGCGACCGACACCTCGGCCTCGGGACCGGGGCGCAGGCGGCGCAGCGTCAGCAGCACGTGCCCGTCCTCGAAGCGCGGTGGGGTGAGCGCGTAATGCGCCCGCGGGCTCTCGAAGACGGTGACCGTGCCACGCGCCTCGAGGGCGGCGAGCATCGTCTCGCGGCTCTCGCGGTCGAGCCCGTCGGACATCCAGAAAGTGTCGAAATTCTCTTCGGGAAGCAGCGAGATCGCCTGCTCGACGCGGGCCGCGTCGGGCTCCCACGGTTCGGGAAGGATACCGCCCAGGCGGCTTTGCAGAACGCCCGCCACCTGGAACCGCGGCGCTTCCGGCGCGGTCAGGCGCATGAGCGCGACGGTCCGGTCCTGGCGTTCGGCGCGTGCGAGCAGCGACTCGAGCGCCTCGCGGCGCTGGCGCCAGTCGGTCGCGCTGGACCAGCTTGCGTCCATCACGACCAGCAGCGGGCCGCCACCGGCCTCGGCCGCGCGATCCTCCTGCGGGTTGAGGACGGGGCCGGCCAGCCCGACGATCACCGCCGCAACCGCGAGCATCCGCAGCAGCAGCAGCCACCACGGGGTGCGATCGGTGACCTGTTCCTCGTCTTTGAGGCCGAGCAGCAGCACCACGCCGGGGAACATCCGCCGGATCGGCGCCGGCGGCACGGCACGCAGGATCACCCAGAGAACGGGCAGCGCCAGCAACCCGAGCAGCAGCCAGGGTGCAGTGAAACCGAGGGGGCCGAGCATGGTCATCCGGGGCCTCCGTCCATCGCGCGGTAGACCCAAAGCAGGGCCGATTGCGCGCTGTCACTGGTATGATGGCACATGTATTGCCAGCCCGTTAACCGCGACAAACAGTCAAGGCGGTCCTTCCGCTCGTTCAGCCGGTCGAGGTAGCGGTCGCGCAGCTCGCCCGCCTTGAGCGTCTCGTGGGCGATGCCGCCGCCCATGCTCTGAAAGATCGTGCGGCCCTTGAACGGAAAGCTCTCCTCGGTGGGATCGAGCACCTGCAGCAGAACGCCGCGCACGCCCCGGTCGGCGGCCTTGGTCAGCGCCGCCTCGACCGGATCGATATCGCCGAGGAAATCCGACACGAACAGCGCCCGCGCGTGCGGAATGATGCCGCGCGCCTCGGGTTCGGAGTATTCCTCGGTCGCGTCCTCGGACAGCGCCTCGGACAGCCGCAGGATCTGCACGTCGCCGTTGCGCGGCGGCAGCGACCAGCCGGTGAAGCCGACACGTTCACCGCCCCGGATCAGCAGAATCGCCGTCGCCAGCCCGATCAGCCGGGCGCGGTCGCCCTTGCTCGGCAGGTCCTTGTCCGAACTGAAGCGCATCGAGGCGCCGCCATCGACCCAGAGCTGCACGCTCTGCGCGATCTGCCACTCGCGCTCGCGCACGAACTGCTCGTCGCCCCGCGCCGAGCGGCGCCAGTCGATGCTGCGCACGCTGTCGCCTGCCCGCAGGGGCCGGTATTGCCAGAAGTCGTCGCCCATTCCGGCGCGCCGTCTGCCGTGTTCGCCCAGCAGAACGGTGCCGGCCAGGTGCTCCGCCCGGGCCAGCAGCGCCGGGAAACGGGCGGCTTCTTCCTGCGCGTCGCGGCGAAGGAGGGTGACGCGTTCGCTCAAGCGGCGGCCTCGCTGGGCGTCAGCCCGGCTGCCACCTCGTCGATGATGGCGCCGAGATCCTCGCCGCGGGCGCGGGCCGAGAAGGTCAGCGCCATGCGGTGCACCAGCACCGGGCGCGCCATGTTCAGCACGTCCGCCGGAGACGGCGCCAGCCGCCCCTCGAGCAGCGCCCGGGCGCGCACCGTCAGCATCAGCGCCTGCGCCGCGCGCGGGCCCGGTCCCCATGCCACGGTCTCGCGCACCCGCTCGGGCGCCGAGGGCTCGGCCGGGCGGAAGGCGCGCACCAGGTCGAGGATCATCTCGACCACGGCATCGCCCACCGGCATCCGCCGCAGCAGCGTCTGCGCCGCCATCAGCGTCTCGGGGTCGAACACCTGGTGCGCCTGCGCGTCCTCGGTGCCGGTGGTGGCGAGCAGGATGTCCTTCTCGGTCTTGCGGTCGGGATAGGCCACGTCGATCTGCACGAGGAAACGGTCGAGCTGCGCCTCGGGCAGTGGGTAGGTGCCCTCCTGCTCGATCGGGTTCTGCGTCGCCAGCACGTGGAACGGCTGCGCGAGCGACCGGGTCTCGCCCGCGACCGTCACCGCCTTTTCCTGCATCGCCTGCAGCAGCGCGGATTGCGTGCGCGGCGAGGCGCGGTTGATCTCGTCGGCCATCAGCAGCTGGCAGAAGATCGGGCCCTGGATGAACTTGAACGCCCGGCTGCCGTCGGCGCCGGTCTCGAGCACCTCGGAGCCGAGAATGTCCGCCGGCATCAGGTCCGGCGTGAACTGGATGCGGTTGCCGTCGAGGCCCATCACCGTCGAGAGCGTCTCGACCAGCCGCGTCTTGCCGAGCCCCGGCAGACCGATGAGCAGCGCATGACCGCCGCAAAGGAGCGACGCAAGCGTGAGCTCGACCACCCGTTCCTGCCCGATGAAGCGGCTGTTGATGGCCCGCTTGGCGTCGGCGAGCTTGTCTTCCAGCGCCTCGATCTCGGCGACCAGGTCTTCGGCCATGGTCTGACTCCCTTGCAATCCGTTCCTTACGCATCAACTCTATCGCGGGGTGGAAAAATGGCAAAAGCAATGAGCGCACAAAATTCCGTTACACCGACTGCAGAGGGGCTGGCTGCCTCGGTAAGCGCCGTTCAGGAGCGCGGATTGCCGCCGGTGGAAAAGTGGAACCCGCCACTGAGCGGCGATCTCGACATGCGGATCGCCCGTGACGGCACGTGGTTCTATCTCGGCTCACCGATCACCCGGCCCGGAATGGTGAAGCTGTTCTCGTCGATCCTGAAGCGCGAGGGCGACGCGTTCTTTCTCGTGACGCCGGTCGAGAAGTGGCGGATCTCGGTCGAGGACGCGCCCTTCGTGGCGACCGACTTCGATGTCTCCGGGACGGGCGAAGACCAGGTTCTGACCTTTCACACCCATGTCGGCGATACCGCCGTCGCCGGGCCCGACCATCCCCTGCGTGTCACCCACGACCCCGAGACCGAGGAACCCGCGCCCTATATCATGGTGCGCGCCGGGCTCGAGGCGCTGATCGACCGCAAGAGCTTCTATCGGCTGGTCGATCTAGGCACCCGAACCACGGTCGACGGCAAGGCGTGGTTCGGGGTCTGGTCCTCGGGGCAGTTCTTCCCGATCCTCCCCGCCGAGGCGCTGCCCTGATCGGCGCGGGGTCGGGTATCCCGGACTTGGCGTGCGCCTGACCATGGGTAAATCATAGGGCCAGATCGTTCGAACCGACGAGGCCCGCCATGCCCGCCACCAGCCCCTCTCCCAACGGCGCGACCGGCGCCACCACGGGCCTTCGCAACCTTCCGCTGAGCGTGCCGCTGGCAATGCTCGCATGGCTCGCGCGACCGGGCGCCTTGGTCGCCGCCGGTCTGACCCCGCGCACGCCCGGCACGGGCTTCGCCCCGAACATCGTCCTGATGCCCGTGGCGCTGCTGGTCGGGACGCTGGAAAACCTCCTGCTCAGCCGCCCGCGCCTGCGCACCGGAACGCCGGTCGACATTCCGGGAGTCGGTCCCTTCGACCTGCGCAGCCCCGAGGTTGCCGCCGCGACCATGGCCGTGGCCGAGATCGCCGCCTTCTACCTGCTCGCGCTGCTTCCGCTGCTGCTGGCCGCCCGTCGACCGCAGGGCGGCGACCCGGATCACCGCGTGACCGCGCTCTCCATGCGGTTTTCCGCCGTCGCGAGCCTTTGGCTCACCGCCCTCGTGGCGCTGAACCACGGGTTGCGGACCGGTGGCGTCACCCTGCCCGCCTGGGCGGCCGCATCGGTCGTGGCGCTCGTCGTGGCACTGCCCGCGCTGCGCTACCTCGTCATCGCCTGCCGCGCGCTTCGCGCCGACGGATAGACCGGGCTCAGTCGCCGAGCTTGGCGTGCACCTCGTCGAGGTCGATCTCGCCGACCGGTAGCTTGTTCGCGGGGTTCTCGAAATCGTAGCGGAAGAGCTCGAAGTCGCGCTTGTAGATCTCGTAGACCAGATGCATCGACAGGTCGTCGAAGTAATCCTCGACCGGATGCGCCCGCTTCGGACCATGCCCCTCGGACTCATTGAAACGCGGAATGGCCGAAAGGTCGACCTCATGCGGGGTGCGCGTATTGTCGAGCACCACCTGCATGCCCTCGTTGAATTTCTCGGTCCAGAAGATGTGGTCGTAGCGTCCGCCGTTGACGATGAAGGTCGAGACATGCCCCGACACCGCCGACCAGTGGATGTCCGGCTCCATCGGCCTGCGCCAGCGGATGGTGTCGCGCACGAACAGCAGGAACCGGCGGAAGCTGCGGATCTGGTCGAACTCTTCCCTGCCGTCCTCGCCGCCGACCTCGATGCCGTATTTCTGGATCAGCAGCGGCACGAGGTTGCCCCGGTAGCGCCGCCCGTTGCGCTGGATGCCGCAGATCTTGTCGAAGAAGCTCGACAGCACGCGGGCGTAGGGATTGCGCACGCAGGTGAAGGTGTAGGCGCTGCCGGTCTTCACGTTGGCCCGGATCAGCGGCTGACTGTCCTCGCGCGCCCACTTGTGCAGGCCCTGGCCGGCATCGTGGATGTCACCGTCGAAAAAACGCCCGTGATCGGAGTAATACATGATCTGGCCGATGGTCGAGCAGGCGCATTTCGGCACGACCCGATACACCATGCTTTCGCTCTCGGTCATCCAGGTTCCGGGAAACCCCATGCGCGCTCGCCTCCGGTCAGAAGCCCCGTCTTGCCCGCGGGACAGTGGCGCCGAAAAAAGCAGAAGACCCCGGTTTCTTCAACGTCCGTTGAGGGCTATCAATACGATCTATCGGGCGAAACTAGGGCAGACCGTTTCCTGAATGGCGAAGATTGCCTTCATCCTTCTGTGTCACAAGGACCCTGACGCCATCATCAAGCAGGCGCAGAGCCTGACCGCCGTCGGCGACTACATGGCGATCCACTTCGACGCCAGCGCGCCCCGGGCAGCCTTCGACCGGATCCGCGCGGCGCTTGCGGACAACCCAAACGTGACCTTCGCGAAAAAACGCATCCGCTGCGGCTGGGGCGAATGGTCCCTCGTGCAGGCCACGCTCCACGCCGTCGAGGCCGCGGCCGAGGCCTTTCCCCGTGCGACCCATTTCTACATGCTCTCGGGCGATTGCATGGCGATCAAGTCGGCGGAATACGCGCATGAATTCCTCGACCGGCGCGACGTCGACTACATCGAGAGCTTCGACTACTTCCAGTCCGACTGGATCAAGACCGGCTGGAAGAAAGAGCGACTGGTCTATCGCCACTGGTTCAACGAACGCACCCAGAAACGACGGTTCTACGCGACGTTCGAACTGCAGAAGCGGCTCGGCCTCACCCGCGAGATACCCGCCGACCTCGAGGTGATGATCGGCTCGCAATGGTGGTGCCTGCGCCGCCGCACCATCGAATGGATCCTCGACTTCTGCCGCCAGCGACCCGACGTGATGCGCTTCTTCCGCACCACCTGGATCCCCGACGAGACGTTCTTCCAGACCCTCGTGCGCCATCTTGTGCCCGAACAGGAAATCGAGAGCCGCACCCTCACCTTCCTGATGTTCACCGATTACGGCATGCCGGTGGCCTTCTACAACGACCACTACGACCTCCTGCTCAGCCAGGATTTCCTCTTCGCCCGCAAGATCAGCCCGGAGGCGCGCGAACTCAAGCGCCGGCTCGGCGTGCTCTACGCCGCCGAGGGCGCGCGGTTCCGGATCTCGAACGAAGGCCGCTCGCTGCACCGTTTCCTCGCCGAGAAGGGCCGCATCGGCCGCCGCTTCGCGCCGCGCTTCTGGGAAACCGAAAGCTCGCTCGGCCGCGAGCGCGAGCTGCTGATCGTGGTCTGCAAGAAATGGCACGTGGCCAAGCGGCTGGTGCAGCGTGTCAGGCAGATGACCGACATCCCCTGCATCGACTATCTCTTCAACGAGGAAAGCTGCGCCCTGCCCGACCTCGGCGGCATCCAGTCGAGCGTCGAGAAGCGCCACCGCCACCGCCGCGCGCTGGTGCGAATGCTGTTCGATTACTACGAGAGCGACCGGCTTCTCGTCTGCCTCGATCCCTCGAACCTCGACCTGATCGAGGACTTCTGTCGTGACCGCGCAGTGACGCGCCTGCTCGAAGTCGAGTGCCAGGTCTCCGACGTGTTCCTCGTCGGCCACGCCATGCGGGTGGGGCTCGCCGGCGACCGGACCCCGCGCGAGACGCTGAACCGCTTGCTGCCGACGATCCGCAACGACATGGTGCACGAGAGCGACCGCATCCGCGACGCGCAGTTCGACAACCACCTGCGCCTGCGCGAGATCGACCCGCCCGAAACCAACGCGCGCGCAATCGCCGCCTTCCTCGGGGTGCCCGGGGACACGGCGGAAACGCTCGCCGAGACCGACCACCTGTTCGCCGATTGAGGACCCGATGGCCTATACCTACGACGACGAGAACATCTTCGCAAAGATCCTGCGCGGAGAGATCCCCAACGACACCGTGCTCGAGACCGACCACAGTCTCGCCTTCAACGACATCCGCCCGCAGGCGCCGATCCATGTGCTGGTGATCCCGCGGGGCAAATACGTCAACTACGACGATTTCGCCGCCAACGCCTCGGACGCCGAGATCCTCGACTATACCCGCACCATCGCGAAGGTCTGCAAGATGAAGGGCGTCGCGGCCGACGGCTTCCGGATGATCTCGAACGCGGGCCGGCACGGCGTGCAGGAAGTACCGCACCTGCATGTCCACATCCTCGGCGGCCGCGACCTCGGCCGCATGCTCGCCCCCGCCTGATCCTCGAACAGATCCGTCGGCGCGGCCTATCGGCCGCTCACGACATCTCGCCACCGCCCCTGGGCGGTGGCTCGCCGCGAGCGGTGACCTGACGCCTCCCGCCTCGAGCCCCGAAGACGGCATCATCCCGACAGCCTCCGGCGGGGATATATGCCCGCCAGAAGAGGCCCGCGCGCACGCCCGGCCCTTCTTCTCTTTCCAAATACCCTCGGGGGTGAATGCGGCGCAGCCGCAGAGGGGGCAGAGCCCCCTAAAGCCGGGTCAGGCCGCCGGGCGCGACCGGGTCAGCTCGAGAAAGACGTCCTCGAGATCGGCCTGTTCGGTCCGCACGTCGCTGATCCGGATGCCTGCATTGCGCACCAGTTCCAGCACGTCTTCCGCCGCCGTTTCCGAGGCACGGTAGCTGAGCGCGATGAGCCCGCCCTCGCGGCGCTCGGCGCTGATGCCGGGAGCTTCGGGCAGCGTGTCGGGCATCGTTTCGGGTTCGATCACCATGGTCTTGGCGTCGAGCTGGCCCAGCAGGTTGCGGGTGCTGTCGCGGGCCACGACCGCGCCCTGGTTGATGATGGCGATCTCGTCGCACATCTCTTCGGCCTCCTCGAGGTAATGGGTGGTGAGGATGATGGTCATGCCGCGCTCGCGGTTGAGCTTGCGGACGTTGGCCCAGAGCATCTGCCGCAGCTCGATGTCGACCCCGGCGGTGGGCTCATCGAGCACGAGGATATGCGGGTGGTGCACCAGCGCCTTGCCCAGCAGCAGGCGGCGGCGCATGCCGCCGGACAGCGTGCGGGCGTAGGCCTCGGCCTTGTCCTCGAGCCCGACCATGCGCAGGATCTCCTCGCTGCGGCGGTCGCGCTTCGGCACGCCGTAGAGACCGGCCTGCACCTCGAGCGCCTCGCGCGGGGTGAAGAACGGATCGAGGTTCAGCTCCTGCGGCATCACCCCGATCGCGGCACGCGACTGGCGCGGGTTGCGGTCCTGGTCCCAGCCCTGGATCTCGACCTTGCCGGCGGTCTTGATCACCAGCCCGGCCAGGATGTTGATCAGCGTCGACTTGCCGGCACCGTTGGGGCCGAGCAGGCCGAAGATCGACCCTTCGGGCACGGTCAGGTCGACACCCTGAAGCGCTTCCTTGCCGCCTGCGTATGTCTTGCGCAGCCCCTCGATCCGGATCGCATCTGCCGTCATGCCGAGCCTTGCTCCTGTGCTTGTCTTCGCCCATAACGCAGTTAGTGCAGGTGTGACGAAAAGGAAACCGACCCAATGGCCACGGAAGCTCCGGAGATCAAGATCGTCGACAGCCACCGCATCGCCTGCGACGGCGGCGAGGGTGCGCTCGGCCATCCCCGCGTCTGGCTGCACATCCCGCAGGAGGAGGGCTTCGTCGAGTGCCCCTACTGCGACGCGAAGTTCATCCACCGCGATTTCGAAGGCAAGGTCTGAGCACGCTCCCACCACGGGCCGGGCCCATGCGCCCGGCCGGAATGACAGGGTGACATGCTCGCCATCTTCCTGAAGACCATCCCGTTCTTTGCCCTCATCGGGCTTGGATACGGTGCCGGACGGACCCGGTTCTTCTCCGAGGCCGCCACTGCGGCCCTGACGAAGTTCGTCTTCTACTTCGCGCTGTCGGCGATGCTGTTCCGCTTCTCCGCCTCGCTGTCCTTTTCCGAGATCTTCGACGCGCGGCTTGCCGCCGGCTACCTCTGGGGCACCGCCGCGGTCTATGGCGTGGCCACCGCCGTCGCCTTCCTGCGCCGGCAGGACGTGCAGACCGCCGCCATCGAGGCGCAGACCGCGAGCATCGGCAATACCGGCTTTCTCGGCCTGCCGATGCTGGCGCTCATGCTTGGCGACGAGGCCGTCGGCCCGATCATCCTGATGCTGTCGATCGACCTCATCGTCTTCGCGGCGCTTCTGGTGATCCTCGTCTCGGCCGCGCGCGAAGGCCGGATCACGCCGCATATCTTCCAGAGCGTCGGGCTTGGCCTCGTGAAGAACCCGATGATCGTCTCGATCGTCGCGGGGCTGACCGTGTCGGCGCTGAAGCTGCCGCTTCCCGGGGTGGTGACCGAGTTCGTCACCATGCTCGGCAATGCCGCCACGCCCTGCGCGCTCTTCGCCATCGGCGCCTCGCTCGCCTCGAAATCGGCCGAGCGGATCGCGGTGTCGGGCTGGCTGAGCTTCGCCAAGCTGGTGCTGCATCCGCTGTTCGTGGCCGGCGGAGTCTTCCTGTTCTTCCCGGTCGAGCCGTTCCAGGCGACGGTGGCGGTGTCGACCGCGGCGATGCCGGTGGCCGGCAACGTCTTCATGCTGGCACAGCACTACGGTATCGCGCCGCAGCGGGTCTCGGCGGCGATCCTGATCTCGACGGCGGCGAGCATCCTCACCGTCAGCGCGGTGATCGGGCTGGTGGCGCCATGACCGCGCTGTATGTCGACGCCGACGCCTGCCCGGTCAAGGCCGAGGCCGAGCGCGTCGCCACCCGCCACAAGGTGACCATGTACGTCGTCTCGAACGGCGGGCTGCGCCCTTCGGCGAATCCGCTGGTCGAGACGGTGATCGTGCCCGAGGGCCCGGATGTCGCCGACATGTGGATCGCCGAGCGCTGCGGTCCGGGCGATGTCGTGGTGACCGGGGACATCCCGCTGGCAGCGAAATGCATAGAGGCCGGCGCTGCCGTGCTGCGCCACACCGGCGAGCGCTTCACGCAGGCCAACATCGGTCAGCAGCTCGCCATGCGCGATCTGATGGCCGACCTGCGCGCCGCCAACCCGCTGAACCAGGGCGGCGGCGGCAAGGGATTCACCAAGGCGGACCGGTCGCGTTTCCTCAACGCGCTCGAGACCGAGCTGAGACAGGCGAAAGGACGCGGCAATGGCAATTGAGGCAGTGGTCTTCGACATCGGCAACGTGCTGATCCGCTGGCAGCCCGAGCTCTACTACGACGCGCTGATCGGCGAGGCGCGCCGCCGGCAGATGTTCTCGGAGGTCGACCTGCACGCGATGAACGAGCGGATCGACGCGGGCGACGACTTCCGCGAGACGGTCTACGGCTGCGCCGAGGCCCACCCCGACTGGGCCGGGGAAATCCGGCACTGGCACGACAACTGGGTGCATCTCGCCTCGCCGGCCATCGAGGGCTCGGTGGCGTTGCTCCGGGCGCTTCGGACGCGCGGCGTGCCGGTCTTCTTCCTCAGCAACATTGGTGAGGGGCCACTGGCGCAGGGGCAGGAGATCCACCCGTTCCTCGCCGAATACGACCGCGCCTACATCTCGGGTGCGATGAAGGCGGTGAAGCCCTACCCGGAAATCTACGCCATGGTGGAGGCCGACTGCGGGCTCGCGCCCGAGGCGCTGCTCTTCGCCGACGACCGGGCCGACAACATCGCCACCGCCGCCGGGCGCGGCTGGCAGACCCATCTCTTCGAGACCCCCGAAGGCTGGCAGGATTGCCTGCTGTCGCACGGACTCTTGGCTGAGCCGGTGATTACCCGCGCCTGATGCCGGAGGGTGGGTTGGCAACCCACCACGCCCCGGGCGCCCTCACGCCGCTGCCGGACGAGCCTCGGGCTGGCGGTCTTCCTTGACCCCCAGGTGCACGAGCGCCGACAGCGCGCCGACACCGACGCCGATCCACCACACCAGCGTGTAATCGCCGTGCAGGTCGTACATCCGCCCGCCCAGCCAGACGCCGAGGAACCCGCCCAGCTGGTGCGAGAAGAAGACGATGCCGTAGAGCGTGCCCATGTAGCGCAGACCGTAGAGATGCGCGACGAGCCCCGAGGTCAGTGGCACCGTGGCAAGCCACAGCGCCCCCATCGCGCCCGAGAAGATCAGCACCGAGGCCGGCGTGATCGGCAGCATGACGAACAGCGCGGCGGCAATGGTGCGGCCGGTGTAGATGCCCGCCAGCAGGTATTTCCGCGGCCAATACTTGCCCGCCCAGCCGGCGGTGAGCGTGCCCGCGATGTTGGCCAGCCCGATCAGGCCGATCGACACCGCCCCGAGCGCCGAGGTGGTGGTGATGCCCAGCCCGTGCAGCACGCCTCCGGCGGCGATGGGGCCGCACATCTCGGTCACGAAGGCAGGGAAATGCGCAGTGATGAAGGCCAGCTGGTAGCCGCAGGAGAAGAACCCGAGGAAGATCAGCGCGAACGAGGGGTCGCGGCCGGCGCGCAGAAGGATGGCGCCCATGCTCTCCTCGAGCTCGGCCCTGTCGGCGGGCGGCGCGGGCGACCGCATCAGCGGCAGCGCGAGCAGCACCGCTAGGATGCCGCCCGCGAAGATCAGGAAGACCCCCTGCCATGCGAAGAGCCCGAGCAGCCATTCCGCCAGAGGCGCCCGCACCACCTGCCCGGCGCTGCCGGCGGCAGTGGTGATGGCCAGCGACATCGACCGGTTCTCGGCGCTCGCGGCGCGGCCCACCACCGCGAGGATCACGCCGAAGCCGGTGCCGGCGATGCCGAAGCCCACGAGCACCTCGTAGAGCTGCATCGCGCCGGGGGTCACCGCGACGCTCGACAGGACCAGCCCCCCCGCGTAGACCAGAGCCCCGAGGATGATCGCCTTGCGATCGCCGATCTTCTCGGCCATCGCGCCGAACAGCGGCTGGCCGATGCCCCAGGCAAGGTTCTGGATCGCGATGGCCAGCGAGAAATCCGCGCGCGGCCAGCCGAATTCCTCGGCGATGGGAATCTGGAACACGCCGAAGCTCGCCCGTATCGCGAACGACACCAGAATGATGACGCACCCGACGATCAGCACGGGGGTGAAGATGCTGGCCTTGCTGTTCATGCGTGTCTCCTGTTCGCGGTGCAGGCTTACCCCCTGCCCCGGCACCGTCAACGGCGGAAATGTCCCGATACAATCCCGGCGCCCGCCCGTCGGAGGGCCTACACAATCGCGAACGCGCGCTATATGCGGCTTGCATGACCACGCTCACCGATCTCTACGACGAACGCGTCGCCGAAGGCCTGCTGCTGCGCGATCCCGCGCAGGAAGAGGCCCTGCCCGAGCTCGAGCGGATCCGCGCCGAGCTGACAAAGCCGCAGACCGAGAAGAAGGGCCTGTTCCGCAAGAGCAAGCCGGTCGAGCCGCCCAAGGGTCTCTACCTCTGGGGCGGCGTCGGGCGCGGCAAGTCGATGCTCATGGATCTCTTCGTGGAAAGCCTTTCGGTGCCGGTGCGCCGGGTGCATTTCCACGCCTTCATGCAGGAGATGCAGTCCGAACTGCACCGCCTGCGCGGCGAAGGGGTCGAGGACCCGGTCAAGCCGATGGCCCGCGCGGTGAGCGACGCGGTCAAGGTGCTGGCCTTCGACGAGATGCAGATCACCGACATCGCCGACGCGATGCTCGTGGGTCGGCTGTTCGAGCAGCTCTTCGACGCCGGCACCGTGGTGGTGACGACCTCGAACCGGGTGCCCGACGATCTCTACAAGGACGGGCTCAACCGACAGCTCTTCCTGCCGTTCATCGAGCTCATCAAGCAGCGGCTCGTGGTGCGCGAGCTGGCCTCGGAAAAGGACCACCGGCAGGATCGGCTGACCGGCGCACGGGTCTATTTCACTCCGGTCGACAACGAGGCGCGGGCCGAGATCGACCGGGTCTGGCACGAGCTGACGCATGGCAACGAGGAACCGCTGATCCTGCACGTGAAGGGACGCAAGGTCGAGCTGCCCCGGTTCCACAACGGCGTGGCCCGAGCGACCTTCTACGAGCTCTGCGGGCAGATGATGGGGCCGGGCGACTATCTCGCCATTGCCGACGCGCTGCGGCTTCTGGTGCTCGAGAACGTGCCGCGGCTCGGGCGGAGCAACTTCAACGAGGCGAAGCGCTTCGTAACGCTGATCGACGCGCTCTACGAGGCGCGGGTCAGGCTCATCGTCTCGGCCCGGGACGAACCGGAAAGCCTCTATATCGAGGGCCCGGGTGCCTTCGAGTTCGAGCGCACCGCCAGCCGCCTGCGCGAGATGCAGAGCGCCGACTGGGGCCATCCGCCGCGCTGAGCCGTTTCCGGGGCACAAGAAAAATGAGGGTCCCGAAGGACCCTCAAGGTTCGCTGCTCGACGATTGTTTTGCCTTGTTTTGAAATTACTGCGGGCGTCGACACCGATCCCGACGCTGCGCGACCCCGAGGTCGGCAGGCGCATCGGCGACGCCTCTGGTATGATGGAAGATCCGGCCCCGCGCGGCGGCATCTGGCCGGCAGGCCGGAGCATTGTCGGCCCTGCGGGTCATGCCCCTGCTCCTGCAATGGCCACGTGATGCAGCCGCGCGGAAACCGCCTGTCGTCCCATGTCTCTGTCCCCCGGGCTGACGTGTCGATTGCTTCGTCACTGTCGCCGTTCCAAGGACGATAGGACAAAGCCGACTCACCCGTCAACATTTTGTGAGTCGCGCCATCCATATGGGGAAAGATTTTCCGACCCCCTACACCTTGGGGCGTGTTCGCTGCGGAAAGGCTCCTCAGCCGTTGGACCGCAACACGTTCCCGGCAAGGTAGAGCGACCCGCAGATCAGCACGCGCGCACCCGGTTCGCGGTCGGCAATCCGCCCCAGCGCATCGGCCACGCTGTCGGCGGTTTCAGCCCGCAGCCCGACGGTCCCGGCGATCCGAGCCGTTTCCTCCGCCAGGAGGGTGTTCGCCTCGCCGGGGATCGAGACCGCGGTGAGGGTCTGCGCATGCGCGGCGAGCGGGCGCAGGTAGCCGGCGATGTCCTTGGTGTTCAGCATCCCGCAGATCAGATGTGTCGGGCGTTCCGGCAAACCGCCGAGATGGCGCGCCAGCGCCTCGCCCGCCGCCGGGTTGTGGCCACCGTCGAGCCAGAGCTCGACGTCCGGTGCCGAAGCTACCAGCGGCCCCTCGCGCAGCCGCTGCATCCGCGCGGGCCAGCTTGCCCGGGACACCGCCGCTTCGCAGGCCGGTTCGCCGAAACCGAGGTAGCGCAGCGCCGCAAGCGCGGCGCCGGCGTTCTCGAGCTGGTGCGCGCCGGGCAGGTTCGGCAGCGGCAGGTCGAGCAGCCCGGTCTCGTCCTGGAACACCAGGCGGCCGCGCTCTTCCCAGACGTGCCACTGCTGCCCGTGGGCGATGAGCGGCACGCCGAACCGCTCCGCGCGGGCCTCGATGACCTCCATCGCCGCTTCGGGCTGCGGGCCGACGACGCAGGGCACACCACGCTTGAGGATGCCGGCCTTTTCTCCGGCGATCTCGGCCAGCGTCTCGCCAAGGAACTGCTGGTGGTCGAGCGAGATCGGCGTGAGGATCGTCATCGCAGGGCTGTCGAAGACGTTGGTCGCGTCGAGCCGCCCGCCAAGGCCGGTCTCCATCAGCGTCACGTCCGCAGGCGTCCGCGCAAAGGCGAGGAAGGCGGCGCAGGTGGTGATCTCGAAATAGGTGATGCTCTCGCCGCCATTCGCGGCCCAGCATTCGTCGAGCACCTGCGTCAGCGCGTCTTCCGAGATCAGCTCTCCGGCCACACGGATCCGCTCATGGAAACGCGCGAGATGCGGCGAGGTGTAGGCGTGAACCGATTTGCCCGCGCCCTCGTAGCCGGCCCGCAGCATGGCCAGCGTCGAGCCCTTGCCGTTGGTGCCCGCCGCGTGGATCACCGGCGGCACCCGCCGCTCGGGGTGGTCGAGCGCCTCGAGCAGCCGCCACACCCGGTCGAGCGTCAGGTCGATGATCTTGGGATGAAGAGACATCATCCGTTGCAGGATGAGGTCGGAGCCCTCGGCGCTCATTCGGTCGCGTCGGGCTCTGGCGTGGTGTCGAGGCTCGCCGGCGGCGGCAGGTCGCCATGCACCGCGGGCGGCTGCTTGGTCAGCATCCGCGTGATGGTGATCAGCTCCTCGCGCATCTGGCGGCGGTCGGTCACCCGGTCGAGCATCCCGTGCTCGAGCAGGTACTCGGCGCGCTGGAAGCCCTCGGGCAGCTTCTCGCGGATGGTCTGCTCGATGACCCGGGGGCCGGCGAAGCAGATCAGCGCGTTGGGCTCGGCGATCTGCACGTCCCCCAGCATCGCGTAGGACGCCGTCACCCCGCCGGTGGTCGGGTGGGTCAGCACGACGATGTAGGGCAGACCCGCTTCCTTGAGCATCTGCACCGCGACGGTGGTGCGCGGCATCTGCATCAGCGACAGGATGCCTTCCTGCATGCGCGCGCCGCCGGCGGCCGAGAACAGGATCAGCGGACGCTTGAGACGCTTGGCCTCCTGCGCGGCCTTGATGATCGCGTTGCCGACATACATGCCCATGGACCCTGCCATGAACGAGAAATCCTGCGCCGCGCAGACCACGGGTGTGCGGCCGATCTCGCCGGAGGCGACGAGCATGGCCTCTTTCTCGCCTGTGCCCTTCTGCGCCGCGCGCATCCGGTCGGGGTATTTCTTCTGGTCGCGGAACTGGAGCGGATCGTGCACCGGCTCCGGCACCTCGACCTCGGAGAAGAGGCCGCCGTCGAACAGCGCGGTAAAGCGCGCCCGGGGGGTGATGTTCATGTGGTGGCCGCAGTTGCTGCAGACGCCGAGGTTGTCCGCCACCTCGCGGTGGAACAGCATGCTTCCGCACTCGTCGCATTTCGTCCAGAGGTTGTCGGGCATCTCGCGGCGCGAGAAGATCGAGTTGATCCGGGGACGGACGTAGTTGGTGATCCAGTTCATGGCTTGCGCCCTTCGCGGCTTCCTGTCGCGGCTCACTTATGCCCCGCCGCGTTGAAATGCAATCGGCGCGGGCCCGTGAGCGCCCTGTGCGCGGTCAGACCCGCAGCGCCAGTCGTGCCACCAGCCAGCCCACCAGTATGCCCATCAGGTCGAGCGGCATCAGCGCCCGCATCTCGGCCTCGTCGCCGGTGCCGAACGGCAGGTGGTAGAGCGCCAGCCCCGACATGTCGCCCTGCGGCGAGACCAGCGCCACCGCGACCACGTTGTTCACGAGATGCAGCGCAAACGCCGGCCCGAGCGTTCCGGACCGCGCCGTCAGGTCCGCCGCCGCGAGCCCGAAGGCAAAGGCCCAGACCGTCACCAGCAGCGCGTTGTCGCCATGCATGGCTGGCGACCAGTGCCCCAGCGCGAACAGCGCAGAGGGCAGGATCAGCCAGGCCGCCGGATGCCGCAGCCGTGCGCCGATCTGCGACTGGAGGTAGCCGCGAAAGAACAGCTCTTCGCTGCCGACCTGGATTACCAGCGCGAGAAGCGTGAGCGGCAACAGCAGGAGCCAGCGCCCGAAGCCGAGCGCCGGAACCAGTTGCCCGGCCAGCGGCCACGGCGGCAGAAGCGCGATGACGAGATAGAGCCCCGCCACCGCGACCGTGCAGCGCAGGGCCTGCGACAGGGCCAGCGGAAGCGGGCCGAACAGGCTGGCCCCGCTGCGCTTGTGCAGCACCCGCGCGGTCACCACGGTGCCCACCCCGAGCCCGCCGAGGCTGACCAGCAGCAGGAGCATCCCGAGCGGCGCATCTGCAACGCGAAGCTGCGAGATCAGTGCCCAGTAGGCGGCATCGCTCAGGGCCAGCGCGGCAAGTCCGATCAGCGCCTGCTGCAGCCCGAAACTCACGAGCCCGACCATCACGATCCCGAGCACCAGCCGCCAGAGCTCGGTCCGGCGGGCGGTCTCGGTCATGCGGCTGAAGGGACGGTAGGACATTGCACCCCCGGGGATGAAGCTCGGTCGCGGCGCCATGCCTGCCGCGTCCGACCTAGCCCGACGCCGCGCCGGCGGCAAGAGGCGCCCGGCATTGCCCCGCCGCTTGGGCCATTCCTTTCTTGTTCCGCCGCAGGGGCTTCGCTATTCCCATGCCTCATCGGGACGACAGAGACGACGGACCTTTGCGGAAGATGCGACGACTATGGATGGCGGGGCTCGCGGCCCTGGTGACGATGACCGGATGCGCCGGCGGCCTCGCCGGCTCGGCGCCGCTGGCCAAGGCGAGCCTCGTCGGCGGCGACGTGGTGGTCGCGGGCACCGACGGATACTGCGTCGATCCCGTCACACTCAACCGTGGCACCAACCGCCATTTCGCCGTGATCGCCTCGTGCAACATCCTCTCGGGGGGCGAGGCTGGCCGCTATGTCCCGCCGATGATGCTGACGGTCACCGTCGGCACCTCGGTCGGCGCCACCCCGCTTCCCGGCCCCGAGGCGCTGGCCCGCGAGGCCGGCGAGCAACTGCTCGACGGGACCACCCGCGACGGGCTGGTGATCGCGCGGCTCTCCGATGGCGGAGAGGCGGTGCTCGACGGTGGCGACCCGCGCTACTGGCGCGGCGCCTTCGTGCAGAACGGCCACCTCGTGGGGCTGGCGCTCTACGCCCCCGACGGCAGCGCGCTGACCGGCAGACAGGGGGCCGACATGCTGCGCGCCGTGCGCGACAGGATCCGCGACCTGAGCCCAAGCTGATCCGCTTGCCGCCCGCAGCGTTTGGTCGTTTATTCGTTGCAAGGGATTTGCCATAACATTGGCAGGGGCCGTCATCGCGTGGCGGCCGGACAAGTTGGGGCAACGGGCACGGCAGATGGCAGGCATCGGCGAGGGATGGATGGGCCGCGCGCTCGCGGCGGCGACGCTGCACCGCTGGAGCGAGGCCGCGGACAAGGCAGAGACCGCCGACCTGCCCCTGCTGCGCCGTCAGCGCTCGGCCGCCCGCCGCCTGAAGCAGCGGCTCGACAGGCTCATCCATGTCGCCGACGGGCGGCTCGCGCTTCCGGTGATCGGCAACCAGGCCTTTCCCCGGCCCCATGATGCCGACTGGGCCTGGCGCCCCGACCTTTGGTCCGGCCCGCTGGCGACGCCCGGCCTCTCGTCGGTGCAGCCGAAATCCATGCTGGGCGAGCGCGCCACCCTGTTCCATGACTGCCCCCATTCCGAGATCACCCTGCGCCAGCTCCGCAACACGCGCGAGGCCGACCTCGCACCCTTCGGACTGCGGCTCGAGGTCTTCAGGTTCGACGGCGCGTATCTTTCGCTCGCGCTCGACCTGCCCGATGAGGCGAGCCAGGGGCTCAGGCGCAAGCACCTGATCCGCCTCGACGCCATCGTCGAGATGGAGAGGCCGCTCGAGATCTTCGCCCGCCTCAACATCCGTCACGGCCCCAACACCGAGCAGATCGTCCGCGAGCTGCCGCTGAAGGCGGAAGAGAGCCGGGTCGAGTTCGACCTTGCCTACACGCGGCTCAACGAGAAGCGGATCGAACACATGTGGGTCGACCTGATCTTCGAGGGGCCGGAGATGAACCAGGTGATCCTGCGGGATCTGACCTTCAGCCGCCGCCCCCGGGCCGAGCTTTGACGGAGGCATGACATGAGCGCCTATTCACTCACCAAGACACGCTTTCGCGAAGGGCTCTGGGAGGGGCTGCTGGTGGCCGAGACGGGGGCCACCGCGCCGCCGGAGATCGGCGTCACGCTGAACGACCGGCCGGTGCGCGGGGTGACCGTCATCAAGGCCGCCGAGGAAGGCCGCTGGGCGGTCGAGATCCCGGTGCCGGTCGAGGCGGTGGGCGACGGGGTTCAGACCTTTCTCATCACCGACACCGCCGCCGAGGTCACGCTCGACAGCTTCACGATGATCGCCGGCGAGCCCCTGGGCGAGGACATCCGCGCCGAAATGGCGCTGCTGCGGGCCGAGCTCGACATGCTGAAGCGGGCGTTTCGCCGCCACTGCCTCGAGACGACCTGACCCCGGATGCGAAAACCTGCATGACAGATTTGCACTCCTCGCCGTTGCACACACCGGCGTGAGGGGTCAAAGTGCGCCGGTTGGTATACCATCGGAGCTGTTATGACACCCTTGCGCGGCATTGCGCTGAAACTCGCCTCCGTCGTCCTCTTCGTCGGGATGGCCGCGCTCATCAAGGCCGGCTCGGCCGAAGTTCCCACCGGACAGGCGGTTTTCTTCCGCTCCTTCTTCGCCCTTCCGGTGATCCTTGTCTGGCTGATCTGGCGTGGTGACCTGTCCACCGGCCTGCGCGTCCGGGACCCCATGCTGCACTTCCTGCGCGGCATCATCGGGGTCTCGGCCATGGGCTGCAACTTCGCCGCCCTCGGCCTGCTCCCCCTGCCCGAGGTCACCGCGCTTGGCTACGCGGCGCCGCTGCTGACGGTGATCTTCGCCGCGCTGATGCTGGGTGAAAGGGTCCGGATCTTCCGGCTTTCGGCCGTGTTCGTGGGCCTGTTCGGCGTCGGGCTGGTCATGTGGCCGCTGCTCACGGTGTCCGAGGTCAACGGCATGGTGCTGACCGGGATCGGCTTCGTGATGACCTCGGCCGTCTTGCGCGCGCTGTCGCAGATTCACATCCGCCGCATGGTCGCGACCGAGCAGACCTCGGCGATCGTCTTCTACTTCTCGCTCACCTCGACGGTTCTGGCGCTGCTCACCCTGCCCTTCGGCTGGGTCATCCCGACCGGCGGCACGGCGGCGATGCTGGTGGCGGCCGGGCTGATCGGCGGGGTCGCGCAGATCTGCATCACCTCGGCCTACCGCGGTGCCGAGGCGGCGCTGCTTGCGCCCTTCGATTATGCCTCGATCCTCTTCGCGATCCTGATCGGCTACATCTTCTTCGACGAGGTGCCGACCGTGATGATGCTGCTCGGCTCGTCGGTGGTCATCTTCTCGGGCATCGCGATCATCCTGCGCGAACGTTACCTCGGGCTGAAGCGTCACCGCGCCCGGCCGAGCATGACCCCGCAGGGCTGAGCCGCACGGGTCAGCCCGGCCCCGCGACCGGATGCGCCGCGGCCAGTTCGAGCCCGTCGCCATAGAGGATATGCGGGGCGTCGAACCGCAGCTCGACCAGCGCGACATCATGCCTGCCGATCTTGCGGACGAAGAGACCGTCCGCAAGCCGGTCCGCCGGCACAAGGGCGCGGGCCGCCCCGAAGAGAAGCCTCGCCCGCCAGTCACGCAGCAGCACATCCTGCCCGGCGGGCAGCACCATGTTCCTGTCGGGGCGGCGCGTGCCCAGCGTACCGGCGCGGATGGCGACGAGATCCGTACGCCGGTTATCGCACACCACCCGCGCCAGCACCGCCGTGCCGCTGTCGCGGGTGATCACCCGGTCGCCGGGCGCGAGGTGCTCCACCGGAAGCGCCCCGTCGAGCGTGAGCACGACCGTGCCCGCAACAAGCGCGTTGCAGGGCTCCGACGACCTCAAGCGCCGCGCCGGGAAAATGCGGGGGGCGCCGTCGCAACGGCCCGTTTTCAACTCCATGAGCGCTCTCCCGATCTGTCGAGCCTCCGGGGTGTATCCGGGGTTTCGTCAAAGATTCGGTAAAGGATATGGCGCGTTCCGCCCCCGATTTTCCCTCTCGCCATGATGGCGGAGCTTTGCTAGGAGAACGCGGCGATATGCGGGTGTGGCGGAATTGGTAGACGCACCAGATTTAGGTTCTGGCGCCTTTGGCGTGGGGGTTCGAGTCCCTTCACCCGCACCATTTCGACTTTGAGAGACCATTTCAGACCATTGCGGTGACACGGGCGTGTGTTCAGCGCGTGATAGCCTCGTTGTCAGTGCTTCCCCGCTCTGCTCAATGGCGGCCGGCGCGGCCTTGGAGGCTGCTTTCCGTTTGGCCCGGGCACTGGTCCCATGAAAGCGTCGCAGGTGTCTTGTGCCCGGTCATGAACCGGATGTCGCGCATCCACGCCAAGAGCGCCCGCCTCCAGCATCGCGACCACTAGCCTGCATCGCCGCCTTTGCGCCAAGGACCGGCGGAGATTGAACCACGTCCAGCGAGGGGGCAGGCGATCGAATGCGAGGTTCGGAAGGGAAACCGTCACGGCATTTCCGATCCCCGCCGCGGCAGGCGCGCAGGGAACGCGCGCGAAATCCGGCTTTCGAGACGCGTCGGACTTGATTTGCGCAGGCATCGGGCGCAGCTTGGACAGCATGAACAGCCTTACGCCTTTTCCGGGACCCGGCCACGCTCAGGACGTGGTCTCGTTTCACCGGACGGAGCTGAACGTCATCCTCTCGCTCTACGGCCGCATGGTCGCGGCCGGGGAATGGCGCGATTACGGAATCTCCAGCCTGCGCGACGTCGCGGTCTTCTCGGTGTTTCGCCGCACCGCCGAACATCCGCTCTACCGCATCGAGAAACGCCCCAAGCTGCGCAACAGGCAGGGCCAGTATGCCGTCATCACGATGGAGGGGCAGGTCCTGAAACGCGGCCATGACCTGCGCACCGTGCTGCGGGTACTCGAGCGCAAGCTGATCCGGGCGGTGGACTGAGCCACCGCCGGACAGCTCCCGCTCAGCCGGCGGCCTTCTGTGCGCCGATCATCGCGCAGAGCAGCTCGAACATGATCGTCACGCCAAGGAACGCCGTGCCGCCGCTCGCATCGAAGGGCGGCGAGACCTCGACGAGGTCCGCCCCGGCGATCTGGAGCCCCTCGAGTTCGCGCACCACCTGCAACGCCTGGTAGCTGTTGGGGCCGCCCACCTCGGGGGTGCCGGTGCCGGGCGCGAAGGTCGGATCGACGAAGTCGATGTCGTAGCTCACGTAGCAGGGCTCGGAGCCGACGATGTCGCGGGCCTCGGCCATGACGTCTGCGACACCACGGGCGTGGAATTCCTCGACCGGGATGATGCGGATGCCGTTGGCAGCGGCGAAATCGCGGTCTTCACGGTCGTACATGCTGCCGCGAATGCCGATCTGCACCACCCGTTTCGGATCGAGCAGCCCCTCTTCCACGGCGCGGCGGAACGGCGTGCCATGGGTATACATCGAGCCGCCGAAATACGAGTGGAACAGGTCGGTGTGGCTGTCGAAATGCACCATGCCGAGCGCCGTCTCGCGGGCCACGGCGCGCAGCACCGGAAGCGAGGTCAGGTGGTCGCCGCCGGCGGTCAGCGGGCGGATGCCGTTGCGCTTCATGCGGCCGTAGAACTCGGTGATGCGCTCCATGCTGTCGAGGATGTCGGCCGGGTTCGGCCCGACGTCGCCGAGATCGGCGCAGGCGGCGGTCTCGAAGGGGCGCAGGCCGGTCACCCCGTGTTCGGCTCGGATCATCGTCGAGGCGTCGCGAAGCTGCCGGGGCCCGTGGCGCGGGCCGGGACGGTTGGTCGTGCCGCTGTCCCACGGCACACCGACAAGCCCGATGTCGACCTCGGCGAAGCGGTCGTGCCCGGGCTCGACCAGCGGCAGGCGCATGAAGGTCGGCAGGCCGGCATAGCGCGGCAGGTCGAAACCGGAAACGGGATGGAAGAAGGGGTCGGTCGTCATGGGACATCCTCGCAGGTCGGGGTCGGCCCGAGACCAAAGCTTTTGCCGCCGGTTTGCAAGCGAATTGCCGCCCCGTCAGCCCTTCGGTTCCACCTCGAGCAGGATTGCGCGGGACTGCGAGGCAAATTCACGGCGCAGGATGACCGTCAGCGCCACCAGCGCCGCGACGATCAGCGATGCATCCCCCAGCAGCCAGGCCGCCGAGGCGATGCCGAAATAGACCGAGCGCAGGCCGCGGTTGTAGCTGCGGGCGGCGAATATGTTGATCTCGGCCGCCTTCGCCGCGCGTCCGTAGGCAAGGGCGCTGTTATCGTTCGGCACCGCGCCCATCATCACCGAACAGTAGCCGAACAGCCGGTTCGACCAGACGAACTTGAGAAAGGCGTTGGCGGCGAACAGGAGCGGCAGCAGCAGCTTCATCTCCCAGACCACCAGCGGCGGCACCCCGTCGGTGAGGTCGCCTGCCACCCCGCGCAGCTGCTCGGTGTTTCCCAGCAGCGCGAAGATTCCGCCGATGGCGATCATCGTGGCCGAGGCGAAGAAGGCGGTGCTCTGCCGCAGCGAGCCGACGATCTGGCTGTCGAAGATGCGCGGCTCCCGGGTGACGAAATGCTGCATCCATTCGCGCCGGTATTGCTGCATCAGCCGCGTGACCGAGGGGCGGCTGGCCGGCGGGTGCTCGATGATGAGCGAGCTTGCGAACCAGGTCAGCACGAGGATCGCCACCGCCGCCCCGTCGAGCGCGCCGAAATGCGACAGGCGGTCGAACCAGTCCATCCCGGTCAGAACGGCTTGACCACCACGACCCACAGGACCGCGATGACGCCGACGACGCTGATCTCGTTGAAGATGCGCAGGAACAGGTCGCTTTCGCGGAAGGTGCCGCGCTTCGCGCGCATCACCAGCCGGCCGGTCCAGACGTAATGCACCGCCAGCAACGCCACGAGCGCGATCTTCAGGTGCACCCAGGGCGCCCACTGCCAGAAGTTGCCGAGCCAGAGCCCGGTCGCCACCGCGATCACCGCGAGCCCCGCCGAGAACCGGTAGAGCCGGATCGTGAGATCGCCAAGCGGGCCGAAGGCGTCGAGCGCCGCATACTCGCGCTTCCAGTAGATGAGCGCGCGCGGCACGGCGAAGATGGAGGTCATCCAGCCCATGACGCAGAGAATGTGAATGATCTTGACCCAGTCCATGCGCCCTTAGTGATATCTTTCCGCCCGCGAACGCAAGATGCCGCGCGCCGGGCGTCGAAAGCTCTGGCGTCATCGCCGCAAATTGGTTATATGAGTTTACCAATTCAGGGAGGATCGGTCACATGCAGATGCCAAAGCCGGATGCGGGCGTGATCTCGCGCAAGGCCCGGATCGTGACCCGCCTGCGCGAGGTGCTGCCCACCGACGCGGTGATCGAGGACGAGGCCGAGACCCGCGCCTACGAATGCGACGCGCTCACCGCCTATCGCTGCCCCCCGCTCTGCGCCGTGCTGCCCGCCTCGACCGAAGAGGTCTCGGCAGTGCTCGCGATCTGCCACGAGGAAGGTGTGCCGGTGGTGCCGCGCGGTTCGGGCACCTCGCTTGCCGGCGGGGCGCTGCCCACGGCGGACTCGGTGATCCTCGGCGTGGCGCGCATGAACGAAGTGCTCGAGACCGACTACGACAACCGTTTCATCCGGGTGCAGACCGGGCGCACCAACCTCAGCGTGACCGGCGCCGTCGAGGAAGAGGATTTCTTCTACGCGCCCGACCCGTCGTCGCAGCTCGCCTGCGCCATCGCAGGCAACATCGCGATGAACTCGGGCGGGGCGCATTGCCTGAAATACGGCGTGACGACGAACAACCTGCTGGGCGTGACCATGGTGCTGATGGACGGCACGGTGATCGAACTGGGTGGCGCGCATCTCGATGCCGGCGGCCTCGACCTGCTGGGCGTGGTCTGCGGCTCGGAGGGCCAGCTTGGCGTGGTGACCGAGGCGACGCTGCGCATCCTGCGCAAGCCCGAGGGCGCACGGCCCGTGCTGATGGGCTTCTCGTCGAACGAGGTCGCGGGCGAATGCGTCTCGGACATCATCAAGGCCGGCGTGCTGCCGGTGGCGATCGAGTTCATGGACCGCCCCTGCATCGTCGCCTGCGAGGCCTTTGCCCACGCCGGCTATCCCGACTGCGAGGCGCTGCTGATCGTTGAGGTCGAGGGCTCGGACGCCGAGATCGACGAGCAGCTCGGGCTGATCCTGCAGATCGCCCGCCGCCACGACCCGGTCGAGCTGCGCGAGGCAAAGGACGCCGACGAGGCCGGCCGCATCTGGCTGGGCCGCAAGAGCGCATTTGGGGCGATGGGGCAGATCAACGACTACATGTGCCTCGACGGCACGATCCCGGTGACCGAGCTGCCGCGCGTGCTGCGGCGCATCGGGGAGCTGTCGAAGGAGTTCGGGCTCGAGGTGGCCAATGTCTTCCACGCGGGCGACGGCAACATGCACCCGCTGATCCTCTTC
>MDTG01447309.1_pt1 | contig 75165 bp, 76 predicted proteins | sample 811421 | NCBI WGS metagenome assembly MDTG01 (sample SAMN05326645, study PRJNA326480) | marine metagenome | isolation source: seawater | place: Pacific Ocean: South East | collected 2011
CAAAGCTGGGGCAGCTCGTCGAGCCGATGGCGCCGCAGGAACCGCCCCGTGCGCGTGATCCGCGCGCTCTTGTCTCCACCCGACACGCCCCGATCCGACGCATCCGGCCGCATGGTGCGGAATTTCCAGAGCAGGAACCCCTCGTCCACCGTCTTCATCCGCTCCGACAGGTAGAAAACGGGCGCCCCGTCGAGGACCAGGATCGCCAGCGCGATGACGAGAATCACCGGGAAGAACACGACCGAAAGCGCGAGCGCGGCGAAGATGTCGAGAAGACGCTTTGCCGGTGTCATCGGCCACCGTCCCGTGGGCCGGAGAAATTGTTGGCGAGTTCCTGCCGGAGCCCCTCCGATTGCGGTGTTGGCGTCACGCGTTTTGGTCCATTTGTGTTTTCGGGCGACAACGGGCTGTCTATCATCGTCAACAAACGCTAAGAAAGCTCAATATGGCAGAACGAATTTCCGGGGGGATCTGAGTTGTTCCGGCTACAATCCATTTGGGGCGCGCTTGCCGTGGTCGCGCTGATTTCGGGATGCACCCTTCCGCGCGGCGCTGCCCTGCAATCCGAGGTGGTCAGCCAGTCCGCCTCCGAAAGTCCCACTTTCCAGGTCGTATCGGTTACACGCGCCAACATGCCCGCGATCTCGTCCTGGCCGCGCACCGGATGGGACAACGAATACGGCTGGCCGGCAACGTCCGAAGGCTCGAATTCGCACGTCATCCAGACCGGCGACAAGGTGGACATCACCATCTGGGACAGCCAGGAAAACTCTCTTCTGACCAACGCGACCGAGAAGTCGACGGTGATGAACGCGGTCGAGGTCGGCCCGAACGGCGCGGTCTTCGTGCCTTACGTGGACCAGGTATTCATCCGGGGTCTCACGCCGCAGATGGCGCGCGGCCGCATTCAGGACCGTCTCGCGCAGATCGCGCCCTCGGCGCAGGTGCAGCTGAGCCTCGTTCAGGGCCGCAGCAACTCGGTCGAGCTGGTCGGCGGCGTTCAGGCGCCCGGTGCCTACCCCATGCCCTCGCGCAACTACAAGGTGCTCGGCCTCATCGCCGATGGCGGTGGCATCTCGCCCAGCATTCGTAACCCGCGCGTGCGTCTGATCCGGGGCGGCACCACCTATGAAACCTCGGCCTCGCAACTTCTTGAGAGCGGGCGGCGCAACGCGCTGCTGCGCCCCGGCGACACCGTCATCATCGAACAGGACGACCACAGCTTCACCGCGCTCGGTGCCTCGGGGCAGGAAGATCTCATCTACTTCCCCAAGGACGACCTGAGCGCGCTCGAGGCGATTTCGCTCATGGGCGGCCTCGCGGACTCCCGCGCCGACCCGAAGGGCATTCTGGTGCTGCGCGAATACAGCGTCCGCCACCTGCGGTCCGACGGCAGCGCGCCGAAGATGCAGCAAGTGGTGTTTACCTTTGACCTGACCTCGGCCGACGGGCTCTTCGCCGCACGGAATTTCCGGATCAATCCGAACGATACCGTGCTTGCCACGGAGTCGCCGATCACCATGGCGCAGACGGTCTTCAGCCTCGTCGGAACTGCCTTCGGACTGACACGGCAGGCCACAACGCTGGCGAACTGATCGTCTAAGTTATTGTTTATAAAAGAAAGGGCGCATCTTCGGATGCGCCCTTTGTCGTCGTCATGGCCCTTCCCGATCTTGCCGGGTCCTAGTCCGAAAGCGATGCGAGATAGGCGTAGACGTCCGAAGCCCCCTCGCGCAGCTTGAAGGTCATGCCCGAGCGCGCGCCGCCATCGTCGAGATACTCCTTCAGGAAGGCGGTCGGGTCCTGCACGTAGGCCTCGAAGGTCTCTTCGTCCCAGGTCAGCCCCTTTTCGCCAGCCGCCACGATGTCATCGCGGTAGCGGAAATCCTCGACGCTGCCCGCCTGGCGCCCGATGATGCCGTAGAGGTTCGGACCGGTGCGGCCGCCCTTGACGATGACCTCGCCGGCATCATCGACGATCGAGTGGCAGGCCCGGCAACGCTTGCCGAACACCTCTTCACCCTCGTCGGCATCCTGGGCATGTGCTGCGCCCGCAAGCATCACTGCGGCGATCGCCGTGGCTATCCTGAAGTTCATGTGTCGTCTCCCGTGACAGATTGGTAGGGCGACGGTATCCCGCACCGGAAAGGCCGCCAAGCGCGACCCGGCGGGCTGCGACCAATTGCCAAGGCACGCTTGACGCCGTCGGGACATGAGGGGAGATAGGCGTCATGGACAGCATTCCCGCATGGATCGACGGTGTTCTCACACCGGTGGACAAGCTCGAGGCGCATCGGCGCGGACTGCGGCACAAGGCCGTGTCGGTCTTCGTTCTGCGCGGTGACAAGGTGCTTTTGCAGCGCCGGGCGCTGGGGAAATATCACACGCCCGGGCTGTGGGCGAACACCTGCTGCACGCATCCGCACTGGGACGAGAGCGGCTTGGACTGCGCGCGCCGGCGTCTTGTCGAGGAACTCGGGATCTCCGATCTCGACCTGCAGCCACGCGGCACAGTGGAATACCGGGCCGACGTCGGCAACGACATGATCGAGCACGAGGTCGTCGAGATCTTCGTGGCAAGGGCAGGGGACACGCTCGTGCCGCGCCCGAACCCCGACGAAGTGATGGACACCGCGTGGGTTTCCCTCGACGATCTGCACCGCCAGACCGGGGAGACGCCCGAGCGCTTCACTCCGTGGATGCGCATCTACCTTAAGGAGCATGCGCGGCAGATCCTCTCGGGGATCGAGCCGCGTTAACGACGCTTGCGCAGGTAGACGTAATAGGCGCCGGTTCCGCCATGCCGCTGGTGCGCCTCGGAGATCTGAAGCACCGCCTGTGAGACCCCGGGGAGCCGCAGCCATTGCGGCACCTGCGTCTTGAGAATGCCACGGCGCCGGGGCATCGGGTCGTGCGGGTCCTCCCGCGTGCCCTTGCCGGTGATCACCAGAACGAGCCGCAAACCCCGCATCTGCGAGGTGAGGATGAAACGCACCAGCGTCGGATGGGCCTGGTCAAGCGTCATGCCGTGCAGGTCGATCCGTGCTTCCGGAACCAGTTTGCCGCGCTTCATCCGGGTGAAGTTCTTGGAATCCATCCGCACCGGCTCGCCCGAAAGACGTTCGGCCGTGGTGCCCTTGTAGTCGCGCTTTTCGGGCGCGGGAGCCTTGGCGCTGCCGATGTCGAAGGAGGGCAGGGGATCACGCGGCGGAGGGCTCTTGCGCAGCGGGGCCTCGCGGTCTTTCGGCGGTGGCGCCGCGTTGCGGCCCGGCAGGCGTTCGGCGGTCTGCGCCACCTGCCGCCAGAGCTCGAGCTCGTCCGGTCGCAGGCGGCGTCGGCTCATAGAACCGATTCCGGCAGCAGCGCATAGGCGCGCTGGATCGGCAGCAGCACCACGAGGCGCCCTGCATCCTTGATCTTTCCCGCCTCGGAGCCGGCCTCAGCGCCGGTGCCAAAGAAGATGTCGGCACGCTGCGCGCCCTTGATGGCCGACCCGGTATCCTGCGCGATCATCAGCCGCCGCATCGGCTCGGCCCCGTCCTTTTCGATCCAGACCGGCGCACCAAGCGGCGTGAAAGCGGGGTCGACCGCGATCGAGCGCATCGCGGTGATCGACCGGTTCATCGCGCCGAGCGGACCACGCTCGGGCGGAACCTCGTTGACCTCGCGGAAGAACACGTAGGAGTCGTTGTGAAAGAGCAGCTCCTCGCCATCGAACGGGTTGCCGCGCACCCACGACTTGATGCCCTGCGCCGAAACCTCGTGCTCGGTCATCGTGCCGCGGCGGATCAGCTCCTTGCCGATCGAGCTGTAGGGATGGCCGTTCGCGCCGCCGTAGCCAACCCGGAGGTGGCTCCCGTCGGGCAATCGAACCCGCCCGGATCCCTGAATCTGCAAGAAGAAGAGCTCTACCGGATCGTCGACCCAGGCGATCTCGAGGTCGCGACCCTCCATCACGCCAGACGTCAGGATCTCGCGCCGGGTGAGCCACGGCCGCGTGACCTGCGCCTCGGGCGGCATCCGGTAGAGGGGGTAGCGATAGCGCGGAGAGGGTTCGAGCGCGCCGTCGAGTTCCGGCTCGAAGTAGCCGGTAAACAGCCCGTCGCCGCCGGATTTCATCATCACCGGACGGAAGAAAAGCTCAAAGAAATCACGGGCATCGGTTGTTTCACGTGCAACAGCACAAAGGCTCGACCAATCCGGGTCGCGCATGTCGCCGCAGGTCTCCAGGAAGACCGCAAGAGCCGCGGCATGGTCGTCATCTGCCCAGCCGTCGAGATCCTCGAAACCGAGGATCTCGTAAGTGGTATCCGTCTCCGCCGCGCTCATGCTGCCTGCCAGTACCATGCCGGCCACGCATGCGGCACGGACCCTGCGCCACATTATTCGTCGGTCGCGACCAGCTGCCAGTTCGGGTCGTCGCTGCCCATGCGGCGTGCATAGGTCCAGACGTCCTTCTGACGCTTGACCGCGGTCGCGCTGCCTTCGATCACTTCACCTTCGGAGTTCTTCACGACCGAAGTCAGCTCGCCGACGTATTTCACGGTGATTTCGGCCAGCCGCTCGGTTTCGTCGAAGGTCGCGTCGACGAGGTTCATCTCGCGGACACCGACGAACTCGGCCTCGATCGTGAGACCCTGCTGGCGGCGCGCCTCGATCACCTCTTCGAAACTTTCGTAAAGCTCGTCCGAAAGAAAGCCCTTGAGATCCGAGATATCACCGTTGTCGAAGCTCATGAGGATCATCTCGTAGGCGCCTCGCGCGCCCGAGAGGAATTCGCTCACGCTGAAGGACGGCTCGGCCCGCTTCATCTTGGCAAGTGCTTCGGCAGCGGGGCTGTTTTCGGGGACATGGTCGATGATGTCCCGGTCCGGGCCGCCCTCGATCACCTCGAAATCGGGTTTCGCCGTGTCACGCTGACTTTGGGCGGGCGCCGGAGGTTTCTCGAAACCGTCCCGCGTTCCCAAAACGCTGCGCAGGCGCAGGATCAGGAAAATCGCGATCCCGGCAAGGACCAGAAGTTGGACGATCGGCGTGTTCATCGGCACCTCATGCGCGCAAACGTGGAATTTCTCGTGTTGCATTCCTATGTAGGTGCTGGGTTCCGGCAAGTCTACCGGCGCCCGGACGCAAGGGAGACCCATCATGTGGCTTTTTCTGGCATTTCTTCTGGTGCCAATCATCGAGATCGCGCTTTTCATCCAGGTCGGGGGGCTGATCGGCCTGTGGCCGACGCTGGCCATCGTCGTGATCACCGCGATCGTCGGCACCGCGCTTGTCCGCTCGCAGGGGCTGCGCGCGCTGGGGGAACTGCAGGGGTCGTTCTCGCGGCTCGAGGATCCGACGACGCCGCTCGCGCACGGTGCGATGATCCTGCTTGCCGGCGCGCTGCTGCTGACGCCGGGGTTCTTCACCGACGCCGTGGGCTTCGCGCTTTGCACCCCGCAGTTCCGCTCGGCCGTGCTGCGCTACCTGTCCTCGAAGGTGACCGTCCAGCGGTTCGAGATGGGCGGCCGCCCGCCGCCGCGCGCGGATATGGGCCGCGGCCCGTCGCGTGGCCCGCGTGCCCCCAAGGACGGTGACGTGATCGAAGGCGACTTCACCGAAGTCCCCGACGACAAACGCCCCAATCATCCCGGTTCCGGCTGGACGAAGCATTGAGACGCCGCCTGCCGCCTGCTATTGCAGGTCAAACCTGTTTCGAGGAGTGAGAGAACCCCATGGCAGAAAACCAGCAAGAGAACGGCGCGACGGAATCCGCAGGCGCGGCCGCACCGGTCAAGATGAACGTGCTCGCGCAATTCGTGCGTGACCTGTCCTTCGAGAATATTCTCGCCCAGAAGGGCAGCCAGGGCGAAGTGCAGCCCGACGTTCAGGTTCAGGTGAACCTCGATGCGAAGAAGCGCAGCGCCGATCACCAGTACGAAGTGGTGATGAAGCTCAAGATCGAGTCCAAGTCCAAGGGCACCGACACGACGCTTTTCATCCTCGAGATGGATTACGCCGGCGTCTTCCACGTCGAGAACGTTCCCGAAGAGCAGCTGCACCCTTTCCTGCTGATCGAATGCCCGCGGATGCTGTTCCCCTTCGCGCGCCGCATCGTGTCGGACATCACCCGCGACGGTGGCTTCCCGCCGCTGAACCTCGAGATGATCGACTTCGTGCAGCTCTATCGCAACGAGATCGCCCGCCGTCAGAAGCAGCAGGCGGCGACCGGCGGCGGCGAGCAGAAGCTCGACGCCTGATCGGCGTCAGCCGCGCGTCCAGAGCGCGTTTTCTCCGAGTTTTTCGACAAAGGCGGCGTGAGCCGCCTTTTCTTCGTCTGTGATCCGCGAGGGCAGCGGAGTCTCGCGCCGCGTGGGGCGCCAGTCGTCTCCCGCGCCTCCGGATCCGCTCGAATGGACCTGGTTCAGGACAAGGTCGGGCTGCTTGCCCCCGATCAGCTCGAGATACACTTCCGCGAGGATTTCGCTGTCGAGCAAAGCGCCGTGCAGCGTCCGCGACGAGTTGTCGATGCCGAACCGGCGGCACAGCGCATCCAGCGAGGCCGGAGAGCCGGGAAACTTGCGCCGCGCGATGTCGAGCGTGTCGATGGCGCAGTCGCGCGGCAGAAGCGGGCGCTTCGACCAGCCCAGCTCGGCGTTGAGGAATTTCACGTCGAAGGCCGCGTTGTGGATCACAAGCTTCGCGTCGCCGATGAATTCGAGAAATTCGTCGACGATCTTCACGAAGACCGGCTTGTCGCGCAGGAAATCGTCGCCCAGCCCGTGGACCTGGAACGCTTCCTGCGGCATCGACCGCTCGGGGTTGATATACTGGTGATAGGTCTTGCCCGTCGGCACGTGGTTGAAGAGCTCGACCGCGCCGATTTCGACGATGCGGTCGCCGGTTTCGGGCTCGAAGCCGGTGGTTTCGGTGTCGAGAACGATTTCACGCATGTCGCCGCCTTTCGATGTCTTCCAGCACGGCCCGCACCTGGGCCCGCGCGTGCTCTATCGTATCCGTTTCGATCACGAAATCCGACCGCGCGCACTTTTCCGCGTTCGGCATCTGCCGGGCGAGGATACGGTCGAGATCCTCGGCGTTCATCGTGCCGCGCGCGAGCACCCGCGACCGCTGTAGATCCGGCGGAATGTTCACGCAGGCCACGGCGTCCATTTCGGTCTCGGATCCGGTCTCGAACAGCAGGGGGATGTCGAACACGCAGATGGTGTCGGGGTGATTTTCCGAAAATCTGGCGCGATCTTCGCGCACGAGCGGATGCACCACGGCCTCGATCCGGCTCAGCGCCGCGCTGTCGCGGCCGATGATGTCGCGCAGACGGTCGCGCGAGACGGCGCCATCCTCGATTGCCTCCGGAAACAGCGACCCGATGGGCTCCACTGCCGCGCCACCCTGCGCATACAGGCGATGAACGGCGGCATCCGCGTCCCAGACAGCGCAGCCTTCCTCCGCGAAGAGCGCTGCGGTCGTCGATTTTCCCATGCCGATCGAGCCGGTCAGCCCAAGCCGGAAGATCATCGCAGAATCGCGGCGCGCGTGGCCTCGTCGACCTCGGGGCGCTGACCGAACCACCGCTCGAACCCGGGCACGGCCTGGTGGATGAGCATCCCCAGCCCGTCGACCGTCGTGCACCCCTGTTCTTCCGCCACGCGAAGAAGCCGCGTCTGCAACGGCGCGTAGACAAGGTCGGTCACCACCGCGCCCCGCCGCAACCCGTCGAGCGGCACCCGGAGTTCGGGTTTTCCGACCATCCCGAGAGACGTGGTGTTCACGACAAGCGCCGCATCTTCGAGAACGTTGCCCGCCTTGACCCATTCCACGACCGAAAGACGCGATCCGAAGTCCTCGCGAAGCTTCTCGGCCCGCAACTTCGTGCGGTTCGTGATGCGAATTTCCGGCACGCCGCTGTCGAGAAGCGCAGCAACGACCGCGCGCGCAGCTCCGCCCGCGCCAAGAACCACGGCCGGCCCGGCCTTGGGGTCCCAATCCGGCGCGCCCTGCCGCAGGTTTTCGAGAAACCCGTAGCCATCGGTGTTGTCGGCATGAATGCCGCCATCGGCGCGAAAGATGATCGTGTTCGCGGCCCCGATCAGCGTCGCGCGGTCCGAAACCTGGTCGGCGATCTCCATCACCCGCTCCTTGTGCGGGATGGTGACGTTCGCGCCGACGAAACCAAGCTTCGGAAGCATCCTGAGAGCGGATTCAAAGTCTTCGGGCGCGATGTCCATCGGGATGTAATGCCCGGGTAGCCCGTACTTGCGAAGCCAGTGCCCGTGCAGTTGCGGCGAGCGTGAGTGCGCCACCGGGTGCCCGATGACGCCGGCGAGCGGAATGCGTGTGTCAGTCATGCGGCAATGATCTCCCGGACGGACAGAAAGGCAAGAAGTTCAAGCAGGGGCAGGCCGAGAATGGTGAAGTGATCCCCCTCGATCCGCGCGAAAAGACGAACGCCTTCTTCCTCAAGCTTGTATCCGCCCACCGAATGGCGCGCGCTTTCCCAGTTACGCGCGAGATAGTCGTCGAGATAGGCTTCCGAGAACTCGCGCATCACCAGACGTGCGACCCCGACGTGGCGCCAGATCGGCTCTCCGTTCTCGTAGATCACCGCGCCGGAGTAGAGGTGATGACGCTCGCCGCGCAGACGCATGAGCTGGGCGCGGGCCTCTTCCGGGTCGCGCGGTTTGGAGAAGACCTCCTTTCCCAGCGCGAGGATCTGGTCACAGCCAAGAACGAAGGCGCCGGGGTTCTTCTGCGAGACGCGCCGCGCCTTATACTCGGCCAGCGCGTCGGCCATGTCGCGCGGCCCGGCCCCTTCCTGGGCAAGTGAGTCGCGGATCGCGGATTCGTCGATCCGCGCGACCTCGATTCGGTGCGGAACGCCCGCTGAAGTGAGCAAATCGGTCCGGATCTGCGAGCCGGAAGCGAGGATGAAGGGCGTGGACATGTGGAAAAACCTGTCGACATCTGCAGGGTCTTGTCAGGGGATGGTTCTGCGGAAAATCCCGATCACATGCAAGCCGGTGGAAAACCCGGCCCTCCCAGGTCGATTCGTGCCGATTCCAGCACATGTGGGAAAGAATAAGTCCGAGCTGCGGGGGACTCACCCCGCGTCTGACTTCTACCAAAGTTGTCCATAGGTGCGAGTTGATAGTTAACTTGCCATCAGACAACGAAAAATCTCGATTCATGTTTTGTTAAGAAATCTCTATCTACAAAGTTATCCACAAGATGATCAGGATGGGACAACTTCGGGGACAGACCGATAATCCACCGAAAATCGGCGCACAAACTCTTCATCATCCTTTCTATCTTTAAACTTGAGAGTGGCTCCGCCCGCTCATCTCGGGAAAATCACCGGCAAGATTGACTCAAGCTTCCCGGATGACTAATTCCCTTCTCCAACGCCCGTCCGGGTGTGTGTATTTCCCAGAGACAGCCAGTACGGGGCCGCCAGCTCGGCCCGGAAGGATCCATTATGAGCAACGAGACGCTCAACCTCTCCGATCTGAAGGCGAAGAGCCCGAAAGATCTGCTCGCGATGGCCGAAGAGCTCGAGATCGAGAACGCTTCGACCATGCGCAAAGGGGAGATGATGTTCCAAATTCTCCGCGAGCGCGCGGACGAAGGCTGGGAGGTCTCCGGCGACGGGGTGCTCGAGGTGCTTCAGGACGGCTTCGGCTTCCTGCGCTCGCCCGAGGCGAACTATCTGCCGGGCCCGGACGACATCTACGTATCGCCGGACATGATCCGGAAGTACTCGCTGCGCACTGGCGACTCCGTCGAAGGGGAAATCCGCGCACCTGATGGCGAAGAGCGCTACTTCGCGCTCGTCGACGTCGCGAAGATCAACTTCGAGGACCCCGACCGAGCGCGTCACAAGATCGCCTTCGACAACCTCACGCCGCTCTATCCCGACGAGCGGCTCAAGATGGAAATCGAAGACCCGACGATCAAGGACAAGTCCGCCCGGATCATCGACCTCGTCGCACCGATCGGGAAGGGGCAGCGCTCGCTCATCGTGGCGCCGCCGCGGACGGGTAAGACCGTCCTGCTGCAGAACATCGCCAGCTCGATCGAGAAGAACCACCCCGAGTGCTACCTGATCGTCCTGCTGATCGACGAGCGCCCGGAAGAGGTGACCGACATGCAGCGGTCGGTGAAGGGCGAGGTGATCTCCTCGACCTTCGACGAACCCGCCACACGGCACGTTGCCGTGTCCGAGATGGTCATCGAAAAGGCCAAGCGCCTGGTCGAACATAAACGAGATGTTGTTATCCTTCTCGATTCGATCACTAGACTTGGTCGTGCCTTCAACACCGTGGTGCCGTCGTCGGGCAAGGTTCTGACCGGTGGTGTCGACGCGAACGCCCTTCAGCGGCCGAAGCGTTTCTTCGGTGCCGCACGGAACATTGAAGAGGGCGGGTCTCTGACCATCATCGCGACCGCGCTGATCGACACTGGCTCGCGGATGGACGAGGTGATCTTCGAGGAGTTCAAGGGCACCGGCAACTCCGAGATCGTCCTCGACCGGAAGATCGCGGACAAGCGCGTGTTCCCGGCCATCGACATTCTCAAGTCGGGCACCCGGAAAGAGGACCTGCTCATCGACAAGAGCGACCTGCAGAAGACCTTTGTCCTGCGGCGTATTCTCAACCCGATGGGCACAACCGACGCGGTCGAATTCCTGCTGTCGAAGCTGAAGCAGACCAAGACCAACTCGGAATTCTTCGACTCGATGAACAGCTAGAGCCGGCCAGGAGGCAGGTTTGGACACCATCTTCGCCCTTGCGAGCGCGCCGGGTAAAGCCGGCGTCGCCGTCATTCGTGTTTCCGGGCCCGAGGCCTGGAGCGCGGCTGAACGGCTGGGCGGTCGTCTTCCGGGAGCCCGGCAAGCCGTAGTGCGGAAACTTCGAGACGAGACCGGGCAGGTGTTGGACGAAGCACTGCTTCTGCTTTTCGCGGAGGGTGCAAGCTTTACGGGCGAAGCCGTGGCAGAGTTTCATCTCCACGGCAGCCTTGCGATCCAACGCGCCGTTCTGCGTGTGCTCGGGGAAATGGACGGTTTGCGTCTTGCCGACCCGGGGGAGTTCACACGACGAGCGCTCGAGAATGACCGTCTCGATCTGACACAGGTCGAAGCGCTGTCCGATCTCATCGAGTCCGAGACCGAGAGCCAGCGTCTTCAGGCATTGAAGGTGTTTTCGGGTGCTTTGGCCGAGAAGGTCGACGATTGGCGAAGTGACCTGATCCAGGCGGCCTCTCTGCTCGAGGTGACTATCGACTTCGCCGATGAAGAGGTTCCGGTCGATGTCGCAGATCCGGTCTCGGAGTTGCTACGAAAGGTGTCCTCTGCGCTCCAACAAGAGTTGGCCGGCCTCGATGCCGCCGAACGTATCCGCACCGGTTTCGAAGTTGCCATCGTCGGTGCGCCGAACGTCGGCAAGTCGAGCTTGCTCAACGCGCTCGCCGGGCGGGATGCGGCCATCACATCGGAAATCGCGGGGACGACCCGCGACGTGATCGAAGTTCGGATGGAGATCGCCGGTCTGCCCGTCACCTTGCTCGATACGGCCGGCCTGCGCGAGACCCAGGACCCCGTCGAGAAAATCGGGATCGAGCGCGCGCGTGATCGCGCATCTGCCTCGGACTTGCGGGTCGTCCTGACCGACGAGCGGGGCACGCCCGATATCGTGATTGGACAGGATGATATCGTTCTGAGATCGAAGGCCGATATCGCCGGAGATCCGGATGGATTGTCTGCGAAGACAGGGCAGGGGATCGACCGGCTCATCGCGTCGATTGGGGACAAGCTGTCGGAGCGGGTTCAGTCAGCTGGGCTTGCGACACGGGAACGGCATCGTGTCGCCTTTCTCGAGGGTGCGTCGGCGATTTCGCGCGCTGAAGGTCTGCTCCTGCATGGTCAGGATTGCTATGATTTGGCCGCAGAGGAGTTGCGGGTTGCGATTCGCAGCCTTGAGCTTCTGATTGGGCGGGTGGATGTAGAAAATCTTCTAGACGAGATTTTCTCGAATTTCTGCCTCGGAAAGTAAGGAGTGTTTCACGTGAAACAACGCGACTTCGATGTCATCGTCGTTGGTGGCGGCCACGCCGGGACCGAGGCTGCTGCCGCTTCGGCGCGGATGGGCGCCCGCACCGCACTCGTTACCCTGACGGAAGCCGGGATCGGCGTCATGTCCTGCAACCCGGCGATTGGGGGGCTCGGCAAGGGCCATCTCGTTCGTGAAATCGACGCCATGGATGGTGTCATGGGGCGTGTCGCCGACCAGGCGAGTATTCAATATCGGCTTCTCAACCGTCGAAAGGGGCCTGCTGTGCAAGGGCCCCGCGCCCAAGCCGATCGTAAGCTTTATCGCAATGCCATGCTGAGCGAGATGAAAGCGACGCCGAATCTGACGATCGTCGCGGGCGAGGTCACAGACCTCATCATGAACGATCAATGCGTCGAAGGCGTTGTCTTGGCTGATGACACGAGACTTGTTGCCGGAGCCGTCGTTCTGACCACCGGTACATTTCTTCGTGGAGTCATCCATATCGGAGACAAGTCGCGACCTGGAGGCCGCATGGGCGACAAGCCCTCGGTGCGACTGGCGGAGCGGATTGACGCGCTCGGCCTGGAACTCGGTCGTCTGAAAACTGGAACTCCACCGCGGCTTGATGGAAGAACCATCGACTGGACCCAACTTGAGGAGCAGCCCGGTGACGAAGATCCGGTCCTGTTCTCTTTCCTTTCAAAGGCGCCTGCGGCTCGGCAGGTCAGCTGCGGTATCACCCACACCAACGAACGAACGCACGAGATCATTCGCGAGAACCTGGATCGGTCGGCGATGTATGGCGGACATATCGAGGGAATTGGGCCGAGGTACTGCCCGTCCATCGAGGACAAGGTGGTTCGCTTCGCTGAGAAGACGTCACACCAGATCTTTCTCGAGCCCGAGGGCCTGGACGATCACACCATCTACCCGAACGGCATTTCGACATCGCTTCCGGAAGACGTCCAGCTCGATTACGTCCGCTCGATTGCAGGGCTTGAGAAAGCGGAAATCCTGCAGCCGGGATACGCCATCGAGTATGACTTTGTCGATCCGCGGTCTCTTGACCTGCGCTTGGCCGTTCGATCTGTCGAGGGGCTTTATCTCGCCGGGCAGATCAACGGGACGACCGGATACGAAGAGGCCGCCGCTCAGGGCATGGTTGCGGGGCTTAACGCCGCGCGTGAGGCGTCTGGAGAAGATCCCGTCCACTTTACACGCGCAGAATCCTATATCGGCGTCATGATTGACGACCTGACATCGCGGGGGGTTTCCGAGCCCTATAGGATGTTCACCTCCCGTGCCGAATTCCGGCTGTCCTTACGTGCTGACAACGCCGATCAACGACTGACCCCGAAGGCGATTGAACTTGGTTGTCTTTCCGACCAACGGCGCGACGCGTTCCTTGAGAAGAGCGAGAAGCTCGAGAGCGGGCGCGCAACTTTGGAGGCAACGCAATTTGCGCCGCGGGATCTGATCGGCATGGGTATCCAGGTCTCGGCCGATGGTCAGAAGCGGAATGGCTTCCAGCTACTTGCGTTCCCGGACGTGGACATGAAAACGCTTCAAAAAGGGACCGAGGCGTTCGACGATATCAAGCCTGAGATTGCTCGACAGCTGGAGCGAGATGCGCTGTATGCGAATTACATCGCGCGTCAGCATCGCGATGTCGAGGCACTGCGCCGGGACGAAGCTATGACAATTCCGCGGGACTTTGATTTTAGCCTTATCGAAGGCCTGTCCAACGAGCTCAAGCATAAGCTTATGTTGGCGCGCCCGGACAACATGGCGCAGGCCGGCAAGGTTGATGGGATGACGCCTGCAGCGCTGTCGCTCGTCCTGCTTAGGTTGCGTCGCCATGGGCAGGCAAAGACTGCATGAGCGTTCTGGATGATCGGCTACCGACGCTTGATGTTTCACGTGAAACACTGGCGCGCCTTCGGAAACTTTCGGACCTCCTGAATAAATGGTCTCCGAAGATCAACCTTGTCGCAAAGGGAACGCTTGAGGCAAGTTGGGACAGGCATGTCCTGGATTCAGCTCAGGTCTTCGATATTCCCAAACAACGCGAGGGGCACTGGGTGGACCTCGGGGCAGGGGGCGGCTTTCCCGGTCTCGTGGTGGCAATTCTTGCGACCGAACTGGCGCCAAACCTTCGCGTTACGCTGGTCGAAAGTGACCGTCGGAAATCTGTGTTTTTGCGGACCGCGCTTCGGGAAACCGGTGTGAAGGCTGATGTCATTGCGGACAGGATCGAACGCATTGACCCGTTGAATGCGGATATTCTTAGTGCGCGTGCGTTGGCCGATCTTTCGACGCTTCTGTCATTCGCGGATCGTCATCTGGCCCCGAGTGGTGAGGCTGTGTTTCTCAAGGGAGCCAACTGGGAAAAAGAGGTCGCAGAGGCGCAGGAATCGTGGAACTTCAGCTTCACTAAGCGTAGAAGCATTACAGACCCCAACGCAGTCGTTCTGTCTATCGGAGCTCTCACTCATGTCTGACTCGTCGCGCCCCGGCGGCCCGAAGATTATTGCAATCGCAAACCAGAAGGGCGGCGTGGGAAAGACCACGACCACCATCAACCTCGGGGCCGCTCTGGCCGAGAAGAACCTGAATGTCCTGGTGGTCGATCTGGACCCGCAGGGCAACTCGTCCACGGGTCTTGGGATCGAGCCGACAGATCGCCAATACACGGCGTATGAGCTTCTGCTCGATGATGTTCCGATGGAGGATGTGATCCTCAGGACAGAGCAGCCGAACCTCGACCTGATCCCGGCGACCGTCGATCTAAGCTCGGCGGATATCGAGCTTGTGGCGAATGAAAAGCGGAGCTTCCTTCTGCGCGAGGCGTTGCGTCAGGCTGCGATGAACGCTCTGAATTACGATTACGTCCTGATCGATTGCCCCCCTTCTCTGAACCTCCTGACGGTGAACGCGATGGTTGCCGCGCACTCGATTCTGGTGCCGCTTCAGAGCGAGTTCTTCGCGCTCGAGGGTTTGTCGCAGCTCATGCTGACGGTTCGGGAAGTCCGCCAGAGCGCGAACCCGGACCTGCGGATCGAGGGGGTCGTTCTGACGATGTATGATGCGCGGAACAACCTGTCGCGTCAGGTCGAGGACGACGCCCGCGAAAACCTTGGAGACCTTGTGTTTTCGACGGTGATCCCGCGCAACGTGAGGGTGAGTGAGGCGCCGTCCTTCGCGATGCCCGTGCTGAGCTATGACGCGCAGTCCAAGGGTGCGCTTGCGTACCGGGCGCTGGCGGACGAGTTGCTGCAGAAGAACGCCAAGATCGCCGCCTGAAAGACAGAAAAGAAAGAGCAGAAATGGCAGAGAAAAAGGAACCTCGCCGGGGACTCGGCCGCGGCTTGTCGGCGCTGATGTCGGACGTCGACATCGCACCCGCACAAGACGCTGAAACCGAGACCGCCAAGAGCCCCGACAGAATGATTCCCATCGAGAAGATCGTCCCGAACAAGGACCAGCCGCGTCGCACGTTCACGGACGAGCAGCTCAAGGAGCTGTCGGATTCGATCCGCACCAAGGGGATCCTGCAGCCGATCATCGTGCGTCCGTCGCCGGGCGATCCGGGCATGTTCGAGATCGTCGCCGGCGAACGCCGCTGGCGCGCGGCGCAGCTGGCGAAGCAGCATGAGGTTCCCGTCCTCGTCCGCGATCTTGACGATCAGGAGATGCTCGAGGTCGCGATCATCGAGAACATCCAGCGCGCCGATCTGAACTCGATCGAAGAGGCGGCCGGCTACAAGCAGCTGATGTTCAAGTTCGGCCACACGCAGGAAAAGATCGCGGAAGCGCTCGGCAAGAGCCGCAGCCACATCGCAAACCTTCTTCGGCTTCTCAACCTTCCGGAGAGCGTGCAAGAGCATGTTCGAAACGGGGCGCTGAGTGCGGGGCACGCGAGAACTCTTGTGACCGCTCAAGACCCCGAAGCGATGGCGCAGCAGATCATCACCAAGAAGCTTTCCGTGCGCCAGGCAGAAGCGCTTCTGCGCTCCGAGGGAGACGCGTCGAAGCCCAAGATGCGCCCGGCGGCGGCATCCGCAGCGACTGCGGAAAAGGATGCGGACACGCGGGCGCTCGAGGGCGACCTGTCTGCCGCGCTTGGTATGAAGGTGACTGTAACGCACAAGCCGGGCGGCGAGTCGGGAAAGCTGACGATTGCCTACGAGAGCTTTGACGAGCTGGATTCCCTGTGCAGCGTCCTGAGCGCCGCGCGCTGAGCGTCACCTGACATCGAAACAAGACCTGAAAGCGGGGCCGAGCGTATCGGCCCCGCTTTTTCAGTCCGCGAGAAGCTCTGTCACGAGTGCGTTGAGAACCAGTCTCCCGCGCAGTGTCGCACCGAAACGGTCCTCCGTGCGCCAGATGAGGCCAAGGTCCTCGAAATCCGAAAGCGGCATGGCATCGGACCACGCGCCTCCGATACGGCGGGTTCGGTCGATATCTAGGCCCTCCGATAGCCGTAGCCCCATCATGAGGTATTCGCCCCAAATATCTTGTGGGGTTAGAATATCTCGGCTCTCTTCGCCGCTGCTACCCTCTGCATCCGCGATCCACGCGCCCGGCAAACGCTTTGCCACGGTGGCGTATCGCTGACCGTCGAGCGTGATCCTGCCGTGGGCGCCGGGGCCGATACCGACGTAGTCGCCCCCGCGCCAGTAGACGAGATTGTGCCGCGACATGGCGTCAGGGCGCGCGTAGTTCGAGACTTCGTAGGCCTCGAAGCCGGCCGCGCCGCAGATGTCGCGCGTGGCAAGGTAGAGGTCCGCGCCGAGATCCTCGTCTGGCAGTCCCTTGAGGCCGCCGGCCTGCGCACGGTCCCAGAAGGCGGTGCCTTCCTCGATGGTGAGCTGGTAGAGCGACAGGTGGTCGCCGGCGAGGTCCAGAGCCTCGCGAAGCTCGCTTTCCCAGTCCTGAAGGGTCTGACCCTGCCGCCCGTAGATCAGGTCGAAGCTGACCCGGTCAAAGGTCGCTCGCGCGATCTCGAGCGCTTTCAGCGCCTCGTCGACACCGTGCAGGCGACCGAGCTTGCGCAGATCGTCGGGCCGCAGCGCCTGCACCCCGAGCGACACCCGGTTCACGCCGGCCCTGGCGAAACCTTCGAACTTCTCCGCCTCGACCGAGCGGGGGTTCGCCTCGAGCGTGATCTCGATGTCATTGGCCCAGGCCCACTGCTCGCGGGAGGCACGCAGGATCGCGTCGACCGTGGAGGGCGCCATGAGCGAGGGCGTGCCGCCACCGAAGTAGATCGAGCCAAGCACGCGGCCCTCGGTTCCTTGGGCATAGCGCCGCAACTCGGAGACCATCGCCCTGGCCCAGCGATCCTGGTCGACATGGCTCACGACATGGCTGTTGAAGTCGCAATAGGGGCACTTGGCCTCGCAGAAAGGCCAATGCACGTAGAGGCCGAAGCCACCGTGGCGCCATTCCTCAGCCAAAGCAGCCCGTCACGAACTTCTTGAACGCATCGGCGCGGTGGCTGATGCGGTTCTTTTCCCAGCGATCCATCTCGCCGAAGGTGATGTCGTAGCCGTCGGGCTGGAAGATCGGGTCGTAACCGTGGCCCTGGTCGCCCCGCATGGGCCAGACCACGCGGCCGGGCATCTCGCCGGGGAAGACGTCATCGCTGCCGTCGGGATAGGCCAGCACCAGCGTGCAGCAGAAGCGCGCAGTCCAAGGCTCGGGCTTGCCGCTGTCGACCAGCGCCTTGTGGGCCTTTTCCATCGCCATGACGAAATCGCGACCCGAGCCGGTTTCGGCCCAGTCCGCGGTATAGACACCCGGCGCACCGTCCAGCGCGTCGATGGCGATGCCGCTGTCGTCGGAAAGGGCAGGGAGGCCGGTAGCCTTTGCGGCGGCATGGGCCTTGATCCGGGCGTTCTCGACGAAGGTGGTGCCGGTCTCTTCGGGCTCGGGCAGGCCCTTTTCGGCGGCACCGATGACGGTGATGCCGTAGGGCTTGAGAAGATCGGTGATCTCTTCGAGCTTGCCCTTGTTGTGGGTCGCGACAAGCAGCGTGTCGCCTTCGAACTTGCGGGTCATGCCACGGCTGCCTTCTGCGCTGCGACCAGCTCGGCGGTGCCGGCCTCGGCAAGGTCCATCAGGTTTGTCATCTGATCGCGCGAGAAGGTCGCGCCCTCGGCGGACATCTGCACCTCGATGAGCTGACCGTCGCCGCGCAGGATGAAGTTGCCATCGACACCGGCTTCGCTGTCCTCGGCATAGTCGAGGTCGAGCACCGGCTGCCCGGCGTAGATCCCGCAGGACACCGCGGCCACGGGCGAGACGAGCGGATCGCTCACCACGTCGCCGGCCTTCATCAGCTTGTTCACGGCAAGCCGCAGCGCGACCCAGCCACCGGTGATCGCGGCGCAGCGGGTGCCGCCGTCGGCCTGAAGCACGTCGCAGTCGACGGTGATCTGGCGTTCGCCGAGCGCGACGCGGTCGACACCGGCACGCAGGCTGCGGCCGATCAGGCGCTGGATCTCGACCGTGCGGCCGCCCTGCTTGCCCGAGGTGGCCTCGCGCCGCATGCGCGAGCCGGTGGAGCGCGGCAGCATGCCGTATTCCGCCGTCACCCAGCCCAGCCCCGAGCCCTTGATGAAGGGCGGCACGCGCGGCTCGAGCGAGGCGGTGCAGATCACGTGGGTGTCACCGACCTTGATCAGGCAGGAGCCCTCCGCGTGCTTGGTCACGCCCGTTTCGATTGAAACGCTGCGCATTTCGCTTAAATCTCGTCCTGACGGTCTCATCGGCGCCCCTTTCTCGCTTGCGGTCGGGATACTGATGCCTCGCCATTCCCGCAACCCCGATTGACGGCACGAGACGGGCGCCTTTAATGACCGGAGGTCGTGGAGATGCAGGAATGAAGGAAGGCAGACAGGTTCTCGAGGAAATGAACGATCGCTCGCGCGAGGTGTTCCGGAAAGTCGTCGAGAGCTACCTCGAATTCGGCGAGCCGGTCGGTTCGCGCACGCTGACCCGCTCGCTGAGCGAGAAGGTGTCGGCGGCGACCATCCGCAACGTGATGCAGGATCTCGAGTATCTCGGCCTGCTCGACAGTCCGCACGTCAGCGCCGGCCGTATCCCGACGCAGATGGGGCTGCGGATGTTCGTCGACGGGCTTCTCGAGGTGCGCGATCTCGACCTGTCCGACCGCGAGAAGCTGGACGCGACACTCGGGCCCGACAGCGACGACGTCGGCGGGGTGCTCGACCGCGTGGGGGCGGCGCTTTCTGGTGTGACGCAGGGCGCCTCTCTGGTGCTGACGCCGAAGCACGAGGCGCCGATCAAGCATATCGAGTTCGTGAGTCTCGGGCATGACCGCGCGCTGGTGGTGCTGGTGTTCGCCGACGGTCATGTCGAGAACCGCCTGTTCCGCCCGCCGCCCGGTCAGACGCCGAGCTCGATGCGCGAGGCGGCGAACTTCCTCAACGCGCTGATCGAGGGCCGCACGCTGAGCGAGCTGCGCTTCGTCATGGCCGAGGAGATCAAGCGCCGCCGTCGCGAGATCGACAGCCTGGCCGCCGACCTGATCGAGGCCGGTGTCGCCAGCTGGGAGACCGATGCCGACAACTCTGCCCGGCTGATCGTGCGCGGACGCGCGAATCTGCTGGGCGCGGAGTCGGAGGTCGAGGAGCTCGACCGGGTCCGGAGCCTGTTCGACGATCTCGAGCGCAAGCGGGACATCGCCGAGTTCCTCGAACTGGCCGAGACAGGCGACGGCGTGCGCATTTTTATCGGCTCGGAGAACAAACTTTTCTCACTTTCGGGTTCCTCTCTGGTGGTCTCTCCTTATATGAACGCGGATCGTAAGATCATCGGCGCGGTGGGCGTGATCGGACCCACCCGTCTCAACTATGGCCGTATCGTTCCGATCGTGGATTACACGGCACAGCTGGTCGGCAAGCTGATTGCCGAGCGGAGCTAGAGGTGAAGAATGGCAGACCAGAAAGACGACGAGTTTCTCGATGACATCGAATCCGCCGAGGCCGAGGCCTATGCGGACGACAGCGAGGACATGGACCCCGTCGAGGTCGAACTGGACGCGCTCCGCGCTGAGCGCGACGAGCTGAAGGACCGTTTCATGCGCGCGCTCGCGGATGCTGAGAACGCCCGCAAGCGTGCCGACAAGGACCGCCGCGAAGCGCAGCAATACGGCGGTTCGAAGCTGGCGCGGGATCTTCTGCCCGTCTACGACAACCTGAACCGCGCGCTCACCGTCGCGCGCGAGGAAAACGGCGCCGACGCGCTGATCGAGGGTATCGAGCTGACCCTGCGGGAGCTGCTCAACACCTTCACCAAGCACGGCATGACGGCGATCTCGCCGCAAGTCGGTGAGAAGTTCGATCCGCAGCAGCACGAGGCGATGTTCGAGGCGCCTGTGCCCGGCACGAAGCACGGCGAGATCATCCAGGTCTCGGCCGAGGGCTTCATGCTCTACGACCGGCTGCTGCGTCCGGCGCAGGTGGGCGTGAGCTCGACCCCGGCAAGCTGATCGCGGTCGACTTTCGGGGATGAGGGGGCTCTGCCCCCGTCTGCCTGCGGCAGACTCCCCCGAGGGTATTTGCAAACCGGAGAAGACCGGGGCGGCGCACTCGTGGAGAGGCGCCGCCCTTTTTCTATTCGCCGAGCAGGGACTTCAGCTCGTAGAGCGCCTGCAGTGCCTCGCGCGGCGAGAGGTCGTCGGGCTGGAGCGCGGCAAGCCGTTCCTCGGCCGGGGAGGGGCCGGATTTCGCCGCGGGTTGCGGTGCCGGCTGGGCGGCGGCGGAGAAGAGCGGCAGGTCGTCGATGAGCGCCTTGGGCGCGGCGCGGTCGCGCTCGCCCTTTTCCAGCGCCTCGAGCACGGTGCGGGCACGCGTGATGACCGGCGCGGGCAGGCCCGCGAGTTGCGCCACCTGCACGCCGTAGGAGCGGTCGGCGGCGCCTTCGCGCACCTCGTGCAGGAAGATGACCTCGCCGTCCCATTCCTTGACCGCAACGGTCGCGTTGCGCACGCCGTCGAGCTTGCCCGCCAGCACGGTGAGTTCGTGGTAATGCGTGGCGAAGAGGCCGCGCACACGATTGACCCCGTGCAGGTGTTCGAGCGTGGCCCAGGCGATGGACAGCCCGTCGTAGGTGGCGGTGCCGCGGCCGATCTCGTCGAGGATCACCAGCGCGCGGTCGTCGGCCTGGTTGAGGATGGCGGCGGTCTCGACCATCTCGACCATGAAGGTCGAGCGCCCCCGGGCAAGGTCGTCGGAGGCGCCGACACGGCTGAAGATCTGGCTGACGAGGCCGAGGTGGGCGCGCCGGGCCGGAACGTAGCTGCCGATCTGCGCCAGCAGAGCGATCAGCGCGTTCTGCCGCAGGTAGGTCGATTTGCCGGCCATGTTCGGGCCGGTGAGCAGCGTCACCGCCGCGCCGTCGCCGGCCACCGTCAGCGCGCAGTCGTTGGCGATGAAGGGCCCGCCGCCCTGCGCCTGCAGCGCGCGTTCGACCACCGGGTGACGACCGCCGTCGATCTCGAAGGCGCGGCTTTCGTCGACTTGCGGGCGGCACCAGTCCTGCGCCCGCGCGAGATCGGCGAGGCCGATCGCGAGGTCGAATTCCGACAGTGCCAGCCCGGTCTCGGAAAGCGTCGGGGCCTCGGCGAGGATTGCGTCCCTCAGGCTGGAATAGAGCCGTTTCTCGATCTCCAGCGCCTCGTTGCCGGCGTTCAGGATACGGGTTTCCAGTTCGGTCAGTTCGACCGTGGTGAAGCGCACCTGGTTGGCGGTGGTCTGGCGGTGGATGAAGAGCTCGTTGAGCGGCGGCGACATCATTTTTTCGGCGTGGGTGGCCGTGGTTTCGACAAAGTAGCCGAGCACGTTGTTGTGCTTGATCTTCAGAGACGTGACGCCGGCCTTCTCGGCGTATTGCGCCTGCATCGCGGCAATCACGCCGCGCCCCTCGTCGCGCAGCTTGCGGGCCTCGTCGAGCCCGGCGTCGTAGCCGGGGGCGATGAAGCCGCCGTCGCGGGCGAGCAGGGGCGGTTCGGCGACGAGCGCGGCGTCGAGCAGGGCGAGCAGCTCGTCGTGGCCGCGCAGGGTGTCGCGGGCTTCGGAGAGCAGCGGCGGAAGCGAGAGACCCTCGAGCGTGTCGGCCAGTTCCTCGGCCTGGCCGAGGGCGTTGCGGACGGCGGCGAGATCGCGCGGGCCGCCCCGGTCGAGGCCGAGCCGGGACAGGGCGCGGTCGAGGTCGGGCACCTTGCGCAGCATGTCGCGCAGCGCCGCGACCGAGGCGGAGTCCATCGCCCAGTCGATGGCGTCGAGCCTGCGGGCGATCACCTCGGTCTCGCGCGAGGGCGAGGAGACGCGGCGTTCGAGCAGGCGCCCGCCGCCGGGGGTGACGGTGCGGTCGATCACCGACAGCAGGGAGCCCTGCCGGCCGCCGTTCATCGAGTGGGTAAGCTCGAGGTTGCGGCGGGTCGCGGCGTCGATCTGCAGAAGCCGCGAGACGGCGTCGCGCTGGGGCGCCCGCAGCAGCGGCAGTTTCCCCTTCTGGGTGATCTCGAGGTAATCGACGACCGCCCCCATCGCCGCGAGTTCGGGGCGGGTGAAGGTGCCGAAGCCGGCGAGCGTCTGCACGCCGTAGAGACTGCAGAGCCGGGTCTCGGCACCGCTGGAGTCGAAGGAGGCACGCCCCAAGACCGTGGGAAAAATTCCCAGATCAGAGAGAACAGCGCGCAGCTCTTCTTCGACCGAGTCCGAGACGAGCAGCTCCGACGGCGCCAGCCGGGCCAGTTCCGCGCCGATCCGCGACCGGCCGAGCGGCATCACGTGGAAGGCGCCGGTCGAGATGTCGCTCCAGGACAGCGCCCAGTCGTCGCGCACCCGGGACAGCGCCGCGAGGAAGTTGTGCCGTCGTGCTTCCAGCAGCGACTCCTCGGTCAGCGTGCCGGGGGTGACGAGCCGCACGACCTCGCGCTTCACCACCGATTTCGAGCCGCGCTTCTTTGCCTCGGCGGGGCTTTCCATCTGCTCGCAGACCGCCACGCGAAAGCCCTTGCGGATGAGCGTCAGCAGGTAGCCCTCGGCGGCGTGCACCGGCACACCGCACATCGGGATGTCGTCGCCGGCATGCTTGCCGCGCTTGGTGAGCGCGATGTCCAGCGCCTCGGCCGCGGCGACCGCGTCGTCGAAGAAGAGTTCGTAGAAATCGCCCATCCGGTAGAAGAGCAGCGCGTCGGGATGCTCTGCCTTGATCTCCAGATATTGCGCCATCATCGGCGTGACTGCGGTCATGTCTTTCCCCGTCTGCCCGTTCCGGCGAGACATACCAAAGCCCGCGCCGGAGACGAAAGGCGAAAACCGCGCTGTTGAGTGGTCGTTGACCCTGCGCTAAGAGCAACGACGCTGCAGCGCTGGAGAGGACGTCATGGCCAAGATCAAATTCACCCGGGAAGAGGCGCTTGCCTTCCACCTGGAACCCACCCCCGGCAAGTGGGAGGTGCAGGCCACCGTCCCGATGACCACGCAGCGCGACCTGTCGCTGGCCTATTCGCCGGGTGTCGCGGTGCCCTGCGAGGATATCGCCGAGAACCCCGAACTGGCCTACGACTACACCAACAAGGGCAACCTCGTGGCGGTGATCTCGAACGGCACGGCGGTGCTGGGTCTCGGCAACCTCGGGGCGCTCGGCTCGAAGCCGGTGATGGAGGGCAAGTCGGTGCTCTTCAAGCGCTTCGCCGACGTGAACTCGATCGACATCGAGCTCGACACCGAGGACCCGGACGAGTTCATCAAGGCGGTGAAGCTGATGGCGCCGACCTTTGGCGGCATCAACCTCGAGGACATCAAGGCGCCCGAGTGTTTCATCATCGAGCAGCAGCTCAAGGAGCTGTGCGACATCCCGGTCTTCCACGACGACCAGCACGGCACGGCGGTGATCTGCGCGGCGGGGCTCATCAACGCGCTCTACCTCTCGGACAAGAAGATCGAGGACGTGAAGATCGTGCTCAACGGCGCGGGCGCGGCGGGGATCGCCTGTCTCGAGCTGGTGAAGGCGATGGGTGCGACGCACGACAACTGCATCATGTGCGACACCAAGGGCGTGATCTACCAGGGCCGCACCGAGGGCATGAACCAGTGGAAGTCGGCGCATGCGGCGGTGACCGATGCGCGCACGCTCGAGGACGCGATGAAGGGGGCCGACGTGTTCCTCGGCGTGTCGGCCAAGGGCGCGGTGACGCAGGCGATGGTCGAGAGCATGGCCGAGAATCCGGTGATCTTCGCCATGGCGAACCCCGATCCCGAGATCACGCCGGAAGAGGCCCACGAGGTGCGCGCCGATGCCATCGTCGCCACCGGACGCTCGGACTATCCCAACCAGGTGAACAACGTCCTGGGCTTTCCCTATCTCTTCCGTGGGGCGCTCGACATCAACGCGCGGGCGATCAACGACGCGATGAAGATCGCCTGTGCCGAGGCGCTCGCGGCCATCGCTCGGGAAGATGTGCCCGACGAGGTCGGCCTCGCCTACGGCAAGCAGCTCAGCTTCGGCCGCGACTACATCATTCCCACGCCCTTCGATCCGCGTCTCATCCATCGCATCCCGCCGGCCGTGGCCAAGGCCGGAATGGACACCGGTGCAGCCCGGCGGCCGATCATCGACATGGAGGCCTACGAGGAGGCGCTGAAGGGCCGGATGGATTCCACCGCGCCGATGCTGCGGTCGATCAACAACCGCGCGCGCCAGGCGCAGGCCCGGATGATCTTCGCCGAGGGCGACGATCCGCGCGTGCTGCGGGCAGCGGTCATGTACCAGCGCAACGGGCTCGGGAAGGCGCTGGTCGTCGGGCGCGAGGACGACGTGCGCCAGAAGCTCGAGGCGACGGGTCTCGGGGATGCGGTGCGCGAGCTCGAGGTGATCAACGCCGCGAACACGCGTCATCTCGATACCTACAAGGACTTTCTCTACAAGCGCCTGCAACGCAAGGGCCGCGACCTGAAGGACATCCACCGGCTCGCCGCGCGCGACCGGCACGTCTTTGCCTCGCTGATGCTGGAGCATGGGCATGCCGATGGCCTGGTGACCGGCGCCACGCGCAAGTCGGCGCATGTGATGGAGCGGATCAACACGGTCTTCGATGCCGACGCGCAGCACGGCGCGGTGGGTGTCACGGCGCTGCTCCTGAACGGGCGGATCGTGCTGATCGCCGACACGCTGGTACACGAATGGCCCGACGAGAACGACCTTGCCACGATCGCCGAGCGGTCGGCGGGCGTGGCGCGGCATCTCGGGCTCGAACCTCGCGTGGCCTTCGTGTCGTTCTCGACCTTCGGCTACCCGGTCTCGGAGCGGGCACAGAAGATGCACAAGGCGCCCGAGATCCTCGACGCGCGCGGCGTGGACTTCGAGTACGAGGGCGAGATGACCGTCGATGTGGCGCTCAGCACCAAGGCGCAGGAGGCTTACCCGTTCCAGCGCCTGACCGGGCCCGCGAACATCCTCGTGGTGCCGGCGCGTCACTCGGCGTCGATTTCGGTGAAGCTGATGCAGGAGATGGCCGGTGCCACGGTGATCGGCCCGATCCTGTCCGGCGTCGACAAGTCGATCCAGATCTGCTCGACCAACATGACCGCGAACGACATTCTCAACATGGCGGTTCTGGCGGCCTGCAAGGTCGGGTAGGGTGGGCAATATTGCCCACCCTACGGGCGCGCCACGGTAGCAACAGGAAGGACGGACCGGCATGACGATCTTCAATCTCGGGTCGATCAACGCGGACCTGTTCTACGCGCTGCCCCACATGCCAAGCCCCGGCGAGACCATCGCCGCGGCCTCGCTCGAGCGTGGTCTCGGCGGCAAGGGCGCCAACATGTCCGTCGCCGCCGCCCGCGCGGCGTCCCGGGTCGTGCACATGGGGGCGGTCGGTGCCAACGGTGGCTGGGCGGTCGAGCGCCTGCTCGAATACGGCGTCGACACCCGCCACATCGTGCAGGTGGAGGCCGACACCGGCCACGCCATCATCCTCGTCGACCAGGCGGGCGAGAACACGATCATCATTCACCACGGCGCCAACCATGCCATCCCCGAGGACCTGTTGGGCCGGGCGCTGTCCGAATCCGAGACCGGCGACACGCTCCTGTTCCAGAACGAGACCCTGCTGCAGCCCGAAGCGGCTGCCATGGCGCGCAAGCTGGGCATGCGGGTCGCCTACGCCGCGGCCCCCTTCGATGCCGAGGCCGCGCGGGCGTTGCTGCCGCTGACCGACCTCCTCGTGCTCAACGAGATCGAGATGGAGCAGCTCAAGTCAGCCAGCGGTCAGGACCTGCGCGAGATGGCCGTGCCGACGGTGATCGTGACCGAAGGTGCGGCGGGCGGACGCCTGCACCGGGTCGAAACCGGGTGGGAGGCCGAGCGCTTTTCCTCGCCCGAGGTCAAGGCGGTGGACACGACCGGGGCAGGGGACACCTTCACCGGCTACCTCGTCGCCGGGCTCGACCGCGGGATGCCGCTGCGCCAGGCGGTCGCGCTTGCAAGCCAGGCGGCGGCGCTGATGGTCACCCGTCACGGCACCGCCGATGTCATCCCCGATCTGCGCGACGTGCAGGACGCGCGCTTCGGCTGATCCTCAGCCGCCGGCGAAGGGCGCATCGCCGCCCCAGAGCGCGCGCACCCGCTCGTCCCGGCCGCAGGCATCGCGATACCTCTTGTAGGCCTTCGCCATGCTGAGCGGCCCGAAACGGGTCAGCACAAGCGACGAGCTCTTGTAGTAATCCTGATGATAGTCCTCGGCCTTCCAGAATGGCCCGGCCTGCAGGATCGGGGTCACGATCCTTTGCCCGAGCGCCGCCTGCGCATTTGCCTTTGCCTTTTCTGCAGCGGCCTTTTCCGCAGGATCAGAGACGAAAATCGCCGTGCGGTAGCTCTCGCCCCGGTCGCAGAACTGGCCGCCCGCGTCGGTCGGGTCGACCGACCGGAAGAACATGGAATAGAGCTGGTCGCGGTTCACCCGGGCGCTGTCGTAGGTGATCTTCACCGCTTCGTAGTGGCCCGTCCCGCCACGGCTCACCTGCTTGTAGGTCGGGTTGTCGACACTGCCGCCGGTGTAGCCCAAGACCGCCTCGATGACCCCGGCGACCTTCTCGAAATCGGCTTCGACACACCAGAAGCAGCCACCGGCGACGACGATGTGGCGTCGTTCTCCGGCACTGGCGCGATGGCTCTGCGCGGCGAAGCCGGCAACGATGAGGACGGTCAACAACAGGCTGCGGAACATGGTCTTTCCTCCCTTTGATGAAAGGCTGCGCGAGATCCGCTGCCCGATCAATTGGCTGCAACGCCATTTCACCGCTTGGTGAGCGTGCGTTATCCCTTCCGTCCTGTGTGAAACGGTCCTAGCGTCAGGCGCATGGACAAGGTCACGACACATCAGGCGCAGGACGACGCCCGCAACGAAGAGATCCTCATCTGGGTCAATGGAACGCTCAAGCCCAAGGCCGAGGCGCTCGTCTCGGTCTACGATTCGGGCTTCATGCTGGGCGACGGCATCTGGGAGGGGCTGCGCCTCTACGACGGGCGCTGGTCCTTCATCGACGAGCACCTCGACCGGCTGTTCGAGGCGGCGCTTGCGGTCGCTCTCGACATCGGCATGGACCGGGCCGCGCTGAAGGCGGCGATCGCCGAGACGCAGGAAGCCAACGGCATGGTCACCGACGCCCATTGCCGGCTTATGGTGACGCGCGGGATCAAGACACGGCCCTTCCAGCATCCGGCGCTGTCGCGGCAGGGGCCGACGGTGGTGATCCTGATGGAGCATTCCACGCCGTCGATCCCCCGACCGATCCGGCTTGCCACGGTGCCGCACCAGCGCGGCCTGCCGATGACGCAGGACCCGAAGCTCAACTCGCACTCCAAGCTGAACTGCATCCTCGCCTGCATCGCCGCCGAGAAGGCTGGCGCGGACGAGGCGCTGATGCTCGACGTGCATGGCTTCGTGAACACCACCAACGCCTGCAACTTCTTCATCGTCCGCAAGGGCGAAGTCTGGACCAGCACCGGCGACTACTGCATGAACGGCATCACCCGGCAGAAGGTCATCGACATCTGCCGCGCGAACGACATTCCCGTGCACGAGCGCAACTATTCGCTGGTCGACACCTACGGCGCCGACGAGGCCTTTCTCACCGGAACCTTCGGCGCGCAGACCCCGGTGGGCGAGATCGACGGCCGGGTGATCGGCAGCGGCGAGATGGGGCCTGTCACCAGGCGCATCCGCGCGCTCTACAAGGAGCTCGTCGCCGCATGAGGAGCACGCCATGAAAATCGCCATGTGGTCCGGGCCGCGCAACCTGTCGACGGCGATGATGTATGCCTTCGGCAACCGCTCCGATTTTCACGTGATCGACGAGCCTTTCTACGGCCCCTACCTGCGCCTGACCGGCCTGCCGCACCCGATGGCAAAAGAGATCATGGAGAGCCGCCCGGAAAGCGCCGATCAGGTGGCCGAGGCACTGTCGGGGCCGGTCCCGGACGGCAAGCCGCACGCCTACCACAAGCACATGTGCCAGCACATGATCGACGGCATCCCGCGCGATTTCATGGCCGATTGCGTGAACGTCTTCCTGCTGCGCCACCCGGCGCGGGTGGTGGCGAGCTTCTCCAAGGGCTACGAGAATCCCACCGCCGCGGATATCGGCTTCGAGGCGCAGGCCGAGCTTTACGAGCACGTTCTGTCGCTGGGACAGACACCCTTGGTGATCGAAAGCGCGGACATCCGCCGCGCTCCGGAGCGCATGCTCCGTGCTCTCTGCGACGCGATCGGGCTGCCCTTCGACCCTGCCATGCTGGCCTGGCCGGCGGGCGGGCACCCGCAGGACGGTGTCTGGGCGTCGCATTGGTACGCTTCCGTTCACCGATCCACCGGCTTCGCCAGTGCCGAGGGACCGCTGCCGGAGCTGTCCGGAGCGGCCGCGCGGCTCGCGGAAGAGGCCATGCCGCACTATGAAAAACTGCGCTCAGGTTCGCTCATCGGACATTGAGATCGCAGCGCGTGAAACTCCTGTCCCACGACTTGCGTGGCTTCGTTCAGGTTGGGCGGCATGTCGCTGCCCGCACCTGCAACAGATAGGAGCGACACGATGAAATACATGATTGCCGCCGCCGCACTCTGCGCCGCAACCGGTGCCTACGCCGCATCCGACAGCATGACACCGATGGTCGAGGCGTCCGACCAGAGCGTCGCCAATGGCGTGGTCAGTGCCGACATGGTCAGCGCGCCCGAGAACGGCTGGCTTGTCGTGCATCGGACCGATTCCGACATGGCCCCGGGCCCGGTCGTGGGCCATGCGCCCCTGCGCGCCGGCGAGACGAGCGACGTGGCCGCGATCCTGACCGAAGATGTCGCCTCGGGCGACATGCTGATGCTCATGGTCCACAGCGAAGCCGGGGGTTCCGAGACCGGAATTTTCGAATACACCCTCGGGGCTTCCGAGGACGGGCCGATCAAGCCCGAGGGTGACCTCGTGATGACGGTCATCACCGCCGAGTAATATCGAGATTTCCCGCCGCCCCGGCCGCCGGGCAGGGGCGGTTTCAGGCGAGGGTGTCCCGGGTGACCGGGCACCGCTCACTTTCATAAAGATGGTCAAGCACCCGCCCGAACACGGGCGGCGCCCCCGACACGGACTCGAAGAGCGTCATGCAGGACCGCACCTTGAGCGCATCGACATGGCCGAGAATAGCCTCCGGTGTCTTGCCGTCATGGGTCAGCAGGATCTCGGAGACCTCGATCAGTCGCGGACCCAGCACGGGGTGCGCAAGATAGGATGCCGCCTCGTCCAGTCCCGACAAGCCGAAATGGCGCGCCATGCCCGAGCGGCCCAGCGTCTCGAGCTGTGGAAAGACGTACCAGATCCAGTGCGTCACCTTCCGGCCGTCGCGCAGCTCGGCGAAGATCTGCGGCCAGTGGCTGTCCTGCGCCTCAACGAATTCTTGCAGTTCTGCCATGTCTGCCTCCGGATGGTTCGGGGCGCTGCCCCGTCCGCGCGGCGCGCGGACTCCCCGGGATATTTTCAGCCAGAAGAAACCGGGGTGCAATTCAGCTCCCGGGATTTCTTCTGGCCAAAAATATCCCCGCCGGAGGCTGCTCCGACGGGGACGATGTCGCTTCGGTGCGGGGCCGGGCTCAGCCTTTCAGGCGGCGGGCCCGTGCGGCGAGAAGCTTGAGGCGCAGCGCGTTGAGCTGGATGAAGCCCTTGGCGTCTTCCTGGTTGTAGGCGCCGGCGTCGTCCTCGAAGGTCACATGCGCCTCGGAGTAGAGCGAATGCTCGGACCAGCGGGCGACCGTGCGGGCCGAGCCCTTGTAGAGCTTGAGGCGGACGGTTCCGGTGACATGCTCCTGGCTCTTGTCGATCAGCGCCTGCAGCATCTCTCGCTCGGGCGAGAACCAGAAGCCGTTGTAGATCAGCTCGGCGTAGCGCGGCATGATCGAGTCCTTGAGGTGGCCGGCGCCGCTGTCGAGCGTGATCTGCTCGATGCCGCGGTGCGCTTCCAGCAGGACGGCGCCGCCCGGGGTCTCGTAGATGCCGCGGGACTTCATGCCGACGAAGCGATTCTCGACGAGGTCGAGCACGCCGATGCCGTGCTTGCCGCCCAGCTCGTTGAGCTTCGTCAGGATCGTGGCGGGCGACATCGCCTCGCCGTCGATGGCCACGGCGTCACCCTTCTCGAAGGAGATCTCGATATACTCGGCTTCGTTCGGGGCCTCCTCGACCGGAACGGTGCGCTGCAGCACGTAATCGGGGGCCTGCTCGGCCGGATCTTCCAGCACCTTGCCCTCGGAGGAGGTGTGCAGCAGGTTCGCGTCGACCGAGAAGGGCGCTTCGCCGCGCTTGTCCTTGGCGATCGGGATCTGGTTCTTCTCGGCGAAGTCGATGAGCTTCGTGCGCGAGGTCAGGTCCCAGAGCCGCCACGGCGCGATGACCTTGATGTCGGGATTGAGGGCGTAGGCGGCGAGCTCGAAGCGCACTTGGTCGTTGCCCTTGCCGGTGGCACCGTGGGCGATGGCGTCGGCGCCGGTTTCCTCGGCGATCTCGACCAGCCGCTTCGAGATCAGCGGCCGCGCGATCGAGGTGCCCAGCAGGTAGAGCCCCTCGTAGACCGCGTTGGCGCGGAACATCGGGAAGACGAAGTCGCGCACGAATTCCTCGCGCAGGTCCTCGATGTAGACCTCCTTGGCCCCCATCATCTCGGCCTTGCTGCGGGCAGGCTCGAGCTCTTCGCCCTGGCCGAGGTCGGCGGTGAAGGTCACCACCTCGCAACCGTATTCGGTTTGCAGCCATTTCAGGATGATGGAGGTATCGAGGCCACCGGAATAGGCCAGGACTACTTTCTTGGGCGCCGACATGAGGGGTTTCCTTCCGTGAAATCTGGCAGGCGAGTTATAGCGTTTTGCCGTCAGGGGCAAGGATCGGGCGTTGACCGCCGGGCGCGCTGTGCTAGCCCTTCGCGCGAGGATGCAAAATTGATCAAGGGCGGGCAGGTCGATGGGCTGGAAGATGTTTCTGCACTCGGTGCGGATGGTGCTGGACAATCTGGGTGTCGCGCTGCGGCTGTCGCTGCTGCTCTACCTCGTCCAGGTGGTCTTCACGGTCTTCCTCTTCACCTCGCCCGGCGGCGGCGATCCGATGCAGCAGACCCCGGCCGGCGCGGGCGAGATGTTCCTGCTGTCGCTTTTCGCCGTGGTTTCGAGCCTGTGGATCGCGGTCGGCTGGCATCGGTTCGTGCTGACCGGTGAGACGCCCCCGGGCTTCGTGCCGCGCTGGCACGGCAGCGAGATGCTGTCCTATTTCGGACGGTCCCTGCTGATCGGGCTGCTGCTGATCGCCATCGCCTCGGTCATCGGCGGGCTGGCGCTGGGGCTCGCGGCACAGGTGCCGGCGCTGACGGGCATGGTCGTCTTCGGGCTTGTCGGCCTGTGCAGCTACGTCTTCTTCCGGCTCGGGCTGGTGCTGCCGGCGGCGGCGCTCGGCCAGTCGTTGAAGCTGCGCGAGAGCTGGGACGCGACCAAGCGCGACACCACCGCGCTGGTGCAGCTGGCGGTCATCGTCATGGGCGGGCGTCTGCTGATCGAGATCCCGGGCATGATCGACGGCACCACCGGCGGCGTGGTCAGCCTGGTCTACAACGTGGTGCTGAACTGGTTCGTCACGATGATCGGCGTGTCGCTGCTGACCACCCTTTACGGGTATTTCGTCGAGGGGCGCCGGATCGACTAGGCTTGCCAAGCGCGGCGCGATGGCCCAACTCTCCGACATGGACAGCTTTCACGACAGGGCTCGCGCCGCGGCGGTGGCGATGCGCGATGTTTTCCCCGAGACACCGCTTTTGCGCAACGCTCATCTGAGCGAGCGCTTCGGCGCGGATATCTGGCTGAAGCGCGAGGATCTGAGCCCGGTCCGCAGCTACAAGCTGCGCGGCGCGTTCAACGCCATGCGCAAGCGGCCCGACGCGGATCTCTTCGTGGCGGCGAGTGCCGGCAACCATGCGCAGGGCGTGGCCTTCATGTGCCGCCAGTTCGGCAAGAAGGGCGTGATCTTCATGCCGGTGACGACGCCGGACCAGAAGATCCAGAAGACCAGGATGTTCGGCGGTGACGCGGTCGAGGTCGTTATGACCGGCGACTACTTCGACGACACGCTGGCGGCGGCGCAGGCGTTCTGCGCCGAGAAGGGCGGGCATTTCCTGTCGCCCTTCGACGACCCGGACGTGATCGAGGGGCAGGCCAGCGTCGCGGTCGAGATCGAGACCCAGCTCGGGCGGCTGCCCGACCAGGTGGTGATCCCGGTCGGCGGCGGCGGGCTGGGCTCGGGGATGCTCAGCTACTTCGGGAACGATACGCAGTATACCTTTGTCGAGCCCACGGGCGGCGCCTGCCTGCGCGCGGCGCTTCAGGCCGGCAAGCCGGTGACGCTGCCCAGCGTGAACACCTTCGCCGACGGCGCGGCGGTGGCGCGGATCGGGGCGCAGACCTTCGAGTGCCTCAAGGGCGTGGGGCTCGCGAACACGCTGACCGTGGACGAGGACCGGGTCTGCACGACGATGCTCGAGATGCTGAACGTCGAGGGCATCGTGCTCGAGCCCGCCGGTGCCCTGTCGGTGGACGCGCTGCGCGACATGGGGCAGGCCATTCGCGGCCGGACCGTGGTCTGCGTCACCTCGGGCGGGAACTTCGATTTCGAGCGGCTGCCCGAGGTCAAGGAGCGCGCGCAACGCTACTCGGGCGTGAAGAAATACTTCATCCTGCGCCTGCCGCAGCGGCCGGGTGCGTTGAAGGATTTCCTCGACCTTCTGGGCCCCGAGGACGATATCGCGCGGTTCGAATATCTGAAGAAATCCGCGCGCAACTTCGGGTCGGTCCTGATCGGTATCGAGACGTCGGACCATGCGAATTTCGATGTGTTCTTCGGCAAGCTCGACGAGAGGGGCTACACCTACCGCGACATCACCGACGACGAGATCCTCGCCCAGTTCCTGATCTGAGCGCTGGTCAGGCGGCGAGCCTTTCGGGCTGTTCGCTCAGGAACGTGCCGCGCGAGCGGGCGTAGAGTGACAGGATGGCATCGACGTCGATCGGGGCGGTGGAGCCGCTTCGGGCGGCAATCTCGCCCGACTGGCAGCAGTCGGCGAGCGCCGAGAAGCCGAGGTTGAGCGCGCTGCCCTTCAGGAAGTGCAGCTTCTCTTCCATCTCGGCGGGCTGAGCCATGGCGCCGGGCAGATCGGCGAGTGTGGTTTCGACCTCTTTCAGGAAGAGATCGACCACTTCGTGAAAATTCTCTGCGCCGATTTCATCCCGCAGTTCCGCGATCCGGGTCCAGTCGATCATGGCGCACCTCCTGATCGTCAGGGGTAGGCGGGAAAGATGAAGAAAGTCTTTTCTCCCGACGAGATCCGGTTTGCGCGGCGAAAGCCCGCGTTAACCTGCGCGCGCTAGACCTGCCCCGGAACAGGCTGTCGATCAGGAGCGCGCTTGCACCCGGACCCATTGGATATTCGCGCTGCCGCCCCCTCGGCAGATGTGCTTCGCCGCGTTCTGGTGGTCGATGACAGCCCCGCGCAGCTCAAGATCCTCGTGGCGATGATGCGGCACTGGGGGTTCGAGGTCTGGCAGGCAGACAATGCCTCCGACGCCCTGGAACTCTGCCACCGGATTGCCCCCGACGCCGTGCTGTCCGACTGGATGATGCCCGGCATGGACGGGCTTGAATTCTGTCGCAGGTTCCGCGCGCTCGACCGTGACAACTATGGCTATTTCATCCTTCTGACATCGAAGAACGAGAAAGGCGCCATCGCGCGCGGGCTCGACGCCGGGGCCGACGACTTTCTTACAAAACCGGTCCACGCCGACGAACTGCGCGCCCGCATCAACGCCGGCGCCCGCATCCTCACGATGGAGCGGCAGCTGGGCGACACGCTTGGTCGGCTGCAGTCGGCCTACGACGCGATCGACCGCGACTTGCGGCAGGCGCGGCACATCCAGCAGGCGCTCGTGCCCGTGCGCAGCCGCGATTTCGGCGCGGCGCGGGTGAGCCTGCTACTCAAGCCCTGCGGCCACGTGGGTGGCGATCTCGTCGGTATGTTCCGCCCGAACGGGGGCAGCGTCGGGGTCTACGGTTTCGACGTCTCGGGCCATGGCATCACCTCGGCCCTGATGACGGCGCGGGTGGCGGGGCATCTCGGCAACGATTTCCCGGCGCTCAACATCGCGCTGACCCCCGGGGGCACCGCTCTGCGCCCGCCGGAGGACGTGGCGAGGCAGCTCAACGACCGGCTCGCCGCCGATCCGGGCGTGCTCGAATACCTGACCATGGCCTATCTGACGCTCGAGCTGGCCTCGGGGCGGATCGGTCTGGTTCAGGCAGGGCATCCGCCACCGTTGCTCATCCGGGCCGATGGCGGGCTGTCCTTCGTGGGAACCGGGGGGCTGCCCATCGGCCTGATCGGCGGCGCGCGCTATGACAGGATCGGCCTTAGCCTGAAGCCGGGCGACCGGATCCTGCTCTATTCCGACGGCCTGACCGAGGCCGAGCTGACCACCGGCGGCCTTCTCGATCAGTCGGGGCTTGCGTCGCTGGTCGCGCAATGTCGCGGGTCCGAGGGGACCGAGTTTCTCGACGATCTCTACTGGCGACTGAGCCAGGTCACCCGCCGGGGCACACGGCTGGCCGACGACGTGTCGGCGGCGCTGGTGGAATACGCCGGCCCCGAGGGCTCAGCGTAGCAGGTCGCGGACAAAGGCGCGGTCGCCGGGGTTGCCGAGCAGGTCCGCCGCAAGATCGGGGGCCATCCAGTGGGCGCTGTGACCGTCCTCCGACGGCGGGCCGAGCGGACGGACCGGATGCGCGACGTAGATGATGCAGAGCTTCTCGGCCCAGAGGTCGTATTCCGGCATGAAGGTGAAGCGCCGGAACGCCCCGAGCCGCCTTGGGCGCGCGATGCGCCAGCCGGTCTCTTCGAAGACCTCGCGGTGCAGCGCCGCCAGCGGCGATTCTCCCGGATCGATGCCGCCGCCCGGAAGCTGGAACTCGGGCCATGGCTCGTCCTGGTGGGTGACGAGCAGCGCGCCGTCGCGCGGAAGCACGGCGTAGGCCCCGGTGCGCTGCGTGTAGCGACGCCCGGCCTCGGGCGGTTCTCCGTAACGAGCGATCATCAGGCCCCCTTGGTTCAAGCCTTGTCCTGCCTATATGGTGCCGGTATGCCAACGCGCGGCAGATAAGGAAACCCCATGACCATCGGCAGCAAACTCGCCTGGGATGACACTGTCCTCCCGTTCCAGCTCGATCTTTCCGACATCCGGGGCCGGGTGGCGCGGCTTGACGGGGTGTTGAATGGCATCCTGAGCCAACACGACTACCCCGAGCAGGTGGAAACGCTCGTGGCCGAGATGGCGCTGCTCACGGCGCTCATCGGCCAGACCGTGAAACTGCGCTGGAAGCTCTCGCTCCAGGTGCAGACGCGCGGCGCCCTGAGGATGATCGCGACCGACTACTTCGCACCCTCGGAAGAGGGGGAGCCGGCGCGAATCCGCGGCTACGCCAGTTTCGACCGCGAGAAGATCTCGGACATCGCCGCCTTCGATCAGCTCGAAGACGGCTATTTCGCCATTCTCATCGACCAGGGCGAAGGCACCACGCCTTACCAGGGCATCACACCGCTCGCGGGAGGGTCGCTCGCGGCCTGCGCAGAGTCCTACTTTGCCCAGTCCGAGCAGATCCCGACGCGCTTCGCGCTGAACTACGGCAAGGTGATCGGCGCCGACGGCAATGGCGAATGGCGCGCCGGTGGCATGATGATCCAGTCCATGCCCAAGGCCTCGCCCTTCGCGCAGGGCGGCGGTTCGGGCGAGGGCGGTCTCCTGCGGCCCGAGGACGTGGTCAACGGCGAGGACGAGGAAGAGAACTGGCGTCGCGTCAACTTCCACGTCGACACCGTGGACGAGCTCGAGCTGATCGGGCCCGACATTTCACCGACGACGCTGCTCGTGCGCCTGTTCCACGAGGAACAGCCGCGGGTCTTCGACGCCCAGCCGGTGCGCTTCGGCTGCACCTGCTCGGAGGATCGCGTGCGAAATTCGCTGTCGATCTACTCGAAGCGCGACATCGAGAAGATGACCACGGACGACGGGCTCGTCACCGCCGACTGCCAGTTCTGCGGTGCGCATTACGAGCTCGATCCGGCGACGGTCGGTTTCGAGGCCGACGAGTGAGCCGCTCGGGGGAGCAGATCGAGGCCCTGCGCCGGGCAATGGCGCGCGAGGTGGCGCCCTCCTCGGATTTCGATCTGAACCCCGAAACCATTCTTCCGGCGGGCCGCAAGCTGCGGCCCGCCGGTGTTCTGGCCGCCTTCATTCCCGGTGATGACGGGCTCGAGCTGCTGCTGACCAAGCGATCCTCGCGGTTGAAGCATCACCCGGGGCAGATCGCCTTTCCCGGCGGCAAGGTCGATCCGGTCGATGACGGCCCGACGGATGCCGCCCTGCGCGAAGCGCGGGAAGAGGTCGGCCTGCCCGGCAGCGCGGTCGAGATCATCGGCACCACGGCCCCGCACGAGACGGTCACGGGTTTCCTCGTGACCCCGGTTTTCGGCATAGTCAGAGACACATTCACCCCGATCCCCGAGCCGGGCGAGGTGGCCGAGATCTTCCGCGTGCCCTTCGACCATGTCACCGACCCGGCGCGCTACAGCATCCAGGGACGGCGCTGGCGCGGGCAGCGGCGGCTCTATTACACCGTGCCCTATGGACCCTACTACATCTGGGGGGCGACGGCGCGGATGCTGCGCTCGTTGACGCAACGGCTGATGGAATGACGCGCGTCCGGGGGGAGTGGATCAGCTGCGCCTCGACGCAAGAGGTGCTGGCCATGCTCGAGGGCGGTGGCCATCTGGCCTATGTCGTCGGCGGCTGCGTGCGCAACGCGCTGATGGGCGTGCCGGTGAGTGATGTGGACATCGCCACCGATGCCCGCCCCGAGCGGGTCATGGCGCTGGCCGAGGCGGCGGGACTGAAGCCGGTGCCCACCGGCATAGACCACGGCACCGTGACAGTCGTCGCCGAGGGCATCGGCCACGAGGTCACCACCTTTCGTGCCGATGTCGAGACCGACGGACGGCGCGCGGTGGTGCGCTATTCGGACGACATCTCCGAAGATGCCGCGCGGCGCGATTTCACCATGAACGCGCTCTACGCCGATGCGCGGGGCGATGTGCTCGATCCGCTGGGTGGGTTGCCCGACCTCGAAGCGCGGCGGGTGCGCTTCATCCGCGACGCTGGCGAGCGCATCCGCGAAGATTACCTTCGCATCCTGCGCTTCTTCCGCTTCAACGCCTGGTATGGCGACCCCGAGCAGGGCGTCGACCCCGAGGCGCTGGCAGGCATCGCCGCCAATCTCGACGGGCTCTCGACGCTCTCGGCCGAGCGGGTTGGGCACGAGATCACCCGGCTTCTGTCGGCGAACGACCCCGCGCCCTCGGTCGGCGTTATGGAACAGGTCGGTGTCCTGCCGCAGGTGCTGCCGGGGGCGACGGCCCGTGCGCTCGGGCCGCTCGTCGCCCATGAGGCGGCGCTGGGCCTTGCCCCCGATCCGATGCGCCGGCTAGCCGGCCTGGGCTTTTCCGATGGCCGCAGCCTGCGGCTGTCGAAGGCGCAACAGAAGCAACTCGAGGCGTATCAGAGCCTCATTTCCGCCACCGCAGGCCCCGCCGAGATCGCCTGGCGCAAGGGGGCAGAGATGGCGCGCGGCGTGGTCGCCCTGCGTGCGGCAAGCTTCGGCGCGCCGGTTTCTCCCGATGCCGCCACCGAGATCGAAACCGGCGCGGCGGCGGTGTTTCCCGTGAAACCCCGCGACCTCATGCCCGACTACGAAGGGCCGGCACTGGGCCGGAAGCTCGAGGAGCTGCAGCGCCGCTGGATCGACTCCGGCTTTGCCCTGACCCGCGAGGACCTGCTGTCGTGATGCTCGATCCGCTCTACGGCTTCGTGTTCTTCGGCCTGTTCTCGCCGGGGCCGAACGTCATCCTGCTGACCTCCTCCGGTGCACGGTTCGGCGTGCGTCGGACCCTGCCGCATCTCTTCGGGGTCGTGCTTGGGGTGGGCATCACCGCGGGCCTCACCGGTCTTGGCATCGCGGCGCTGCTGCGGCAGGCGCCGATGCTGGAACTGGCGTTGAAGATCGCGGCGAGCCTGTGGATGCTCTACATGGCGTGGGGCCTCTGGACCGCCGATCGCCGTCGCGGCAAGGCCGATCGCGACCGGCCCATGACCCTGATCGAGGCGGCGCTTTTCCAGTGGGTGAACCCCAAGGTCTGGGCGGTGGCGCTGGCGGCGGCCTCGGCCTATCCCGGGCTCTCCGGTCCGTGGGGCGAGGCGCTGCGGCTTGGCAGCGCCTTTTCGGGCATCAACCTCGGGGTCTGCCTGTTCTGGACTTCGGCCGGGGCGCTGCTGACCTTCCTGCTCACGACGCCGGCGGCCTGGCGGGTGTTCACGCGGATCATGGCCGTCGCGCTGGCCAGCTTTTCCGTCATGGTCTTCCTGTAGGGAATCGAGGACACTCCGCGCTCGCGAGACAGGAGGCTCCGTTTGTTCCGCTACTTCGAAAACCTCGTCGATCCCTACACCGATTACCCGCCGACGGACCGTCCGCCGACGCGGCTGCTGCCGTTCCTGATGGACTACGCGCGGCCGTTCCGCCGGGTCTTCGTCTGGGCGGCGCTTCTGTCGGTGGTCGTGGCCGGGGTCGAGGTCGGGCTGATCTGGGCGATGGGCTGGGTGGTCGACATCCTGTCCGGCGACCCGGCGCAGGTGTGGGACACCCACGGCACCACGCTGATCCTGCTGGGGCTTTTCGTGCTGCTCGTCCGTCCGGTGATACAGGCGCTCGACGTGCTGGTGCTGAACAACGCGATCATGCCGAACTTCGGCACCCTGATCCGCTGGCGGGCCCATGCGCAGGTGTTGCGGCAGTCCATCGGCTGGTTCGAGAACGATTTCGCCGGGCGCATCGCCAACCGCATCATGCAGACGCCCCCTGCGGCGGGCGAGGCCGTGTTCCAGGTCTTCGACGCGCTGACCTTCTCGCTGGCCTATGTCGTCGGTGCGGCGGTGCTGCTGTTCGATGCCGACCCGCGGCTGCTTCTGCCGCTGGCGCTCTGGTTTGGCGGCTACGTGCTGCTCATGCGCTGGACGATCCGGCGGGTGGGGCCGGCGTCCAAGGCCGCCTCGGACGCGCGCAGCTTCGTCAACGGCCGGGTGGTGGACGCCTATACCAACATCCACTCGGTGAAGATGTTCGCGCAGGACCGGCAGGAGCTCGACTACGCGAAAGAGGCGATCGACCGGGCGCGCGACACCTTCCAGGGCGAAATGCGGCTCTACACAGTGATGGACGTGGCGCTCGTGGTGCTGAACGGTCTGCTGATCGTCGGCGTGGTCGGCTGGGGCCTGCTGCTGTGGATGCAGGGCGCGGCCTCGGTGGGCGTGGTCGCCGCGGCGACGGCGCTTACGCTGCGGCTCAACGCGATGACCGGCTGGATCATGTGGGCCACCACGACCTTCTTCCGGCAGCTCGGGGTGGTGTCCGAGGGCATGGAGACCATAGCCCAGCCGATCACCCTGACCGACGACCGCGATGCCGAGGATCTGGTGCTCGACCGGGGCGAAATCCGCCTCGACGGGCTGAGCCACCACTACGGGCGTGACAGCGGCGGCCTCGACGACATCACGCTGACCATCCGACCGGGTGAGAAAGTCGGGCTCATCGGGCGCTCCGGCACCGGGAAATCGACCCTCGTGAAGCTGCTTTTGCGGTTCTACGATGCCGAGAAGGGCCGCATCCTGATCGACGGGCAGGACATCTCGCACGTCCGGCAGGACAGCCTGCGGAAGCAGATCGGCATGGTCCAGCAGGACAGCACGCTGCTGCACCGCTCGGTCCGCGAGAACCTGCTCTACGGCCGTCCCGACGCGACCGAGGAACAGATGGTCGCCGCCGCGAAACAGGCGCAGGCGCATCACTTCATCCTCGACCTGCAGGACCCGCAGGGTCGCACCGGCTATGACGCGCATGTCGGTGAACGGGGCGTGAAGCTGTCGGGCGGGCAGCGGCAACGGGTGGCGCTGGCGCGGGTGATCCTCAAGGATGCGCCGATCCTGCTGCTGGACGAGGCGACAAGCGCGCTGGATTCCGAGGTCGAGGCCGCCATCCAGGACACGCTCTACGGCATGATGGAAGGCAAGACGGTGATCGCCATTGCACACCGTCTCTCCACCATCGCGCATATGGATCGCATTCTCGTGATGGATGGCGGGCGCATCGTTGAACAAGGCAGCCATGACGTGCTTTTGAGGTCCCAAGGCCTATATGCGCAGTTCTGGGCCCGCCAGTCCGGCGGGTTCATGGATCCGGACACCGAGGCAGCCGAATGACGCTTTCCGATATCATCGACCCCTTCGCCCGCGCCCAGACCCCGCCGCCGCGGACGCTTGGCCGCTTCATGGGCTGGGCGTTGCGCGGCGCATGGCCTGTGCTGATCCCGGCGGCGCTGTTCTCGATCCTCGGCGGCATCACCGAGGTGATCGCCGCGAAGCTGCTCGGCGACGCCATCGACCGCGCGCTCGGCAGCGAGGCGTCGCAGATCTTTGGCGAACACGGGCTGTTCCTGATCCTCTGCGTGGCCTTCTTCATCCTGCTGCGGCCGGCGATCCTCGGGCTTTCGGCCTATGCGCAGTCGGTGATGATGCAGCCGAACGTGTTCAACCTGATCCTGAGCCGCGTGCACCGCTACACGCTTGGCCATTCCGTGACCTTCTTCGACAACGACTTCGCCGGGCGGATCTCGCAGAAGGAGATGCAGACCGCGCGGGCAATGAACGACGTTGTGACCGAGCTCGTGCACTCGGTGCTCTTCGCGCTGGCCTCGGTGGTGGGCTCGGTGATGCTTCTGGGCGCGGTCGACTGGCGCATCGCCGGCGGTCTGGTGGTCTGGATCGTGGCCTACGCGCTGCTGATCCGGCATTTCATGCCGAAGATCCGGTCGCGCTCCAAGGCGCGGGCGGCGGCGCGGGCGATGGTGACCGGGCAGCTCGTCGACACGGTGACCAACATCAAGACCGTGAAGCTCTTTGCCCATGACGAGTTCGAGGACCAGGCCGCGCTGGGGGCCATGGGCACCTACCGCGACCGCTTCATCGCCTTCGGGCATGTCTCGGCCGCGTTCCGCTTCTGGCTGATGGCGCTGGCCGGCACGCTGCCGGTGCTGCTGATCGGTGGCGCGCTGTTCTACTGGTCGGTCGGGCTGGTGAGCGCGGGCGACATCGCCGCCACCGGCGCGGTGGCCCTGCGGCTGGCGCAGATGACCGGCTGGGTCAGCTTCACGCTCATGGGCATGTATGCCAACGTCGGCGAGATCGAGGACGGCATCCGCACCATCACGCCGGCGCACACGCTGCTCGATGCGCAGGACGCCGCGCCGCTCGAGGTGACCGATGGCCGGATCGAGTTCCGCGACGTGGGCTTTGCCTATGGCCGCGAGACCGGGGGCGTCGAGCATATCGCGCTCGACATCGCGCCGGGCGAGAAGGTCGGCGTGGTCGGTGCCTCGGGGGCGGGGAAATCGACGATGGTGGCCCTGCTGCTGCGGCTCTACGACACCGAGAAGGGCGGCATCTACATCGACGGTCAGAACATCTCTGACGTGACGCAGGAGAGCCTGCGCAAGCAGATCGGCATGGTCACGCAGGAAACGGCCATGTTCAACCGCTCGGCGCTGGACAACATCCGCTACGGTCGCCCCGGTGCCACGATGGACGAGGTCATCGCCGCCGCCGAAAAGGCCGAGGCGCATGAGTTCATCCTCGAGCTCGAGGACCACATGGGACGGCAGGGATACGACGCGCACCTTGGCGAACGCGGCGTGAAGCTGTCGGGCGGACAGCGTCAGCGCATCGCGCTGGCGCGTGCCATCCTCAAGGACGCGCCGATCCTCGTGCTCGACGAGGCGACGTCGGCGCTTGATTCCGAGGTCGAGGCCTCGATCCAGTCGGCGCTGGAGCGGGTGATGGAGGGAAAGACCGTGATGGCCATCGCGCACCGCCTGTCGACCCTGTCCGAGATGGACCGGATCATCGTGCTGGATCAGGGTCACATCGCCGAGCAGGGCACCCATGATGCGCTGCTGGCGCAGAACGGGCTCTACGCGCGCTACTGGTCGCACCAGTCCGGCGGCTTCATGTCGCCCGAGAGCGAGGCCGCAGAGTAGCGGCAGAGTAGGGCTTGCCAGAATGTGCCCATGCAGGGCATGAGCGGCGCATGAAACAGGTCACGATCGAACGGCTGGGGCACCAGGGGGACGGCATCGCGCCGGGCCCCGTCTTCGTCCCCGGCGCCCTTCCCGGCGAAACCGTCGAGGGCGAGGTTGAAAGCGGCGTCATGCAGGCGCCGCGCATCGTCACGCCGTCGGAGATGCGGGTGCGCGCGCCCTGCCGTCACGCGAAAAGCTGCGGCGGTTGCCAGTTGCAGCACGCGCGCGACGATTTCGTCGTGGACTGGAAGCAGGACGTCGTCCGGCAGGCGCTGGCCGCGCACGGGCTCTCCTGCGACTTCCGGCCCTGCGCCACGTCGAAGCCGCAGAGCCGTCGTCGCGCCGCCTTTTCCGCGCGGCGCACCAAGAAAGGCGCGCTGGCGGGCTTCCACATGAAAGGCTCGGACGTGGTGGTCTCGGTCCCGGACTGCCTGCTCGTCGATCCGAAGCTCGCCGCGGCGCTGCCGCTGGTCGAGGCGCTCGCCGTGCTTGGCGCAAGCCGCAAGGGCGAATTGTCGGTGCTGGTCACGGTGAGCCTCTCGGGGCTCGACGTGTCGGTGAAGGGCGGCAAGCCGCTCGACGCGCAGTTGCAGGCCGACCTTGCCGATCTTGCCCGCGAGCATGGCGTCGCACGCGTGGCCTGGGGCGAGGACGTGGCACTGACCCGGCTGCCGCCGCTGCAACGCATGGGCCGTGCCGACGTGGTGCCGCCGCCCGGAGCGTTCCTCCAGGCCACCCCCGAGGGCGAGGCGGCGCTGCTCGCCGACGTGCGCGAGGCCGTGGCCGGTGCGGCGCGCATCGTCGATCTCTTCGCCGGGTGCGGCACCTTCGCGCTGCCGCTGGCCGAGGACGCGCGGGTGCACGCGGTCGAGGGCGACCGGGCGATGACCGCCGCGCTCGACAAGGGCTGGCGCATGGCCGAGGGGCTGAAGCAGGTGACCAGCGAGTCGCGCGATCTCTTCCGCAATCCGCTGCTGCCCGACGAGCTCGAGCGGTTCGACGCCGCGGTCATCGACCCGCCGCGCGCCGGGGCCGAGGCGCAGGTTTCCGAGCTGGCCCGCGCCGGTGTCGAACGCATCGCCTATGTCTCGTGCAACCCGGTGAGCTTTGCCCGCGATGCGGCAACGCTCGAGGCGTCGGGTTACACGCTCGAATGGCTGCGGGTGGTGGACCAGTTCCGCTGGTCGACCCACATCGAGCTGGTGGCCTTCCTGCGCCGCGTCGACCGGTAAAATCTCGCGCGGGAGGCTTATCCCTCGCTATTCCGATGCCGCGAAATGGGCTATGATGAAGCCGCAGAAAAAAACCGACAAGAACAACGAGCGGACAGATGCGGTTTCTCAGGCTGATTCTCATCCTCGCCCTGGCGAGCGGTGTCGCTGCGTGCAGCAGCAAGTTCAAGACATACCACGGCCCCGAGGTCACCCATGTGGTGGTGCAGAAGAGCGCGCGGCGGCTCTACCTGCTGCACCACGACAAGGTGCTCGAAGCCTACGATATCGGGCTTGGTTTCTCGCCCGCGGGCGACAAGAAGATCGAGGGGGACGGCAAGACGCCGGAGGGGATGTATTTCATCGACCGGCGCAACCCGAACTCGAACTTCCACCTGAGCGTCGGGATTTCCTATCCGAACCCGGTGGATCGGGCCGAAGCGGCGGACCTGGGGAAAAGCCCCGGCGGCGACATCTTCATTCACGGGCGTCCGTGGAAGAACCGCAAGGGCGGGCGCGACTGGACGGCGGGATGTATCGCCGTGACCAACCGCGAGATGGAAGACATCTACGCCATGGTGCGCGACGGGACGCCGATCACGATCCGTCCGTGACCGGCGTCGGGCGCGTCGATCAGGATGCGCCCGCGCTTGTCGAGCCGGCCGAGGCGATCGGGCCGCTTCCGGGCGTCGGCGCTAGACCTGGTGCGCCGGTCACTAGCGTCCACCAGATCTTGCCGTTGTTCTCCTGGTACCAGGCAAAGCCCATCTCGCGCGCGGCCGGGTCGAGGATCACGTCGCGGGTGGGGGCATCCTCCATCCACGCGGCCAGCGTCTCGAGCTCTGTCTCGTAGGTCTCGGAGATGTTCTCGCCGACGAGCCGGCCCGAATAGCCGACGCGGCGCACCCGGTCGATCGGCGAGGAGCCGTCCGAGCCGAAGTGCCAAGGGCGGTTCTGAACGGACATGTCGCGCGAATGGGTCGCGGCGGCGGCGTTCAACTTGGCGTTGAGTGTCAGCGGCGACACGCCACGCGCCTGGCGCAGGGCGTTGACCGAATCGAGCATGCTGTACTCGATCTCGGCGCTCGATCCCGACGGGATGCGGTATGCGCGGGGCAGCGGCTTGCCATCCGGGCCGAGAGCGGGCGGCGCGGTGGTCGCCCCGCATGAGGCAACGACAAGCGCTGCGGCAACCGTAAGGAACGAACGTCTGAGCATTTTCCTGACTGTATCCTGATATGTCGTTGCGATTTCGACTGAAGTACCTTGCCGCACGTGTCTGTTCAAACCCACAACCCCGTGAGGCAGCGCTCTCACCGGTGTTTGACTTGTGACTGATGCTTTACGGCCATATGCTGAAAACGGTATTTCCGCCAGAAACTGGACTCCCTGACCGGGAGAATTCGCTGGATCTCAGAGGAACATGAACCATGGCCAAGACAGGTTTTGATCGCCGCGCCTTTCTTGCAGGGGGCGCCGCGCTTCTCGGAACGCCCGCGCTCGCGCAGGGAATGAACGCAAACGAAACCGTCGAGATCGAGCGGAACGTCTCGTCGGTGATACGCCGCAACGTGTCGAGCTTCCGCACGATGGACTGGCAGCCGTACTTCGACTCGCTCAACAATGGCGCGATCCTGGTCGACATCGACTCGCGTGCGCTGCACTTCTGGGAGCAGAACGGCGCCTACCATCTCTACCCGTGCTCGGTGCCGCTGACCGAGGATCTTACACGCCGTGGCCGCACCCGTGTCGTGCTCAAGGATCCCGAGCCCGACTGGCGGCCGACGCCCTCGATGAAAGAGCGCAACCCGGAGTGGCCCGACTACGTCGGCCCCGGCCCGGACAACCCGCTTGGCACCCGCGCCATGCACCTCAGCTGGACCTACTACCGGATCCACGGCACCCACGACACGCGCAAGATCGGGCGCCGCTCTTCGAACGGGTGCATCGGTCTCTACAACGAGCACATAGAGGCACTTTACGACATGTCGAAAGTCGGCACGCAGGTGTTGCTTATTTGACGAAAGCGTTGTGGCGGCGCGACACCCCAAGGCGAGTCTCGTTGCAATCGGGGCAAATTGTTGCTTAGACAGACTCACGAGGTAAGTCTTGGGTGCTTGACACGGAAAATCTCTCCGCGTCAGGCGATTATCTGGAGGATAACATGAAAAAACTCGCTCTCGCCGCCGTGCTCGCCGCCACCGCTTCGACCGCAATGGCCGGTTCCTACGCGAAGGACGACGTGGTCATGGAGCCCGTCGTTGTCGTGGAAGAAGCTCAGCAAAGCTCGTCGTCCGCCGGCATCCTGATCCCGCTGCTGCTCATCGCAGTGGTGGCAGCTGCCGCTTCGGCCGACTAAGCTTCGCGCTTCGGACTGAACAGGAAAAGGCGGTGCCTCGGCACCGCCTTTTTCTTTTGCCCGTTGATGTCTCGGGCTGACAGGCGGCCCTCGGGGGCCGCCTGATGGGGTGGTATCAGACCCAGCCGCCGAGGTTTTCCTCGATCACGGTGGTCAGCGCATCCACATGCGCGGGCTCGTCGTTGAGGCAGGGGATATAGGTGAACTGCTCGCCGCCGGCATGCTCGAAGGCTTCCTTGATTTCCTCGTTGATCTCTTCGAGCGTCTCGATGCAGTCGGCCGAGAAGGCCGGCGCGATCACCGAGATCTTCTTCTTTCCCTGTTTCGCCAGCTCGGCGACGTGCTCGACCGTGTAGGGCTTGAGCCATTCCTCGGGGCCGAAAACCGACTGGAAAGTGGTGGTGATCTGCGTCTCGTCCCAGCCGAGCCGCTCGCGCAGAAGGCGAGTCGTCTTCTGGCACTGGCAGTGATACGGATCGCCCTGCCGCAGGTAGCGCTGGGGCATGCCGTGGTAGCTGACCACGAGGATGTCGGGCTTGTCCTCGATCCCGGCGTAGCCCCGTTCGACCGACTGGGCGAGCGCCTCGATGTATTTCGGGTGCTCGAAATAGGGGTCCACCACGCGCGCCGTGGGCTGCCAGGTCTCTTCCATCAGGGCGCGGAAGAACTGGTCGTTCGCCGTGGCCGAGGTCGCCCCCGCGTATTGCGGATAGAGCGGGAAGAACAGGATCTTGCGGCAACCGGCCTTCACCATCGTCTCGACCTTGGACTTCGTCGAGGGGTTGCCGTAGCGCATGCAGAAATCGACCATCACCGCGTCGCCGTGGCGCTCTTTCACCTTGGCGGCGATGGCGGCGGTCTGCTGCTTGGTGATCGTCATCAGGGGGCTTTCGTTCAGCTCCTCGTTCCAGATCGACTTGTAGGCCTCGCCCGAGGCGAACGGCCGCTTGGTCAGGATGATGCCCTGCAGGATCGGCTGCCATTTCCACTTGGGGTAGTCGATGACGCGCGCGTCCGAGAGGAACTCGTTCAGGTAGCGCCGCATCGGCCAATAGGAATAATGGTCAGGCGTGCCGAGGTTGGCCAGCAGGACGCCCACCTTGGGCGCGGCGATCTTGGGGTGGTCCTCGGGCGCGTGTGCCGGCCGCTGGGCAGAGTTGGTGGCGTCGAGCATGGTCCTGTCGTCCTGTCCTGAACTGTATCCCTGATTGATTTACCTAGGTATCGCGTCCTTGGAATGATTCAATCGTCCAAAGACGTTTCCCGTGTATTCAGGGCGTCGGCGAGACGTTGCGCCGCAGACCCGGGGCGCAGCGGCTTCTGCTGGCTCTCGTCGGGGCTCCAGCCGGTGAGCGTGACGATCTCGAAAGACGCGGGCACCCGGCCATCGTCGCCGCCGTAGGTCTCGGCGTAGAGCTCGGCAGCACGCAGGATCACCGCGCGCCGCGTCGGGTGACGCAGCCGGCCCGTGAGCGCGTTGGTCTCGCCCATGGCGCGCAGGTCGCGCATCAGGTGCAGCGCCGAGGTGTAGCTTGCATTGATCGGGAAAGAATCGGCCACCGGCAGCGCCAGTCCCGCGCGCTGCAGCAGCGCGCCGAGGTCGCGGATTTCGCCCATCGGAACGATGCGCGGCGACAGGCCCCCGGTCACCTCGATCTCGGCCTGCCCGAGGGCGGCGCGGAGCTCCTGCAGGGTCTGACCGCCGAAGCACATGCCGAGGAACAGGCCGTCGGAGCGCAGGGCGCGGCGGCTTTGCACGATCTGCCCCACCGGATCGTTCGCCCAGTGCAGCGCCATCGCGTGAATGACAAGGTCATGCGCACCCTCGTCCAGCGCGAGGGTCTCGTCGTCGGCCACGATCGTGGCGTCGGGGAAGACCGGCTCCCAGACCTGAGGAAAGGGTGTGATGACGGCCGGCGCCGTAAAGCTTCTGTTAACCACCATGAGCCGATCCTGCACCTCGTCGCGGGCGGCTTCATGCAGGAAGAGCGCTGGGTCGCGGCTGGCGCGGGCGCGGTGGCGCAGCAGCGCCGGGCGGTCGGTGAGGGGGGCAGGGCTCGACATGGCGGATGATTAGAATGCTGCGGACGAGTTTGCAAACCTTGCTCCGCGTCGTCTACCCGCCACGCTGCCTGCTCTGCGGCGGATTGGTGGAAAGCGACTTCGGCCTGTGCGGGACCTGCTGGCGCGACACGCCCTTCCTGTCGGGTCTGGGCTGCGCCACCTGCGGCACGCCGCTGCCCGGCCAGTCGGACGAGGCCGAGTTCTGCGACGCCTGCCTTGCGATGCCGCCGCCGTGGAGCCAGGGCGCTGCGGCGCTGCTCTACCGCGACAACGGCCGCAAGCTGGTGCTGCTGCTCAAGCACGCCGACCGTCACGACATCGCGGCGGCGGCCTCGGTCTGGATGGCGCGGCAGGCCCGGCCGATGCTGCGCGAGGGCATGGTCGCGGTGCCGGTGCCGCTGCATCTGCGGCGGCATTTTTCCCGGCGCTTCAACCAGGCCGCGCTGCTCGCCTCGGGTCTGGCGCGGGCGCTGGAGATCGGGCACTGCCCCGACGCGCTGCTGCGGGCCCGGCACACGCCCCCGCTCGACGGCAAGAGTCGCGAAGAGCGCTTCGCCATGCTCGGCGAGGCGATCCGGCTGTCGCCCGCACGCGCCGCACTGATCCGCGACCGGCCGGTGCTTCTGGTCGATGACGTGATGACCTCGGGCGCGACGCTTTCGGCGGCGGCGGATGCCTGTCTTGCCGGTGGCGCGAGCGAAGTTTGCGTCTGCGTGCTGGCGCGCGTTGCAAAGGATGCCTAGATCCCCTGTGATACCTCGAACGTTCAGAAGGGATTGCCGATGCAACCGATCGAAATCTACACCACGCCCTACTGCGGTTTCTGCCATGCCGCCAAGCGGCTGCTGAATTCGAAGGGCGCCGCGTTCACCGAGATCGACGTGGCGGAAGAGCCTTCGCGCCGGCCCGAGATGGTGCAGCGCGCCAACGGCGGCCGGACGGTGCCGCAGATCTTCGTGGGGGAAACGCATGTCGGCGGCTGCGACGAGCTTTACGCGCTCGAGCGCGCGGGCAAGCTCGACACGCTGCTGGCCGGCTGACCGACCACCTCCGATCATGGTAACGGTTGACCTCGCGGGGTCTGCCGTTCAGAAAACCCGAACCCCGCTTTACCCCAGCAAACAGACCGAAGATTTCGCGGCCCCGAATGACTGACACACAAGATGCGCTTGCCATTTCGCTCTTCAGCGAGTTGCTGATGGCCGATCAGCTTCTGCGCAACCGTCTGACACGGGTGCTGCCGAACCGGATGGAAATCTCGCATTTCTCGGTGCTGAACCACCTTGCGCGGGTGCAGGAAGAACGGACGCCGGCGCAGCTCGCGCGGAGTTTCCACGTCACGCGCGGGGCAATGACCAACACGCTCGCGAAGCTCGAGGTGGCGGGATACATCCACATCCGGCCCGACTGGGACGATGCGCGCCGCAAGATGGTGGCGATCAGCCCCGCCGGTGTCCGCGCGCGGGAAGCGGCGCTTGCCGCCATGGCGCCGGTGATCTCCGAGACGGTGCGCGAGCTGGGCTCGGACAAGGTGCGCGCGGCACTGCCGGTGCTGCGCGACCTGCGGCTGAAGCTTGAGGTGAAGTAGCCGGGGCGGGCGCCGTGCGCGCCAAGGCGCTTTGGGTCGGGCTCAGCGTCAGGCCAGCGCCGGGTGCCGGTTGGACGCCGAGAAGGGCGTGATCGTTACCGTCACCACCCCGGCCTCGACGAAGGGATCGCGGGCCATCAGCGCCTCGATCTCGTCGCGCGACGGGCCGGTCGCGATGACGATGCCGCCGGTGCGGGGGTCTTTCGGGCCAGAGACGAGGAAACGACCCTCGGCGTAGCACTGCTTCACGAAGTCCATGTGCGGTGCCAGGACCGGCTCGATCTGCTCGAAGGGGACGGTGTACTCAATGTCGATCACGAACAGGCCGTGGCCCTCTGGGATAAGGCTCATGCCGCGGTCCCGGGGTTCAGCGCGGCCGTCACGTAGTTCACCGACAGGTCACGGTCCGAGATGTGCCACGACCAGCTCACCGGGTTGAAAACGTAGCCCTTGCGGTCGACCGGCTCGAGCCCAGCCCTGCGCATGAGGTCGTAGAGCTCGTCGGGCGTGATGAACTTCGACCATTCGTGCGTGCCCTTCGGCAGCCAGCGCATCACCCACTCGGCCCCGACGATCGCCATCGCGAAGCTCTTGGAATTGCGGTTGATGGTCGAGCACAGGTGCAGCCCGCCGGGCTTCAGCAGCGCGCGGCAGGCGGTGAGATAGGCGAGCGGATCGGCGACGTGCTCGACCACCTCCATGTTCAGCACCACGTCGAAGCGCTCTCCGGTCTCGGCCAGCGCCTCGGCGGTGGTGTGGCGGTAGTCGATCTCCAGCCCCGACTGCTCGGCGTGCAGCTGCGCCACGGGAATGTTGCGCTCGGCCGCGTCGACCCCCACGACCTCGGCGCCGAGCCGTGCCATCGGCTCGCAAAGAAGTCCGCCGCCGCAGCCGATGTCGACGATGCGCAGCCCCTCGAAGGGACGCTCGGACGACAGGTCACGCCCGAACTCGCCCGCCACCTGCCGGGTGATGTAATCGAGCCGCACCGGGTTCATCATGTGCAGCGGCTTGAACTTGCCGGTGGGGTCCCACCACTCGGCGGCCATCGCTTCGAACTTGGCGATCTCGGACGGGTCGACGGTTACGGTCATCGGTCACTTTTCCCCATGGTCATTCGGGTGCCCCTGAACATATAGATGGGACATGGACAAAATCCCGGGCCAGAAGCGCGCAGTGCAATATCTCTACCCAGCCCTGGACCCGTTCGATCAACGCATGATCGACATGGGCGATGGGCACAAGATCTATATGGAGCAGTGCGGCAACCCGCGCGGGATCCCCGTGATCGTGCTCCATGGCGGCCCGGGCGGCGGCTGTTCGCCCGCCATGCGCCGCTATTTCGACCCGCGCGTGTTCCGCGTGGTGCTGTTCGACCAGCGCGGGTGCGGCCGGTCGCGGCCCCACGCCAGCGTCACCGACAACACCACCTGGCATCTCGTCTCGGATATCGAGCGCATCCGCGAGATCCTCGAGATCGACCGGTTCATCGTCTTCGGCGGCAGCTGGGGCGCGACGCTGGCGCTGATCTATGCGGTCAGCCATCCCGAGCGCGTGCGACATCTCGTGCTGCGCGGCGTCTTCATGATGACCCGCACGGAGCTCGACTGGTTCTACGGCGGCGGCGCCGGGCAGTTCTGGCCCGAAGCCTGGGCACGGTTCAGCGAGCTGATCCCGGAGGACGAGCGCGGTGACCTGATCGGCGCCTATCACCGGCGGCTGTTCTCGGGCGACATGCAGGAAGAGACCCGCCACGCCCGGGCCTGGTCGGGCTGGGAGAACGCGCTGGCCTCGGTCTACTCGAACGGGCAGGGCGGCGAGGCCCCCGGCGACTACGCCCGGGCCTTCGCCCGGCTCGAGAACCACTACTTCGTGAACGAGGGCTTCCTCGAGGAAGACGGCTGGATCCTGAACAACGCCGACCGCCTCCACGGCATCCCCGGCGTGATCGTGCAGGGCCGCTACGACATGATCTGCCCGCCGCGCCGCGCCTGGGAGCTGGCGCAGGCCTGGCCCGACGCGAACCTGCGGATGATCCGCAACGCCGGCCACGCGCTCTCCGAGCCCGGCATCAGCGCCGAGCTGGTGCGCACCATGGACCAGATCGCCGAGGCCGAGGGTTTACAGGACGGGACCGGCCTCTAGTCTGGACCGGCTGCCGGATCGCGCCGGCACGGAGGAGGACGCGCCGCGATGAACGCCGAGACCGGATGCGATGCGCAGCAGGCACGGCTGTTCACGGTCTCGCCGCTGCGCACGTCCCTGAACTTCTACAGCCTTGGCAGGACCCAGGAAGAGTCCGCGCGGCTCGTCTCGGCGATGCGCCGGATCGACGCGGTCACCGAGATGTTCGATGTCGAGTATCCCGACTGGTCCTTCGGCTACGGGACCGTGCAGCACGACGCGCTGCCGGTGTTCTTCCAGCCGGTCGCGATCCTGCGCATGAGGCTGGGCTCCGGCCTGCCGGTGGTGCGCGACGACCGCAGCTTCACCGCCATCGGCGCCGAGATCCACCTATACGACGATTGCGTGGCCATTCTGTTCGTCGAGTGGGCGACCGACGTCGATGCCTGCCCGCGCGAGGATTTCGACAGCGCCTTGACCGGGGCCACCAAGAGCCTGTTCCGGCGCCACGTGCTGGGCTGTCTCGAGACAATGCAGGAGGCGTTGTCCCGCGACGACACGGCGCTGAAGGTGCTGCGGGCGCGCGACGAGTTTTCCGTCTTCACCCCGCTGCACGCGCTGCCCGACGCCCCCGACTGGACGGCGCGTTCGGTCCTCGTGACCGGCGGTCCGGAAACCGCCGTCATGCTGTCGGGCAAGCTGGGCGGCCTGCCGCCCGTGCCCGAGGAGTTCGACGGTGCCCGTGCCTGGGTCGGATCGGGCAACAGCCTCTTCGCGGTGACCTCCGGCCGGCTTGAGGCCTTCACGCAGGACTGGATGCGCTGCATGAGCCTCTGCCAGTTCTACGCGACGCTGCTCTCGCGCTACCAGGCCATGCTTCTGGGCGACCTGCGGCTGATGGAGAACGCCGGGGACCGCGAGATCAAGAAGACGATCCTGCGCACGCTGGAACGCAAGCTCGATCACCTCGATTTCATACGGCTGCAGCACGAACGGGCGCTCTACGGCTTGCAGGGCATCCGGCGCCCGCTCTGCCGCTACATCCACGAGGCGTGGGAAAGCGCGCTGCAGTTCGGCAATGTCGAGGGCTGGGCGGCCTTCCTGCGCAAGCAGATCGACCGCTACTACCGCCGCCGTCAGCTGGCGCAGACCCGCATTCTCAAGAGCATCGTTGCCGCCATCGGGAGCTTTTCGCTCTTCGATCTCTTCCTCGTGCTGCGCCATGAAAGCGACGAGCAGGAGGACGGAGGCCTGCCGGGCATTCTCGACATCTTCGCCGGCCATTCCGCCGATACGGTGCTTTACGGGGCGCTCGCGATCCTGCTCTTCCTCATGCTCATCACCTACCTGAACGAGAAGTAAATGACTGCAGACCAGACCCTCCCGGCCCGGCGCTGCCGGATCATCGTGCTCATGGGCAGCGCGTCGGACCGGCTGGAAGAGGCCGTCCCGCGCATCGCCCGCACGGTCTCGGAACGCTACGGGGGGCTCACCACGAGCTTTGCCACCGGTCACTGGACCCCGGACGGCGAGAACGCCAGCGGCCCCTACGACGTGTCCGCGCTGATGACCGAGCGGGTCCTGCGGCTCGACCTTCTTGTGATGCCCGAGCAGAAGGCAGAAGCGCTCGATCTGCTGCAGGAGGCCTGCCGCGAGGTGAACAGAACTCTTGCTTTGGGCTGTGTCCATCTTCACATAGAATGTCTGGAGGCCGAGGCGCATCATCGTCTCATCGCCTGACCCGGCGCGCGCCGCGTCGCCACACGGACCACGATCCGGCGGGCCACCGCCCGCCGCGCAAGACAGGGACACCACGCTGCCATGACGGCCTTTCGCCGCCGCCGCCTGATCCAATCCGCCCTCGCCGCCGCGGTGCTGGGGGCGTCGGGTCTTGCCGCCGCTCCGGCGCGGTCCGGCGGCACGTTGCGCGCGGGTCTCGGCGGGGCGCATCGCTCCGACAGCTGGGATTCGCGCACCCATTCCGATTTCTTCATGATCGCCGCCGCGCAGGGCGCGGTCTTCGACACGCTGACCGAGGTCGCCGCCGACGGCAGCCTGCGCGGCGAGCTCGCCACCGGCTGGGAGGCCAGCCCCGACGCCCGCGTCTGGACGGTGACCCTGCGCGAGGGCGTCCGATTCCACAACGGCAAGCCCTTCGTGGCCGAGGACGTGCTTGCCTCGCTCAAGCTCCATCTCGATCCGGCCGCCGCCTCGGGCGCGCGCCCGCTGGTCGAGTCCATCGCGACGATGGAGCGGCTCTCGGATCACCGCGTCCGCTTCACGCTGGAAGCCGGAAACGCCGATTTCCCCTACCTGCTCGCCGACTATCACCTGCTGATCTACCCCGCCGGCCAGATCGCCGAGGCGATGGCCCGTGGCATTGGCACCGGCCTCTACCGGGTCGAACATTTCGAACCGGGCGTGCGCTTCCTCGGCCGCCGGGTCGCCGGACACTACAAGGACGGGCAGGCGGGCTGGTTCGACGAACTTGTCTTCACCGCGATGAACGACGGCGCGGCGCGGGTCGCGGCGCTGCGCTCCGGGCAGGTGGACGCCATCAACCGGGTCGCCCCGCAGCGCGCGGCGCGGCTTCAGGGCGTCGCCGGTGTGCAACTGCAGGACATTCCCGGCAACCAGTATTACGGCTTCGCCATGCAGACCGGGGCGGCGCCCTTCGACGCGGTGCACGTGCGGCAGGCGATGAAGCATGCCATCGACCGGCAGGCGATCCTCGACCGGGTGTTGCTCGGCCACGGCCGCATCGGTGCCGACAGTCCGCTGGGACCGGCGAACCAGTTCGCCGCCGATCTCGATGCGCCGGGCTACGACCCCGACCGCGCCCGCTACCATCTGCGGCAGGCCGGGCTCGCCTCGCTGACCGTGCCGCTGTCGGTCTCCGACACCGCCTTCGAGGGGGCGCCGCAGGCCGCCGGGCTGTTCCGCGACACCGCCGCCGCAGCGGGGCTCGACATCCAGCCGGTGACAGAGCAGTCCGAGGGCTACTGGTCCGAGGTCTGGCGCAACCGACCCTTTTGCGCCTGCGCCTGGTCGGGCCGCGTGACCGAGGACTGGATGTTCTCGACCGCGCTGCAGCACGGTGCGCCGTGGAATGACACGCAGTGGGGCATGGAGCAGAGCCCGCGCTTCCAGTCGCTTCTGACCGAGGCCCGCTCCGAGCTCGACAGCGCCCGCCGCCGCGCGTTCTACGGCGAGATGCAGCAGATCCTGCGCGACGAGGGCGGGCTGCTCATCCCGGTCTTCGCGAACCACCTTCAGGCGGTCGGAGAGGGCATCGCGACGCCCGCCACGGTGGGCAATCTCTGGGCGATGGACAACGCGCGCTTCGCCGAGCGCTGGTGGCGCGCCTGAGCCCACCCGGTCGGGACCGATGATCCGGGATCGCCGCCGCAAGGGGCAACCCACCACCCGTCAGAGCTTGTCGTCGTAATCCGAGACCAGCAGGTGCAGCGGCGGCTCGTCCTCCTCGACGGTCGAGAACCGCCCGATGTCCATCTCGAAGATATTGTCGGTATGGTCGTCGTTGACCGTCGAGACCTCGCCGATCAGCACGTCGCTGCCCTCGCCCCAGAACGCATGCCACGTGGTCGGGAAAAGCGTCACCGACTCGCCGGGATCGAGCCTCAGGTGCCCCCCCGCCGGCAGAGTCCGGTCGATGCCGTCGCACATCACCGTCACCGGCGCCTTGCGGTCGATGTCGCCCTCGGGCGTGGCCGCGAACAGCTCGAGCACCAGCGTGCCTCCGCCGCGGTTGATGATGTCCTCGACCTTTAGGTCATGGCGATGGTTCGGGCTGAGCTGATCGCGCCGCGAGATCATGATCTTCTCGGCGTAGAGCATGGCGCTGCGCTTGCCGAGATCGGCATTCAGCCCGTTCCGTGTGGTGAACAGGAACAGGCCCATCCGGTCGAAATCGCCGCCGCCGTAGTCGGTGATGTCCCAGCCCATGCCGCGCCGCTTGATCTCGGCGTGATCGGCCGCGCGCAGCTCGTCGGGGCTCAGGTAGGCGAAGGGCGGCAGGCAGACGCCGTGGCCGCGGATGAAGGCATCGCCTTCGCGGATGATCTCGTTGATGCGCGAGCGTTTCATGGCATTTCCTCCCGTGGCCGGTCGCGGCGACGTTAGCGGGAGGTCTGCGCCGGTGGTAGGGGCCGGATGCCTCCGGCGGGGATATTTATGGCCAGAAGATGCCCCCGGGTGTGCCCGGCATGGGCATCTTCTGGCCTCAAGTATCCCGGGGAGCGCGAGGGGCTGGCCCCTCGCTGTCGTCCCGGCTCAGAGCACGTAGCGGCTGAGGTCGGCGCTGCGGGTCAGCTCGCCGAGGTAGGTTTCGACGAAGGCCTCGTCGACGGTGATCGTCTCCCCGGTCCGGTCGGGCGCGTTGAAGGAGAGCTCCTCGAACACCCGTTCCATCACCGTGTAGAGCCGCCGTGCACCGATGTTCTCGACGCTCTCGTTCACCTGCGCCGCGATCTTCGCGAGCGCGTGGATGCCCTCCTCGGTGAACTCGACGGTGACTTCCTCGGTCGCCATGAGCGCCGTGTACTGGCGGGTCAGCGCGTTGTCGGTCTCGGTCAGGATGCGCACGAAGTCCTCTTCGGTGAGCGCCCGGAGGTTCACCCGGATCGGCAGGCGGCCCTGAAGTTCGGGCAGCAGGTCCGACGGCTTTGCGATGTGGAAGGCGCCCGAGGCGATGAACAGGATGTGGTCGGTCTTCACCGGGCCGTGCTTGGTGCTGACGGTGGTGCCCTCGATCAGTGGCAGCAGGTCGCGCTGCACGCCCTCGCGGCTGACGTCGCCGCCGCGGGCTTCCTGCCGCGCGGTGACCTTGTCGATCTCGTCGAGGAAGACGATGCCGTTCTGCTCCACCGATTCCAGCGCCGCGGCCTTGACCAACTCGTCGTCGAGAAGCTTGTCGGCCTCTTCCTGGATCAGCACATCGTAGCTTTCGGAGACTCTCATCTTCTTGCGCGTGGTGCGGCCGCCGAAGGCTTTCCCGAACATCTCGGAGAGGTTCATCATCCCCATGTTCTGGCCCGGCTGGCCGGGCATTTCCATCATCGGGAAGGGGCTTTGCGTCTCGGCCACGTCGAGCTCGATCTCGGTGTCGTCCAGCTCGCCGTTGCGCAGCTTCTTGCGGAACATCTCGCGGGTCGATTCGCGCGCGTCGCTGCCGGCGATGGCCTCGATCACACGTTCCTCGGCGGCCTTGTGGGCGGCGGCCTTGACGTCTTCGCGCATGTGCTCGCGGGTCATGGCGATGGCACTGTCGATCAGGTCACGGATGATCTGCTCGACGTCGCGACCGACGTAGCCGACCTCGGTGAACTTGGTGGCCTCGACCTTGATGAAGGGCGCGCGGGCGAGCTTCGCCAAACGGCGCGAAATCTCGGTCTTGCCGACGCCGGTGGGCCCGATCATCAGGATGTTCTTGGGGTAGACTTCGTCGCGCAGGTCCTCGGAGAGCTGCTTGCGGCGCCAGCGGTTGCGCAGTGCCACGGCCACGGCGCGCTTGGCGTCCTTCTGGCCGATGATGAAGCGGTCGAGTTCCGAGACGATCTCGCGGGGGGTCAGGTCGGTCATGGTGGTCCTTTCGCGGCGGCTCAGGCCGAAATGCTCTCAACCGTGAGGTTGCCGTTCGTGTAGACGCAGATGTCGGCGGCGATGGCCATGGCGCGGCGGGCGATCTCCTCGGCGGAGTGGTCGCTCTCGTAGAGGCCGCGCGCGGCGGCCAGCGCGAAGTTGCCGCCCGAGCCGATCGCGGCGATGTCGTGCTCGGGTTCGAGCACGTCGCCGGCGCCGGTGATGACGTAGAGATCACGCCCGTCGGTGACGATCAGCATCGCCTCGAGCTTCTGTAGGTACTTGTCGGTGCGCCAGTCCTTGGCGAGCTCGACGCAGGCGCGCTGGAGCTGACCGGGGGTCTTTTCCAGCTTCCCCTCGAGCCGTTCCAGCAGGGTGAAGGCGTCGGCGGTGGATCCCGCGAAGCCGCAGACCACGTCCGAGCCGCCGGGCGAGAGGCGCCGCACCTTGCGGGCGGTGCCCTTGATGACGGTCTGGCCGAGGCTCACCTGCCCGTCGCCCGCGACGACCACCTGGCCGCCCTTGCGGACGCCGATGATCGTGGTGCCGTGCCAGCCGGGGAATTCCTGATCGGCCATGTCTGTCATCTCCTTTTCCGTGCTTGCCGCCATATGGGGGCTGGACATTGCCGCGACAAGGCGATGCCCTTTGGAGGTGGACATAGGGCACCGCGCGGCGGATGGAAATGCGTCGGCCGGGGCCCTTGCAGGCAACGGAGGGCGCCACATGGACGACACCGAACTCACGCGGTTGCATGACGCGGCGGCAGGTCTTCCGGCCGGGGAATTCCACCTGCCCGAGCTCTACGGCCCGGACTGGGACAGGCTCTGGATCGGCGACAAGGTGAAGACCGGGCGGGCCTTCCTGCAGGCGGTGCGCGCCGGCCGGCTTCCGGGGATCGAGGACACGGGCCGCAAGGCCGGCGGCGGTCGGATCTACCGCAAGCTCTGAGCCCGCCGCGCCGGGGGCTGGCGGTCAGGCAGGGGCGCAAACTAGGGCGCAAAGAAAAATGCGCCCCCGGATGGAGGCGCATTTCTGTCCGAAAGATCGGGCGTGGTTCAGATGGATTCCTTGATCCAGCTTTCCAGCGAGGCCTTGGGGGCGGCGCCGGTGCGGTTCGAGATCACTTCGCCGTCCTTGAAGATGAACAGCGCCGGGATGCCGCGCACGCCGAGCTGTGCCGCCATCGCCTGATCCTTGTCGACGTCGACCTTGGCGACCTTGATCTTGCCGTCATACTGTTCGGCCAGCTCTTCGAGCGCCGGGCCGATCTGCTTGCAGGGGCCGCACCATTCGGCCCAGAAATCGACCACGACGGGAACGTCGGAGTTCTTGACTTCCTCGTCGAAAGTCGCGTCGGTCACGTGAACGGTGGCCATGATACTCTCCTTGCGGGTTTGGCAGCTGAAAACTTGAGGGCCGAACGTAGGTAGGGGCCGCAGAATCGTCAAGCCGTTGTAGCGCGCGCCAGCGCGGCAGACACAAGATCGTGTGGCAGGGCCATGTAACTGCTGCGCTCGGTCCACAGGATGCCCGTCTCGATGGCACGGCCCGGCCAGATCTTTGCCAGCGCGGCGGCATAGGCGCCCATCTGCCGCAACAGCCCCTCGGGCACGTCCTCGGGGCGCTCGGGCACGGTGCGGTTGGTCTTGAAATCCACCGCCACGACCCGCTCAGGGGTGACCTGAAGCCGGTCGATGATGCCGTGGATGCGGCCAAGGCCGTCGATCTCGGCGGTCACCGGGACCTCGGCCAGCGTCTCGGGCGCGAAGATCGGGCGCAGCGCCTCGGCCGAGAGCACGTCGAGCGCGCTCTGCACCAGAGATTCCGTTTCCTCGGGCAGCTCCTCGGCGATGGCGAGCACATGCGGCGCGGCGGCGGCGCGGGCCTCCTGCGGCAGCGCCGAGAGATGTTCGAGCAGCAGGTGCAGCACCGTGCCGCGCAGCATCGCCTCGTCCTGGTCGAGCCCGTCCTCGCCGCCAAGCGCCTTCGCGCCACCAAGGTCCGAGGGGCTGACCGCGCCGGGCAGAGCCTCGGGCGGCGTGGCGGGGGTCTTGTAGACCTCGGGCAGCACCGGGGCGCTGCGGGCGTCTTCGGAGACGGTTTCGAGCGGCAGAGCCGACCAGTCGGCATCGCCGAGCCGCAGGCCTTCGTCGGCGCCCCAGCCGCCGAAATCGAAGCGGGCGGTCTCGGCACCCGAGCGCTCCATCCCGGCCTTCACCTGTTCGTACCAGGACAGCCCGTCCTTGCCGAGCTCGCCGGCGGCGGCGACCACGAGCCATTTCTCGGCCCGGGTCAGCGCGACGTAGAGCAGCCGGTCGCGCTCGCGGGCATCTGCGTCCTTGGCGGCCTGCAGGGCCTCGGCCTGAACCCTCGGTTGGGCCTCGGCGCCGGTCTTCCAGACTGTGCCGGTCTCGCCGTCGAGCAGCTGGTCGCGGATGTCGGTGCGGGGCTGGGCGCAATCGGGCAGGATCACGATGGGCGCCTCGAGGCCCTTGGCGCCATGCACCGTCATCACGCGGATGCGCTGCCCGGCGCTGTCCGGGGCGCGCTTGATCTCGAGATCGTCGGTCTGCATCCACTCGAGGAACCCGGTGAGCGAGGGCACCTCGGTCTGCTCGTAGGCCAGTGCCTGCCCGAGCAGCGCGTTGATGCCGTCCTCGGCCTCTTCCCCGAGCCGGCCCAGAAGCCGCGCCCGGCCGCCGTGCCGGGTCAGGATGCGCTCGATCAGGTCGTAGGGCCGCAGGAAGTCGGTCTGGCTGCGCAGGTCGTCGAGCACCGCCATCGCCTGCGGGAATGCGTCCCTGTTTCCGCGCAACGCGGCCCAGAGATAGCCCTTGCGCGGATGCGCGAGGGTGAAGAGATCCTGCTGCGACAGGCCGAACAGCGGCGAGCGCAGCGCCGTGGCAAGCGACAGGTCGTCCTCGGGCGTGGCGAGAAAGGCCAGCAGGGCGCCGATGTCCTTCACCGCGAGCTCGGACATCACCTTGAGCCGGTCGGCGCCCGCGATGGGCAGGCCGCGCTGCTTGCAGGCGCGGATGATCTCGGTGAAGAGCGTGCCGCGTCCGCGCACGAGGATCAGGAAGTCTCCGGCATGGGCGGGGCGCGCCCGGTAGGTGCCGCTGTGGCCGATCTCCTCGGGCAGCGGGGTGCCGATGGTGTCGTCGATGAAGCCGGCGATGCGGTTGGCAAGGATCACCGAATGATGCTGCGCACCGACCCGGTCCACCGGCTCGAACCAGTCGCCCTCTTCGCCTTCGTCCTTGGTCCGGTCCACGTGTGGCCAGAGGTCGACGCGCCCCGGCATCTCGCTCTTGAACGCCCGGTGGGTCTGGTCCGGCGAAAATCCGGCGGCCTCGCGGCCCTCGAAGGTGTTGTCCACGACCCGCAGGATCGGCGCGGCCGAGCGGAAGCTGTATTCCAGCATCATCCGCGACAGCGGCGCCTCGGTGCGCTTCAGCCGTTCCGAGAACTCGTCGCACATGCGGTCGAACTCGCGCGGGTCGGCGCCCTGGAAGCTGTAGATCGACTGCTTCTTGTCGCCCACCACGAAGATCGTGCGCCGCACGTCGGCGCGCGCGCCCTCGCCGCTGGTGAACTCGTGTGCCAGCCGCTCGATCACCTGCCATTGCACTGGCGAGGTGTCCTGCGCCTCGTCCACGAGGATGTGGTCGATGCCGCCGTCGAGCCGGTAGAGCACCCATTCCGCGACCCGGTCGTCCGACAGCAGGTCGCGCGCCCGCGTCACGAGGTCGTCGAAGTCGAGCCAGCCCCGGCGCTGTTTCTCGTCCTCGTAGGCGGGCAGGAAGACCTGCGCGAAGCGGTGCAGCGCCAGCTCGCGCCGGGCCGAGACCAGTGCGAGACGGGTTTCCCGCGCGGCTTCGACCCGCCGCATGAAGTCTTCGAGCCGGGGCATGAGCGGTTCGAGCGCGCCGGTGCGCAGGCCCTTGGTGGGGAAACTGCCCAGCTTCGCGGTGAACGGCTCCTTGGCGGACTTGCCGGTCAGGAACACCGACTCGAGGATCTCGAGCGCGGCGAAAGACGGCTCTGTCACGGCGGAAAGCGCGGCGCCGGCCTTGGAATCGTTGGCCCCGGAGCCCCGCAGGTGTGGCACGATTTCCGCGATGAACTCGATTTCGCCCCCAAGGAAGACCCGGTCGAGCAGGGTTTCGGCGTCGTCTTCGGGAGCAAGGCCGTAGAGCGCCAGCACCTCCTCGGGCGCGCGGGGCGGCAGGAACGCTTCGCGGGTGGCGCAGAGCTCGGCCAGCAGCGGATCGGGGTCGGCGGTGAGCCAGGTCGACAACTCCGCGACAAGGTGCCCGTGCGGACCCTCGGACAGCCGGTCGAGCACGTCGGCCCGCAGAAGCTGCGCGGCGCGGTCCTCCATCTCGTGGAACTGCGGCGACACGCCGGCCTCGAGCGGGAAGCGCCGCAACAGGCTCGCGCAAAACGAGTGGATCGTCTGGATGCGCAGCCCGCCCGGCGTCTCGATGGCGCGGGCGAAGAGCGTGCGCGCGTCGGCCAGCCGTTCCGGCGGCAGCGGACCGTCGAGGCCAAGCGTGCGCAGTTCGTCGCGCAGTGCCTCGTCGTCGCGCATGGCCCAGTCGCCAAGCCGCCGGAACAGGCGGTTCTGCATCTCGGTCGCCGCCGCCTTGGTGTAGGTCAGGCAGAGGATGTGCTCGGGCAGCACCCCGTCGAGCAGCAGCCGTGCCACCCGGTCGGTCAGCACACGCGTCTTGCCCGAGCCCGCGTTGGCCGACAGCCAAGTCGAGCTGTCGGGCCGGGCCGCGCGGACCTGCGCTTCGCTCGCCTCGTCGCGTTTCATTCCAGTTCCTCGCGGTCGGCCGGGTCGATCACGTCCCACTCTCCGAAACGGGCAAGGTGATCGTAGTCGGACACGTCCTTTTCCTTCAGCAGCGCGGCGCGGGCGGTGTAGCCCCGGTCGCGCTCGAACCAGCGGGTGATGAGCGTCTCGAACTCGGCCCAGACCTGCGCCGCCGGCACCTCGTCGAGCGGCGCGGGCACCTCTTTCGGGGTGCTGCCGAGCGCGACGAAGACCGCCCGTTCGGTGTGCCGAGGCTGCAACTCGCGGAAGGCGCCGCGTTCGACCATGGCGGCCTCGAGCAGAAGCTGCTTGTCGAAGTGCCGCTGTTCCTTGGCGCTGGGCGCGTTGCCGGTCTTGTAGTCGTAGAGATGCGCGTTGCCCCGGTCGTCGATGTCGATCCGGTCGGCCTTGCCGCGCAACGTGAAGCCAAGCGCCGGAATCTCGCCGTATCCCATCTGTTCGAAATGGGTCGGGTGCGCGATGGCCTGCCGCGCGCGCTCGGTCTCTACGAACCACTCGGCAACCCGGCCGATCCGCGAGGTCCACAGGTGGCGCGTGGTCGGGTAGGGCACGATCGCGGGATCGCCGAGGATCTCGCCGGCCATGCGCATCAGCTCCGAGACCTCGAGCCGGGCCGGATCAGAGACGCTTTCCTTGACGAACTGCTCCAGCACCTCGTGGATCAGCGTGCCGCGCAGCAGCGCGTCGGGGGCGCGTTGCAGCGGGTTCAGCTGCCGCAGCCGCAGCACCCTCTTGGCGTAGATGTGGAAGGGATCGCGGATCAGTGTCTTGATCTCGGTCACCGAGAGGCTGCGCGGCCGTGCCTCGACCGGCGGGGCGGGCGAGGGGCGCGTGGCGGGCGGGCTCGGTTCCGGTGTCTCGAGCGCGCGCACCAGCCCCAGCCAGTCGGCGCCACGGGTTTGCATCGCCCTGAGGGCCTGCGGGCCGTTCTGTCCGGGCAGACCGTTCATCAGGTTCATCAGCCGGTTCACCCAGCGCGAGGGGACGGTCTCGGCATCGTCCGACTTGAGCGCGCGGGTCAGCCAGACCTCGGGGGCGGCCACTGCCTGCTGGAAGTCATGCGCGGCCAGACCGATGCGGCGCTCGGGCACGAGCAGACCCGCCTTGTGCCGCATCCGCCGGTTGAGCCACGGATCGGCGCCGGGCAGCTCGGGCCACGAGCCTTCGTTGAGCCCGCCGAGGATCAGCAGGTCTGCGCCCATCACGCGCGCCTCGAGCGTGCCCCAGATGAGGATCTTCGGGTGCGGCGCATCGCGGTCGCGCAGCTCTTCGCGTGACAGGACCGCGTTGAACAGGTCGGCGTAGTCGCGGGCATCGAGATCGGTGCCGAAGCCCGCCTCGGCCTGCAGCCCCTCGACCACGGCGCGGGTCTTGCGTCCGGCGCGTTCCTTCCACAGCTCCGAGTCGGTGCCCTCCGGACCTGTGGCGATGGACTCGGCGCGGGCGACATGGGTGTCGAGCCAGTCGGACAGGGAGCGCGTGCCCGGCACCGGCGGCTGGCAGAAACAGTCGGCGACCCAGTCGGCCCAGGCACCCATCTCGTTGGCATTGCCCCATTCGCGCAGCTTCTCGGGCTGCGGATAGGGCCATGACTTGTCGCGGATGTGCAGCTCGAGCTCGCGTGTGGCGCGCAGGTGTGCGCCGCGATCGTGGCCGGAGTGGGTGAGCGGATGCTTGAGCAGGGTGAGCAGCGCCTCGGCGGAAAGATCCTGCTGGAACAGGCTCGCAACATGGCGCAGGAAGCGGCCCGGCGGGGTCAGCTGCAACGGCGTGCCGGCGCTGTCGTCGGGCAGGATGTTCCACCGGTCGAGCGCCGCCGTGACCTGCCGTGTCAGCATCCGGTCGGGTGTGATCAGCGCGGCGGTCACACCCTCTTCGGCGGCCTTGCGCAGGCGCATGGCGATGGCCGTGGCCTCGTCGCGCTGGGTCGGCGCCTCGAGCAGCGTCAGGTCATCGGTGGCGGCCACGAGATCGGGCAGTTTCGGTCCCTCGTCGCGCCACTGGTCAGTGACCGGCGCGGGCCGCAGCGCCAGCGAGACCAGCCGGTTGCGCCCCGGGTTCGGTTCGGGCGTGTCGGACCAGCGCGGAAGCGTGTCCGCGGTGAAGCCGAGATCGTGCATCAGCCGGGCAAAGCGGAACTGCGGGTGATCCTCGCCCGAGAGCGCGTCGGTCAGCCCGTCCCAGACCGCTTGCGGCGTGTCGAAGTCGAAGCCCGGCAGCACCAGCGCGCCCTGCGGCAGCTTCGAGACCGCCTGCATCAGCCGGTTGGTCATCCCCCGCGATCCGGTCGAGCCGGCAAGGATCACCGGGTGCTCGGGCGGCTGCTCTTCCCAGTCCCTCAGTCTCTGTTCCAGCGCAAGACGCCGAAAGGCGTTCACGTCGGGCGCCTCGGGCGTATCGCCGAAATACTGCTGCACGATGTTGAAAAACGTGAGCGCGCGCTGCCAGTGGCCGGATTCGTCGCTCACGTCGAGCGCGGCGATATCGTCGGGAAAGACGCCTTCGTCCTGCATCTCGTCCATCAGCGTGGCGAGACTGTCGGCCAGATCGAACAGCGCCGTGCGCGGGGCGAGGTCCGGCTGCGCGTCGAGCAGTTTCGACACCAGTCCCGTCAGCTCGAGCCGCCGGCGCAGCGGTGAGACCGGTGGCGGCAGGTGCGACAGCGAGATCGGGTCGGCGACATTGCCGAGCATCCGCATCCGCGGCATCAGGGTCGCCGGGCCCTCGTCGAAGATCTGCCGGATGCGCCGTGCCATGCGGGTGGTGTTCACGATCAGCTCGACGCGGGCCATTGCCTCGGGCGGCTGCCCGGCCATGCGGGCCCGCAAGCCCTCGACCAGCGCGGCGGGGAAGTCGACGCCGGGGGCAAGCGCGAAGACGCGGGGGCGGTCGGACGGCTCAAACATCGGCGCGGAGCATGTCTTCGGCCAGCGTGATCCCCTCGGGGTGGCCCACGTCGCACCATTGGCCGGGGTAGGGCAGGCCGTAGAGCCGGTTCTCGGTCGCCATGGCGTTCCACAGAAGGTTGAGCGAGAAGACCGGCTCCGGGACGCTGGCAAGCCCGTCGGTCCTGATGATCTGCGCCCCGGTGTAGACCGCATCGCCGCCCCGGCTGAGCCGGCCATCGGTGCCGACGGTGAAATCGCCGCCACCCTTGCGGCCGATGGCGCGGGCGACCGGCACGCAGAGGAGCAGCGCGTCCATGCGCTCGGGATCCCATGCCTCGGCCAGCAGCCGCAGCGGATTGGGGCCGGACCAGACGGCATCTGTGTTGAGCGCGAAGACCGGGTCGGGGCCGAGCAGGGGCAAAGCGGCGCGAAGGCCACCGCCGGTATCGAGGATCTCGGGCTCCTCACGCGAGAGGGCCACGTCGCGGCCGTCGAGATGGGCGGCAAGCTGGTCGGCGCGGTAATGCGCGTTGGCGACCCGGCGCAGCGGCCCGACCCCCTCGGCAAGGTCGAGCGCGTGGTCGATGAGCGGCTTGCCAGCGACCTCGACCAACGGCTTGGGCCGGTCGGCGGTGAGCGCGCCCATGCGGGTGCCGAAGCCGGCGGCGAAGAGCATCAGCGCGTCGGGCATGGAGATTTCAGCCTTTGCAGAACGTCAGGAGTTGGGGCGGGCAGGGCGCCGCGCAGCAGGCCGGCGACCTCGGAGAGTGCCGGGTGCTGCAGGTCCGTTTGCAGGTGCCGCCATACACGGGGGACCAAGTCGATGTAGCCGGGTTTGCCACGCGCGGCGGCCAGCCGCGCGAACACGCCCAGGATGCGCAGGTTGCGCTGGGCGCCGAGCACCGCAAGCGCGGCGCGGAACGGTGCCTCGGGCAGGCCGGTTGCGGCGAGATAGTGTCGAATGGCCGCCTCGGCGGTCTCGGGCGACACATCGCGGCGGGCGTCCTCGACCAGTGACACGAGATCGTAGGCGCGGTGCCCCTGAAGCGCGTCCTGGAAGTCGAGCAGGCCGGCGCGGGCGGCGCCCTCGCGGTCGGGCAGCCAGAGAATGTTCTCGGCGTGATAGTCGCGCAGGATCATCACGTCGGTTTCGGGGGCATGGGCGAGCAGCGCCCGCTCGAAGGCGGCGGCGCATTCGTGCATGATCTCCGGCGCGATGGGCGTGCCGGCATTGGCCGCGTAGACCGAGAAGGCGAGGTCGGTCATCGCCGCCAGCCGTGCCGGGTCGGCGACCGGAAGATCGGAGGGCGGCGGGTGGCGGTGCAAGGCGACAAGCGCGTCTGTTGCGCAGAGATAGAGCCGCTTTTCGCTCTCGGCATCCGTGGCAAGACGCGCGATCAGCCCGTCACCGAGGTCTTCCAGAAGCAGCAGCCCCGGCGCCTCGGCAAGGATCTCCGGCGCGCTGAGACCGAGCCCGCGGAGGTGCCGCGCCAGCCGGGCAAAGAGGCCGGTGTCACCCTCGGGGTCGTCCATCAGGATGGCGGTGTCATTCCCATGGTGCAGCCGGCTGTAGCGCCGGGCCGAGGCATCCCCGGCAAGTGGCGTGAGGGCGGCATCGCCCCAGCCCGCCGTCTTCAGGAAATCGTCGATCATGCCGCGAGCGACCCGGCGCGCGTGTCCCAGCGCGGATCGGTCCAGCGCATGGCAAGGTGGCGCACGGTCTCGCGCTCGTCCGTCGTGAAGTCGAGCGAGAGCGCGTTTCCGGGCGCCAGATCCTCGAGTCGGTCGGGCCATTCGACAAGGCAGATCGCGTCTTCGAAGGCGTCGGTCAGGCCGAGTTCGACGCATTGGTCCGGGTCCGAGAGGCGGTAGAGGTCGGCGTGCCAGAGCTCGCCCGCCCCCGTGTCGTAGACCTGCACCAGCGTGAAGGTGGGCGAGGGCACGTCTTCGGGAGCCTCCTGCAGCGCGTGGATCAGGCACCGGGCGAAATGGGTCTTGCCCGCGCCGATTCCACCGGACAGCAGCAGCACATCCCCCGGCCGCAGGCTGGCCGAGAGCCTTTCGGCCAGGGCGCAGGTCTCTTCGGGCGAGTGCAGGGTAAGCTGGGCGCGCGGCGACGTCATGGCCGCAAGATACCTTGCGACTGCGGCGGCGCAAGCGGGTTCAGGCGTGGGATTGCAGGACGTTCCTGCACTGGCGGACGATGCCGCAGGGCATCGGGCTGAAGCGCACCAGCGTCGCACCGCCGGCCAGCGGTTCGGCCCGGCAGAACAGGCGCTCTCCGGCGATCGTGTGGATCTCGGCGTCCCAGCCGGCGCGGTCGCGCAGCGTCAGCACGAATTCGCGCAGGTCGCCCCAGATCGGGCTCGGATGGCAGGACGATTGCCACGAGCGCGTCGCCTCGGCGATGTCGGTGGCGGAGATGGTGGCCTCGGTCTCGTCGCCCCAGAGCGCACGGTAGGCCGCGTTGCAGAAGGTCAGGTGCCCGAGCTGCGAGAAGACCACCACCGCATCCTCGAGCGTTTCGAGGACCGACTGGGTGATCTCGATTTCCTGCCGGTAGCCACGGGTCAGCGAAATCTCGGCCGAGATGTCCTCGATCAGGAAGGCGATGCCGGCGTCGGGATGCGGTCGCCCGGTGATCCGGTAGGTCAGCCCCGAGGGCAGGTTCCAGGTCTCGACATAGTGGTCGCTGCTGGCCGCGTTGATGACGTCCTGCAGGTGCTCGCGCCAGCTTCCGTAGTCCTTGGGCTCGGGCATCATGTGCTGTTCGCGCAGCATGTCGAAGAAGGTGAGCAGGTTGGGCCGCCCGCTCAGGAACTCTGCGGAGAGCCGGGTCAGGTCGATGAGCGCGGGGTTGAACAGGACCAGCCGGTGCTTGCGGTCGAACACGGCGAGCGCGATGGGCAGATGGGCGAAGATCTTGGTCAGCGTCTGAAGGAAGGTTCGCTGTGCGGTCTCCGCCTCGATCGCGGCGTCGATGTTCTGGGCGAAATGCAGGCGACCGTCCGGAATGCGGCAGGACTGGATCTCGTACCAGCTGAGCGCCGTGCCCTCCTGCGTCGGGATGCTGGCGCGGGTGACCCTGTCCTCGAGGTCGTCGCCGGGCAGAAGGGTGAAGGGCGGCGTGGCTGGGTCCGCGCCCTGTTGCGTGCAGAGGTCGGTATAGGCGGCATTGCTCCAGATGACCCGGTTTTCGTCATCCGAAAGCCAGGCGGGCGCAGGGGTGCGCGTCATCACCTGACGTAGCAGTGCAAGCTCGCGCGCCCCGACGCGCCAGCGCAGCCGGTCCCCGGCGCCGACCGGTGGCGCGGAAATCGAAAGATGCCGGCGCCCGCCCCCGCTGGTGATCTCGAGCCGCGTTTCGGGGTCGTCTGGCGCAGGAAGAATCATCTGCGAAGAGTCGGGATCTGCTGGAATAGGGCCGAAGAACGGCCTGAGCGCCGCGCGGACCTCTTCCCAGGCAAGGGTTTCATGCGGGCCGATGTCGAGCAGCGCTCGTGCCTGCGTGGTGGTGTCGACCAGCACACCATCCCGCAGGACCATTTCCGTCGGAGCCGCAGCCTGTGCCACGGGATCTGGAGATCGCCGCTCACTGCGCTGGCTCATGCGAAAGAGATATCCGCTCACAACTCCGGCGATCGCGGCACCGAGGCCGATCGCAAGTGCAGTTACATGGTCCACTCGTCCAACCAGTCTTCCGTCATTCCGACGTTCGTAGTTATGAGCAGATAGTTAATTATTCGTTAACACATGTCTTGTGACATATCCGGTAGATGGCGGAGGGCGTGAAAATATATTGGTTTCAGGCCTCGATACGGGGGTTCTCGCCGACGGGATCGCCCGGAGCACGCCGCGGCGGTTCGATGGCCGCGCGAGGCCAGGTGACCTCGACGATGGCGCCGCGCCGCTCGCCCTTTTCGGACCCGACGAACGGGTCGGCGCCATTGGCAAAGCTCAGCTCGGCGCCGCTGCGTTCCAGCAGCGTCTTCGCGATGAACAGGCCCAGCCCCATGCCCTCGTACTCGGGTCGGCTGCGCCGCTCGCTCTCGCTGCGCCGACGCCGCATGAGCGGGTCGCCGAGCCGTCCGATGAGATGTGGCGGAAAGCCCTGCCCGTCGTCGAGGATGCGCACGGTGATGCGTGCCTCGGTCCAGATGACCTCGACCCAGACCTGGCTGCGGGCGAAATCCACCGCGTTCTGAATGAGGTTGCGCAACCCGTGGATGACCTCCGGGCGGCGCAGGATCTGCGGGTGGGGCGCCGAGGCGGGTTCGGGGCGTTCCTCTATGGTGATCTGCTTGCCGCGGTTCTCGTGCGGCTCGGCGGCTTCCCGGATGACCTCGGCCAGCGGTGCCTGGTGCATGTGCAGGTCGTCCTTTCCGGCGCGCCCCATGCTGCGGAGGATGTCGCGGCAGCGGTCGGCCTGCTCGCGAATGAGCCGCGCGTCGTCCTGCAGGTCGGGATGGTCGTCGAGATCCTCGATCAGCTCGGCCGAGGTCAGCTTGATGGTGGCCAGCGGCGTGCCCAGTTCGTGCGCGGCCGCCGCAACGACCCCGCCGAGATCGTTGAGCTTCTGCGCGCGCGCCAGCGCCATCTGCGTGGCGATGAGCGCGTCGGACATGGTGTTCATCTCGGTGGTGATCCGCCGCGCGTAGACCGAGATGAAGACCAGCGCGATGGTGATGGCGACCCACTGTCCGAAGATGAACACGCGCGGAAGTTCGAGCGTCAGGCCGTCGTCTGTCTGCAGCGGCACGTGCAGGAAGGCCATGAGCGAGATGAAGACGAAGGCGGTGACGTTCAGCAGCACGGTCGAGCGCCGGGACAGTACCGCCGCCGACACCGTGACCGGCGCGATGACCAGCAGCGAGAAGGGGTTGTTCAGCCCGCCCGTCAGGAACAGCAGGAAGCACAGCTGCAACAGGTCGAACATGACCATCAGGAAGTTCTCGGTTTCCGAGAGCCGCTTGTTCTCGGGAAAGACGAACATCGCCACGAGGTTGCCGGCCACCGCGATGCCCACGGCAAGATAGCACATGCCGAGGTCGAGCTGCAGGTCGTAGAGCTGGCGCGCGACCGAGATCGCGATGAGCTGGCCGGCGATGGCCACCCACCGCAGGAGAATCATGGTGCGCAACCGGATGAAGTTGCTGCGCTGGCCCTCGTCCAGCAGTCCGAGGTCGGTCTGGCTCATCTGCGCGCTTTCGTCACTTGTGATGGTGGCGCCCCAATTGATAGGTCTGCGCCGTCGCTTTCGCAATCGCATCTCCCGGAGTCAGCTCATGCGCTGGATCATCGCCGTCGCCGCCACCCTCGTTCTCGCCGTCGCGGTGGGGGGCGTCTGGCTCTATACCCGCGCGGCCAGCACCGCGACCGATCCGTTCGAGCCCTGCCGGGCGAGCACCATCGCCGGCGGTGCCGACCAGATCGGCGGCCCGTTCGAGCTGCTGAACGCCGAGGGCAAGACGGTCACCGACGAGGACGTGATCACCGAGCCGACGCTGCTCTACTTCGGCTACACCTTCTGCCCCGACGTCTGCCCGCTCGACACGGTGCGCAACGCCGACGCGGTCGATGTGCTGAAGGGGCGCGGCTACGACGCGCAGACGGTCTTCATCTCGATCGACCCCGAGCGGGATACGCCCGAGGTGGTGGGCGATTTCGCCGCCAACATCAGCGAGGACATGATCGGTCTCACCGGCTCGCCCGAGCAGGTGAGGGCGGCGAGCCAGACCTACCGGACCTACTTCAAGAAGCAGCCCGCCGACGACGAGTACTACCTGGTCGATCATTCGACCTTCACCTACCTCGTGCTGCCCGGTCATGGCTTCGTCGAGTACTTCCGCCGGGACATGCCGCCAGAGCAGCTGGCCGAGCGCGCCGCCTGCTACATCGACCGTATGTGAACGCGTCCGCGCCATTGCAGGTTTGACCGCTAGGCGCCCGCGGGATAATAGAAACATCCAGTGCGGCGAACAGGATTTGGGGATCTCTCAGTGGCGGAACAGACGTATGAAGAGCTTGGCGACGACCGGTCGCTGCTTCTGGTCGACGACGACGAGCCCTTTCTGCGCCGGCTTGCAAAGGCCATGGAAAAACGTGGTTTCGAGGTCGAGACGGCGGACTCGGTCGCCGGGGGCACCGCCATCGCGACAGCGCGCCCGCCCGCCTACGCCGTGGTCGACCTGCGGCTCGAGGACGGCAACGGGCTCGACGTGGTCGAGGTGCTTCGTGAGCGGCGGCCGGATTCCCGGATCGTCGTGCTGACGGGTTACGGTGCCATCGCCACCGCCGTCGCCGCGGTCAAGATCGGCGCGACCGACTACCTGTCGAAGCCCGCGGATGCCACCGACATCACCAACGCGTTGCTCGCACGGGGCGATGACCTGCCGCCGCCGCCCGAGAACCCGATGAGCGCCGACCGTGTCCGCTGGGAGCACATCCAGAGGGTCTACGAACTGTGCGACCGGAATGTGTCCGAGACCGCGCGGCGGCTCAACATGCACCGCCGCACCCTTCAGCGCATTCTCGCGAAACGCTCGCCGCGCTGACGCCGGCGCGCCGTTCGGAGCCTGCCCCGAACTACAGGTCGTAGCGTTTCAGCACCTTGTCCACGACCTGCCCGTTGGCCATCAGCTGGCCCTCGACACGCCCGTAATCCTCGAAGCCGCGGCTCTGGTAGTAGATCAGGCCACCCTCGTTGTCGGCGCGGATCTCGGCGTTGATCCAGGCGTAACCGGCCACGCGGGCGGCTTCCTTCGTCGCCTCGAAAAGCTTCGTCCCGATCCCGAGCCCGGTCTTGCCGTGCTTCGCGAAGGTCGCGATCTGGCCGACCTGCGCGCCGTGGTCCCGATGCGGCGCGATCCACTGGAAGCCGAGGATCTCGCCCGCCGGGTCTTCGGCGACATGCCAGATACTGCGCGGGTCGGCCTCCATCCAGCGCATCAGGTCCTCGCGGCTGACCGGCTCGGTCATCGCGGTGGTGCCGCCGACCTCGATGATCTCGTTGAGCAGCTCGGCCATGGGGCGCGCATCGAGCGGTCCGGCGCGGCGGGTGGTGACGGTCATGGCAATTGCTCCAGCAGTTCCTGATGGCGGGCGGTGAAGGCGCGGCGGACCTCGACCGGCGGGCGGAGGTGGATGTCGAGCCCCTCCATGTGTTCGGGCGCGGGACGTCCGAAGAAGCGGCGCGCCTCCTCGACACGGAAGCCGGCGATCTGCGTCGCCTCCATGAAGGCGGAGACCATATCGGCCTTCTTGATCCGTTTCTTCAGCGCCGGGGGCGTGATCGCGGGCAGGCCGAAGCGGATGTGGATCGCCGCCTCGAGCCGCTTGTCGAGTTCCTTGTATTCCGGTCCCACCGCCGCCTTCACCGGAGAGATCATGTCGCCGATGACGTATTCCGGCGCGTCGTGCAGCAGCGCGGTCAGTTGCTGCGCCGGGCTGGCGCCGGGATACATGCGCGAGAAGAGCGCCTCGACCAGCAGCGAGTGTTCGGCCACGGAATAGGGAAAGTCGCCCTCGGTCTGGCCGTTCCAGCGCGCCACGAAGGCGAGCCCGTGGGCAATGTCCTCGATCTCTATGTCGACCGGCGTCGGGTCGAGAAGATCGAGCCGGCGGCCGGAGAGCATGCGTTGCCATGCGCGGGTCTGACGTGCCATGCGGATCGCCTCAGGTCTGGGGAAGGAAGAAGGCGTTGCGTTCCATCGCGCCGCAGAGCCGGTAGCCCTTGTCGGGGAACTGCTCGGCGAGGAAATCGGCGTACATCTGCCGCTGCCATGGCCGGCCGGCCTCGAGCACGATCATCGGGGCGCAGTGCTCGACGATGCGGCGGGCCCCAAGCAGCGCCGGGCGCTCGTGCCCCTCGACGTCGAGATGCAGGATCGAGACGCGCCGACCGGCGGGCACCAGCGTGTCGAGCGTCGTCACCTCGACCGGCAGGGTATCGCCCTCTGCCTCGGGCGAGACGATCCGGGCGCGGGCGGCCATGGGGTCGCCGCCGGGGCGGGCCAGCTGCAGTTGCAGGGTGCCCGGGGTCTCTCCGACCGCCACGGGGGCGAGCGTGACATTGGCCAGATCGTTGAGCGCGATGGTCTCGCAGGCGGCCGAGAAGCTCAGGGGATTGGGTTCGAAGCTGAAGATTTGAGCGCCCGGAGAAAGCGCACGGGACAGCGCCGGCAGGAAATCTCCGATGAAGGCGCCGCCTGTCACGATGTCGCCGCCTCCGGTGCGCCGCTGCATGAGCCGCAGCGTATTGGGTTCGTAAACCTCACCGTTCGCTAGGATTTTCGGAATTTCGCGCTTCACGTAGTCGGCCGGGACGCAGTAGAACCCGTATTCGTTTACCGAGATGCGATGTTCGAAATCCATGGAGCCCTTCCTGCCCGGCGGTACGGAATTGCACAAGGCATCCCTGTTGTTGTCGTTCATGGCAAGCTTTAAGACGAGAGCATCCCGCAGGAGCCCCAACAGGAGTGCAGGCATATGACAAACGACTATATCGTCAAGGACATCTCGCTGGCGGAGTTCGGCCGCAAGGAGCTGGACATCGCGGAAACCGAGATGCCGGGCCTGATGGCCTGCCGCGCCGAGTTCGGTGAGGAGAAACCCCTGAAGGGCGCGCGCATCGTGGGCTCGCTTCACATGACGATCCAGACCGCCTGTCTCATCGAGACGCTGGTCGCGCTGGGCGCCGAGGTGCGCTGGGCGTCGTGCAACATCTTCTCGACACAGGACCACGCCGCCGCCGCCATCGCTGCGGGTGGCACGCCGGTCTTCGCGGTCAAGGGCCAGACGCTCGAGGAGCACTGGGACTATCTCGACAAGTCGTTCCAGTTCGAGGACGGCCCGAACATGATCCTCGACGATGGCGGCGACGCCACGCTCTACGTGCTGCTCGGGGCCCGTGCCGAGGCCGGTGAAGACGTCATCCCGGTGCCGCAGTCCGAGGAAGAGTCGGTCATCAAGGCGCAGATCAAGAAGCGGATGGAGGCTTCCCCCGGCTGGTTCACCAAGGTGCGCGACCAGATCAAGGGCGTGTCCGAGGAAACCACCACCGGCGTGCACCGGCTCTATGAGCTGCACAAGAACGGTCAGCTGCCGTTCCCGGCAATCAACGTGAACGACAGCGTCACCAAGTCGAAGTTCGACAACAAGTACGGCTGCCGCGAGTCGCTGGTCGACGGCATCCGCCGCGCGACCGACGTGATGATGGCGGGCAAGGTCGCCGTAGTCTGCGGTTACGGCGACGTGGGCAAGGGCTCTGCCGCGTCGCTCGCCGGCGCGGGCGCCCGCGTCAAGGTGACCGAGGCCGACCCGATCTGCGCCCTGCAGGCCGCCATGGACGGCTTCGAGGTGGTGCTGCTGGAAGACGTGATCGCGGATGCCGACATCTTCATCACCACCACCGGCAACAAGGACGTGATCCGCATCGAGCACATGCGCGAGATGAAGGACATGGCGATCGTCGGCAATATCGGCCATTTCGACAACGAGATCCAGGTGGCCGCGCTGAAGAACCACAAGTGGACCAACATCAAGGACCAGGTGGACATGATCGAGATGCCCTCGGGCAACCGGATCATCCTG